>ODAJ012119708.1_pt1 | contig 31928 bp, 42 predicted proteins | sample 1539241 | NCBI WGS metagenome assembly ODAJ01 (sample SAMN02144231, study PRJEB22623) | gut metagenome | biome: sheep rumen | host: Ovis aries | place: New Zealand
TCCGTCCCTTTCATGGCACCGCTGAAATCAAACGCCTTGCTGAAATCGATCTTCTCGAATGCGCTCTGTATACCTTTTACAACGCCGGCAACATCCTTCGCGTCACCTTCGAATGCAATCTTTTTGATGGTAAGCTTCGCGTCCTTGGAAGCTTCCTCAAGTTTCTTCTGAAGCTCCTCGCGGAATCTTGCAAATCCGCTGTTTTCAAGTTCAAATACAGGTGTTACTTTTACACCAAAATCTGCCACACCGTCTCACCTCACATGGCAGTGTGGCGTTACACTGTCATTTATTATTTATATCGTTTTAGGCCACGCGAAAACGCCTCCGCGATTGCTCTTTGTATATAACCGTTGCTTTCTATCTCGGCCTGGGTATTTTGTAATGCAGGTCGTGCGAACCTTCCGTGCCACGCGCTGCCCGGGTTTGTTCCAAGCATCTGTATGAATCCGCCCTTGTTGTAAGTCCACCCGCTTCCCATCACGGATTCGTTTGGACTTGCATCAGATGTGACAAACAGGGTATCGCCCATAATCTCTCTAATGATATTTTCGTATAGGCTCCAGCGTCTCCTGTATATGTAACGCCCGCCTTCTCCGCCTACGCTGACCCATCCGACAGGAGGATGTTTCCCGTAATAGGTTATCCTTGGCGAATAAGCCGCATAAATGTCCTCGTTGATATGTTTCTCCAGAATCTCTTCTACCAGATCGGCAACTTCATGGAGCATAATATCGTTCACGATAGCTCTGCTGATTCCCATATCGTCAAGGGAGAGCGGTGCGCCATCGTGTCTTCCGTAAAGGGTCTCAAGCTCATCCATTGATACGATTTTCATCTCATTCACCCAAAGTCTGCGATGTCAAGCTCTTAATTGCCTTCATCGCCTCTTCTCCGTCGAATCCTTCGGCCATCTCACTGAACATATCGTAAATAGTGTTCATCCGTTGGATCATATCGATCGCCAGCTTTGCAGCCGCGCTGCTGAACATTTCCTGCTTTGCCCGCAGCTGTGCCTTTGCGCTGTCCCAGATCTGATTCAGCTGTTCATAATCAATATAGCCGTAAATCCGGTCGTACAGCCTGTCCTTTCCGCAGATAGCCGCATATCCGATCTCGGCGTTATCAGTCACTTCAATACCGCCGTATACGGCACAGATGACGAGCTTCGTGACATAATCAAACAGTTCGAAATGAATTTCTCCCTTTTCCTCATCAACGCACGTATCGACGATATACCGGATCATCATCGCGATATCCTGAATGCCAACCCGGCTCCGAACATTGACGATGATCCCGTCTCCCAGATCCACCGGTGTGCTCACTGGCTGAAATCTTGAGGCCAGCTGTTCAAGCAGACCCATTTCCTGCTCCTGCACCGGCTTCACGATCTCAAGCTTCGGCTTCGCCGTCCTGGTCGCCGTGGTCTTTCTGGTCGTCGTGCTCTTGGTTGCTGCTTTCTTCGTTGTTGCCATTTTTACTTTCCTCCTTGGTGTCCGCGGCATACTTCGTACACACGCCGGACACGATATCCTTTTGTACTCTTCCCTCTTTTGCTTTTTGCAAAATGCTACAGTTTCGTTTGTATCTCTTACAACCGACGCAGACGGATTCAAACTCCTCCATCTGAGACCTGTCTTCGAACAGGCCTATGTAGTCAACCGGCCGGATCGTCAGTTCGACCCTTGGATTGTCGGAATCATAATAGATGTGGTTCACGCGCTCACAGGCGACGTTGTCGTCGATCCAGATCAGCCCCGTTTCCGTGATGGCATCGAACATGCACTTCCAGTAGTTGTTGCAGTCCATGTCAACTCTCGGGAAATAAAAATCAGCATCTATGTAATAGTGCTGGTTCTTATCCCGGTTCGGGTGCCATTTCTGGGCGAACACTTCCTTGCGAACGTATTTGATAAATTCCTGCTGGTACTTGACCGCCTCTCTCGTCTTATAGCTCATCGCCAGCGGCTTGCCGTTGCGAAGAATCGCGCGGTAGGACAGGTAATGATTGACGCTTGGCGGAATCGGAGAAACCAGCTTCAGCTCCTGCTTATTCATCCCAGTCTGCACTTATCCTTTTCTTTTGCGGACGCTGTGTTGAGAGCTTCATGCACTTGATGCAGGCGCGATCCGGGTTGATCCTCCTGCACGGCGCGTAGGCAGGATGGTCGCAGCCGGCGCACTTCTTCTTCGGCAATTTTCTGTACAGCCCGCGCTGCATGTTCTCTCACCTCTCCGTTTGTTCTGATCTCCCATAACTTATGTGGTTTCTTCTCTTGATTTCCTCAACCTCGATATAAGCGCGGCTCTTTGTTCGTCCGTCAGCTCACGCGTTCTCTTCGGCTGTATTTTGAACCAGTCCGCTGGGAGCCTTGCGTAGATGCATCCGTCGTTGTCTTCCGGACGCCGGATAATCTTCACATCGTCCGGGTGATCTTCCGCCAACTTCAGGATTCTTGAGTGCCACTTTCGCTCGTCGGACGAGAAAAACGCGTCTTTGCCGATGTAGCTGCATGATGTTTCCATAGATATCTCCTTGTCTTCACACCGCCCGCTTTGGGCAAAAAGAAAGGAGGGCACGGTTCTATGCCCTGTTGCCCTCCTTTATGGTTTGTTTTCGGATTTGCCTTCTGTGTTCTGCTTCCGTGAAGCCATGATTTGATTGAAGTACTCAAGATAATGTTCCCGGCAGCACGCTACGTCCTGCCAGCGGAACGAACCGCGTCCCGGGGTGGCGCAGGCGTTATACTCTGCGCCACAGACCCGGCACACGCGCTTGACGTAATTCAATTAAGCGTCCGCAGCGTCAGCTCCGAACACAGTGTAAGTCCACAGAGCGCCGCCAACCACGCCACCGCAGTTGGAGCCAGCCAGAGACTCGGCCTCGAAGGCATGCGTGACCTGGTCGCCGCCCAGTTCGAACTCGAACTCGCCGGAGAAGTCGGCCTTCGGGATGTAGAACTGCACATGATACTGACGGCCGCACTTGTCTTCGCCGGTCGCGTCAATATACAGCTGCAGCTTCTCGGAATACCGGTCGGACATATTCGTCAGAACATGGCCGGGGATGTTCCGGGTGTAGAACACGACGATCTCGGTGCCATCATCGTAAGCGTCTTCCGCGAAGGTCAGCTTCTTGGTGGCAGGATCGTAAGCGAACTTGCCTTCGGCGGCAGCCGCGTCCTGCGTCAGCTTCTCGCCGCAGGAACCATCGCCGTTCTTGATGTACAGAGCTTCGATTTCCTTGCCGGCGGTACCAGCAGCCACATACGCCATCACAGCCTCGTTGTCGCTGATGGTCAGATATTCAGTATAGGCGACAGGGGTGCTTTCCCTCTCCACAAACTGACCGCCAGTCTGAGCCTCGATCATGCCGGCGGAGATCATACCGTTGGTACCGGATACGGTCACTGCCTTGTTCCGCTTCAGGTTAGACAGCCGACGGCCGCCCTTACCGGTGATTTCCTGAGAGTCCTGAGTTTGCGCGATGGTAGCATCCTGGAGTTCATCCAGAATGAACGCGGGGTCGCCATCCAGCTTGAACGCGGTGATGGTGTCCAGAGAAGTCAGGGTGATATCAGCAATGTTAAGCATAATCACATTCCTCCTATGTTTCTTGATTTGTCAATATCCAACTACGCTCGTCGTTCGCGAGATCCTTAAATGACACCGTCCCCGCGTAAACACCGATCATCGTTTTGTCAAATTTGACTCTGTGAATGATTTGTTTGAGACTTGCGTAGAATTGGTAAATGGTAATGTCCTTGACGGACGTGTAGTCGTACGGAAACTCAGCAGAATTGACAAGCGCGATGATCAGATCCTCGATCTGTGATTCGCTTTGCTTCTGTTTGCGCTTCCGCCTGGCCTTCTTGCGTGCTTTTTCAAGCATGTAGAGACGGCCCTCCTCATTGCCTGGCTGCTTTTCAGTCTTGGGAATATTGAGGATTTTTCTGAGACATGCACAGATTTGTCCGTGGATCGCCCGGTCAATGACGATGTCATCCTCGTCGTCCCTGAGTACCACAGCGCCGTTCTGGTTGTTCACGGCCACTTTGAATTTGCTCAGGTCAAGATCTCCGAACACCATGGATGTATCCTGTTCGCTCAGATGCCCGAATAACAGGCAGAACAGGTCGAACGCATTGATCTGTGTGAAATCGATCCCGTTATCATCAAGCTGAACCATCAGATCATATGGTGTCGCAATGATGCTGTAGACAACCTCGAAGTACTTCTCTTCGTTGTCGAGGACTTCCCCGACGGTTGGAATTCTGACGTGGATCTTATCGTTGATATCGTATCTGTCTGCGTAAAGCAGTTTCGGCATTGTCAACCCTGCTTTCTGTTAGCCGGTGTTGGCTTCATGCCTGGAGACCTGTTAAAGTCGCGGGTATAGTAAACCATCTCTCTGCCGAGATAGTCGGTGGTTGGAATGAATCTATCAACCGGGCCAAGCTCAAGCTCTCCCTGCCCGTAATATCTGCTCCCGTTCAGCATATGGTCAATTTCACAGGTGATGGCGTCGATCAGAACGCCCTGTCCCTTGGTGCGCATCTTGCTTTTATGCGCCATGACCCATATGTAGATCACCGGGTAATAGAACGTTTTGTTGGTCTGCCGCTTGTAGAGAATGTCCACATCGAAACAGACGAACGTTCTTGCGTTGTTTTCCGTTTCCGGAATAAACTGGAAGGGATAGACCTGCGTGTACGGAAGCGTCTTGTCCGGCACCGTGGGATGCTCCTCCCCGGTAATCAGGCTGACAATCTTCTCGTTGCTGCAGATATCCATCATCAATCTGTTTTTGTAATCGTAGAACTCTTGCAGTTCCATATATCAAATCCAACCCCCTTGTTCTTCCGCCGGCTCCGCCTCCTCATTTCCCGTATCCACGGAAGGGATACCCATCTCTCTATTGATGTAGTAGTCCGGATATACAGGAAGCAGCCCTGCAACAGATCCGTCTCCTGCAAGCCTGCTTTTATAGTCAGCAATCCGCTTGACGACGTCATCGTCGTCTGTCAACTGCACTTCGTTGAGAATGAAGCGGAATACACCTTCCCCGTTGTACACGTTGAAAAGCTTGTTCGATTTCGTGATCTGGTAGGCAGTGACGAAATCGGAATCATCGTCGTCGATCAGGAAGCGAAGTCCTCTGCACAGCTCAACGGTCTCCGGATCCTTCGCGATTGTCACAGCCATTCGGCCATCGCCAATCGTCAGGAATTCCCTTGTCCGTTCGCCGATCAGATATTTCGTTCCATCCTCCACGACGCACCATTTTTCGCGCACCTCGCCGGTCTTGTGGCTGACCCAGCGAAGGATATGGTTACACTGGCGCATGATGCCGCGCTGGTAGACCTGATCATCCGGATCGATTTCCGTGATCAGCCATTTCCCGTTCGCGAAATCAACAAGGCCGCCATGAACGAGCTTTTCTCCCGGCATGGATGCAATCTTTTTGTATCCATCCTGAGCGTGCCGGGTAATTGATACGATCTGCTCCTCTCCATCCACAAGCACCTTTCGGCACGATGGGGAGTCCAGGAGTTTCCGCCCTATGGACTGCCTCGCGTTATTGAGCCAATAATCGCGTTTCGATTGTCCGGCAACCAGCATGCGATCACGGTATGTGTCCCACGCTCCCATAAGCGGTCACCTCCGTGCACCTTAATTGGTGTTATATTTTTTCTGGAGCTGCTTGATCAGATTGATTGACCTGAACACATCGCTGCGTACCAGCCCCGTTTCGCAGTCCGGATGGTCAACCATGTATTGCAGAATATCCAGCAATGTGGCGATCCTGCTGTCTTCCTGCCACTCCAAAAACAGCTCCTTTGCCCCAAGCATTTGCCTGAGCAGGGAGCTGACATACAGCTGAAACGTATCGGAGCCGCTCTCTTTGATCGGGAGGATCTTATAGAACTGGCCGACAAGTTCGCCCGTATGGTTGTAAATCAGTTTCCGGCTTACATCGGTTCCGTATTTAGTTGTCATATATACAGATCCGTCAGATCACCGTGGTCGTACGTATAGTCACGCATCCTCGCGGTGAAATAATTCTTGCACTGGTCATAGGCGGCTCTCACCTGTTTCAGTAACTCAGCCGGAGAGTAAGATGAGAAATCCACCGTATTGAGAGAAAGCTCCAGAATATCCTGCTTATACATCAGCGGCTTGAACCAGTAGTACACCATGCCGTCCGAAATGATATCAACGAATTCAGTCTCGTCGATGTCGTTCTCCATCCGGATGGTGCCGTCCGTGTCGTTCCATTCGGCGACCGGTTCTCTGCATGTGACGGAAAACGCTCTCACTGCGTCCTTCATGTAGCCCTTCACAAGCTCTTCTCTCGTAGACCTTGGAAGTGCGAGGAATTTGTACTCTGTAATCTTTCGCAGGAATTCTTCCAGGATAGTGTCGTAGGAAACGACCATGCGAATCGCCTCCTATCAATGTTCGATCAGCTGCACACCGAGCCCCTGTTCCAGCGCGAGGATGGACTTCATCGAGTCGATCTTGCCATCTGCGATCAGCCTGCGTGCGTGGTGGGCGATCGCCACCTTCTGGCCGTCGGACACTTTCTTCATGCGTTCTGAGATTTCATCAGCGGACATGGTGGTCAGCTGGTCAAAATCCTGATACGAGAACGCATTCCTGTAGTATTCCCCAATGCCCAGATACTCGATCACGTCGGGATCGTCAATCAGGAACCAGTTGTTCTCGAAGAACTTCTTTGAGTCGTTCCTCGCCTTCTTCAGCTCCTGAATTTCGATATCGTGCTCATCGCCGAATCTGTCAAAGACGTACTTTTCACCGGACTTGGAACTCCGGTAAACAAGCTTCCCGTCAAACCCGTTCCGCACGGTCACATAGTCGTCCGGGCGGAACGTTCTTTTCTTGACAACGATCTCCTTCTCCGCAGTCTTCTTTGGAGCTGCTGTCTTCCTCGGCGCGGCAGGCTTACGCGCTGTAGCCTTTTTCGTTGTGCTTGGTGCTTTTTCAGTCATTGTAAAAGTCTCCTTTTATTCGAAGGGGTGCAGCTGTATCGCTGCACCCCCTTTACAATTTTACGTCGATCAGAACGTATAACGGCCAAACCCGGTATTGCCGTTCGGCAGCACGAGCTTCATGCCGTGCATGTCGGAATACATATAATCCTGGGTCAGGTCATAGTTCTGGTACGGAGCGCCCGGAATGATCAGCGGGCTGCCTTCGTAAACAACCTTGATCGGCTTCTCATCGCTGGCGATGACCTGAAGCTGATTGTCAGGATGCACGAAGGTCGTGGTGCCGATCTTATGGCGCTGCGGCAGGCACAGGGTCGGGCTGCCATAGAAATTGCCATAGTAACCCATGTTATACAGGTCTCCGCGGCTGTCAGCGCCCTGGATGGACGGAGCAACCCTGCGCAGAGCGGCCTTGGTGCCGATGATCTTGGCCTGCTTGCCGCCGGAAGCAGCTTCCACATGCTCGACGATGTCCAGCAGGTCATCTTCGCTGTAGGTTCCGGCAACCACATAAACGGGATTGGCCGGGTCGTCGCCGAGATCGGCAGCGGTCGCGCCAGTCCACAGGTCGTAGATCTCCTGCAGCATGGCACGCTTGTAGCTCGCGGCAACCTTCGCGATCATCTTGTTGAAGTCCACCTGACCGGCCAGCATACGGCTCAGTTCTTCGTAGATCTTCACGCCGTGACGCTTAGTCGCGATGGAGAAGGTGGAGACGCCGCCCAGGCGCTGCCGACGCAGAGCCTGCGTTCCGTTGGCGATTTCGTCAACGCTGAACAGATCGGAGTCTTCGACCTCGAACAGATTCTGGTCACCGGCTCCGATGTTGCGGAAGTCGACCAGAGCATTGAAATATTCGTCACCCGTCAGGTCTTCGACCACAACGCGGGAGATGATTTCCTCGATCAGGGAGAACAGTCCGGCGCACTTGCCGTCGCGGATCGCTTTGTAATCCAGCTTGGTGCTTCCGCCGTTCAGCTCGATAGCGGCCTTGCGAAGCATGTCGATGGCTTCCTGGTTGGAATAGTTGGCAACACTGCCATGGTAAGCGTCAATTGCGACCTTTACCAGATCTTTAATATTTTCAGGCATAGTTTTTACCTCCTTCAATCTTTACGTATCTCAGTCAATTACTTAACTTCGACGACGTAGTAGGTGTAACGACCAGCCTTGTTGATGTCGGCAATGACACCAACCTGAGTGGAACCGGCAGTAGCGGTCTTCACAACCTTCAGCTTGGTACCGGCCTGCAGCTCAACGATGTCGCCCTTGGCAATCGCGGCAGCAGCGGACAGACCTTCAGCGGTCACACCAAACATATCACCGGCATGAGGACGATATCCGAGGGAGTCCTCACCGGCCTTGTTGAAGAAGTCGTCGAGATTCTTTTCGCGCTCATCGTAGTTCACCTCGGGAGTTCCAACGATAGCAATATCTTTCAGGTCGGTGTTGGCGGCGGGAGCAACGGCCTTGTACAGCTCGCGCTCGTTGGTCATCAGCCCAACCACCTTCACCACGTTACCGTTGTCGATAGCAGCGCCCTGGTTATTAGCATCCATGAACCGCATGGAGATCAGAGCGGGTGCGGCATCGGTACCGTACAGACGGTCTTTACGAATTACAGCATGGTTCGCCATAATATGCACCTCCAAAGTATTTTCGTTGTTTTGTATTATTAGAAGCCGTATCTGGCGAACACGCCGTTGTACGGATCATTCTTCTCGGGAAGCTTTCTTTCCACAGGCAAACGGACGGCCTGGGGCGTATTCATGGAGAAGTTCACCTTGACACTGCGTCCGCGGATCGCGTAGCATTTCTCGGTAATCTCCTCAACGCTCAGATCGTCACAGTTGCTCCTAAGTTCCTCAAAGCTCTCATTGCCGTTCATATCAGCGAAGGAAGCGAATACTTCTTCCAGCTTCGCCTTGCGCTGAGCGGCAACGGTCTCGTCATGGAACTTCTGAAGCTCTGCCATACCGGCAGTTGCCTTTTCCAGCTTCTTATTGAACACTTCCATCATTGCGTCATTGGCGTAATTAAACATCGCCGTCATAGGTTCTCCCTCGTCGAAATCGACGAACTGAACCTTCTGACGCTTATAGGAAGCAAAATCAACCACGACATTGTCGCCGTTCATGGAATAATTAAAGCCGCAAATGACACAGTCCTTCGCGTCTTCCGCATACACCATCTGGGCTTCCGGATCATGGTCGATATACCAGTACCTGCGCCAGTCTTCGTCCCAGCGGTCATCGTGGTATGTTTCTGCGGACAGTGCACGGCACAGCTCTTCACTGAGCTGACCGGCCATCAGCGCATAACTGTTGTTCTTCTTCGGCTCGCCGGACGCGTCGTCTTCTTCATCCGTATTCGGATCATACGGCTCTTCGTCACCGACGTCTTCCTGAGGCGCATCGCCGCTTTCTTCCTGGCTGTCGCCGGAATCGTCGCCTGACGTCTCACCGACAGGAGTCGCGTTCTCGCCGGACTCGGGCTGGTTATCACCGTCGGCAAACTTCCGGTCGCGAATCTCAGAGAACTTCGCCTCGAGCTCTTTTTCGGTCATCCCGTCGGTTTCGAATGTAATATCTTCTTCGGTCAGGCCGAACTTAGCCAACATGTCTTTCAGATTCACCTTGCCCTCTCCTCCTTTCAGAGAGAATTCAGTTCCGCCGTCCTCTGTGTCGGCGGAGATGGAATATTCAGCTTTCAGCTCATCCATCATGTGCTCGAATCTCGTCTTATACACACCGAGGCTGAACGTCTCGATGTCCGCTGATTCAAAGCATGGTTCGACATCCTCTCCGAGGATGCAGAAGGCGGTAAAATCAAAGCTGTAGATCTCGTAGACTCCGTCAACGGACTTGCCGCTGTTAACGGTAATCTCCATGCTCTGGCCGGAAATGCCGTCACGTTTCAGCTTGTCGTATACGCTTGAGCGTTTCCAGAGCAGGCCGTCCACGACCAGATACTCATGCTCCTGACCGTTGTCTTCCGTCACCGTCTCCCAGCGGTATTCCGCGCCGTAAGGGATGACGCCCACAGCGTCCGTCAGGTTGACCATCTTCATGCCGTGCTTGGTGTTGATAAACTCAACATCATGCCCGCCGATCTTGTCCTCGACGACGTCGTAATTACAGACAATAGGACAGTTGTATAGAGTTGGCAGAGCCGCCTCGGCAGCGTCCTTTGAAATGGAAGTACGGTTCCGATTCTTGCCTGTATACATGACGCGGATCGAACAAGCGTCAAACGATTTGTTCTTTTCCACGATGTCGCTGATAGAGCTTGGATACTCCAGCCACATTTGTTTCTGCATAGACCTACTTTTCACCACCTTTCCGTGTTGGTTACTTGACGAATGTCAAGTATTAGCCCTCAAACTCACAGGCTCACGATCAAAACCCGCTGCAACCCGGACTGCGCACACGGCGCGGTTTATATCAAACGTGCGCACATAAAAACGGAGGTCAGACGCATCCGGCTTCCGTAGGTGGCTTCCGAAGAAGAACCACCGCAATTCTTAAAATGACATCACGTTAGATAACACGCATTGATAATTGTATTCGAAATCAATATATCCAGGATCTTTGTTCTCAAAGACCCAGATCTGATTCTTCGTATCCTCCTTCAGCAGATTGTACCCCCGCTTCAGAAGATCCTTTTTTGCCTTCTCCTCGAAGACATAGATAAACCGACCCATCAGTTCTCGCCCTCCTGTCCTTCTTGCCAGGCTTCTCCGGCGTCGGACAGATCCTCGAGATCCGCCTTCGGCCTTCCGGCCTCGCCTTCTTCACTTGCGGCAGACTGCTGTGCGGAATTTGCGGGCGGCCTGAACCGATCCTTCAGCTTCAGCACATCGTCCTCAAGGAACATCAGGCAGTCCAGCTCGTCCTGCGAGATGCCGTTGGCCGCGCAGTAATAGGAGATGGTGGGCGCGCCATAAGAGAAAGCCTTCATGTACGCGTCGCTCTGTTCCTTGCGGTTGAATGGACTGACATCCAGGAAGGTCATCTTGAAGTATTTGCCGTACCCGTGCTTTCTGATGAAGCGGTTCAGCACGCTTTCGATGCTCTTGACAATGCTGTATGTCAGCGCCTGGTCTACCTTGATGGACAGCAGCAGCGCATTCGCGGACGCCTTTGGATTGTTGAACAGCAGGCTGCTGACGCCCGCGGCGGAAAAGAGATCGTCCTCCGCCTGAGCCACGGAGTCAACGTCCGCGGTGTGCGTTCTCTCGAAGCTGATCTTGTCGATGTCCATGGGTGAAAGCACCGCGCCGACCTCGTCAGGCAGGACGCCCTCAAGGTTGCGGTAGAACTCCTTCGCCTTTGGGAGATCCATCGCCCAGGTACCATCGTCGTTGATGCCAAGATGCATGACAAGCAGCGCATAGTTCTCAAGCTCTTCTCGCGTTTTCCTCAAATCCTTGTAGTCCTCGAGGTCGTAGATCTCGCGCAGAATGCCGGCGAATGGCGGAAGCGCATACGAAAGGATGTCCTTGTTGCACTTGACCGCAAAGGAGTTTGGAGAATCAAGCTCGATCCACCTGTACTTCTGCATATCGGTCAGGTACAGATTGTATTTGGTCTGAAACTCCTGCGGATACAGCGGCAGCACCGTGGGGTTCTGATCGAAATAGGAAAAGTCGAACGTTACGTTCAATACATTATCCTCGATAACAGAGGCCGCACAGTAATCGCTTGGCAATTGCTGAATAATCGTACTGTCTGTGGTTTCCCAAAGTGTCCCGAAGAACACATCCTCCCGGAGCACAACGGTCAACACCTTCTCCAGCTGATCCTTCGCGTTGAGCCCGGCCAGCAGATTCAACACACGCTTGTAGTTTCGACGAATCGTTTCCGGCCTCACGGTCGCGGTATCGATTCTGCACGGAGACACGATGTATGCCAGGCTGTTCAGGGACACAAAGTACTGAATCAGCCTGCGGAAATGCGCACTCGCACCATACAGATAGATGACCGCGTTGCGCAGCTCCTTTTCGTACCTGTATGGATCCTTGAGGTATTCCGCGATCTGATCCTTGGAATATTTGTAGAACCGAGGCGTCGGGCTTCTCGCATCATTCAGATCCCTGGCAATCAGGCGGTTAATTATCGCAAACCGGTCGGGAGGTCTGATGAATCCACTGAAGTTGTAGTCCATGGACTGAGCCGCTTCTTTCGCCTCGTCGTCGGGGACACTGACAATTTTCTCCCCGTTACTGACGGCCATTGTTGTCACCGTCCTCTCCCATAAATTTTAGGCGCGCGGATCGTGAACACATCGTCTGTCGATATGTCCGCGGCAACGTCGCGCTTTCTCAGGTCTTTCTCCAGCTGGTTGGCCACATAATAGTTGTAGCTCAGACTGGAATATCTGTCCTTGCGCATGCCGCTTCTCTCGGAAAGCTTCACGTTCTCTCCGGCCAGCTCAAAGCGCAGATTGATCAATTCGTTGATCAGCAGCGTTGTGTTGATGTACGGCATGCTCAGTTCAATTCGTTCATCTTCGGGAAGCGCTGAGAATCCGCTGATCGCGGAGAAGCTTTCCTTCCCGTCATATTCGTTTTCCAGAAGTCTGATCCGTCCTGACCGGAACGCCTCCCGCAGCAGAATCGCGCATTTCGAGTTGAAAGAGCTGCTTCCCTGCACGGCCCACACAACCTTCGGCGCGCCGGGAACCTTGCATCGCTCAGCGACAGCCGGGTCATTGCAGCAGCTGAGTGCGGGATAGATCTCTCCGCTGTCCGGATCGCTGATATCCACGGACAGTCCGTCGTAGATGGAAATGCCCATGTTCTTCGCGTCCAGCACAAGATAATCGCAGTCGAACTCATCAAAGAGCCGACGGATCAGCAGCACCTCGTCGTCTGTGCGCATACCTTCGTTCGCCGTCGTGTACACGAGGTTGACGGAGTATCGTCCTGCCTTTGTCGGCAGGAGCTGCGTAATATGGATCGCCGTGGCGTCGTTCTTATGCTTCTTGCGTCCGGATGTCGCCATCAGCGCAATGTCCGCTGAGAGCAGGCGCTTTTCACCCGGAAGCTTCGGCGGTATCCGGATTCGCGGGTCAGACTTCAGCTTGCCGGCAAGGCTTGCAGGCAGCATCGGATATTTCACTTTTCGGTTCTTGGCGACTGACTGGAAATCAAAGAACGCGTCGTTCTTGTTCCCGAACCAGATCGCTTCATTTTCCTAATTGTTACCCGTGTTTTCACACTATTTATATAGGGTTTAGACTATATCATGGCGGGCTTTGCCCGTCCCCATCGCTTCCACCGGTTCCAATCTCCGGTGTACTCTACTCGCCCGTCGGCTTTCGATAGTCGTTGGACTCCTTACTGAACATATTCAAAATGGTACCCGTGGCACGAATGTTGATATCCACGCAGATGGCCGCAGAGTGTGGACTTGGACACTCCAATTTCCGCTGCGGCTTCCACGGTTGACTCCCAGACCTTACCATCCTCTATTCTGCGAATCGGCTTTGCCTGGTATTTGTTTCCTCTCGCGAGTTCTCCGAGACGTCTGTAATGCGCAGCATACTTTTCAGGATCTTCACTGATCAAAGACTTCGCGATCTCGGACATTCTCTCAAGTCTCTCCGGAGAAAACTTCTTGCCGTAGCATGCGTTAATCGGCCCCACCCGAAGCTTTGATTTTTCACCAATCGCTCTTTTTGCCTCCTCTGTATGATGCTTTCCATACATCGGATTCTTTGTCGGGTCTTTATACCGCTCCTTAGCCTTTTCGCTGATTATCTTCCTTGTTTCCTCAGCAACGGCTCCGCATTCGCCACCCTCTGTGATGTTGTACCCGACATCAGGATCGCGGCTGTTAAACTTGGCGATATAGTACCTCTCTCTTTCGCATGCTTCATCGTGGGTCAAACCATCTTCAAGAATCTCCGGGATAAACGCATCCCACCCATACTTCTGGATAGCGTGATAGAAATATCTGCTTCCGGCATAATTATGCCCGCCTCGCGCCCTGAAGCTGAGACTATTGCACGTCAGCCCGATGTATATCTTTCCGTTCTCAACATTCGTGTATTTGTAGATGCGGTATTTCCGCTCTTCGTCGTTTGCCATACCGCACCTCCGTATTTTGTTTTGTCAGTAAAAAGCACAGGATTGCCATGCGGCACTTCGCCGTTTAGGGTTTCCCTGTCAGCAGCACCATTAAACCGTCATTTCCTACGGCAACTATGCGTTGGTGCCACACCCCGCTGGATACGGGTTCAATGGGTTTTATCAGCACAGAAAACTTTATGCTGAAGTCGACTTCGTTGAAGTCACTCTCTAACATCTCCTCGATGATCTCATCCTTGTCCAGGATGCCCTCCTTCAGCCCCAGCTGATAAGGGAACCCGCAGATAAAGTTCTTCCTCCGCGGATCAAACATCGACTTGAACGTATCTACGCACTTCTGGTAGCTCCAGTGGTCAGCGTAGAACGCGGACGACAGATAGATCGTCTTGTTCAGCTCCCTGCTCTGGAGCCTCTTGCGCTCCTCTTCTGTGAGTTCGCTATACGCAGGCATACGCTTCTGGGTAAGGAACTTCCGAAGCACCTTGTCGATGGTGGTCTTCTTAACCATCCGAAACTCATCGACCAGCAGCAGATTCGCCCGGTTCGAGCGGGCATTGTCCGTGGCCGACACAACCTTCATAAAGCTGCCGTTCTTAAAGACGATGATAGCCTTTGTTCCATTGAGCGTAGACTGCTTCCAGTCGATCTCAAGCTTCAGCTCCGCCGACCTGGGCACAAGCTCAAGCTGTACCTTCTCCAGCACAGAGATGCTCTGTCCCTTCGTGCCGGAGGCGATGATGATCTTGGTTCCAGGCCACAGAATGCAGCGGATCACGCAGAAGATCGCCGTCAGAAAAGACTTGCCCAGGCCGCGCGCCGCAACGAACATGAAGATGAAATAGTAGTTCATCAGGATGAGCAGCATGCGCTGGAACAGTCTCAAATTCAAATGCAGATAGTCTCTGGCGAACAGATGCGGATTGCGCCTGTAAAAGGCAGCGTCCTTCACGGCGTTATTCCAGATGCGGTCGTATCTCGTCATTTGGCATCACCGTCTTCACCAAACAGATCCGCCAGGAATTCATCGTCATCCTCGTCCGCATACTCCGGACGCTCAATCCGGTATTTCGCGATCTCGTCCTCGTACATCTTCGTATAGATGTTTTTGATGCCGAGCATCTTCCCGGCATGCCCGAGGAACCATGTGGTAATATACCGGATCAACCCGGCGGAGTCCTTCATATCATCGTCCTCCTCCGGTTCCGGAAGCGGACGCTTGTCCTCCCACCGCCTGACCCATACGCCCATCGGCGTATCGTCGGCGTCCAGGGAGTTGTCCTCCTCGACCTGCTGATCCGGGCTGATGCCAAGCTTGACCAGGATATCCGCGATGATCTTCTGGCTCGCCTCCGCGCTTTTGCCCATGCCCATGTTCTGATTGACGTTCACCTCGGCGATACAGAGTTGCTTATACAGCCCCTCTACTGCGTCAGTCATGGGCTTGGGTACCTCTCGCGTCCACCGCTGGAATCGCAGGTTCAGATCCTGGTAAATCTCCGGCGTCAGTCCGCTGCCCCAGAACAGAATCGTATCCGCGCTCGGCTTTGGCGCTTCCGTCGGCAGCGTGACAGTCTGTTTCTTTTCTTTTTTCTCAGCCGGCGGCTCTTCTGCCGGCTGCGGCTTCGGCTTGTCGACGACCACAATGTCCGCCGCGGCAAGCCGTTCATCGTCGATCGTGTCGTCGAATGTCTTGCCGTTATACTTGGATAGATTTAACTTGCTGATATAGGTTCTGATCAGTGAAAGGCTGGCCGACCCATTGCGCTTGATGTTTTCATACAGCGCGGGCGACCAGTACAGATCGCAGATCATGCACAGCCTGCGCATGGCGTCCTCCTCCGACGGCATCCTGCCCCTGTAATGGTCAAAAAGCTCGTCCACGCATACGTTGCAGATCGGAACATAACCGTTGTTCTCGCGGAACAGCGGGCTGAAGGAGCTCGGATAGATCCCCTTCTGCCTTGAATATTCCCTGCCGCAGCGCGTGCATTTGAAAACGGAGGAGGTCCGCTTCGGTGCCGGTGTGTTGGTATACCCGTTTCCTTTGGCTCTGACCTTGCTGACCTTCGGCATTATGCCTCACTGCCAGCCGAGCGGCGAAGCACGTCGCCGGCCTTGAACTTCACTTTCTTATGAGATTCAACCAGCTCCGGCTTTCCGGTATTGATGTTCATAATCCGCTTCGGCTTGGTATCAATCACGCTGAATGAACCAAAACCGGTCAGCCGAACCTCTTCACCGGCACGCATCGCCTCATAGATGACGTCAAGAACGTCATTGAGAATCACGGCGCTGTCCTTCTTGGTATATCCTTTGTCAGCCAGACGGGTAATAAAACCAGCAGTAGTAATCGTCTTATTCATGTTGATTCCCTCGCATTCAAAAACGGGTCTGATTATCAGGCATTGGCTCCGAAGTTCATCGAGAGCCGCCCGTCCCAGTCCCGTTACAGGTCGCTTATTTTTGCCGCGGCCGGCGCTTTGATTTCGCCGTCCGCAAAGTACATGCCAATGGATTCGTCCGCGTCGATATCCTTGTAGACATTGACCATGTCTGCACTCTCCCAGGCCATGATCGCCTGAATCACGCCGTCCGGAATCCCGGCGCGGGAGAGCTCCGTGGTGAAATAATGCCGCAGACTGTGAAAGTAGAAATTCCTTCCGGTGATTCGCTGCAGCGTCAGCGCCCAGCTGTCCACATTGCTCTTGCGGATCTGCTGCTGCGGATCGTCAGCCCGCGGGAAAAGCCACTCGCTCTGAATGCCGTGATCCTCGCGGTACTTCATCCAGCGGTCAAGATATGGGCGGAATTTCTTGGCCAGCGTATAGCAGTTGATGCTCTTGCCGCCACCGCGCCCCTTGCTGAGAATCGGAGAGCTCTTGTAGAGGGCTCCCCCGCAGATCAGCTTGTCATCCGAGAAGTCAGAAACGCGGAATCTGCACAGTTCCGCCTTCCGTCTGCCGGAGAACATCGCCAGCGCCACGAAACAGGCCATATCGTACTTCTCCAGCTTCGTCAGCTTGTCCAGCAGCGCGTTCAGCTCATCCTCGTCCCAGACGGTCTTTTCCCTCACGGGCTGCGAGGGCGGACTTTCGATCTTGTGAATGATGTTCTTGAACCGTGGGTATTCATCATCACACACATTCTCGATATAGTTGGAAAGCGAGCTCAGCGTCGCCTTGATCCGGCGAACGCGGGCTGCACTGTTTTGATTGGTGTTGATCAGATAATTCTGAAAAGCGACAACGTCTCTCTTCGTCCAGTCGACAAAAGACTTGTTGCCGATATTTCTCAAACACCACACGAAAGCGATGTTCAGGTCGCTCCGGTAAACAGAGATCGTGCCCTCACTCTTTTTCCCGGAACGGAGGTAATCCGCAAAGTCGTCGATGAACCGAAGATTAACCGGGTTCACCTGAGCAAGCGACTCTGCGTCCGTGATTTTGTTATGGATTGTTTTCCGTGCCACTCAGGCTCACCTCCTCATCACCGGATTTCATAAAGGCACGTCGTAACTGCATTCGATGCCGTGTTCTGTCACGACACAAACCAGCTGCTCCGGAGCGCCGAAGATACGCTTCGACACGCAATATTCGTCCATGCCGAGGAAACTCCCCGCCATGACGGTCTTGATACCCTGGACACTGTCGATCTTATTATGATGCAGATGTCCGGACAGTACGGCGTATACCGGTCGGCCGACCATTGTCTGCAGTGCCTGAACACTTCTGTCCGAACAGTCGAAATCGCCGTGTACGCCGACATATGTATTGCCGCGAATGTCGATCATGTAGATGGTCGGGTCAACCCGCGTGCCCGCGCCAATCTTCACATTCTCAAAATTCTGCAGCCTGGCTTTCAGATACCACTCCACCAGGTCGTCCAGCCGCTCTCCGTTCTGTGCCAGATCCTTGTTTGGATTCAGTCGGCTGTGATTGCCCGGGACGCTGACGAACTGTACGCTGTTGAAGTGCTTTGACAGTTCCGCGATGAATGAGGCAATCAGCTCGGAGACACCGACGATCTGCTGGATGACGTTTTCCTTGTTGCTCACGGCAATCGAGTAATGGATATTCCCGGAAATTTCATCGCCGTTGCACCAGATGATGCAGTTCTCGGCTCCGGTCTCCCCGCCGATCTGGATAATTCGCTCCAGATATCTGCCGAACATCTGTCTGCAGATGTCTGAGTCGTATTTCTGCCAGTAATTATCAACAACCGCGCCGTAGTGAATATCGTTCAGGCTCACCAGCAGGTCGCGTCCGGAATAGGAAACCGTCGGTTCCTCGTACTCCAGAGGCCGCAGGCTCCCGCCCGTCACGGCACTGGTAATGATTTCGTTCAGCTCTTCCTGACGGGAGCGTTCCCGCAGGATCTTATTCAGCGCGTTTCGCTGATCAAAGAACTTTTGACGCTCCTTCTGCAGCTCGATCTTCTTCATTTCGAGCTCGCCCAGCGCGTCCGCGTTTTCCGCAATATAACCGTTTTGCTCTTCGTCCTCCAGCACCTGGAGCGTCTTCAGGCTGCCGTACATCATCTTACGGGCGTTGTCGCCAGCGTAATCCTGCCCGTACAGCAGCGGTGCGAGTTCTGAGTAGTCCGTATCGGACAGCGTCTTGTCGACCAGCTTCCCGTAGACGAGGCGCTTATGGTAAGCGAGATTACTTTCTCCGGGGAGTCTTTCCAGCACGCGCACCACTCCTTGTTTCCACGTATTTACCAATCAGCTTCAATGCCTTCGGAACTTCCTCGACATAGTACTTGTTGGCAGTGCGTCTGATATGTACCTCCGGGTAGCACTCCCGGATCTTCTGAGCTTCGGTATAGTCAATCTGAATCATTGATAATCCCCTTTGTTCTTGAATTGAAAAAAGCCGGCTGTGAACCGGCTGCTTTCACGTAAAAGCGATACAGTTTTGTTTTTGTAGGACTCGCTCCTTCTTCCTCCGGAGGATACCTTATGCGACTGTATCGCGCTAAATAACCAGCGCCTCCAGGCGGGCTTGAAAGAAGCGGCTTCAAAAGCGCCCTGGATATTTGGTCTGGTCATATGCATTCGTGGGGACGGCAGTATCGTTACGATGCGGGGCATTCAACATATTGCGCCGCGATCTGACCCAATCCGTCGCATCCCTGCGAGATGTCAAAACACCTTGATTCGAGCTTGTCAGTCTACCCCACTCACGGGTGCGGATATCGTATTCACCGCTATGCCGGGCTGCAGCACCGGAGAGGACTCGGTTCGATTTCCTCCCATCCCGTTTTCAACATGATGCTCTTCGAGTTGGCCCTCGATGTGTTCTCGCGTATGGGCTCTATTTTCTTATTGCCTATGATGCGGGATCTTCATCCCGTTCTGTGCTTGGCTACCCACGATGATCATCAAAAATGATTTATTCGGCGATTTCCAACCTCGCCAGTGCCTCCGCGCCTGCCTGAATCGTCTCGAGAATCGAAGAGTCCGGCGTCACCGGCTCCCGGTTCCCGTCGGCCTGATCATGCTCAAGCTCAAGTGCCGCATGCATCTTTCCGGATTCGTCATCAAATTCATCCACAATCAATGACGCGTTCTTGGCAAACTCGTCGTCAAGCGCGCCGACCGCACTTTCGATCAGCGCCCGAACCTCCGGCGTAATCGTCACGCCATGCCGCTCGAGCAACCCGACGACGTAGTTCAACTTGTCCTCCTTGCTGATAATCCCGGCCTCACCCATCTTTTCCGCGGCCCGGACAAACTTCTGCACAATGCCGTAAAGCTGCTTTTCCTTCAGCCACGGGATCGCAGACTTTCTCAGCCACGGAATAATCACAAGGCTGAACGCTGCAACAATGACCAGCTTCAGCACGTCGACCACTGTGTTCACAATATACGGGTATAACTGATTCATGTTTTCCATGATAAGCCTCCTTTTTATTCGGCGGAATAGTGTTTCCTATACTATAACGACGCATTTTGACAATGCCCCTCAAAGCGTTGATTTATAAGGCTTTGAGGGGCATAATTTTTGCTACGCTCTCAATAATTGCCGATTCAGACGGTTAATATAGTTGCGGTCAGCGTCCTTCCCGATCTTGATCTCCGCGGCGCATTCGTCGCAGTATTTCCTCGGGCGTCGCGGGTTATCGCACGCCTTGAGAACGACCCCGCACCCCTCGCACTCAAAGTAGTTGCCTCCGTGGAATCTCATGTACTGGTTACCGAGATTCCGGAAGTCGTCAACAAACATGGCGGGTTCCCCGTCCTCCACAATCTTCACATTCAGGTTCACGTTGTCGACCAGGCAGCTGTACCCGATGTATTCGGCCTGCCAAAGCTCGTTGATCATCAGCGACTGGCGCTTGCCGGTAATCGCTACATTCGCGAGAGCGAAAATGTCCTTCTGCGGAAAATTAACCCAGTTGCCATTGTTTTTGTTCACGCAGTTCCCATACTTCGCAAGGCAGAGAAGGGTGAACATAACCCGCTGCTTCAGCACGCTATCGAGCTGCTCGATCTTTTCCATCTCGGGCTGTGTGATGACGACGCCAGGGATACAGATTGGAGGGTACTTCTCCGCTGCGTTCACAGCGGATGTGACGGCGTCGCTCCATTTGACCAGCGACAGCCTCGGGTCGCACCGGATCATAAAGTCCTCAACCAGCCTGCGCACATCCTTCTTCTTGTACCCCTCAGACTTGTAATACTTTGCAACTCTCGAGATCGTATCGTACGGCCTGCTGCCGAGAGACAGGGAATCAATCGCTTCCCTCGCCCATTCCTTCTCGTTCAGGATTATCTCTTTCAAAAGCATCTTCCTCCCGTATATCGTCAAACATCTGTGCCTGCCTCATGGAGAACCTCATCCCTGCGAACTCGATGTCCCCTTCCGGGTCGGCCGTAGGATAATTCACCATGCCGCCGTTTTTGCAGACAAGATTGTTAATAATTTGATAGTCGCACATATCCCATGCGAACCCCTTTGAGCTCTCTCTTCTGTAACAGATATCCAGCACGGCGTTGCATAGCGCGCGGATATCGGAACAGATTTCGGTGCAATCCTTCCAGAAGCGCGAGCGTCTGACCTCCGCGTTATTCACATCATCCTCGGAAGCCCGATCGATGCGCTTGCGACGGCTCATGTCCTTGACCCATTCGGTGTACTGGTCGTACTGCTTCCGGATCTGCGTGAGCTGGGCCTGTGTATACTCGGCGTCGGACTTCATTAGCGTATAGTCAAACGGGACTTTGCAGAACGACTTCAGCCTTCCGTCGAACTCCTGCTCGAATCTCCTGCAGATCCGGTTCATGACACAGTTGTTATCCCCGACGGGCAGCCTGCGCTTGTAGTACGCGATAAAGGACTCCTGCTCCGGCGTTCTGTATTCCTCCGGAACGGCCAGCAGCTCCTGCACGTCCATCCGGAACTCTCGGATGCATTTGGTATTTGCGTTCTTGATGTATGTATTGTACTGACGCATCAGCGTCGGATAAATGTACCTCATGAAGTACGGCTTCTTTTCGGCGATGATGCTGAGGTTGAACTCGCGTTCCGAGATCTGCTCTTCGGTCGCATCCTCCGGCAAAGCGTTCGCGTGGTAGTCGTACCATGAGCGCGGCATGGGATTGCAGACGATGCCTTTTATCTTATCAATGCACCAATGTACCCTCGGTTTCCCGATATTTCTGAGGGGAGTAGATCATATCATCACCCATTTCTGGGGCACGGCACTTCGGGCCGCCGAGTTTCACAGCGCCCTACTTCCTTTCGGAATGATCGTTACACCTTCCCTTTCGGGCTTGGCACGGTATTGTCATAGCGGAGATAAAAGCCGCCTTAGAGTTCTACCGTTAGCCGCATCCGCGACACCTGGGATGTCCCAGTTCACCGTGTTATTCGACGCGCATTACTGCGCGAAGGAACCGCCAGGATTCTGTTGGTAAAGTTGTCCCGACATAATGCGATATTCCAGCGTCTCATATTCCCGGCTGCCAGGTTCGTATATCGCCTGAACATCATACATCGCCGTAACCTTGTTGGTCGTCTTACCAATGTCGTCACCAAAGCTTGCCAGATTCGACGCAATCAGCACCTCTTCCGTCGGCACAACCTTTGTCGCGTTTCGCTGTACGCAGAAGATCGTCTTCGTCTCCGGAAGCGCCTCAAGCATCACCCGGTTGTCCGTCAGAAAGAATAAATCCCCATCACAATCTGCCCCGTTCTCCGCGGCGCGGCATGTATCCCACGCGTTTAAAAGCGAGCATGCCCGTACATATCTGAACCAGTACCGAACATCCTCACTGTCCGCGATCTGCCGCTTCCGGATATTGTTGATCGCGCTCATCGGAGCCCTGCAGGCGATCACTTCCTTCGCACCGTAGTCCGCCCAATACTGGTTCCAGATCTCCCCAGCCCTGAGAAGTCCGGTCACTTCCAGCCCGAACATGCTCTGGCACAGCGCGTATGGGTCGCCGCCGATGATGGAGTAATTCCCGTGAACGTTCAGCACCCCGATCTTCGCCTCGTCGATCCGGTGCCTGATCAGGCTATACAGCGCCTTCTTCACATACGGATCGTTAAACATCTTCGGCTCCGCGATCAGAGCTCCCTGATACCCGTACATGTATGAATGAATGTTTTTATCATTGAGCCCCACGCCGCACGAAAACAGGATTGCCTTCCGGTAGTCTCCGCCGAGCACATCTTTGAACTCCTGCATCGTCGGAGCGATCAGCTCCTCGATCTGGTCATCTGTGAGGTCGAACCCCTGGATAAACTGATCCAATTTGTTATGCGTGTTCTGTGTTGTTAATATGTTATCGCAAGTTCGAACGGAATGCCTCGCGTCCGAACCCTGTAATATAATGTGTGATATTTAATCCCAAGAGCTTCAGCCCATTGCTTGAGCGTCATCGTTTTCTCTTGATAAGTATAACGCAGATTGGTGCTTCTGTTGTTCGCCTGATCCTTCGGCGTGGCGAAACGGCAATTGTCCGGTGAGTACCCCAGGTCATTGTTGATTCTGTCGAGTGTCAGACCATCGCGGTACCCGTTTGATATCGCCCAATTGTAGAAAGACATAAAGTCATTCTTCCACTCTTCGCACATCGTAATACCCCTCTCAGCGTACCACTGATGGTCAATGTGCTTTTCATAGAAACACCTTTGCCATGCACCATACCAGATTCTGTGCAGCCGCGTAAAATATTTCCCGTGCGTTGTATGCCGCTCACGAGCCGAGTCTTTTGCAAGACATCCGCATGAATGACTGTTGCCTTTCAGAAGATTCAAGGCACTTACATCCTTTTCCGTCCCACAATCGCACCTGCATCTCACATAGCCTGCACGGCTGTCTCCGATGACCGTCCATCTGCCGAATCTTTGTCCTATAACGATATCTTTGTATATTTACCTTCAACTCCCAATTTATAACAACACATAGGCGCTACCCTCACGCAAATCTTTCGATTCTCCGGCTTTCACCGGAGTGCAGACTATATCTTCATCCGTTCTGGATGTCCGCCACTTCCGCCGCCAATCGCTTGCGGCGTACTCTCATAATGAGATAGTCGTTGAACCCGCCATTTCTGGCTTGGCTGCTGATTGCCCATTGTTCTTGATGTTTAGGATTTAACCATGCATCATCCCGTTGTCTTGTTTCTACTTTCGTTGCCATCACTTGGCGCAACGGGCTTTAGGGTTTTCCAGCAATTCAGCGGAAAATTTGTCGAACCGATTCCTCGGAACGGAACCTATCAATTAAGTTCAATGCCCGCCGGTGCTCCAACGCCTCCGGCGCGGCCTTGGTCACCGCGAACGTGTAGTGGTTCTCCTCGCAATTCCGCAGCCACGCATCTACATTCGGATACGCGCTCCACAGTTTCAGCTGACTCGTCGTCAGGATCAGCTCCGCATTGCGGATATCCTGCACGTTTCCCCACGCGTCCGTGACCTCATATTTCCCGGCGACCTTCTCCGCGAACTCGTGAAAGTCAAACGGGAAAACCATGCCCTTGGTAAAGCTGTTCCGAAGACAGAACCCGGATGACATATACCCAAGCCCCAGCTCGTCCGACCACCTCTGCGCCAGCTCCGGCGACATCAGCCCGTACCCGTCCGACTCATCCAGCTCCACCTCGTAATCCTGCTCAACGGTCATGAGCGGCTCTTCCCGCCCCTCATCGTTCAGCATGATCACGTCCTCTTTGAAGTGCGTCACGCAGTCATTCACCACGATTACACCCTTGGGCATGGATACCGGAATCGACCCGCTGCAGCACAGCGCCCGGTACGCCTCGAATTTCCCGGGTACCAGCTTAACCTCCATGTCGCGTCCGTTGTCAACCCGCCGCCTGAGCTCTTCCACCAGCCGCTCATTAACGAACACCACGGTGCTGTTCTTGAGCCCGCCGTTGGTTCCGACCAGTCGTACGAAACGGATGCCGTTTACCCTGAAACCTTTGGTCGCTCTGACGTAATCTGAGTTGTTTTCCGCGACAATATGTATATAATCCGGCAAAAACTGGATCTTATCCAGCTCCGTATGCAGCGCCCGCACAGCATGTCTGTTCTGTACGGAGTTGCCCTGTTTCACGATCGCCCGGATCTCCTGCTTGATCCGGGAGATTTCCGCTCCGACGTCGCCAGCATTGTTCAGCTCGTCGATCCATCGAATCATCTGGCTGTCGCCCAGAGCGATTACCTCATTGTTGTTCTTGGCCTCTTCCAGTGAAAGTGTCAGATTCCACTTGGCCTTTTTCAGTCTGGATGTGCTGATCTTATATATCAGCCTCCGCTTGGTGATTCTCAAATCCGCTTACACCTCACCAATGTCATCATAAAGCTCTTCGCCGTATTGTTCCCAGAACTCGCCGCGCGCGATCTGTTTGTCTATCTTCGCCATCACGCGCTCGATATCGTCCAGCGTCAGATCATGCTTGCAGACCTCACGAAGGCCGCACTTTGGGCACTGTGGCTGCCGTCTCGCATAGATATCGCGGATAAAGCAAAACCCCTTGTCGTGGTCATAGCATGTATGAATCGCTCTACTCACCGTCTGTCACCTCCTGTTCCTGCCTGTATGCGGACTCGAGATCGTCGATCCACCCGAGGAACAGCCGGCGCATTCTGCGGCTTGGTATGTATATCCAGATCTCCTGCCCGTTCCGAATCCTGCTGCGCCAGATCCACTGCACCATCACGGCGAGCGCGTACTTGTCCTGATCAAGCTCGACGCCGACATGGCCCAGATAATGAAGCAGATTGGGATTCATGAATATATTTACACAAAACGCCAGCGCCGCCCGGTCGCCGTAGGCGTTTGTTGCCTTGGAGTTAAATGACAGGAAGTGCTTCTCGCTCGCGCCCTTCCCCTTGACACCGTTTAATCCGAGCTTATATGTTGTCCACAGTGTCTTCTCCGCGCCGATCTCCTCCGGAATGTGCCTTCGGAAGTAGGTCGTCACGTGCCTTCGCAGCGCGGCGAGCCTGCCGTCCCCCTCCGCCCTGCGCGTCCACCCTGCGGACAGTGCGTACTGATCGTCGCCAATCCGGTTAATGCTGTCCTTGTCGCAGACGTGGATCATCTCGCGCAGATGCTCTATGTATGATGGGAGCCTTCCGGTATCCGAGAACCTGTACTTTTCGTCGTCACACTTCCGAACGCTGAGATACTCATACGGTAGCCTGTTCGCGTCGAGAAAGCCCTTCATCGGCATCCCGTCAAACATGTAGGTCAGGATGAAGATCTCGTCTGACAGGGTGAACAGCCTGCGGTTGACCTGCCAGAAGCCGTACTTGACTCGCCGCTCACCGTCCCAGCCGTTTGTCCGGACGATCTGTCCGGACTTTGTCTTGTTGAAGAAGTCGTTGAATACACCTGAGTAGTCCGCGGCCTTCTCGGAAAGCCTGTAATATTCATACTCGCTCCCGCCGTCGAAGCACTGGAGATATCCGGCATTCACCAGCATATCTACATCCTCCATGCTGGTCGCGACCTCTTCGAACACATCGATCACTTCGTCTATGATGATCGTGTAGCTGCCGTCCGTGATGGCCTGTGCTGTCACGTCGTCGATCCGGAGGAACAGCGCGTGCGTCATGGCAATATTGCGGCGCTGGTTGCAGAGCGCCCGGAGATGATTCCCTTTGGAGAACTTATAATCCGGTATCCGGTCACTCGGCTCGGCAAACCGCAGCCCGGCACACGCCTTCACGATGCGCTCGGTCTCATCGAGAAAGGGAGTAACATACAGGAACTTCTTATCCGGATGCTCGTTCATGTAGGTAATGGCGGCCGAGCTCTTCCCAGCTCCCATTACTCTGTCCACTACATTAATCATTTGTACGCGCCTCCTTCGGAGGTAGCGCTTGCAGCGCAGCGCGCATTCACGATGCGTCCTCCAGCAACTCCGCGAACACACCGAACCCGATATCTTCCTGGTCCGCCAATGCCTTCGGCGTAATGATATAGCTCACATGCGCCGCGGAGGTAGAACCTGCGCAATCCATATTGCCTGTCGTGGAAGCTTCGAGCTGGTACAGGCACTGGGGGTCTATGCTGATTCCAACATCAGCCGCATCAATCTCCAAATCCTGCGGGTGCACGGTCCGCACGTTGCCGCCATCAAGAGCGCGCCAGATTGCGTCACGTGGTATATTATTCACCCACGTTATATAGCTATAGCCGATATTTTCCGGCTCGCTGATCTCATTGTATACATCGTTTGATGAGTACTCCATATATATGATCATTCTCCCCAGATTTGTATATATTTTCGGTCGTTATTTGGACGCATTCCGAAAAATGCCATACTCAATCCCGGCCGGTGTTCCCAGGCGCTGGTCCGGCTCAACATGCCTGAATTCGTTTGTATAGAACCCGTCTTTCTCCTCATAGCACACCTTGGCGTCGCATGGATAAAGCATGATCACCTCTGTACCGTCCGGCACTTCGTTGCTGTCGAATTCAATGACTGTCTGTTTCGTACAGCACGCAAGCGTCTGATTCACGACACGATGCCCGACAGACCGCAGCCTGCCGGCGAAATCATCTATCGCCGCAACGACGGCGTCTGTATTGGATGGACGGTGTGAGAGCAGCACCATACCGTCCCGCACTACCAGCCGCTCGGAACAGATGATAGACTTGCAGTCAAACGATACATTGTGGCCCACTTCCGTCACATCCCATCCGGCACATAAATCTCCAGCCACTGCTCCGTCAGCCTCACGTGATCCCGCACCAGCGCTTGCTCCTCGGCTGCGTCCTTTGGCAGGAGATTCCACTCCGCCAGCAGCGATGCAATGGATTCATATGGCATCAGGTAGTCCGGGCACTCCTGCACTCTGACCCAGAGATACGGAGTGCCATGTTCAGAGCCGATCGTCCGCAGATCGACCGTATATGTATGATCGCGGCGTACGCCGAACACGGGATACGGCCCGCGGTATGTCGCTTTACTTGTCATCTTTGCTTCCTCCCTCAATCTTCAACATGAGCGTCACCTTGCCACCGTCCTTCCTTGTCCACCTTAATCCATATGTATTCTGCATGTCTCTCCCTGCCATTTCCATGAAGCGGTCTCGGACTGCGTTGATCGCCTCGTCCGTCACCACACTCCTGTTCAGCCATCTGCTCCCGTCCTTGGATAATGTGCCGGCAAAGATCTCTCCCGAGATCTGCCCGCACCCAACGTGATACTCAGCCAATCCTGTTTTGCACCTCCCTGCAATACGCATCTCTTTTTGTATTTCTCTTGCCAGTCTAACTTTATCCTGGTCTATACTCACCCGTCCGCTATCATCGCTCATCGATTACTTTCCAATTCATCTCTTGTTTCTTATTCTGTTTGTATACAGGCGAGCAGCCATTGACGAAATCGACGATATTGGCTCTCTTTCCCCTGTAGCTTATCTTCGCGCAATCGCTGCATACCTCAGTCACCATCGTGGCGTTCTGGATAATGCTTATGTAGGCGTCACCGTCGTACAGACGTTTCCCGCAAATATCACATTGCCCAACCGGCAGCACTCTTCGTCTCACCTCAATTCGCTTCCGTTTATTTTTTCTTTTTCTTTTTGTATTCTTCTTCAGGCACGCGCACATCCGGGTCGCCGAACGTCCTGTAATCAAACCAAAACCGAATCTTCCGTTTATCGTCCTCAGAGAACCGGTCATAGTCCCAGCTGATGACAAACTGTGATCTGTCATTGCCAGTCCTGTACGCGACGAAGAATCCGAGATTCTCGTAGTACATCTTCATCACCGGAAAGTATTTCCTCGCCGGGATGTCGTCCATGTTGTACACGAGAAACGCATCGCCAGACTCCGCCGCGTTCTCAATCTTCTTATCGATCAGCGCGTACAGCATGCACAGCCGGAACTTGAACCACGGTCCCTTGTGCTCGAGGGAACCCCTGGAGAGCTCCAATGCTTCATCCTTTGTCAGCACGGCCGCTTCCCTCCGCTATCCTCATGCACTCCTCTGCCTCGCGGTAGCGCTCCATCTTGCCGGGTGACGGACAGAGCACGAACATGGTCTCCATCCGACCGCACCGTGTACATGTCATCTTCTCCGCAGCGATGCTGTCTGTGATTTGGATAAGCTTCCCATGGGTCATATCCAGATCGCATCCGAACACCCTGCACCTCCACGGCGGCTTCTTCTTCTCGCCGTTCATTCCACACCATCCTCTCATCTATATGCTGCGCCCCATCCTGCACCCATCTCCAAAGGAGACGATTCGGCCCGGAAATAACCCCTGTTTTGGGAGAATTCACATCGTTGAAAAATAAGCTCGTCGGAACTCCGTTCGGACAAACAAAATGTGGAGCCTTGATTTATAAGGCTTTGAAGGGGGTCGCCCCTAATATATTAAAAGGTGAAATTCTTGTTTCCTGTACTTTGCTACGTTACGTGTAAACGCTCTGCCTTCACACGCTGTAGCTTCCTGTTTAAGGTGCTACGTCTGTTTGTGATGTATTCAGTTTTCAAGGTGCGTCTGTGCCTGCTGCCTGGCCCCTTATTAAGCTCCTTGACCGTCAGGCTGCCATATGGCCAGATCAGGAAGCCTCGTGGATCTGGCTGAACCTCCCGTACGCCTTCCGGTAATCGTTCCCTCCGAGGTTGAGCTGCCGGTAGGCCTCGTGGATCTCCTCGTCCGTAATCCCGATGTAGGTCATGGTCTGGCTTGCCGAGCTGTGCCCGAAGATCTTCTGCAGTACCAGCAGCTTCCGTGGATCATGACCGCTCATCGCCATCTGGTGATATCCAAAGGTCTTACGGAGGGTGTGGGAGCTCATGTGCGCCTCAATCCCGAGCGTCTCCCCGATTTCCTTCAGAATCCTGTCCACGCTCATCCGGGAGAGGGCTTTACCCTTGCTCTTCCCGTTGTGAGCCTCCGACCGGAACATGAAATCGTCGAGCTTGCTTGGGACGTTCGTGAGGTAGAGCGTGACCGCTTCGACCACAGCGTCGTTGACGGAGAGCCACCGGTTCATCTTGACCTTCCGGGTGTTCTTCGTCTTCTTCTCCAGAATCGGGAACTGATCCTTAAAGGAGAGATCGTCGTTGATCAGGTGGCCAAACCGGAGCGTCAGCAGGTCAGAGATCCTCAGTCCGAAGTTGATCCCGCAGATGAAGAGCATGTTGTCCCTGTACCTTCCTCTGGAAATCAGGTAGCTGCTGATACGGTCAATGTCCTCCAGGGACTTGATCGGGTCTGCGGTGTGTTCCCCTGCCAGCTCGTACTCCACAGGCTTGTCGGCCTGGGCAATCGTGCCTGCGGGGAGCTGACGCTTCACGGTCAGGGCCGATGCGTTGATCTGGCCGGGTGTCGAGCTCTGCCGGACGCGTGCGCTCTGATCGTAGAAGTTCGGGCGGATGATGTTCTCCATGGATTCTCTCGGCCTCGCTTTCTGCCTCACTTGAGGCGTCCATTTCTTACATCATGATTATACCACATTTGGACATGAGATTTGGCCAAAAAGCGTTGAAATTATTCGCGTTTTCGGGAGTAATGCAAGATTTTTCCGGGTTTGTTCGCAGGGCTGCTGATTCCTGGAAAATCGCAGGATCGTTTCATGCGGGATCTTCCCGGATTTGGTGGGAGGTGGAATTGGGAATTGGGAGAGGTGGGAGGAAGGACAACTCCGCTGTTCTGCGCGGCTCTCCGCGCTGAAAAAATGGAAATATACCCGGCATTGTTACGTTCCCTCATTTTGTAACGTTCAAGCCGTGGGCGTTGGGGCGGTGGCGGCGTTCCGTGGGGCGGCGTTCCCTTTGGCGGCTTGCCTTGCCACTGTGGGCGGCGTTGGGCGGCTTGCTATCCATCGCGGCGGCGGCGTGGGCGTTGGTGTACCGTGGGCGGCGTTGTCCGTCCCTGTTTTCCCTTTTTCTCGTTCCCTGCCTTTGTGGGGCGGCGTGGGCGGCGGCGTTCCCTTTTTGCCGCCTTTGCGGCGTTACGGCGAACGGCGTTACACTTTGAAAATTTGTTGTTGACAAGTACACTTTGGGCGTTTATAATAAGCATACCCGTTGGGGGAGCGCGGCGCGGACTGTGCGACAATCCCAACGGAAAAACAAAGCCACGGCGGCGAACAAAGCCGGACGCCCACAACGTGGGCGGGGAAGGGGAAACATGGAATATTCTATCAATCTGTACAACGTCGACGGCGATATTATCGCCACACAGACGGCGGCGGCGGCGTTCCGTTGGAACGACGAACACAAAGCAACCAACGATATTTACACCACGGCGGCGGCGTTGGTTGCGGCAACGCCCACGGCGGCGGCGTTCCGGGTGTATCCTTGCAATGACGTAATGCTGGCGTTACGTTGCGCGAAAACGGCGGCGGCCGTTGCGGCGAACAAAGGCGGCAAAGCGGCAACCGTGGACAACGTGGGCGGCATGGACAATGCCGAACGCAAAGCGGCGGCGGCAAAGGCGGCGGCAAAGGCAAGCAAACAGTCCGCGAAGGCGAACGCGAACGCCACACAGACAGCAATTGACTCAGATATGCGGCGTATAACGGCGGCAACGCTGGCGGCGTTGTGTGACAATCCGGCGTTGGACGTGGACGGCTATATCTTCGAACATATCGCCACGGCGAACGCTCACACGCAAGATTTTTTCAGCGTTTGCACACTGGCGGCGCTGGAAAACGCCCACGCCACACAAGCGGAAAAGGCGGCGGCGATTTACAAGGCGGCGAACGCCTATACTTATTCAAGCAAAGCGGCGGCGGCGCGCGATGTTTCCACGGAATGGATTATTGACGGCGGCGGCGATTTGGTTGCATTCGGAACGGCGGCGGCTTCTATTCTCAAAGGCGGCGAACGCTGGACACCAACGGCGGCGGCAGGGATGGACGTTGAAACGGCGGCGGCGTTGGGTGAAACGCTGGCGGCGGCGTTCGCAACGTTGACGCCCACGCAAAGGGATATCACTTTGCAGCTTGTCAAGGGATATTCGCAAAGGCAAACGGCGGCGGCGTTGGGGCGTTCCGTCGGTACAATTGGAAAACACGTCGCCATTATCCGCAAAGCGTTCGCGGATTATATCACGGCGAACGCCCCACGCTTCGCGGAGCTTGTGCGGCAGGCGGAAACGGCGGCGGCGGCAAAGGCAACGGCGGCGCGTGATACCACGGCGGCGGAACGTATGCGGCGATATAGGGAACGCAAAGCGGCGGCAAAGGCGGCGGCGAACGGATAACACACAAAGACAGGAACGGCGGCGGCAAAAATGCCGCCGTTCTTTTTGTTGTCTTTGGCTATAGTTACGGCGAACGGCGTTACACTTCAAGCGGAAGGGGAACGCCCCACGGCGAACGCCCACGCC
>ODAJ014760263.1_pt1 | contig 31925 bp, 26 predicted proteins | sample 1539241 | NCBI WGS metagenome assembly ODAJ01 (sample SAMN02144231, study PRJEB22623) | gut metagenome | biome: sheep rumen | host: Ovis aries | place: New Zealand
TCCGCCACCTCGTTGAGGAAATCGACGCTCTGGATTTCAAACGTATAGTATTTTTCACCACCTCGCGCATGCTCTACGCTCCTCATCTTGACAAGGACGCTACACCCTATGCGAAATTTCCCGACCCATTTTGACCAGTCCTCGCCAAAGAGAGCCAACTCCCCTACCCCGGCAAAGTCTTCAAGGGTGACGATTCCCATTGGCGAGCCCTTCTTTGTGAACCCTTCGCGCACGTTTGTCACGATGCCACCGAAGACCATCAAGTCGCGCTTCGCCAGCTCGGCACGGTTAGCATCACGCCCCAGCTCCGTACATGTGGTGTTGCAGATGCACTTCAGCACCACGGCATATTCGTCCAGTGGATGGGCAGAAAGATAGATGCCGACGAGCTCACGCTCCCTGTTCAGGCGTTCTATGGTGCTCCATTCCGGTGCCTTGCCGGGTTTGGGCTTCGTTATCTCTATAGCCTCCAGGTCGCCAAACAGGGAATTCTGTGCCTCAAGCCTTGCATGATGGAACTGCTGGGCATAGACCATGAGGGCGTCGATAAAGCTGCCTATGCGCATGTTGATAATATGGACTGGGGGAACGAGATATTGCTCCCTGCTCAGCCCGAACGTGTCGAGTGCCCCGGCAAGAGCCATGCACTCCATGACCTTCTTGTTGAGTGCCGACGGCGGTATGCGTTCTATGAAGTCATACAAATCCTTGAACGGACCATTCTTCGTACGTTCCTCTATTATGGCACGGGTGGCAGCATCGCTCATGCCCTTGATTGCCGCCAGTCCGAAACGGATTTCTCCGTTCTGGTTGACGCCGAAGTTGGCATACGACTCATTGATGTCCGGACCATATACGTGGATGCCCATCGACTTACACTCGTCCATCAGCTTCGTTATCTCCTTGATGTCATCGCAACGGCGGGTCAAGAGGGCTGCCATGAACTCTGCCGGATAGTGGGCTTTCAGGTATGCCGTCTGGTAAGCTACCCATGAATAGCATGCAGCATGCGACTTGTTGAAGGCGTAGGAGGCGAACTTCTCCCAGTCGCCCCATATCTTGTCGAGCACCTTGGGGTCATGGCCATTCTTCTTGCCGCCCTCGATAAACTTTGGCTTCATGGCATCGACGATGTCCTTCTTCTTCTTACCCATAGCCTTACGAAGGGCATCTGACTCACCACGGGTAAAGTTGGCAAGCTGGCGCGACAGCAGCATCACCTGCTCCTGATATACCGTAATGCCGTAAGTGTCCTTCAGGTACTTCTCCATGCACGGTATATCATACGTTATCGGCTCCTGACCGTTCTTGCGCTTGATAAAAGAAGGGATATAGTCCATAGGACCCGGACGATACAGGGCATTCATGGCTATAAGGTCCTCAAATACCGTAGGATGTAGCTCACGAAGATATTTCTGCATGCCTGCCGACTCAAACTGGAAGGTGCCTATGGTTTGACCGCGCTGGTATAACTTGTAGGTCAGTTCGTCGTCAATAGGAATATTGTCAAGATCGACATCTATGCCGCGTGTGAGCTTTATGTTCTTACATGCCTCCTTCTGCTCGGAAAGTGTCTTCAGTCCGAGGAAGTCCATCTTTATAAGTCCGGTAGATTCTATGACATGACCATCATATTGTGTGACGGCAGTCTTGATGTCAGGGAAATCAGGGTCTGGAGCCGTCGATATAGGCACATGGTCTGAAATAGGGTCTCGGCAGATGATAAAGCCGCAGGCATGGATACCCACATTTCGCACGGTTCCTTCGAGCATCTTCGCATACTTGATGGTATTGGACTCTCTGGGGTCTATGGAAGACTCTGCACGGGCGATTTCCGGAACCGTCTTTATGACATTCGGCAGGTTCATCTTGAGCCCATCCGGCAACCTGTCCGGAATAGCCTTGCACAAGGCATTTGTACGGTCAAGGGGAAATTTCTCTACACGGGCGACATCCTTTATGGCATTCTTGGTTGCCATTGTGCCATACGTAATGATATGGGCACAGTTCTCATGGCCGTACTTGTCCATTACCCATTGCAGGACACGGCCGCGACCGTCGTCATCGAAGTCGGTATCGATATCGGGCAATGATATACGGTCTGGATTAAGGAAACGCTCGAAAAGGAGGTCGTATTTTAGAGGGTCAAGACGGGTGATGCCAAGACAGTATGCCACAACCGACCCCGCAGCAGAGCCACGGCCGGGACCCACCCACACATCCAGTTTGTCACGGGCAGAATTGATGAAATCTTGCACTATCAGGAAGTAGCCGGGGAAACCCATCGTCTTCATTATGTGCAACTCGAACCTTATACGCTCATCAACCTCCTTATCCAAAGGAGTGCCATAAAGTTTTGCAGCACCTTCGTAGGCAAGCTTTCCAAGATAATCTGCCTCAAACTTAATGCGGTAAATCTTGTCGTAGCCGCCTAACTTGGCGATTTTCTTTTCTGCTTCCTCTGGGGGCAACGGATTTTCGCCGTTCTCGTCACTGGTAAATTCCTTATACAAATCCTCTTCCGTGAACTTTTGCCTCCATTCTTCCTCGGTTCCGAATTCTGCGGGGATTGGGAAGAAGGGCATGATAGGGTCTGACTCCAAATCATACACCTCAACCTTATCAAGTATCTCGTTGGTATTTTCAAGAGCCTCCGGAATGTCTGAGAATATATCACGCATTTCCTGCTCTGTCTTAAACCACTCTTGCTTGGAGTATAGCATGCGGTTAGGGTCATCAAGGTCTTTGCCCGTGCCTATACACAAAAGGTGGTCATGTGCCTCAGCGGTTTCCTTGTCTATAAAGTGGCAATCGTTTGTGCATACCAATTTAATATCGTACTCACGAGCAAATTCTATCAACACCCTGTTAACCTTCTGCTGTAAAGGGAAAGTCTCTCTGTTGGCTCTTTGGTTGGGGTCTTTTACTTCGTGGCGTTGCAGCTCTAAATAGAAATCATCACCCCACACTTTTTTATACCATTCGACGGACTCACGTGCGCCCTCTATGTCGCCGGCGAGAATCTTCTGAGGTATCTCCCCGCCAATACATGCCGAACATATTATAAGGTCTTCATGATATTTCTCCAACTGCGCGTGGTCTGTGCGGGGACGATGATAGAAGCCGTCAACCCAAGAATTGGAAACGAGCTTTATGAGGTTACGGTATCCGTTGGCATTTTTCGCCAAGACTATTAAGTGCCAGCCGCTACGGTCAACCTCCGGCATGTCGGTTTTATGCATACTTCGTCTTGCCACATACATTTCGCATCCAAAGATTGGCTTGAAAGGTGCCTTGCCTTCCTTTTTCAGGTCCTTATTCGCCTTTTTAACCTCGTCAAACAATTCCTTGACGCCAAACATATTGCCATGATCCGTTATGGCGACACCGGGCATATTGTCAGCTATAGCCTTATTGACTATATCCTTAACCTTGCATTGACCATCAAGCAAGGAGTAATGCGTATGAACATGAAGATGGACAAAACTCATAGAAATCCGAGAACAATCAAGAGTGTGCCTTTGTATCAGCAATGATACTTAATAATACATATACTACTATTATCAAGCTAAATCCAGAATAGCATATGTTATAATTGCCACTTACTATACCAAATATTATAGATGCAATCAGGGCTGCAGCGGAAAACAAGACGAAGCCATACTTCATTTCGTTTCCATTATATCCCCAATGCTTGAACTTCAATGCAAACATCGGTATTTCTGCAATTAGTATCCATGAGGAAAGCAATATCCCCACCATCAGAGCAGGCAAAAACCATGTAAATTGCTCCAGATACTCTCCGAATCCTACAATCAAAGAACCCCAACAAAGAGCATTTGCTGGTGTTGGCAGACCTATGAACGATGTTGTTTGCCTTGTATCCAAATTAAATTTTGCAAGACGAAGCGCACTGAAAGCGGCAACCAGGAATGCCATATACGGAATAATGGAAGCCAACAATGTACCATTTAATATATATGGGTATTCCACCACCTGCAACTCGTAAAATATAATAGCCGAAGGAGCCACGCCAAAAGTTACCACATCAGCCAGCGAATCCAATTCTTTACCTATTGGCGAAGACACGCCCAACAAACGCGCCACCATCCCATCAAAGAAATCAAAAACCGCACCTAAAATAATAAACAATAATGCCAATGGCAAATCGCCCTTTATAGCAAACGTGATTGCTATACATCCACTAACGAGATTACAACATGTGATAGAATTAGGGATATGCTTCTTACAAACACCGAAGTCCATATACTATTCCGTCTTACTATTTTCATCATGCTTCTTCAGCATGCCGATTATTGTCTGGTTACCAGTAGTAGATTGTCGCATACCGACACAAATCTTTGTATCGACAGGCAAGAACAAATCTACGCGAGATCCAAATTTTATAAAACCTAAATGTTCGTCGATATAACAATCATCTCCCTCTTTTGCATAAGTCACGATACGACGAGCCATAGCCCCCGCAACTTGCCGGCAGAGTATATCCACGCCATCCTCTGTGGTAATAATAATATCAGTCATCTCATTTTCATCGCTTGCCTTCGGCAGCCACGCTTTATGGAAATGGCCGTTGTGATGTTCTACCAATTTAACTTTTCCATCTACAGGGAACCAATTAGCATGAACATTAAAAAGGCTCATGAAGATGCTCACCATAATTCTTTCTTCTTTCAGGTATTTCTCTTCAAACACTTTTTCCAACACAACGATTTTGCCATCCGCAGGAGCTACAACCAAGCCCTCTGTATCAGCCATCTCAAATATACGGATTGGGCAACGAAAGAAATTCAATACCACACCCCATATAACTCCAAATACAACTGCAAAGACGTAAAAAGGAATAGGGGTTTCGAACGAACGCCACAATATTATGCCAATAGCTATTAAAGCCATGGCACTATATACTAAAGTATCCGTACCTTCTCGGTGAATGCGGATCTTCTTGAGTTTTTTTATACGTTTTCCCATTAGACTAGGTCAGCAAACGTTTTATTTGTCACCAGAGATAAATCCCCTGAGATTATTATTTAGATAATTAAGCCTTTCATGCTGGAATACAAATTCATAACGAAATATGTAGCGCCCAACTTTTTGCAAAAGTACAGAAAAAAAATGATATGAGCAAACAATTTGAAAATTTATTGCATTTTTTTCCATATTAAGACAATATTTATATAATATTTTGTCAGAAAAGGCGTACCTTCGCTGCACTTATGTCTGACGAAGAATACATGCGAAAGGCCATTGCCGAAGCCCAAGCGGCCGCAAAAGAAGGAGAAGTTCCAATTGGTGCTATCGTAGTAGCACAAGGACGGATATTGGCGAGGACACACAACCTTACCGAAATGCTACATGATGTTACTGCCCATGCAGAAATGCAAGCCATCACAGCGACAGCCAATGCGTTAGGCGGCAAATACCTTACAGGCTGCACAATGTATGTCACAGTAGAACCCTGCGCTATGTGTGCCGGGGCATTAGGATGGAGCCAAATATCAAGATTAGTATATGGGTGCAAGGACGAAAAAAGGGGATACCAAAAGGTAGCCCCATTATCTCTCCATCCTAAAACAGAAGTTGTCGGTAGCATTCTTGAAGAAGAATGTGCTACCATAATTAAGGATTTCTTTCTTACTCGCCGGTAATGCCGATACGCTTTTCTTGTATACGAGCCTTCTTACCTGTAAGATTACGCAGGTAATACAACTTAGCCCTACGTACCTTACCAACTTTATTCACCTCAATAGAATCAATGTTAGGTGACTCTATTGGGAAAATACGCTCTACTCCCACAGTACCAGACATCTTACGTACTGTAAAACGCTTTTTGTCTCCGTGGCCAGAAATCTTGATTACCACACCACGATAGAGCTGAATACGCTCCTTAGAACCCTCGATGATTTTGTAAGCGACAGTTACAGTATCACCCGCTTTAAATTCAGGGAACTTCTTGCCGGTTGCAAATGCTTCTTCAGCAACTTTGATTAAATCCATGTTCTTTTATTTTATTGTTTTTTTAATCCATGTCACGTAGTCGAGTACCAGCGGTGACGTTAACGAAAATCGGCTGCAAAGGTATAAAAAATAATCTACAATATTATAATTAGTACATGCAGCCCTCCTTCTTTTAATCTTTTTTAACTATAGTTTCGTAATCAATCCAAGTTTAGACGTCTTGAGGAATTTAACGATATTGTCAATTTCAGGACTTGATTGTATCTGTTGTTCAATTTGATTGCAAACATTTGTGATATCATCCTGACCATGGAACACAAGTCTGTAAGCATTTGCTATATGGGATTTTATCTTTGCATTGATACCATGTTGGTCAATAACAAGTCCGTTTATACCGCCAAATTTTATAGGATGTCCACCCGCAACAATATATGGCGGCACATCTTTAGAAAATCTACAACCAGATTGTATCATGGAACAGTCTCCTACACGCACACCTGGATTTGCAATCACGCTGGATGAGAAGATCGTATAACTGTGAATCTCTACATCACCAGCGATTTTTGTTCCATATCCCAACACATTCTCATTTCCCATGTGTACATCGTGTGAAATATGTACGCCTTCCATAAGAAAGTTATGATTTCCAATCAAGGTCTTTCCATCTTCATATGTCGCACGGTTGATAACAACATTTTCACGAATAATATTCCCGTCTCCTATTTCACAAACAGTTTTGCCGCCACGATAGTTGAAGTCCTGGGGGATAGCAGAAATAACTGTATTTTGATGAATCCTATTAGCCTGACCCATTCGTGTGCCATTCATCAGGCTTACATAAGGGTATATAATGCAATCATCACCTATAACCACATCATCCTCAATATATACGAAAGGATATATGGTTACATTCTTTCCTATCTTTGCATTGGGGCTGATAACAGCCTTTTCTGAAATATTACTCATTTTTACTCCCTGCCCCCTCCTAAGGCGCTATAAAGATTAACTACTGCCTGCATCTTGTTGAAGTCATCAGTAACTTGTGATATCTCAGCGTTAAGCAGCGATGACTGTGCAGAGATTACCTCAAGGTATGTCGATGTCCCCATTTTATAAAGCATCATTGTATAATCGACACTTCTAGTAAGAGCCTCAACCCGTTGACGCTCAAGGTCACTCATTTCCTTGCTGCTATTGTATTCAACAAGACAATCTGACACTTCTGCACCAGCTTCAAGAATTGCTTGACGCCAATCTTTTTCGGCAACTTCGTAAGACAATTTTGCAGCCTTCAATTGAGCAGTCAGGCGTCCGTTCATGAATACAGGTTGTGTAAGCGCTCCAACGAAGTTTGCCAGAAACTGTCCAGGATTAGAAACAGCACTACCCAAGCTATTGGTAAACGAACCTGTTCCTGTTATCTTCAGACTCGGATAAAATGCCGACTGGGCTTTCTTAACATCATAAAAGCAATTTGCTAATGTCATCTCCGCCGCATGAACATCCGGACGAGATGCCAAAACATTTATAGCGACTCCTGTAGAAAAACTATCTGGCAAATTCTGATCAGCCAACTTACCACGAGAAATACTCTGTGCATGCATGCCGACAAGAGTGGAAAGAGTATTTTCCACCTCACTTATCTGACGTTTCATATCCACAATCTGTGTTTTTACTGACAGATTAGCAGCCTGTGCAGATACGACTGCTGTTTCTTTTGCACCACGCAATTCTTTCTGCAATTTCATCATTTGATATGTTTCTGCCGTCAGTGCTTCCATATCGTTCAGAATCTCAAGCTGACGATCTAACATCAACAATGTATAATAGCAGTTCGCTATGCCACAGATAACTTTAGAACGTGTTACATGCCTGTAATCCTTCATCATAGCCAACTGCACTTCAGCACCTCGTTTCGTTGCCAGTATATTACCGAAAATATCAACCGTCCACGAAGCCGAGATTGGTAATGCATATGACTTATTCCAATCACTTTTCTTATCTCCTGTTACTACTTTTGCCAAAGTACCTGAAGGAGAAAGGGCTACTTGGGGCAAGAATGCAAGTCGAGCTGCTTTTAATGCTGCCTCCATCTTTTGAATATTGGCAGATGCTGCAAAGATATCAACATTTTGCTCCAAGCCTTTCTCTATAAGAGCACGCAACAGGGGATCGGTGAATACATCCTGCCATTTCACCCCACCAAAGCCAACACTATCACTACCTTCTATAGCTGCTGCATCTCGCAAAGCATCACTTGTTGCTGTAGCATGCAAAATACTGTCTGGACGTTCATACCTTGACCACAAGCTCTTACCGTGACTGCATGACATCAAGAAAGCAACAAGCAATAGGCAACATGCCGAAGAAACGAGATGTTTCCGCTTATTAACTATTATATTTTTCATTAAAAATTCCTCCTTCATTTTACATAATGTGGATCACTATCACTTATTGTTTCATTGATAGCACTTGCAGATATAGCATACTGATGCAACTCAGAATCTACAGCTGCATTTTCATCATTGAACTCAATTGGTTTAATCTTCTCCTGCAACCATTGGAAGATTACGAAAAGAACAGGTACAATAAGCACTTGCAAGAACGTACCTACCAACATACCGCCAATAGCTGCTGCACCAAGTGTAACGTATCCATTTTCACCTACCGCTGGCGCCATGAACAAAGAGAGTCCAGGCAACCCTGTAACAATAAGAGGGAACAGACCGATAATCATAGCCAAGGCGGTCATCAATATTGGGCGCAGGCGAGCCGCAGCACCGAGAATTGCAGACCAACTGATAGCCATACCCAACTGACGACGCTCAAGTGCAAATTGTACAATAAGTATGGCATTCTTTGCCAGCAATCCCACCAACATAATGAGTGCAATCTGCATATAGATATCGTTGTTCTTGCCGAACAGGTTCGTAAACAAGAATGCGCCTGCAAGACCAAACGGCAAAGACAATATCACCGACAATGGTAGCAAGTATGATTCATATTGCGCAGATAGGATAAGGTAAACGAATACAACACAAAGAACAAGTACGATACCTGTAGTATTGGAAGATTCTGCCTCATTACGTGTCAAGCCAGAGAATTCATATGTGTATCCCGCAGGCAAAGACGACTCAGCGACTTCTTCCATTGCAGCTATACAATCACCTGTAGAATATCCATCAGCAGGAGTACCGTTAACATTGATGGCTGTAAACAGATTGAAACGATTAATGACCTGAGGACCATATACCTTTTTCAGATTTGCGAATTCGCTTACAGGAGCCATGCCTTTTGGTGTACGTACATATATGTTCTGTAACGAAGCCTTATCTTCACGTGTCTTCGGATCTCCCTGCACATATACACGATAAAGTTTACCAAAACTATTGAAGTTTGAAGAGTACATGCCGCCATAATATCCCTGCATAGTTGTTAACACGGTAGAGGGGGAAATGCCCGCCTGTTTACACTTTGCAACATCTACGTTAATCTGATACTGAGGGTATGAAGAATTAAAAGATGTCATACAGTTGGCAAATTCAGGACGCTTATTAAGTTCTGCAATAAAGTCCTGCGTCACCTTGAAGAACTTATCCAGATCACCGCCTGTACGATCCTGCATAGAGAATGACAAGCCGTTATTTGCAGAGAAACCAGTTACCATAGGTGGCTGGAAAGCCAGAATTTGAGCACCCTTAATAGCAGCTGTTTGCTTATAAATCATACCCAAAACCATACTAGAATACTCCGAGCGATTTCTTTCGTCGAATGGCTTTAATTTAACAACGAAAGTTCCTTGGTTAGATCCTTGCCCAGCAATAAAGTTATATCCGGCAATACGAATACATCCGTCAATAGCAGGGTTATTATCCAACATACGTTGAACCTCATCCATCAACTTATCTGTTTTCAACAAAGAAGTTCCAGGAGGTGTTGACACTGTTACAAACACCGTACCCGTATCCTCATCAGGCACAAGACCTGTCTTTGTAAACATAGCCTCTGATAACAATGCAACGATACCTATCACAACTGCAACGATTGCAATCCATGATTTTTTAACAAGGAGAGAAACCGCCTTTTGGTATTTATTCTGTAATCTATCGTATGCAGCATTAAATCCTGCAAAGAAACGAGTTTTAAAATTCTGTTTTTTTTCACCGCTATCACCGCCATGTGGTTTTAGAAGAATAGCACACAGGGCAGGTGACAATGTCAAGGCATTAACAGCAGAGATTACGATTGAGATAGCCATCGTCAAACCGAATTCACGATAGAAAGTTCCCGTCGTACCGCTCATAAATGACACAGGAACAAACACGGCAGACATCACAAGAGTGATTGATATGATAGCGCCCGCAATCTCACTCATGGCATCAATAGAAGCCTTTTTGGCAGAGCGATATCCCATATCGAGTTTGGCATGCACAGCCTCAACGACTACAATCGCATCATCGACCACAATCGCAATTGCCAACACCAATGCAGACAAGGTTAGAAGGTTTATCGAGAAGCCGATGACCTTCAAGAAGAACATCGTACCTACCAATGACACAGGAACCGCAATCATAGGAATCAAGGTAGAACGGAAGTCTTGCAGGAACACAAATACCACGATAAACACAAGCAAGAGTGCCTCGAACAAAGTTTTGTACACCTCATGCTGAGATGCCTCGATAAATTCCGTAACATCTTGCATCACCTTAATCTTCATGCCTGGAGGAAAGTTCTTTGACAGTCTCTCCGCTGTTGCCTTTACATCATTTGCAATTGCTGTAGCATTAGAACCAGCACGCTGTGTAACCATCATCATGAGGGCGGGATGACCATTCAGCTGAGTCAACACAGAGTAATAAAGGGCTCCCATTTCCACCTTTGCTACATCTTTTACACGAAGAATTCGTCCCATATCATCGGTCTTAATAATCATATTACCGAATTCCTCTGGCGTCTTAAGACGTCCTGTGTATTTCATGGAGTATTCATACTGCTTGTCACTCTGTTCACCAAACTTACCAGGTGCTGCCTCAATATTCTGCTCAGCAAGAGCACCAACGATATCTGTAGGTATCAATCCCAAATCATGCATTTTCGTTGGATCAAGCCACAAACGCATTGTATAGGATTTCAAGCCAATAGACTCACAATCACCAATACCTTTGATACGTTTCATCTCAGGAATGATATTGATGTCGGCATAGTTACCTAAGAATTTCTCGTCATAACGGTCATCTGGTGAATACAATGACATGATAAGCACCGTAGATGTCTGACGTTTCTGTACTGTGACACCGCTTTGCGTTACCTCAGAAGGCAATAAGGCTGTTGCCTGTGACACACGGTTTTGCACATTAACCTGTGCCATATCAGGATTTGCGCCCTGTTCAAAATATACTGTTATAGAAGCAGAGCCATCATTTGTTGCAGAAGAGGTCATGTACGTCATGCCTTCCACACCGTTTATCTGTTCCTCCAACGGAGCAAGGACTGAATTTTCTACAGTCTTTGCATCAGCACCCGCATAATAGCATCTTACCGTTATCGTAGGGGGGGCAATATCTGGATATTGTTCAATAGGTAAGGTTGCCAAACCGATGAAACCGAGGATTACGATAACTATCGATATCACGGTTGACAACACCGGCCTATTTATAAATTTATCTAATTTCATCTTTTTATTTCATTTAATTCTTTTACGTATAAGCACTATCCTTTTAATGCTTTGCCTACTGCAAATACGCCATCTCCTTGTACCTTAGAGAGTTCTTCGGCCTTTTTCAACTTCTTTGCATACTCTGCTTCGGTAAGGGGCTTAATCTCCATACCATCCTGCAAAGAAGAGACACCATCAATTACTATCTTATCACCCTTTTTCAATCCTGAGGTTATAATGTAGTTCTGACCATCGTTTTGGGTATCAATAGTAACTTCTGTATATCGTACCTTGTTATCCTTACCTACTATATAGACAAAATGCTTATCTTGAATTTCAACAGTTGCGACTTGCGGTATTATGATTGCATTTGTTGCGACATGTGGCATAATAACTTTTCCGCTACCTCCCGACTTTATCAATTTCTTGGGGTTCGGGAAAGCAGCTATAAAGCTTACCGTTCCAGTTGTCGCATCAATAACGCCAGACGCCTTAACGACCTTACCTTGTGACTCATACTCCGAGCCATCAGCCAACTGTAGGCGAATAGCGGGCATATGGTTTATTGCCTCTTGGATTGAACCATATTCACGAATAAGAGCCATGCTTTCTTTCTCGTTCATAGAGAAATAGACATCAACATGAGAGCCATTGGATATAGTCGTAAATGCTGGATTCATTGAAGAGCTCACCAATGCTCCCACCTTATATGGCAAAGAGCCTACAACACCTGATGTTGGAGATTTTACCGTGCAGAAAGACAGAGCTTCCTGAGCAGATGTCAAGCTTGCCTGCGCCTGTCCCAAGGCAGCCTGAGCTGTCTCATAATGGTTCTTGCTTGACTGGAGTTCATAATCGCCAATGACATTTGCTGCATGTAGTTTTTTTGCATTATCATACGTCAACTTTGCTGTATTTAATGCTGCATTTGCAGAATTAACTGCCGCCTGCGCTTGATTTACCGCAGCCTTTTGCGTTACATTATCAATGGTGAACAACACTTGTCCAGCAGACACATTCTCACCCTCACGCACCATAATTGCAGTTATGAAACCAGATGCTTTCGGACGAATTTCAACATCCTGCATCCCCTTGAATACAGCTGGGTAAGAGGTTTCTACATCAGCATTGGAAACACCAACAACTCGAGTGGCATACTCATTATCGCCAAAATTCGGTTTACCCGACTGTCCACCGCATGAAACCAAAAAAGCGGCAACAGCGACAAAAAACATTAATCTTTTCATATTTATTCTTGTATAATTTTCAAATCACTAAATATCATAGAAAAACTTTCCGACACACATTTAGTTTCGGGGTGCAAAGTTACAAAATTCTCTATGAGAATAGCACTCTACGTACTTTTTTTTTAACGTTTTAACTTTTTTTTGCCTTACATACCTTTCTCGGGTCTTCTTTTTTAGTTGTAGAACAATAAAATTATTTGTACACGCGTTATATACACGATGATTACAGCATCTATTGTCACATACAACCATCACTTATTGGACTTTGAGCCTGTTCTGAGGAGTCTGTTTGCCTCCCCTGTGGATATTGTTTACGTTATCGACCACAGCGAAGACATGCTTGAATTGAAGTCCGAATTACAAGAATTTGCTGAACGTGTTTTAAAGGGAGAGCCAGAATTAGCCACAAAAGTTTCACAAGGCTTTCAGCTGATGTACCTTCCCCACAAAAACAATGGATATGGTGGAGGACACAATGTCGCCCTCAAAGCAGCTATGGAAATCGGCTCCGAATACCATCTTGTCGTGAATCCTGATGTTTGGTTCGGACCGGAAGTAATTCCTGCTCTAAAAAAATATATGGACGAAAATCATAACGTTGGTCAAATAATGCCTAAAGTAATGTATCCAAACGGACAAATACAACGATTGGCACGATTGTTACCGACTCCAACTGATATCATAGGCCGGTTTGCACTACCAGAATGGATGATTCGTCGAAGGAATCAAACGTGTGAACTGACGCAGTCTGGTTTCACAAAGACTTTGAATGTGTCCTTCCTGTCTGGCTGTTTCATGTTTTTACGAATTGATGCAGTAAAAGAAATCGGGCTCTTTGATGAACGTTTCTTTCTTTATGCCGAAGATATAGATTTCACAAGGCGAATGCATGAGAAATACGACACTTTGTTTTATCCAAAAGTATCCATATATCATACATTCACGAGAGGATCCAGAAAGGACCTACGACTAATGTTCATCCACATTGTCAGCATTATAAAATACTTCAACAAATGGGGTTGGTGGCGCGACGCAGATCGCAAGCGCCTTAATATTGATGTAATGAAACAAATAGGAGGAAAAGTAAACAACTAATGCATACTCATTTCATGATAAAGAAAACACTCATAGCCCTTCAGTTTTGTCTGCTTCTATGCGTGACACCAACATTGGCAGAACCCGCTGGAACATGGAGACTATATAACTCATACACAAATATATCCAAAGTCGAACCTATCGGCAACTATATATTTGCACTATGCGATGGGAATCTCTTTTCTTATAACCAAAATGATCATTCTGTTGCAGAGCACAACAAACTCACTGGACTTACATCCCAAAATATCATAGATATTGCAGCCTGCAAAACAGCGAAAAAACTACTTATAATTTACGAAGATTACACCATCGACCTCCTACCAATAGACCTTGGAAAAGAGATAACAACCATAGTTGGGTTGAAAGAAAAACTCACCGCCAAAGACAAGGCCATTACAGACACGCGTATCAACGGGAAATATGCATATCTCACGACTCAAGGACTTGGTACACTGAAAATCAACACCCTAAATAGCACAATAGAGGAAACATATACTCACGACGAGGTCATTCCCGATGACGAACGTACAGCAATGACTGTTGATGGGTATAAAACCTTATCCAGTGATGCGAAACCTGACGGACCTGAGACGAACCGCTTTTGGAAGATATATCTGCATGACGGAAAACTATTCTGCCCGGCAGGTTACTATCACTATGAGATGGCAGCAGACCCAAATTATCCGATACTCACAAGATACTACGATTTAAGTAACCAGACGTGGACGACACTTCCAGCTCCTAACAATACTGAATTAGGATATGAAGCAGTTGATGCCAACTGTATGGCTTTCGACCCGAACGATGCTACTCATTTTTGGATTGGTTCCCGGAGCGGACTCCTTGAATATAGGAACTACAGCTATTATACTATTTATAATTGTGACAACAGCACTTTAAAGTCCACAGGTCACTTAAACAACAATTCGCGAGTGCTCATCTCCAGTATGACCTACGACAACAGCGGGAACCTGTGGGTAATGAACAGCCGTACAAACACTCCCATAAACTGCTATTCGAACAACAGCAGTACGCCTTGGCGGACATTTCCACATACAAATCTTGATTTTACAGGGCGTAACAGCATAGATATGCAGGAAGCATTTATCAGCACAACAAACGGTTTGATGTGGTGGGTAAACACCTTTGGTGAGCCCGAAACGACTTCGTCCGGAATTTTTGTATATGACTATAATAACGACATTCTTCACAAATACGGCACATTCACAAATCAAAATGGTGAAAACATTGAAGCAGCAAAGGTGTATGCAGTTTCAGAGGACAGAACAGGGAATATGTGGATTGCAAGTTTATCTGGTCCATTTTACATAGACAAAGATGAAATTCCGTCATCACAAAATTTTGACTCAACACCTATTTTCCACCAACCTGTTATCAACCGTAATGACGGAAGCAACTTAGGTGACTACCTGCTCAGTTCCGTTCCTCTCCGATGCATCAGGACAGATTTCGCCAACCGCAAATGGATGGGGTCAACGACGTCAGGTGTATTTCTTATCAGTGCAGATAATCAAACAGAAATAGAACATTTCACCACTGAAAACAGCCCATTGCCATCGGATGAAATTTATGATATTAAAATTGATGACAATACTGGCATCGTATATATATCAACAAGCAGAGGACTTTGTTCGTATCAATCAGATATATCCTCTGAATATGGTACATTAGAAGAAGACAACATATATGCATACCCCAACCCAGTATCTTCTGACTATACTGGTCCTATAACCATCAAAGGTCTTTATGATCAATGTCAGATAAAAATCACGACATCGTCTGGTTACATCGTACACAAAGGCGTTGTCTCAGGGGGTACATATACATGGGATGGCTGTGACTCGAATGGTGACAGAGTAGCATCCGGAGTGTATATGGTACTGATAGAAACTCCGGAAGGTTCCAAGGGATGCGTAACTAAAATTGCCATGATAAAATAACTGTCATCTCATGAAACTATCCATTCTCATACCAACTTATGATTATGTATGCTACACATTGGTGCATGATTTGCAATTACAATGTGAGGGTATGGGAGAATTCGGTGGATATGAAATTATTGTCATTGAAGATGGCGGCAAAGATCAGGTAAAAGCGATAGCAAACCTTAAAATCAACGAGCTACCCAATTGCACCTATATCCGAAATAAAGAAAACATCGGGAGGTCAGCCATACGTAACCGCCTTGCAGACATAGCACAAGGCGAGTGGTTGCTTTTCATGGATAGTGACGGCAAAGTAATTTCTGATGATTTCATTAAAAATTACGTGAAGTCTGCCCGAGAAGGTGCAGATATAGTTAATGGCGGACTGACCCATGATACAAAATGTCCAAATCCCACCTGCACTCTTCGCTGGCGTTACGAGCATAATTACGAGACATCGCAGAATAATACAGAAAGACCATTTCGCTCTTTTTGTTTTATGATAAAAAAACACATCTTTCAACAAGTACGCTTTAATGAATCATATAATGGCTACGGATTAGAGGATATGCAGTTTGGCATTGATTTGCAGGAAAAAGGATACAATATTACATATATTGACAATCCCCTGTTCAACAACGACTTAGAGCCCAACACAGAATTCCTAAGAAAAACAGAAGAAGCACTCCACACATTATACAACCATCAGCAAGATTTGGGCGACAGCAAATTGCTGACATTCATTCATCATCACCCATTAATCGCATATATAGCACCAGCAATATATAAAATATCGCGCAATTTCTTGGTACGTAATTTGTTAGGCTCGACCCCAAATATTACTCTTTTTAATTTTTACAAATTGGGGTATTTCCTAAACATAAAAAAGTGAAGAGCGAAGGATTGCCTCCAGACTCCGTTTTCGTTTTGGTTTTCGTCAATAGTCAACGTTCAATGTTTTTAAAGTGAAAATAGTTTACTGCATAGAAAGTATTAGTGCCAGAGGCGGCATGGAACGTATTATCATTGACAAGATGAACTGGCTTGCAGAAAATACAGACCACGAAATCATCCTTATGACGATATGGGAACTTGAAGATTCTAAGATTTCTGCTTTTCCTTTAAGTAGCAAAGTAAAAATCATTGAATTAAATATACCAAAAAGGCTATATCCTCTTGCAATATGGAAATTTGATCGGGCAGTAAAGAAATTAAATCCAGACTGGTGTATTATATTCCATGCAATGGGAGCATTGCTTTCCATTTGCACCACTTGGAAGGGAAAACTGCTATATGAATCACACACACCACTCTTTTCCATGAACCATCAATGGCTCTACCCGCTAATGATGAGAAGAGTACACATGGTTGTATGTCTCACAAATGGAGATGCTATCAATTTCTCCAAGGCTAAAAGAGTTGCTGTTATCCCAAATTTCTGCTCACTCCCCTCTTTGAACTCAGATCCCGACTACGACCTTAAACAGATTGTTAGTTTAGGTCGCGACTGCAAGGAAAAAAATTTTCCGAGAATGGAAAGAATCTGGGCAAGCATTTCAAAAGAATATCCAGATTGGCATCTTGCCATTCACCATGACACGACAGATGTTATAAAGGCATATTATAGCGGTAGCATATTCATAATGACGTCACGTTTCGAGGGATTTGGTTTGGTTCTCATAGAAGCTATGCAATGCGGGCTACCCTGTATTGCCTTTGATTGTCCCTACGGACCACGTGAAATAATCAAAGACGGAGAAAACGGATTCCTTATACCGTATGATGACGATGCCTTATTCATTGAGAAACTCACATACCTGATGGAACATCCTGAAGAACGCGAGCGCATGGGAACAGCTGCAAAAAAATCTGTAGCAAGATATGACAAGTTCCAAATTATGAGCCAATGGAAAAGCCTTCTCACAAATCCATAGTTAAAGGTCACTCGTCGTTTTTTATTTCAAGACTCACAGGCAAGACTTTTTACTGCAGTGCAGAGTAGGAATTTTTCCAGTGTACTGAAAAAAGTTTTCCAGTGCACTGCAGTAATTTCTACGTGTATCGTATAAATAAATGGAAACTAAACCTGAGTTAGATTGATAGTTTATAGGTTAGCAGAAAGGTGTAGAAATCGTACCTTTGATATTCATTGTAACTGGGCTTGGCACGCTTATACCTTTAGGTGTAAAAATGGTACTCTCGTTCGGAAAATTGCAAAAAGATTTTCGTTTTCGTTTTCGTTTTCGTTAAATTTATCGTACCTTTGCACTCGCAACGGATTTCACTAACGAAATAAAAAATAATTGAAAACCTGTGGAAAGGACTACCGACAGAACAATAGCTGTATTCGACTTCGACGGAACAATAACGACAAAAGACACTTTGTTGTTATTCATTCGATATGCATGCGGTACGAAGAGGTTTTTGCTTGGCATGCTTCTTTATTCCCCCCTCATCGCAATGATGCTACTTCGCCTCTACCCAAACGGCAGATGTAAGGAAAAGATATTCGCATACTTTTTCAGGAACATGCCGTATGCAGAATTTAAGCAACTCGGTGAAGATTTTGCACGCTTTGTCCACAATAATATCATGCGTTCAGAAATAGCAGAACGCATAAAATGGCATATTAGCCAAGGTCATAAGGTTTATGTCATTAGCGCAAGTGTTGAGGAATGGGTTGCACCATGTTGCAAGGCTTTCGGCGACATAACGGTACTGGCAACAAAAGTAAAGCCCGACTTAAGCGGTTTTATATCCAAGAATTGTTATGGGCAGGAAAAAGTAAACAGACTTCTTGAAGTAGAGCCTGACAGGAAGAACTATTATCTTTACGCATATGGAGACAGTCGAGGCGACAGGGAGATGTTGGCATTTGCAGACTTTCCGACTCTTGTTCATTAACGACAAGAACACAAGCTGCCCACTTTTTGCAAGAAGAGCCGTAATCCTCTCCATATTGTCAATCTGCACATAACATATATTATATTAAGGTATAAAGGTAACATTGTCCCTTTATAGCCTACTGCTTTAGACAGGTCGCGGTTGAGAATTAGCATATTGACATTGTAACGAAGATGTTTCATAAGATTTCCCCTCGTTATTGACCCTGTGTCAATCGTGTAATAATAGGTACGATTTGGAAGATTCAAGAAGCTACCCTTAGTACCCAAGAGAACCGTCAGCTGTTTATCTTCCGCGTAGTATTTCCGTCCCTTGAAGAAGGACGGGTATTCATCCATCAATTCTATTACAGCGTTCCGTAAGGTCATTGCGTATGATACTGGCTGATTGCTTCGCTGGTGCATCATCCCATCTATTACTACGCTGCCCTTTAACAATCCGAAGGGGAAAAGATTATGAGTTGGCTCGCTTATTTCTCCCGTCGATTCTTTTCGATAATATACTTGAGTAAAAATCTGGACAACCTCCGGATATTTACGCATTGCATCAAGACATAGCTGTATCCGTCCCGGACACCATTCGTCATCACCGCCACATTCCATTATGTATTTCCCCTTCGCCTCACGTACACAGTCATAATAATTATCTACAATACCCTTGTTCTTCGACTTGGGCATGAGGCGTACAATATCAGGAAACTTATCGACATACTCTTCACATATCTTGCGAGTATTGTCAATGGAAGCATCCTCTCCTATGATGACTTCATAATCGCAGTCACACTGTTGAGCCAATATAGCGTCTAATGTTCTGCGAATGGTTGTTTCCTGATTATATGTACATACTATGACGCTGACTGTCACCATATCATGAAAAGATTAGCTTGCTATAATCGGATGAAAGAACTTTTCAGGTTCTTTAGCAACCGTCATCATTTCCTCCCTTGTAGGGAAGGTAGCGACAAGCATACCTATCGTACAATTTGTTCCAGAGTATGCCTGTACCTTTTCTCCTTCATCAATATATGGAGAATACTTATACAGATTGCCTTCTGCAAATTTCTTATCATACCACATTCCTTGATAAGAGCCGGATATATTGCTATGGACGATATAACTCAGCCAAAAGCCATTACAGGGAGCATCTGTCAAATCTTTGCAGCCATCCCCCAGTGCAGCCCGCAGGGTTCCGGTAATTATATCCTTTCCTGTTGACAAGGAGGTAACATCTGAAGTAGCATTACTTCCGTTACGCGAAGCTACTTCCATCAGAAACACATTTCCACTCTTGTCTATACGCGCCTCAATATTGTAAGCATTTGTCTGCATATCGAGAAGTGTTATGAGTCTTTGCAAAGTCATATTGAGTTTTTGCTGCAAATCATCTGACTTTGAGGACGGATAGCAGAAGCATACCGGTGTTATCGGATTGGGAGCCGACTTGTCAGGATATACGTCAGCCCATACATGAGTAGTCAAAATGCCATCAACGGCAAAAGCATCTCCCTCTATCGGAGCGCCATCTGGTTCTACGAACTCTTCTATTATAATATCCGCCCCCCTGGAATTTTCAAAGGCAAGGGTTAAAGCTGCATCCAGTTCCGAATCATCATTAACCCTACTCACCCCTCTGCTTCCCCACAAATCTGTCGGCTTTACAACCACAGGATATTGCAATGTAGCGATTCTTTCAAATGCCTCTTCCTTATTCGAACAAGTGATTAGATTAGGAGTACAGAAGCCGTTTTCCTTGAGATATTCCCTGAAAAGCTTTTTGTTTGACAGAAGGTGAACCGATTTATAAGGACTGGTAGGAAGTCCCAGTTTCTCGTGTGTATATGCAGCAGCTTGTACCCCAGCCTCAAGAATGAAGTTTACTACGGCATCGACATTTAGCTTTTTTGCCAATTCCAATACGGCATCATTATCTGTTATGCTGACATCGTAATATTCATCAGCTAATTTATGCCCTGGATTTTCGGGCTTGTTATCACATGTAATGACACACATACCCATTTTGTGGGCTATCTCAATTATAGGTATCTGTATGGCAGTTCCACCAAGTAATAATATTCGCTTTTTATTCATTGATATTAAATGAAGAGTGAAGAATAATTTTCAATGATCCGTATGTATTAACCCCAGTTTAAACACACAACATAATTGCAAATAGAAAAGCTTGAATGTAGGGAGCATTACGAAACGCGGTTTCAATGCTTCTGTTATAGGAAGATTCGCAAAACGGAACGTTGCATAATTGTCTTGCAGTCTTTTTTCTATATTACGCCCTTCTTCTTCCGTAAAAGCTTTCTTGTTTTTCCAATACAAGAAGCAAGAGCCTATCAGGTCCCTCCATCTTTTTACTTCATAACGCTTTATCAGCTTACTGTCTGCACCAAGATTTACCAGATGGCGTTTCATTGACAGGCGACACTCCAAGATTTCAAATCTCTTGTAACTAACCTTTTTGGTATAGGAGGCAGGATTTTGATAGTAATAATATACCCCTTTACCTATCATCACCTTGCGGGCTTTCAAGAAAAGAAGATGTGTCGTTGTCTCATCTCCATACTGTCCGTATGTCGTCTCTTCCTGCATATCCAACTCCAACGGAGAACGTGTCAAGGAGAATCCTGGGATGTCCCATTGTAAACTCCAATAGCAGGCTTCCTCACCAGTCATTGGTCTATTGGGAACATTCTTGTTGATGGGGAATGGAGTCCTTTTTCCTGTTTCTTGCTCAATCCTGATGACGGAATATATTACGACATCTAACTCCGGATTGTTTTTCATCTCCTTTACGGAACTTTCTATCGCATCTTCCGCAATGGCATCGTCTGCATCAATTGTAGTAACGAATGCCCCTTTTGCCACAGCCTTTCCCTTGTTTCGTGCAGCAGGTGCGCCGCTATTTTTCTCCATTTTGAGAACGGTAATCCGAGAATCCTTGGTTGCATACGCCTTGAGTATTGACAACGTATTGTCTGTTGAGGCATCGTCAATGACAATGACTTCTATATTCCGGTATGTCTGATTTAATACCGAATCCAAACAACGAGACAGATATGGCTCCGCATTGTAAGCAGCTATGATGACAGAAACGAGGTCTTTCTCCATTTATATCTTTATATCAATCAGTTGTTTTCCCTCCAGCAATGATGCCATATATGGCAATCCGCTGAAACGCATACGTTCTGAAGCAACTCTGTATATCTTTTTTGCCTTTGACATTAAGAAGAGGTCAAGGAATAGTTTCATGTAAGCATTGCTTTCAGGATTTGCAGAGTAATCTATATGCTCGATATCCCCTCTTACGGCATATATATATGATAAGGTGTCACATGCTTTTGAGCGGAATGTCGGGCTGTCGGTGCATAGCAAGATTTTTACCGGTACAGGATAATCATTGTGTATTTCCTCAATGGCAGATATCAGTCTGCCCATCAATTCCGTCTTTTCGCCCTCTGACAACAAGTCGGATGTAATGTCTTTGAAATCTCCAAGAATCCCGACAAACCTACATTGTACTGCTATATATTCACCGCCTCCTATATTCTGCAACTCAGATGACAGAGCATCCTCTAATTCTATAGAAGGTTTAAACAATTCGCGGAACAGTGTCGGGAAGGTTCCGTCTTCGTATGCCAACCGCATATTGGTATATATATGCAATTGCTGGCAATGTCTTGCCCTGATGCACTCCTCTATTTCCCGTCGTATCTTTCTTTCTTGCCACGCTGACTCCTCCGTAATTTCTGCACTTATCACTTCCGTTGGAGGAACATCCCAACAAATGTCCTTACCATCCATCTTCCATAAGACCTTATTTGGCTCAAGGAAACGCTCTAATGGAAAAGGTTGTGTCCAACATATCTTGAATGGGATTTCATTTGCCTTACATATTTGGTAAACCGACACGATGCCTCGCAGTCTGTCTGCAAGTCCTCCGGTTTCGAAGTGTTTTCCGAAGAGGCATACTATTTCTTTGCAAAAGGAGTGTGTCCCATTGTCTGTAGAGTGATAGTGGGTCATCAATTCTTTTCTCTTATGTTTGTTCAGAAGGTTATACTCATACCATCTGAACCAATGGAACTGACGCAGGATTTTTAATATTCTCAGCTTTATACTCATTGGGATACCGCCTTGCGTTTATAGAATTCCCACGATGTCAGGATACTCAGCAGTAATATCCCCACTCCTGCAACCCAATACCATACTCCGGTAAGGATGGATGTAACCGCAAAAGATGCGACAAGCAATAATACATGGCATCCGAGGAGGAATATATAAGAATATGACAGGCGCACCTTGTAATACCATATTGCTACGGCAAATATCGAGACGGTATCGATAACAGTACTTACCACCTTACCGACGCCGGCGCCAACAAGTCCCTCCATGGAAAAGCCCACAATTATAAGCAGCATGGTAATGGTGCTTATTGTTTCCACAAAAAGGAACATCTTTGAGTCTCCCGCTGCCAATGGCAGATATGCTGCAGGAATATAAGCAGCACTGAACAGGACTCCGAAGACTGCTATTCTCGTCATCGGAATCATATCTACAAAGGTATAGTCGTACAACAGGGGAACCAAAACCGGCATTGCCACCAACAAAGCTACCGACATCGGACCTACCAGCATCAGGAGGACTTCCATTTGCTGACAGACGGTAGTGGTACGCTGCTTTACATCGTTCACCACTCCTGACAGCCGTGGAAAGAAGTCTGCGCTGACAGCATTGAAAAGCAACGCCGCGTATGTTCCGGTTATTGTATATCCGGCACGATAGAGTCCGACTGTTGCTTCATCGGATTCTCCATTGATATATGACATTATCAGAAGCTCCATGCCATGTGCCATTGCTCCCGTAATGACAAAACAGAGCCCCAACTTCAGCATTGGCAGGGCTTCACGCAGTTCTCGCCAATGCCAATAGATGTAAAGCTTATTATATCTGTATGATACGAACACCGTTATAACAGCACTGCACAGGCTCAATGCTATGATTGCCGGCACAATACCCGAGAGTCCGCTTACATAGTATATCGGGATTGTTACGACAAGAGCCAACACCACATTGACAGAAGACAGCATTGCCACTGACTTTATCTTGCGTATAGCCTTTAGCACAACCAATTCTCCACAGGTAATGGTACTGAAGGTTACTGCCGGCGCAAGCATGATATATGCCCAGGTGTGTTCGGTATCTTGAAACGTCATCAAGGATAGCGGGTGGGCAAAGAGTATCATCACCAATGCTCCGAACAGGGAAAGGATTATTTCCCAAGAGCGTACATAGGTGATTTGCTGTCTGAGGTTCTCCCTGCAAATGGCGGTCTCTTGTTCCGACGAAGCATCCTTCAGTTTTTCATACGCTAAGGAGATTCCGCGAACGCCGCTTTGGTCCATTCCTATGTTGGTGCTTTCGTGGACAAGCTCCTTTGTTTCATTATATATGGAATGGATGCCGACGCCTTCCGGACCCAGAATCATTGCAACGAGCTTGGTGCGTACAAGATTTATTATGATATTAAACAGTTGCACGCCTCCAAACAAAGTGGTTGCCTTGAATATGTTTTTGTATGCTGTCTTCACTATATTATAGCTTTATCCTCCATTGTTTATACGTGATGCCTCTTCCGCCAAAGCCTTCTTTTTGGGCTATAAGGTTTTCGTTGAGGTATCTGCCTCCTTGCTCGTTGCTGTTGCCGAAGTCCATATAGCGGAATCCACTCTTTCGGAATTCATCTATCAACGTCAGATAGAGCAAATCAAGTGCCCCGTCATTTTTTCCCTGTGGGGTAGCATGTCCGTATTGTATGTGAACACAAGCATCGTTTGCCATATATGCCACGCAGCCGGCTTGGGGAGTATTGTCTTTAACGGCAAGGCAAAGGCGTATTTGCTTGGGGAAACGCGAATGTAGCAGTTGGATTTCCTGCAAAGTGTGCACGGGGGTGACGCCATAACGTTCCATCAGGTTTGCCTCCATTATTTTCCAGAAAGCCCCATAGTCAACGCTCTCAACGATTTCATATTCTGCCAGCAATGCTTTTTTCATGCCGCGCCTGCGTCTGCGCTCTACATCGGGGTAAAGGGACATGGTGTTTAGCGGTATGGTTGTGGATATCAGGCAGGAAGAAATTTCTGCTCCGCTTCGCCACAGGGCATATTCGTCTTCTTCCGAGGGGCAACGGTGGTAGCAGGTCGGCATTTGCTTATACCGCCATTCGGTAAAGGAATTGTGGCGAAGGTAGTCTGCCGTAACCTTGAAAAGTTCCAAGACATCAGCGGCACGTGTTTCAGCAGACAGGATAAAGCCTCCGTAGGTGAGTCCCTGATGACTGTGATATATCCCGTCCCGCTCGTTGGCAGGCAACAGGGCTGTCAGCTTCCCTTTCTCGTCATAGTACATCAGGGAATGGTCCTGAAACCTGTCGGCATGGTAGTCCATATAGCCACGATTGAAGAGAAACGTTCCGTTCTTGGAACACTTCACGAAAGCATCCCAATCAGAAGAATCACTTGCCGTATAACGCCTTAAACTGATCATAGTCTCTTATATAATCAAGCTCGTCATAATGGTCGGAAGCAAGACACATACATACAGCGCCAGACGAGAAGTCTTCTATGGTACGCCATATACCGGGAACAATCATCAGACATTGCCAAGGATGGTTGAGCAGGACTTCCTTTTCTTCCTTGCCATTGTTGAGCACCACCTTGAACGACCCACTCATTGGCACCAACATCTGCATCAGTGCCTTATGGGCATGCCCTCCCCTGCTCTCTCCGGCGGGGACATCATATATCCAATAAACTCTCTTTATGTCAAAGGGAACATCTGCCAGTTGCTCGACGACAGTGAGGTTTCCCCTTGTCGGGTCACTGATTTTCCTTAGGTCTATTATCTTGCAATCACTTAATTCTGCCATACGTTAAAATAACGTCTTTTCCCTTTTTTTATTGCACCATATTTTGCGGCTCTCCGCGCAGGAATGCCTTCACGTTTTCCAAGGCTATGTGCATCAGTCGTTGGCGGGCGGCAAGCGTTGCCCATGCCATGTGGGGAGTGATGTGGCAATTTGCCGTTTCTAACAAGGGGCTGCCGCTTCGTGGAGGCTCTTCCGTCAGGACGTCTATGCCGGCAGCGTATATCCTGCCCTCGTTCAGGGCGTCGGCAAGGGCTTGCTCGTCTATGAGCGGACCTCTGCCTGTATTCAGCAGGATGGCTGACGGCTTCATCAATGACAACGTCTCCCGGTTGACTATATGCTTCGTCTTCTCTGTCAACGGGCAATGGAGGCTCAGGACATCAGACTCCCTGAAAAGCCCCTCCATGCTTTCTGCCTTCCTGATGCCTTCTATGCCGAGATTCTGCATTTCCTTCTCACTCTTTGAACTGAAAGCAAGTATCTTCATGCCTAACGCTGCCGCGATGCGGGCTGTTGCCGTGCCGGTATTTCCCAATCCTACCACACCAAACGTCTTTCCTGCCAACTCCATTTGGGGCGTAATCTGGAAAGAAAAGTCCGGATTCATCGACCATGCGCCCCTGTGCACTACCTCATCGTGCCCTGCAACATTGTTCGCGATATGCAGCAGATGGGCTATCGCCAACTGTGCCACCGACATTGTGCTGTAGGCAGGAATATTGGTCACGACAATCCCCTTTTCCCGCGCCGCCGCAGTATCTACCACGTTATACCCCGTGGCGAGCACACCGATATAACGGAGTTTCGGCAGGCTGTTTATAACATCTCTTGAGAAAAGCACCTTGTTCGTCAGCACAATCTCGGCATCCTTGGCTCTCTCTAACACCATATCAGGACTGGTGCGCTCATACATTACAAACTCACACTTGCCGCCGTCCGGAAGCACTATATTCTTCCACGGCTCCCAGCTGATGTCCCCAGGATTGGCAGCATAGCCGTCTATCTCTACTATCTTCATCGTCGTTATATATTTTCTGTTCCCACGGTTTCCCCGTAAGGCTTTTACTGTTCCTTACGGTTTGCCCGTTAGGCTTTTCATCGCTGTTCGCGAATGCAAAGGTACAATTAAGTTATGAGAAATACAAATAAAAAAACTTGTTTTTATTTTGAAAGCACCAAACAATGCTACCATCAGGACAAAACTTGCTGCCTGTGCGGACGATTCTTGTGATTGGTACGCACAATTTATCCAATTGGTGCGCACAACTCGAATAAATAACGTTGTAAAATAAATAATTTACGTCGTAGTTTATTTATTTTACGTCGTAATTTAATTAATTTACGACGTAAATTGTATGGATTGTGCGCGCTGATGCGATTTTTTGTGCGCACCAAATGAAATAATTATGCGTATCAAACAAACTTTTCATCCATACGCCTCAAAATAACGACGGCACAAGCAACAAAAAAAATCGGTGCCGCCCCGAAAGACGACACCGAAAAAACTAATTTAAATAAAGTTCGATGTAAAAAAGTCTATTCTTCTTATTCAGGTGAAAAAACTCCACCTTTTGCTGTGAACTCTGTACTGTATTTAACGGTCATTGCGTTTTCAGAATCTAAGCCCAGACTGCGGTCTGTCAATTCACCCTCCGCATTTACAATCTTGAAGGTATAGGCATCACCATTCTTCGTCACTACTATGGTAATTTCCTTATCACCGCTCATTAAACGAGTCCAGACACCAGGACCATCCATCATATATTCAAAAGAGTTAGAACTACTTGTGTAGGTTGTCTGTCCCTCTGTATAGCCAGGAATATTCAGAATAATATGTCCCCAGCCGTCCATCTTGCCCTGATTGACTATTTGAACATTGACTGACAGTCCCCTGCCCTCCGTAATACTTACAGCATTATTCCAGAATGGAGAAGAAGGTTCCGGCATAACATATCTTGTATTCAAACCAGGACCTGCAACCTGTATGATACCGGCACCAGCCTGTGCGTTATTGTTTGCCGTCAGGTTAATCACCTGGTCGGCATCGGTAATCGTAATTGCCTGCTCTACCTTGAAGCCGTCGCCAAACTGAGCTATGAGCGTAGCATCACCGGTATAGTTAGCAGGTGCCATCATAGAATAGCTGCCATCGAGGTTGCTTATGACACGTGAAGTCTCCTGCATACCATATTTAATCCATAGCAGACATACCTTTGAGCCAGTGCCTTCATTTGTTACCACACCGCTGATTACAGGAATCTTGTTAGGCATCTGCATTGTTATGGTCCTTGTCTCTTGCGGAGCCAGTGTTACGTTCTGCTTCACAATCTTTGCCTCGTCTGTTTGAGGCCATCCAGATTCATCGACTACATCGGCATAATTACCGTATGCATTAGACTCTACACGGATTACCATATCAGTATTGCTTGGCACTACGCATGATGCTATACCGTCAGCACCTGTATAAGCAGTGCGCTGTTTATCAATGTTTACAGAAATGCCGACAACAGGATTTCCTACGTTGTCCAGCACCTTTACCTTCAGCGCAGCACGGAGTTCTGGTTGATCAAGGTTGTGCCAGGAGAAATGAGCTACCTGACCCACGTAGGCATTCAAGGTAGCATCATAAGTTGCAATGCCTTCCTCTTCCCAAAGACCTGTGTCCTCATTGAAGTTCCAAAGCGGGATGGTTGGAGTTGCCACAGGGTCAACACCATTGGTAACCGGGAATGTCAGGGTTGCAGGACTGCCGGGCTGAAGTTTCTGACCTGCATCACCAGTCAACTCTACCGAAATCATGCCATAACTTATAAGAGCTGCCTCGCTTTGGTCGGTACGGATTGCCGTCAGGTCGCCAGGCATCTTGTCGGCAAAATCTGCATCAGCAGGAGTAAGGTATGCAGACTTGGCAGTAACCGTGCCGGTATATGCATTACCGCTCTCGTCCTTGAAGGATGCAGGCAAATCAACTTTCATACCCGTATAATCAACATCTAATGTCTTAGCTGTAGTTGCAGGGAATGTTGTTGTCTGAACATCTGCCAACGCTATATCAAAACGTTGGTTCTCCTCTGTAATCTTACGGACAACTGTTGCATAGCCTTCTTTCTCAAACTTTACAATATCACCACTTACCTGGTCTAATGTAAATGTACCGTTGAAACCGGTAGTTACAGAAACAGTTCCTGCCGATACCTTAACTCCACTCAATGGGGAGCCCCAGTGACTAACAACGCCGGAAACTGCCGCCTTTGTAATTACTTCAGGCACAGGAACGTCACCACCACCTTGTTCGCCACCACCTGAGGTAGCATCATCACTACTGCTGCATGCTGTAAACATACAAGCTGAAACGAAAAGGCTTAAAAGAAGCCACAAATTAAATCTTTTCATAACTGCTTAGATTAAAGGGTTAGACAATAATAATAGTATCACAAACAGATTGATTGTTGGCACAAAAGTATGAACTTATTAACTATATTTAGTTGCATCTCTGCAAAACCATTGTTGCAAAATTGCAAAATAGCGATATAACCGACAAGAAACAATCTGAATACTTGTATAATTAACTAAAAAGATGTAATTTTGTGACTACTATGATACAAATGTTACTTACAACAGTGCCATTGATGGCTTGTCTATTCACAACTGTCAATCTTTTCCTTGAACAGAAACGACTAAATCGTCAAAATCTGCCAATGAGATGGCTTACGGCATGGGCTATTGCTGCCACCTTATTATATATGGGGCACCTTATTTATTTCCAAAGACAAACAGAATGGATCCCAGTCAGCGACACCGTCTATGTGGCTATGAACCTGTGCGTATATCCCCTATACCTTATCTACATTAGCGAACTTACCGAAGGAAAGCCCTATTCAACCCGCCCTCTCATATTAGCATGGCTCTTAGGACCATCCATATTGGGAGGCATAGCGTGCGGAATACTATATTTCTCGATGAATCCGCAAGAAAATACCGATTTCATCATTCATTATCTATATCACAACAACTACGCCTACCTAAAGGGGAAAGCGAATATACTGGCAATGACACACCAGGTTTGCCGAATGATATTCTGCCTTCAGGTAATAATAGTAGCGGTCATAGGTACACGAAAGATAAAGAAATATCATGATACCATTAACCAACTTTATGCTGACACAGAAAACAAGGAAGTAAGGGGAATACCTATGTTACTTATACTCTTCGTGGCAACATCCGTATGCTCTATTATATTCAACATCATCGGACGCTACTGTTTCATAAACAGCCTGTGGCTCAGCATTCCGTCACTATCATTCACAATACTGCTGTTTCTCATTGGATGGTATGGCATGCACCAGCACTTCACCATGAGTGATGTCATAGAGCAACATCCGGAAGAAGCGATAGCTGCCAATATATTCACATCCATAGACAAGAATGTTCTCTGCACACAGCTCGACCAGCTAATGAAAGAGAAAAAATTATTCCTTGAACACGATTTACGCCTTGAACAAGTAACACGGGAACTTGGCACTAACCGCACCTACCTGCTGCAGGCACTGAAAGAGGGCATGGACATGACTTTCAAAGAATACATTAACCGCCTTCGCATAGCTTACGCAGAAAAACTCATGAAGAACAACCCGTCACTAACAAAATCGGACATCGCAACGATGTCCGGTTATAATACGCAGTCCTCCTTTTACAGAAACTACAATTCATACAAGAGCACGAGATAGGGAAAATCCGATACTCGTGCTCTTATTGTGTATCATCACTTACTTTTTTAGCGATTCGATCATTGCGTCCAACTGCTGAGCAAGACCAACATAGTCGTCCGTCTTTAAAGGACATGCAGAAAACCTCTCAGCCATACCGGAAGGGATAAGCGCAAATGCTTGTTCCTCCATTGCCCTACCCTCTTCTGTTAAACTGACAATCTGCTGGCGCTTATCCTCTTTACCCTTCTGACGAACTACCAAGCCCTGCTTCTCCATACGCTGCAAGAGGGGAGTGACAGTATTTGTCTCTAAAAACAACCTGTGGGCAATATCATTAACAGGCTGCATATCCTTCTCCCACAACACCATCAATACCAAATACTGAGGATAGGTAATACCCAGCTGCGTCAGCATCGGCGTATAAGCTTGGGTAATTAACCTCGAAGCCGTATAGAGGCGAAAACATAGTTGGTTATCAAGTAGCAACTCGTTGTGCATTATCCACACATATTATAATTATAATGAAAACTAAAGCATTGCCTCGATGTCTTTCTCAAAGTCCTTAGGCTCCGTAGTAGGAGCATAACGCTTGATTGTCTCACCATCCTTGGAAATCAGGAACTTGGTAAAATTCCATTTGATGTCACTATCCTTCTCAACACTGTTGCTGATAGTCTTAAAAAGGGCCTTCGCTGCTTTCGCCTTCAAGCCATTGTACTCTTCGGTTGGAGCTTGGGACTTCAGGTATTCAAAGATAGGGTCTGCCGCAGCGCCATTAACATCTATCTTTTTCATTATCTGGAAAGTCACACCATAATTAAGTTGGCAGAACTCCTCTATCTGCGCATCACTACCAGGGTCCTGCTCCTTAAACTGATTGCAAGGGAAACCTATTACAACGAGCCCCCGCTCCTTATACTTCTGGTTCAGCTCCTCCAAACCAGCAAACTGAGGCGTAAAACCACACTTACTTGCCGTATTGACAATCAACAATACTTTTCCTTTAAACTCCGAGAAATCAATCTCCTTTCCTTTGCTCGTTAGAGCCTTAAAATCATAAATCTTTTCCATAATAAAACATTTTTATATCAATCACGGACAAAACATTCCTATATCGTTCACGATGCAAAGGTAGGAAAAATAATTAATGTCGCAAACGATTTACCATGATTATAAGAATTTTTAACAACAAATCGTATGCGATATTTACACAAATCACCCCTCCAGAACTATTTCCAATATTCACAAAACTTCCATCATCCCCAAAGGCCTAATAATTCCCATAAGCCCCATATGCCCTATAAGCCTATTAGGTATAGGTCTCATAGGTCTCAAGTCATAAAACGAAGACGCCCTCTCGTCATTTTGGACAAGAGGGCGTTCTCCTTGTTGAAAGTGGGCAGTCTCCTACTCTCCCGCATTGCATTGCAGTACCATCGGCGCAGGCGGGCTT
>ODAJ012183108.1_pt1 | contig 31844 bp, 26 predicted proteins | sample 1539241 | NCBI WGS metagenome assembly ODAJ01 (sample SAMN02144231, study PRJEB22623) | gut metagenome | biome: sheep rumen | host: Ovis aries | place: New Zealand
TGAGTAATTTTGGTGCAAATATAATAAAAAAAATATTAGCTTTGAACTGTTTTTGCCTAAAATCACTCTGTTTTATAGAATTTTATTTCCAAATTCACATTTTTATCGAATTTGGAAGCAAAATACACACATATAACTCTAAATATGAGATATGATTGTCGTCCAAAAGAAAGAGAGATCGATAGCTCGAATAAATTTCACAGCTTGATTTAGTTTATCACCATATTATATATCTATAACCTAAACTAAACCTAAATGAAAGAATGTGCAAAAATCTGCGTTAAAAAGTGTAAACGCGCAAAGAACTGGAAAATCGATTTTGCAGATGTGTCCCTAAACCCGTTACGCAAGTAGAAAGCTTGGCGTCGTGTTTTCGTTTCTCCAGGTTATCACAAATTTGGGTGGTACTCTCCATATCCAGGACGAAAGGCTGCACCTTATACCGTTCAATCAGTTGAGTCAGTATCTGCTGGCCATAGCCTTTGCCTCGTAGTTCCTCACGCACGGCAAAGTACCAAAACCAGTTGACCTTCGGTCTTCCTCCTCCTTGCAAGGCATAGCTAGAACAAGTTCCGCTCTGCCCTTGCTTCGTTCGTCGGTTGAATGACTTACGAGGATAGACGATGGTGAAGCCTTTGAATGCTTGACCTTCGGTCGAGTTCTCTCGCGACTCGGCAGAGTTCAAGCAAGCTTGACTTTGCTCTCGCTGCTCCTTCACTTCTCCATCGTAATATGCAGTGAAATCCAACGGCATTTCCCCAACGAGTCGCATCAAGTCATCCCATGGGATTTGCTCGTCTTCAGGGAATGCCGTTTCGTAGAGTTGCCTTATCTGCTCGTCTGCTGTCGATATGTTAATCTTCTTCTCTGTCATATTATTCAATCTCAATTCATCACTTGCATTGAAACTCATGATTTCCAGCGCCATGTTTTCCTGACATCCATTTAGCCCCCCTAAGTTCTTGGACAAGCCAAGCGGCAAAGCCGAGCGAGGGGGTTGGGGGTCTGAACAAACCAATAATCAAACAAAAAATAGCTTAACGTTGAAAGTAGAAAAGTAGAAAAGTAGAAATTAAATAAAAAAAAAGCCCCACCTTCACAGGCAGGACTTAATACTATAAATAATATGAAATGGCAGCGACCCCGCCTTTGAGCAGTTTATTGCAACCTGTTACGGTTTGAGGGCTGCCATCATTATTCTGACGCGCTACGTTACGGGAACGAGCATAGTAAACCCAAAGGCTGCTAAGACGGTGGAGGACATCATCCACCGCTGGGCGCCTAATGGTGACGGAGCGAATAATGAAAAGGCGTATGTTGAATTTGTCATTCAGAGAGCAGGTTTTTCGACCAATGAAGTTGAGCCCGACACCCGCTGGCTCTTTCGGTTGTTGAACGCTATGTGCTACATCGAGTCAAACTATGTGCTGACGGAAACCATGTTCTATTTGGGCTATAGCATTGCGCCTGCATTTGTAATGGATTTCTGGGGTGAGTATAAAATGAAGTATTGACATGATAAAGCTGATAGAACACTTCAACGTGAGTGACACCTCAACGCCTTTCAGGTTAGAGATAGGCGAATGTCCCGTAACGAGCGAGAGGCAGTTCGCGCAGTGGGTAGTAGAACGGGGTACGACACGACTGACGCGTGCGGACGTACTGCTGTTCTGCCACCTTCTGCCCTCGCTGATCTACGACTATATAGTGGAAACGGGTTGCAGCGTGAGGTTTGACCAGTACGGCATCATTAGGCCCAAGGTGAGCGAGGGCAAGGTACGCATGTACTTCTATAACTCGCCGAAGCTCCTGAAACGTCTGAACAGTGAAACCTTCAACTTCGAGCACTGCATGCACAACGGCCCTGAGTGCTACATTCAGGGCGGTCACCGGGGCAGCAATGTGAAGAAGTGAGCATGAAAAATAAGCGGATTGAATCCAGTCCGCTTATTATAGTTTTCCGCATTTTCCGTTTTCCACTTCTATCATTAAGCTATTTTTCTTGTTTATATATTCGTTTGTTCAGACCCCCAACCCCTCGCTCGGCTTTGCCGCTTGGCTTGTCCAAGAACTTAGGGGGCAGACTGAGACTTGTCAAAATTATCTGCCACGAATGTGAAGTATTTCCTGATTTTTAGTTACCTTTGCAGCGATTTTTAGGGATAAGAAGATGATACAAGAAAAGACAAAAGACAACAGCTCCGGTTTTGCCAAACTGGACGAGTGGGTAAAGATATGGCAGGAGACACTGCCCAACTATTTCGGTTACCCATTTAATGAGGTGTCGCCGCTGGGCGAGTTCTACGAGTGGTACTACCGTGCAGGCATCAACCTGATGAACCTGAACAATGCCGGTGACCCGTTTACCGACACCCCGTGGGAGGTATCGTCGCAGGTGTTTGAGCGCGAGGTCATCGAGTTCTTTGCTCCCATCTACGGCTTTGCAGACGACAACCGCTGGGGACTTGTTACCCACAGCGGCTCGGACGGCAACAACCACGGCATCTACTTCGGTGCCAACTACCTGAAGGCAAAGACAGGCCGGCAGCCCGTGCTCTACGTGAGCGACGAGGCCCACTACTCAAACATGCGACTGGCCCACCTGCAGAACTTGGAGACGCGGCTGGTGAAGAGCGATGCCATGGGGCGCATGCTGCCCGACGAACTGGAGCGTCAGCTAGACAGCGAGCGCCCCGCACTCGTGGTCTATGCCATGGGTTCTACCTTCAAGGGGGCCATCGACGACGTGCCGGTGCTGAACGCCGTGCTGAAGCACCACCCCGAGCTGCCAGCCGTCTATAGACATGTAGATGCAGCCCTCTTTGGCGGCTACCTGCCCTTTACGGAGCACTGCCGATTGGTAAACAGCCAGCTCATGGGCTTCGAGTCTATCGCTGTCAGTGGTCACAAATTCTTCGGCATCGACTCGCCGTCAGGCTTATTCCTGTGTACCCGCGAAGTCTATGACAACCAGGAAGACTTCGACATACCCTACCTGAATAAGAACATGCGCATGATAAACTGTTCGCGCGACCCCATACAGCCCTTGAAGCTATGGTGGGTAGTCCAGAAGGTAGGGGCAGAAGGCTGGCGGCTGCAAGCCTCGCGCATCATGGAGCTGACGGCCTACCTGAAGCAGCAGCTCGACCGGGCGGGCTACCCCTGCTGGCTGAACGACTACAGCAATACGGTGTTCATGAAGCGTCCCTCGGACTCGATAGTCCACAAGTACCAGCTGGCCACTAACGAAGACCCTCGCTTTGGCGGGCCGCTGGCTCACGTCGTGGTCATGCAACACTTCACCAAGGAGAAGATTGACGGCTTTGTGGCTGAGGTCAGCTCCTCTGCATCATCTGCAAAATGATTAGGGACTTCATAGCTGAAGACAATAAACGGCATAAAGAAACGTTATTAGGAAAGAATGAGCAACAGTATTAACAATAAGGTTAGCGCGGGGGTGAAGCAGGCGCTGCTTCTCCTGCTTGTGTTTTTTCCTATCACGCTCTCTGCACAGACCTTCACGCTGACGGGGCGCGTGGTTGACGAAGACCATAACCCCATAGAGCTGGCCAACGTTAGCTGTGCGCAGCAGAACAAGCTCTCCATGACCAACCTGAAGGGCGAGTTCAGCATTACGTTGCGCTCGGCCGACTCGGTGGTGGTGAAATTCTCTATGGTAGGCTACAGCGCCCGCAAGCGCACCTTCCGCAACCCGAAGGGGAAACAGCAGATTGAGGTCATGCTGCCCTCGCTCGAAGCCCTGGGCGAAGTAGTGGTCACCGAGCGTCGCCGCCAGAACACGCCCACCGAACAACTCTCGCCACGCGACGTGAAGGCCGCTCCCTCTGCGAGCGGCAATGCCGTCGAGGAGCTTATTCAGCAACAGGCTGGCGTATCGTCTCACAACGAGTTGTCGAGCCAGTACAACGTGCGTGGCGGCTCGTTTGACGAAAACGCAGTCTATATCAACAACATCGAGGTCTATCGTCCGTTGCTCGTACGCAGCGGCGAACAGGAGGGCCTGTCAGTCATCAATGCCGACATGGTGGAGTCAATAGGCTTCTCCACCGGAGGCTTTGAAGCCCGCTACGGCGACAAAATGTCGTCGGCGCTCGACATACGCTACCGCCGTCCAGACAAAACCGAAGCCAATCTGCAAGCCTCGCTGCTGGGTGCCAGCGCCTACTTTGGCACAGGCGGCGGCCGTTTCTCCATGAGCCACGGACTACGCTACAAGACCAACAGCTACCTCTTAGGCACCACCGACACCAAGGGCGAGTACAGGCCCACGTTCCTGGACTATCAGACGTATCTGACCTACAAGCCCTCGAAGCGCTGGCTGTTTGAGTTGATTGGCAACATTTCGGAGAACCACTACAGGTTCGAGCCCGAAGACCGCGAGACTTCATTCGGCACGCTCCAGAACGCCAAGACCTTCAAGGTCTATTTCGACGGTCAGGAGAAGGACGTCTTCCGTACGCTCTTCGGTAACCTCAGCATTACCTATAACCCGACGCCCGACACCCACATCAGCCTCTTGGGCTCTGCCTTCCACACCAAGGAGCGCGAAGCTTTCGACATCATCGGGCAATACTGGCTCGACGATGCCCAGACGGCCGAACAGCTGGGCGTGGGAACCTACATGGAGCACGCACGCAACCGTCTGACGGCCAACGTCCTGAGCGGAAAGCTCATGCTGCAGCACCGCACGAAGCACCACCAGTGGGAGGGAGCCTTCACACTGAAACACGAACGCATAGAGGAGTACTCACGCGAATGGGAGATGCGCGACTCCAGCGGATACTCGCTCCCCCACTCGGCCGAACGGCTTGACCTCATCTACCAGCTGAAGGCCGACAACAGCCTGACCTCCACGCGCATGGAGGCCTACCTGCAGGACACCTACCGCTGGGCCACGGGCAGCGACGTGCAGAGCTTCTTTACGCTCTGCTACGGGCTGCGCATGAGCCACTGGTCGTTCAACCGTGAGACGACCGTTTCGCCGCGAGTGGCACTGGCTGTCACGCCTGCCTTCAATCAGGACATGACCTTCCGTCTGGCTGCCGGACTCTACTATCAGGCACCCTTCTTCAAGGAGATGCGCGACACGACGACCGTGAACGGACAGACGGTGGTCACCTTCAACAAGGACATCAAGAGCCAGCGCAGCCTGCACTTCGTGGCTGCCATGGACTACCGCTTCAAGATGCTGAACCGCCCCTTCCGCTTTACCGCCGAAGCGTACTACAAGGCCCTGAGCAACCTCATACCCTACAACGTACAGAACATGAAGCTCACTTACTACGGCGTGAACATCGGCAAAGGCCATGCTGCCGGACTGGACTTCAAGCTCTTCGGTGAGTTCGTGCCGGGCACCGACTCCTGGCTGACGCTCTCGCTCATGTCAACAAAGCAGAAGTTCAACGGACAGAGCATACCACTGCCTACCGACCAGCGCTGGGCCGTAAACCTGCACTTCACCGACTACTTCCCGGGTACGGAACGCTGGCGCATGACGCTAAGGCTGGCCTTTGCCGACGGACTGCCCTTTGGCGCTCCACACCGAGGCCTGGAGTATCAGCAGTTCCGCGCTCCCGCCTATCGGCGTGCCGACATCGGACTCAGCTTCCTGGCCTACAAGAACGAGCGCCCCACGTTCGGACTGAAACGCATCTGGCTGGGAGTAGATTGCCTCAACCTCTTCGGCATTAACAACGTTAACTCCTACTACTGGGTCACCGACGTCAGCAACCAGCAGTATGCCGTGCCCAACTACCTGACTGGGCGTCTCATCAACGCCAAGCTGAATCTGGAATTCTAAAAAAGAAACTATGAGAAAAATCATTGCCACCATAATCCTTGCCTGTTGCTGCACACTGGCAGCAACAGCACAACCCACGATAGTAAAAACCGAAATGCGCGCCGTCTGGCTTACCGTCATAGGCGGCATTGACTGGCCACGCACCCACGCCAACGACCCTGCCACCATGCGCCGTCAGCAACAGGAGCTATGTCGCATACTGGACGAGCTGAAGGCAGCCAACATCAACTGCGTACTGATGCACACGCGCGTAAGAGCCAGCGTCATCTACCCCAGCCAGATAGAGCCATGGTGCGAATACCTGACGGGCAAGACGGGCCGTTCTCCCGGCTACGACCCGCTCAAGTTCTGCATTGATGAGTGTCACAAGCGCGGCATGCAGTGCCACGCCTGGGTGGTAACGCTGCCGGTGGGCAAATGGAACAGTCCGGCCACTAAGCAGCTGCGACAGAAGATGCCGAACGTCATCAGGAAGATAGGCGACGACGGATTCATGAACCCCGAACGGCCTGAGACGGGCGACTATCTGGCCAAGATCTGCGCCGAAATTGTTGACCGCTACGACGTGGACGGCATCCACCTGGACTACATACGATACCCCGAGACGTGGAAGATTACCGTACCACGGGGCGACGGGCGCCGATACATTACGGACATTGTCAAGAAAATACGTCAGTCCGTGAAGAGCCGCAAGCCGTGGCTCATGTACAGCTGCTCACCCATCGGCAAGTTTGACGACCTGCCCCGCTACAGCAGCAAGGGCTGGAACGCCTACTCGAAGGTGTGTCAGGACGCGCAGGGCTGGCTCAGGGACGGACTAATGGACGCGCTCTTCCCCATGATGTACTTCAAGGGCGACCACTTCTACCCCTTTGCCGTTGACTGGCAGCAGCATACCTACGGACGCATCGTGGTCGGCGGACTGGGCACCTATATGCTCGACCGCACACAGCAGAACTGGCCGCTCGACGTGCTGAAGCGCGAAATGTACGTGCTGCGTTCCTTCGGGCTGGGGCATGCCCACTTCCGCAGCAAGTTCTTTACCGACAACACGAAGGGTGTCTATGACTTCTGCCACGATGAGTTTACGCCCTACCCCGCACTCATTCCGCCCATGACGTGGGAGGACAGCGAAGCCCCCGAGGCACCAGCCATCCTCAGCGTCAATGGCAACGTGCTGACGTGGTCGTCGGTCGATGCTGACGAGAGCTACACCTTATATAATATATATGCCAGCGAGCAGTCGCCGGTCGATACAGAGGATGCGCGCAACCTCGTAGCCACACGCGTCATGGGTACAAGCCTGACCCTCAACCCTCAAAACTCAACCCTCAAAACTCACTACGCCGTAACCGCCATTGACCGTTACGGCAATGAGAGTGCGGCACGTCAAGACGTAGCTACTCCGTCAACCACGACCTCAAAGCCCACTCAAAACAAGGCCCACACGCTGCCTACCGACGGCCGCGTACTCAACATTCCCAGCGAGTTCAGTCAGGCCGAGTACATTGCCGTGGAGACGCTGCAGGGCACCATAGTAGCCACTTATCCCAACACGGGGCGCATAGACATTACGCAGCTGCCCAAGGGCATCTACATGGTCAAGACCCTCAACGCCTACGGCAATACGCAGCGCATAGGGACCCTCATGAAATAACCCAAACATCATTTCCCTCCTTCTGGGAGGGAGGGGCAGGTGTGGAGAAGAAAAATTACTCGTAAAAACTACTCAAACCGTTTGCCCCAGCAGCGGAGCATTTGCTGGTAGAGCTTCTCCTCCGAAGGGGAGTGCTGGGCATGCCAGAGCCGATGTCCCACCAACTGGTCGGGCAAATACTGCTGCTGGACAAAGTTGCCAGGATAGTCGTGGGCATACTTGTAGCCGTCGTGGTAACCCAAGTCCTTCATCAGCTTGGTTGGCGCATTACGCAAGTGGAGCGGCACGGGCTGATTGCCCGTCTGGCGCACCAGCTGTAGGGCTGCATCGACCCCCATGTAGGCAGAGTTACTCTTAGGCGAGGTAGCCAGATAGACCGTAGCCTCAGCCAAGGGTATTCGCCCTTCTGGCCATCCTATCTTCATCACGGCATCGAAGGCGGCATTGGCCAGGAGCAGCGCGTTCGGATTGGCCAGTCCCACATCTTCAGAAGCTGATATGACCAGCCTGCGGGCAATGAACTGCGGGTCTTCGCCACCCTCTATCATGCGCGCCAGCCAGTAAAGTGCCGCGTCAGGGTCGCTGCCGCGAATGCTCTTGATGAAGGCCGAAATGATGTCGTAGTGCATTTCGCCATCCTTGTCGTAGGCCAGAGGGTTCTGCTGCAGACGTTCCTCAACCAGCTCGTCGGTAATGACGACAGGTTCGTCGTCAGCCGCAGCCTCAACCACCAGCTCCAGAATGTTAAGCAGCTTGCGCGCATCGCCACCACTGTATCGCAGCATGGCCCCTGTCTGCTTCAGTTCTATCTTTCGCTCGCGCAGAATGATGTCCTCCTTCAGTGCACGATCAAGCAGCTGCAGAAGGTCATCCTTCTCCAACGACTTGAGCACGTAGAGCTGACAGCGAGAGAGCAGCGGACGGATAACCTCAAATGAGGGATTCTCCGTCGTTGCGCCAATGAGCGTCACCGTACCCTTCTCGACAGCCCCCAGCAGGGAGTCCTGCTGCGACTTGGAGAAGCGGTGTATCTCGTCAATGAACAGAATGGGCGACGGCTGGTCGAAGAAGCGTTCCTTCTGGGCCCGCTCAATGACGTCGCGCACGTCCTTCACGCCGCTGGTCACTGCCGAGAGCGTATAGAACGGTACGTCCAGCCTGTGGGCAATAATCTGCGCCAGCGTCGTCTTGCCCACACCGGGCGGTCCCCACAGTATAAACGACGAAATGCGCCCTGACTCTATCATGCGGCGCAGCACAGCCCCTTGGCCTACCAAGTGACGCTGCCCTATGTACTCGTCGAGCGTCCGTGGCCGTAGTCTTTCTGCTAATGGTTCTGACATATCGGGTGCAAAGATACGAAAATTTTTACTAATACTTCGTGTTTATTTCATAATTATTTTATACCTTTGTAGCCATATTAAGCATAAACATAGTAACAATGAAAACAAAACAAGAAGAGAAACCGGCAGCTGCCAAGAAGGCAATGTCGCTGAAAACACTGACAAAGAGCACGGTATGGGACGTACAAGAGAACGACATCTTCCGCATGTGGGACAGCGCCGAGAAGGACGCTGACGTGCGCGAGAACCTGCGCCACTATACGGACATCATACGCAGTGCCTTCATGATTGAGGAAGTCAAGGACGAAGACCTTGAGGCTGCCAAGAAGAAATACAAGAAACTGGGCTACAAGGTGGGCCAGATAAAAATTGACGACCAAGCCAAGCTGACCTGGGCCATTAAGAAACGCCCCATAACGCGCGTCACTGACCTGACTTACGAGAACATTCGCCACATTACGGCTGCCAAGCTCGTTGAAGTGCTTGACCGCAACTTCGGCGGCGGCTGGGACTCTCTCTCGCAGTCTATCAAGGACATCATTGAGAGCGGCTTCGACATCTCCACCACCACCCTGCCCAAGGACCGTCTGCGCAAGCCCGGCGGCATGTACGACAAGAAGATAGCCGACGGTTACGACGTGCTGGAAGTGCCTAAGGGAACGTGGGTGGAGGCTATCTTTGCCAAGCTGAAGCCTGAGCAAGAGAAGCCTCGACTGAAGCTGCAGGCTGACCGCAACTTCGACGACGAGGAGAACGAGGACGACGAACTGCCCATAGACGACTACCGCAACCACGACGACGAGGACGACGAGCCCGAAGAGCCGCTGAACTTTGACGACGAAGACATCAACGAAGAAAACTATCGCACGACGTTCGATATAACCACCGACCCAGACGAGGAAGCCGACGCTCTTGAGGACTACGTGGAGGAGTAAAGAAACGAGGACAAAGAATACATCTTTCCTAATTAACACAAAAACATGATAAATATACCTTATGCTTTCTGGCTTGTCCCTGTGGCCTCCGTGGCCGCACTGGGCATGGCCTGGTTCTTCTTTTGTCAGATGATGAAGGAAGACGAGGGTACTCCCCGCATGCGTGAGATAGCCCTTTACGTTCGCCGTGGTGCCATGGCTTATCTAAAACAGCAGTACAAGGTGGTCGGCATGGTCTTTGCCGTGCTCTGCGTGCTCTTTGCCTTCATGGCTTACGGCTTGGGCGTTCAGAACCCCTGGGTGCCGTTTGCCTTCCTGACGGGTGGTTTCTTCTCGGGTCTGGCTGGTTTCTTCGGCATGAAGACAGCGACCTACGCCTCTGCCCGCACAGCCAATGCAGCCCGTAAGAGTCTGGACAGCGGTCTGAAAGTGGCCTTCCGTTCGGGTGCCGTCATGGGTCTGACCGTCGTGGGCCTTGGACTCTTGGACATTGCCCTGTGGTTTATCATACTGAGCATTTTTGACACCAATGGTCTCATCAGCATCACCACCACCATGCTGACCTTTGGCATGGGTGCTTCGACGCAAGCCCTGTTTGCCCGCGTGGGCGGCGGCATCTACACGAAGGCTGCCGACGTGGGTGCCGACATCGTGGGTAAGGTAGAAGCCGACATTCCCGAGGACGACCCGCGCAACCCCGCAACCATTGCCGACAACGTGGGCGACAACGTGGGCGACGTGGCCGGCATGGGTGCCGACCTTTACGAGAGTTACTGCGGAAGCGTGCTATCGACGGCAGCCTTAGGAGCCTCGGCCTTTGCGGCCAGCTCCATAGAGGGCATGCAGCTCAAGGCCGTCATTGCCCCCATGCTCATAGCTGCCGTAGGCGTGTTCCTCTCGCTGCTGGGCATCTTCCTGGTACGCACCAAGGAGGGAGCCACCATGAAGGACCTGCTGCGCTCGCTCTCCTTAGGCACCAACGTCAGTGCCGTGCTCATTGCCGTGGCAACGTTTGGCATACTCTACTTCCTGGGCATTGAGAACTGGGACGGTCTCTCCTGTTCCGTCATTACGGGTCTTGTAGCCGGCGTCATCATCGGTCAGGCTACAGAGTACTACACGTCCCACTCTTACAAGCCGACCCAGAAAATATCGGAAGCCGGCCTGACGGGTTCCGCTACCGTTATTATTAAAGGTATAGGCACAGGCATGATTAGCACCTGCATTCCTGTAGTAACCATCGGCGTGGCCATCATGCTGAGCTACATGTTTGCCAATGGCTTCGACCTGAGCATGTCGTCGGGAAGCCTGTCGTTCGGACTCTACGGCATTGGCATCGCTGCCGTGGGCATGCTCTCTACGCTGGGCATTACGCTGGCTACTGACGCCTACGGCCCCATAGCCGACAACGCCGGCGGCAACGCCGAGATGAGCGAATTGGGCGAGGAAGTGCGCCACCGCACCGATGCGCTCGACGCCTTAGGCAACACCACAGCCGCTACGGGCAAGGGCTTCGCCATTGGTTCGGCCGCCCTCACGGCACTGGCCCTTTTGGCTTCGTACATCGAGGAGATAAAGATAGCCATGGAGCGGGCTAACGTCATGATGACCAACGTCAAGGGCGACGTCATCAGTGCCGCACAGGCCACGATACCTGACTTCATGAACTACTTCCAGGTGAACCTGATGAACCCGAAGGTTCTGGTGGGTGCCTTCATCGGAGCCATGGCCGCCTTCCTGTTCTGCGGTCTTACCATGGAGGCCGTGGGCCGCGCTGCCCAGAAGATGGTGGAAGAGGTACGCCGACAGTTCCGTGAAATAAAGGGTATTCTGGAGGGCACCGCCACGCCCGACTATGGTTCGTGTGTGGAAATATCGACTCGTGCCGCTCAGCACGAAATGATATTCCCTTCGCTTCTGGCTATTGCCATACCCATCGTGGTGGGCTGCGTGCTGGGCGTGGCCGGCGTGCTGGGTCTGCTGGTTGGCGGACTGGCCTGTGGCTTCACGCTGGCGGTCTTCATGGCCAATGCCGGCGGTGCGTGGGATAACGCCAAGAAGAACGTGGAGGAAGGAAACTTCGGCGGCAAGGGCTCGTTTGCACATAAGGCCACCATCGTGGGCGACACTGTGGGCGACCCGTTTAAGGACACCAGCGGTCCGTCGCTGAACATCCTCATCAAGCTCATGTCAATGGTGAGCATTGTCATGGCCGGCCTGACCGTAGCCTTCGCATAGACACATCGAAGAAGTGCTGAACGGGAAAACCGTTCAGCACTCTTTTTTTTTATTCCTTCACCTTGTGTTCAGAGCAGTGCCGATGTACGTACTCGGCTCAGCGTCTCGGGCGTCATCTGCAGGTAGCTGGCAATATAGACCAGCGGAGCACGCAAGACGAGCTGCGGCTGGCGCTTGACCAGCTTTACGTAACGATCCTGCGCCGACTCGAAACGCAGCATGTCGGCATGAACCTGCGAGAGGATGAGCGACTCCTCCAGTATCTTACGGTAGAGCATCTGTATGTTGACGCTGCGAATGGAGGCCTGCTCCAGTTCGCCCTTCGGCATAGCGTAGATGATGGTGGGCTCCAGGGCCATGATTTGCAGGCGTGTTGGTTCTTCCTTGAACAGACTCTCAATACACATGCAGATGTTGTTCTCGGTGGCCATGTATTCGGTAAGTTCCTTGCCATTCTTAAAGTAGAACTGGCGGACAAGTCCCTTGGCAATCCAATAGATATTTGTGCATACCTGTCCTTCGGACAGAATCATCTCTCCTTTTTGGAATTTCATCGGTACGAGGAGTTTCTCCAGAACGTCGAGTTCCTCGTGGGTCATTGTACTGTAACGTCGAGCCAGCTCACGAGCCACATCTCGATTTGTCAGGTTGATCGTACTCATAGTAGCTTAGTTAAACATTTTTATTTCGTTGGTTTGTCTTTGTTTCGTTAATCAAGTTTGAGCACAGCCAGGAAAGCTTTCTGCGGCACCTCCACGTTTCCTATTTGCTTCATGCGCTTCTTGCCTCGCTTCTGCTTTTCGAGCAGCTTACGCTTTCGGCTGACGTCGCCTCCGTAGCACTTGGCCGTAACGTCTTTGCGCACCTGCTTGATGGTTTCGCGGGCTATAATCTTCGCCCCGATGGCTGCCTGAATGGCTATGTCGAACTGCTGGCGCGGAATGAGTTCCTTGAGTTTTTCGCACATGCGGCGTCCAAAGGTTACGGCGTTGTCCTGATGGGTCAGCGTCGAGAGTGCGTCAACGGGCTCGCCGTTGAGCAGTATGTCGAGCTTGATGAGTTTCGAGGGCCGGAACGAGTCTATGTAGTAGTCGAACGAGGCGTAACCCTTCGAGATGCTCTTCAGCTTGTCGTAGAAGTCAATGACGATTTCGCCCAGCGGCAGGTAGAAGTGTATCTCCACACGGTTGCCGCTGACGAACTGCTGGTCTATGAGTTCTCCGCGCTTGTCGAGGCAGAGCGTCATGATGGGGCCTATGAAGTCGGTCGTGGTAATGATGCTGGCCTTAATGTACGGCTCCTCAATATGGTCGATGAGTGTCTGGTCGGGCAGTCCCGAGGGGTTGTGCACCTCCTTCACCCCACCCTGCTTGTCGTAGCACATGTAGCTGACGTTGGGCACGGTGGTGATGACGTCCATGTTGAACTCGCGGTCCAGTCGTTCCTGCACAATCTCCATGTGCAACAGGCCAAGGAATCCGCAACGGAACCCGAATCCCAAAGCCACTGAAGACTCTGGCGTAAAGGTCAGCGAGGCGTCGTTCAGCTGCAGTTTCTCCAGCGAAGCGCGCAGGTTCTCGTAGTCGGTGGGGTCAATGGGATAGACGCCGGCGAACACCATGGGCTTGACCTCCTGGAATCCCTCGATGGCCGCCTCACAGGGACGTGCCACGTGGGTGATGGTGTCGCCCACCTTCACCTCCTTCGAGTCCTTGATGCCCGAGATGATGTAGCCCACGTCGCCCGTACGCAGCTCCTTGCGGGGTATCATGTCCATCTTCAGTACGCCTACCTCGTCGGCCACGTACTCCATGCCGGTATTGAAGAACTTCACCTTGTCGCCCTGGCGTATGCTGCCATTGACTATCTTGAAGTAGGCTATGATGCCCCGGAAGGAGTTGAACACCGAGTCAAAGATCAGAGCCTGCAGCGGAGCCTCTGCGTCGCCCTCGGGGTGAGGAATGCGCTCTACGACGGCGTCCAGTATCTGCTCAACGCCCTCGCCGGTCTTGCCGGAGGCACGAATAATCTCCTCGCGCTTGCAGCCCAGCAGCTCGACGATTTCGTCCTCCACCTCGTCGGGCATGGCCGACGGCATGTCAATCTTGTTGATGACGGGCACAATCTCCAGGTCGTTGTCAATGGCCATGTAGAGGTTCGAAATGGTCTGCGCCTGTACGCCCTGCGTGGCATCGACGACGAGCAGCGCCCCCTCGCAGGCAGCTATGGAGCGCGACACTTCGTACGAGAAGTCCACGTGTCCCGGGGTGTCAATAAGGTTCAGAATGTACTTCTCGCCCTGATGCTCGTACTCCATCTGTATGGCATGGCTCTTGATGGTGATGCCGCGCTCGCGCTCAAGGTCCATATCGTCCAGCATTTGCCCTTCAGTGACCTGAATGGTTTTGGTATATTCCAGCATGCGGTCTGCCAGTGTTGACTTACCGTGGTCAATGTGTGCTATGATGCAAAAGTTCCTGATATGGTCCATAAAAAGTTGTTACCTCTGTTATTTAAGATGCAAATTTACAAAAAAAGTATGAATAATGACGCTTGAATTATGATTTTTTTGTAATTTTGTATGCGAAATAATTATTTTGATATATGAAGAAAACAATATTCTTACTGTTTTCGGCCCTCCTGCTCTGTGGGTGCCAGGAGTCGTTCGAAGACCGCTGCGCCCGCGAGGCCAAGGAGTTTACCACGCGCCGCTGTCCGGCTTACATCAATTCCACGACGCGCATCGACTCGATGACGTTCTCTAAGGAGTCACTTACCGTCTGCTACTACTACACGCTCTCCGGTGCTGCCGACAACGCCATGGCCATTGAGCAGATGAACCCCCGGCAGACGCTGCTCAACGAGGTAAAGAACTCCACAGCCCTAAAGGCTGCACGCGACCACGGCTACAACATCCGCTACGTCTATCGCTCGGAGACCAACAAGGACAAGGTGCTCTTTGAGACTACTTTCACGGAAAAGGACTATTAGGAGTTGAGGAGTTAGGAGTGAGGAGTTAGGAGTGACTACCTCCAAACTCCTCACTCCTAACTCCAATTACATTTCCGGTTTCATGTTCGTATAGACGGTCTGAACGTCGTCGAAGTCCTCCAGGCGTTCCACCATCTTGTCAATGGTCTCACGCTCCTCGGGCGTCACGTCCTTCAAGTCGTTCGGTATGCGCGTAAACTCGGCACCCGTCACCTCAAAGCCATTCTCCTCCAAGTGCTTCTGAATGGCGCTAAAGCTCGACGGGTCGCCATAGATGGTGATGGAGTTCTCCTCCTCGTCCTCGTCGTACTCGTCCTCTACACCGTAGTCTATGAGGTCCAGAATCATTTCGTCCATGTCCAGACCGTCCTTCTTCTTGAAGGTAAACACGGCCTTATGGTCGAAGAGGAACGAGAGCGAGCCCTGTGTGCCCAGGTTACCGCTAAACTTGTTGAACACTGAGCGGACGTCGCCCACGGTACGGGTGGTGTTGTCGGTGAGCGTCTCCACAAAGATGGCAATGCCGTGGGGGCCGTAGCCTTCGTAGTTCACCTCCTTGTAGTCACTCTGGTCCTTACCCATGGCGTTCTTAATGGCACGCTCAATGTTGTCCTTCGGCATGTTCTCGCGCTTAGCGTTGGCAATACATGCACGCAGGGCAGGGTTCATGTCGGGGTCCGGACCGCCAGCCTTCACGGCAATGGCAATCTGCTTACCAATTTTGGTAAATGTCTTGGCCATGTGGCCCCATCGCTTCAGCTTTGCTGCCTTACGATATTCAAATGCTCTTCCCATTGTTTGATTTTACTATTTTACGATTGTACTATTTTACGATTGCTATGACAATTGTCCAATGGTGAAATTGTCCAATTGTCAAATTACCTCAACTCGGCTCCCAGCTGTTTCTTCAGGCTCTGAATGAGCTTCTGCATCACGGCATCTATCTGCTTGTCGCCCATGGTCTTCTGCTCGTCCTGCAGAATGAAGTTCACGGCGTAGCTCTTCTTACCCTGAGGCAGGTTCTTGCCCTCATAGACGTCGAACAGCTCGACCTTCTTCAGCAGCTTGCGCTCAGCCTGACGGGCTGTCTGCTCTATCTGGGCAAACTCCACGTCCTGGCTGACAAGCAGGGCCAGGTCACGGCTGACGGCGGGGAACTTCGATATCTCCGTGTAGAGCACCTTCTTGCTGCGCACCACCTTCATCAGTGCCGTCCAGTTCAGCTCAGCATAATATACCGGCTGACTGATGCCCAGTGCCTTGAGCGTCTTCTGGCTGAGCACGCCCATTTCGCCCAGCAGCTTGCCGCCACGGTTCTCAATGCGCAGTCCTACAGTAAAGACGGGGTTCTCCGACTTCGTCTTCACCATCATGCCCTGCTCCACGCCAATACGGCGCAGCACGTTCTCCACGTGGGCCGACAGTTCGTAGAAGCTCGAGTCCTCGTCGGGGTGAGCCCACGAGCCTTCCACGCGCTTGCCGGTCACCCAGAGTGCCATGTGCTGCTGCTCGGTGTAGGCCTGCATGGGGTCGTCGGCATTCTGCTTCTCTGGGTCGAAGAAATAGACGTTGCCAAACTCGAAGAAGCGCAGGTTGCAATTCTTGCGGTTCACGTTGTGGGCAATGCTCTCCAGTCCGCCGTAGAGCAGCGTCTGGCGCATCACGTTCAGGTCGCTCGACAGGGGGTTCATAATTCTGACAAGGGAGGAGGCTCCCCCATAGTAGGCCGCCTTCGTCAGCGAGTTGTTCAGTATTTCGTTGAAACCCTGACCCACCAGCTGCTCGCTCACCAGGTTGGCCATCTTGTGTTTCTCGTCCTCCAGGCCCTTCGTGACCAGCGACGACTTCAGCTGTGTGGGTATCTCCACATTATTATATCCGTATATGCGCAGGATGTCTTCAACCACGTCGCAGGGGCGCTGCACATCGACCCTGTAGGCGGGTACCTCCAGCAACAGGCCCTCGCTGGTCTGGCTGAGCACCTTCATCTCCAGCGACTCGCAGATGTTCCTGATGGTCTCATGGGGAATGTCCTTGCCGATGAGCGACTGTACGTAGCCGAACTTCAAATCGACCACAGGGTTCTTGATGGGTTCCGGATAGACGTCGCAAATGTCCATCGACACCTTGCCGCCTGCCAGCTCCCTGCAGAGCAGGGCGGCCTGCTTCAGTGCGTAGATGACGCCATTCGGGTCAATGCCACGCTCGAAGCGGAACGAGGCGTCGGTTGACAGGCCGTGACGACGTGCACTCTTCCTAATCCATGTGGGGTGGAAGTAGGCCGACTCCAGCACGACGTTCTTCGTCGTCTCGTACGTACCGCTGCCCTTACCGCCAAACACGCCGGCTATGCACATGGGCTCCTCGGCGTTACAGATGGCCAGGTCGCGCTCTGAGAGCTTGTGCTCCTCGCCGTCCAGCGTCTGGAAGGGCGTACCCTCGGGCATGGTCTTCACCACAATCTTGTGGCCCTTCACCATGTCTGCATCGAAACAGTGCAGCGGCTGTCCGTAGGCCATCATGACGTAGTTCGTAATATCCACAATGTTATTAATAGGCCGCAGGCCAATGGTGGTCAGCTTCGTCTTCAGCCACTCGGGGCTCTCCTTGACTTCGCAGTCGCTGATGCTCACGCAGGCGTAGCGCTTGCAGGCTTCCTGGTTGGCTATCTCTACCTCGACAGGCAGCTCGTGGTCATCTACCGAGAAAGCCTCATCGCCCGGGCGGTGCAGGCTGGTCTCATAGCCGTTCTGCCTGAGCCAGGCATACAGGTCGCGGGCCACGCCCCAGTGGCTCAGCGCGTCAGCCCGGTTGGCCGTAATGTCTATCTCGATGAGCCAGTCGCTCTCCAGATGGTAGTACTCGGCGGCCGGCGTGCCTACCACGGCATCGTCGGGCAGCACGATGATGCCATCGTGGCTCGTGCCAACGCCTATCTCGTCCTCGGCACATATCATGCCGCACGACTCCACGCCACGCAGCTTTGACTTCTTAATCTGAAACTCCTTGTCGCCGTCGTAGAGCACGCAGCCCAGGTCGGCCACGATGACCTTCTGGCCGGCAGCCACATTGGGCGCACCGCAGACAATCTGCGACGGCTCAGCGCGACCCAAATCGACGGTCGTCACGTGCAGGTGGTCCGAGTTGGGGTGCGGCTCGCAGGTCAGCACCTTGCCCACGTACAGTCCCTTCAGACCCCCGCGAATGCTCTGCACTTCCTCGAGTGCATCCACTTCAAGTCCTGTCGAAGTCAGCGCGTCGCACACCTCCTGGGGCGTCAGCGTGAAGTCAACATACTCCTTTAACCATTTATATGAAATGTTCATTGCAATGTTATTTGGTTTCCTTAAAAACGCCTGCAAAGGTACAACATTTTCAGCTTTCGACCAAGTTTTTCTCCATATTATTTTCGTTTGTCACCAAGTCATGTGCCCACCCTCTGAGAGAAGGTGCCGTCACTGAAAGGACAAAGCGGCGCACCTTTAGGGACAAAGCGGCGCACCTTTAGGGACAAAGCGGCGCACCCTTAGGGACAAAGTGCCGTTCCCTCTGGGATTGGAACGGCCGCTCTCAATAATGAGACCGCCCGTTCTCAATAACGAGAACGGGCGGTCTTAATAACGAGAACGGGCGGTCAAACCCCTTCAAAAACCAGTTTTCCCTAATTAGGTGCCAAACAACGACTTACGCAAACAGGCAGAAAGACCGTGTTTGCAACGCTGACAAACAGGTTTCAAACCACGTGCAAATATACAACAATTTATTCTTTTTCCAAAGTTTTTTGGAGGAAATGTTTAAAAAAAATCATGCCGGTGTCCTGAAAGTCGAAAATTATTCGTACCTTCGCAGCAGACTTTTCGAATGGTCGAAAACAACATGAGTAATAATAATACCGCCAATTCTACGCAGGTACTCCCCTCCCTTGTAGGGGAGAGGCAGGGGTGGGGTCAGTAACTTTAGGCATATAGCAGTTGTATAAAACAAGACCTGATGATAACAAAAGCAGAACAAAAACTGATTCGCTCGCTGGAGCAGAAGAAACACCGCCAGCGCGAAGGGCTCTTCGTGGCCGAAGGACCCAAGGTGGTGGGCGACCTCATGGCAGCCGGCTTTGAACCGGTGATGCGTTTTGACAACCCTGACGACGTCGAGCGCCTCAGCTTCCTGCAGCACCCGCAGGGCGTGCTGGCCGTCTTTAGAATACCCAAACTTCCACCCGCACCCCTCCTCCTTCACCCCTCCGCCCTCCTCCTCGCCCTCGACGGTGTCCAGGACCCAGGCAACCTGGGCACGATTATCCGCATAGCCGACTGGTTCGGCATCAGCACCATCTGCTGCAGCCACGACACGGCCGATGCCTGGGCCCCCAAGGTGGTGCAGGCCACCATGGGCAGCATTGCGCGCGTACATATTATATATACTGACCTTGCTGCACTGCTTGACGAGGCTGAGCGCCTGCAAGTGCCCGTCTATGGCACGCTGCTCGACGGCCGAAACATCTACGAAGAGCAGCTCACCGAAGGCGGCATCATCGTCATGGGCAACGAGGGCAACGGCATCTCCGAGCCTATACGCCGGCGCATCACGCGGCGACTGCTCATACCTGACTTCCACGAGGGACCGACGGCCGACTCGCTGAACGTGGCCATAGCCACGGCCATTACATGCTCTGAGTTCAGAAGAAGAAGACAATAGTTTCTCTCGAGGTGCGTGGTGCGAGGTGCAAAAATAGCTTAACATAAAAAACAATTAGGCTATCTTCGCAGACAGCCTAATCAAGAGGAAAATGATAAATATAGATTAAAATTACTAGTTGTCGAGTGCAAAAGTAAGGCTTTATGTCGATACAACCAAACTTTTCGGCACTTTTTTTGCCCTGTTAAGAGTTTTCCCACCATTCAGAACAATTTGTTGCACATATTCACTCCCCGCCATGGTTCAGAACTGGGTGCACAGCTCCTCATAGATGCGCTGCACGGGCAGCCCCATGACGTTGTAGTAACTGCCGCTGAGCCCCGTGACGCCGATGTAGCCTATCCACTCCTGAATGCCGTAGGCCCCGGCCTTGTCGAAGGGCCGGAAGGTCTGGACGTAGTAGCGGATTTCCTCCTCCGAGAGCTGCTTGAACGTTACGTCGGTCACGACGCTGAAGGCGCGCTGCCGCGAAGCCGTAGTCAGGCAGACTCCCGTCACGACCTGGTGGGTGCGGCCACTCAAGAGTTGCAACATGCGGAAGGCGTCGGCCGCGTCGCGAGGCTTGCCGAGCACCTCGTCGCCACAAATGACCACCGTGTCGGCCGTAATGAGGAGTGTCTCCTCGTCAAGCCTGGCCCTGTAGGCTCCGGCCTTCTCGCGGGCTATGTAGGCTGCTATTTCCCTAAGGGGCAGCGAGGCAGGATAGTCCTCGCTGACACCGGGCAGCACGCTGACCTCGAAGGGAAATCCCAGCCCGGCCAGCAGTTCGCGCCGGCGCGGCGAGTTGCTGCCTAAAACGATATGGTATTTCTTCAGATTCTCCAACATGTCACCAACCGAATGCTTTTGCGTTCATCAGCCACTTGCCCTGGGCACGCAGCACCTGTTCTATCACGTCGCGCCCGCAGCCGCAGCCCCCCTTGAGGTGGCTCACGTAGAGCGAAATCTCCTTAATATCGGTGCAAGCATCGGCGGGACAGACGGGGCAGCCCACGCGCCGCATGATCTCATAGTCGGGCACGTCGTCGCCCATATACATCACCTCGTCGTCGGCAAGGCCATACTTGAGCAGAAACTCATCGTAGGTCTTCAGCTTGACGGAACAGCCCATATAGACGTCCTCCACCCCCAGCCCGAGGTAGCGCATGCGCACGCTCTCGGTGGTGCCGCCGGTCAGAATGACAATGCGCAGGCCCAGTTTCATGGCCAGCTGTATGGCGTAGCCGTCCTTGATGTTCACCGTGCGCATGGGTTCGCCGCCGGGGTGCAGGGTGATGGTCTCCCGGCTCAGCACGCCATCTACGTCGAAGATGATGGCACGTATCTTTCGTAAATCGTAGTTAATCATATTGCTCGTGAATGCTTTTTGACATGAGTTCATAGACTTCGCGCTGTCGGCCCGTCAGCATGGCGGCCTGTCGGCGAATAACGTTCTCGTCGTACCTGACGGCGGGCCCCGTCTGGGCCTCGCGGGGCGTCAGGTCGTGCACCTTGCGGGCCGTCTCGTCAATGAGTGGCAGCAGCATGCTGAACGGTATGCCGGCACGCTCCACGATGTCGGCCGCCAAGGCGTAACAGTGGTTGACGAAGTTACAGGCAAAGACACTGCTCAGGTGCAGCTGCCGACGGTCGGCCGACGTGAGTGGCAAGACACGGTCGGAAATGCTCCGGGCCAGCTGCTCCACCACGGACAGCGTGTCGGCACTGTCGGCCTCGATGAACAGGGGCACCTGCCGGAAGTCGAGCCGGCGCTCCTTGGAGAGCGTCTGCATGGGCCATGCCACGCCGTAACGGCGGGCCTTGCCTGCAAAGACGTCCAGAGGCATGCTGCCCGCTGTGTGCAGGAAGAGAGCCTTCTCTCCCCTACCCTTGCTGCACAGCTGGGGCAGCAGGCGGGGCAGTGCGGCGTCGGTCACCACGCAAAGATAGACCTCGGCGTCGGTCACTACGTCGTCAATGCTCGTCACGGCCGCGGCACCGACGCGTATTGCCAGTGATTCTGCCGACGCCCGGGTGCGGCTATAGACCTGCACCACGTCGTGACCGGCCTTGACCAGTGCTGGGGCCAGGTGAGTGGCTACCCGTCCGGCTCCTATCATGACAATCCTCATAGCGCATTACATTATTTTCTTTACGGTTTAGAACTTCCCTGCGTGCACGTTCTCCCACTTCAGCCGGTCTTCGTTCTGCGGCTTGCGCTCGTCAGCCTTGCGGCCAAGAGCTATGACGCAGAGCACGGAGAGGCTGTCGGGTATGTCCAGAATGCCACGTATGACGGTGTCGGCCGGTGTGCCGTCAGCCAGTCCACGGCCGCGCATCTGTACCCAGCAGGAGCCGTAGCCCAGCTCTTCCGCCTGGTACTGCATGCTGATGGCGGCTATGGAGCCGTCCTCCACCCAGCAGTCGTTCTGCAGGGGGTCGCCCAGCACGACGATGGCAAGCGGTGCACCCTTCATGAACTGTGAACCCATGTCCTTGGCATCGCTCAGCTTCTCAATGTCCATAGGGTCGTCAGTGACCACGAACTGCCAGGCCCGCTGACCCTTTGACGTAGGGGCCATGAGGGCAGCACGCATAATGAGGCGCAGGTCTTCGGCATCGACCTCCTCGCCCGTAAACTTACGGTGAGAGCGACGCATCTGTACTAAATCCTTGAATGCTGTCATTTTTCTTTTCTTTCTGTTTATATTTGTTGATACTTTTGTTATTTCGAGGTGCGAGGTGCGAATAGTCAAGACGTGCGCGACCTCATGATGACGTAGATGATGACCGGCGCACCAATGATGGGCGTCACGGCATTCAACGGTATGACGCCCGTCTCGCCCGGCAGCACACAGACGATGTTACACAGCAAGGCGACCACCGCCCCTGAGAGCATCGTGCCTGGCAAGAGGTAGCGATGGTTGTCGGTGAGCAGGAGCAGCCGGGCAATGTGGGGCACCGCCAGTCCGATGAAGGCCACGGGGCCGCAGAAGGCCGTGGTGACCGCCGTCAGCAGACCCGTCACCAAGAGCAGGGCATTGCGCACGAAACGTATGTTCACGCCCAGGTTCTCAGCATAGCGGTCGCCCAGCATAAGGGCATTGAGCGGCTTGACCAGAAGCAGCGCGAGCAGCAGGCCTAACACTGAGAGCAAGGCAAAGACGGGCACGTAGCGCAAGGATACGCCACTGAACGAGCCCATGCCCCAGACCATGTACGACTTCACGCCCTCGTCGGTGGCAAAGAAGTTGAGCAGCGACACGGCCGAATCGGCTATGTAGCCTATCATGATGCCTACAATGAGGAGCATGACATTGTTGCGCACAAGGGTGGAGAAAAAGAAGATGAGCGCCATGACGGCCAGAGCGCCGGTGAAGGCTGCTGCCAGCAGGGCCACGAAGCCCGAGACGCCGACCGACCCCACCGAGAGACTGCCGCCCAGCAGCAGCATGATGAGGGCCACGCCCAGCCCCGCACCGCTGGTAATGCCAAAGATGGACGGTCCGGCCAGCGGGTTACGGAAGGCCGTCTGGAGCATGAGTCCGCTGACGGCCAACGACGCTCCAGAGAACGCAGCCGTGAGTGCCTGGGGCAAGCGGCCCTCAATGACAATGTACTGCCACGAGGGCTTCACGCCGGCACCGCTGCCGGTAAGGATGCTCCACACGTCGGCCGCCGGAATGTCTATGCTGCCCTTCAGCAGGTTCAGCATAAAGAGCAGCACGAGCAGCACGACGAGGGCCACGAGGCAGAGTGAGGGACGTTTCATGGGCGTATGGGTTCGTAGTAGCGTAAGGGGAAAGCAAGCGTGTCAGCATGAATGATGCCAATGAAGTCCTGCAACAGGTAGTCTGGACGGAAGGGAGCCTCCTCGTAGAACAGCGACCGCTCCACGTTGCAGCCATAGACCGCCCCCCGGCGGAAGGGCTCCAGCAGCTTGTAGCCATGATGTTCGGCCGACAGCTCGCCCAGCGTCTGCCGGCCGGGAGCACTGTAGCGGTAGAGCCAGACGTCGCAGTCGGCCGCCCGCTCCAGCACCGTCTCGAAAGGCAGCGACAAGGAGCCACTGTGTTCGTCGGCGGCCCACGGATAACGGCCGCCGGCGTCCTGAATCATCTGGCCGATGGTGCTTTTGCCGCCAGGCACGTACCACACGCTACCCGTCAGCTTGTCCATGAGCACGCGGCGCCCCTGGCCCAGTTCTGCTGCACGCCGCTTCAGCTGCCCATAGCAGCTATCAACCACCTGAAAGAGGCTGTCGGCTACGTCAGCGCAGCCGTAGAGCCGGCCGTAGAGTTTCATCCACTCGGCACGTGCCAAGGGCGTGGGCTCCATGTATTCGGCACACTCAATGATGGGGATACTCAGGTCTTCCACCTTGCCGTAGCCACCGGAATTTTCGAAGGGCGACAGCAATATGGCGTCAGGCTTCACGTCCATAATCTTCTCTACCACAGGACTCAGACCTCCCCCGCAGTCGGCTATGCGGCCGGCGCGCACCTCGTCGTGAATCCACGGTATCTTGATGTACTGCAGGTCAGCCACGGCAGCAATGGCGTCGCGCCGACCCAACTCCGTGAGCAAGGCACAATGGACAGTGGTAAACACGGCCGACCTGGTCAGCGGAACCCTGACGAACGTTGCCCCCGTGCGGGTCAGTGCCTCTCGCCGAGCCGCGTCCATGGAGTCAGCCGCCTCGAGCACGTAGCTGTGCAGCACCCCCTCGTGCCAGGGGTTACGAATGGTTAGCAGCGAATGGTCAGGATAATCAACAATGGTGAGCAGCTGCGCATACTGCAACTGCAGCGTATCGCCACCATCGGCAGTAGTACCGTCCTGGCGCTGAGAACAAGCGCAGAACAGCAGACATAGGGCCAGCAGCCAAGAAAGGGAAAGTCGCACTTGCTTCATCGTCACACCCTCTCGACTGAGTCTATCAGTATCTGTACGATGCGTTCAGCCGTACGGCCGTCCCACCGCTCAGGCAGCGAGCCGTGCTTCCACGCTCCGTCCTTCATGCGCTGCAACTCCTCACGCAGCCTCCCGGCATCTTCGCCCACCAGCACATTCGTACCTAACTTCACGGTCTCTATGTGCTCAGTATAGCTATTGAGCGTTATGCAGGGCACACCGTTGAACGTTGCCTCCTCGGCCACGTTGCCCGAGTCAGTCACGATGCCACGGGCATGAGCCGTAAGCCACCCAAACTCCAGATACGACAGCGGAGCCACGAGGTGGAAGTGCTTCCTGGCCTCCTGGCTGAGGAAGCTGCCTACAGCCTTGGCGGCCTCGCTACGCAGCGGGGCCACCACGGGCAGCCCGCAGTCAGCCAGCACGCGCACCATCTGCTCGAGCAGCGCCTTGTCGGCTATGAGCGCACGGCGGTTCAGCGTAAACACAACATACGGGCAGTCAGTCAGCCGCAGCCTCAGCAGTACGGGCGGCATGCGCAGCTTGTCGTGCGACAGGCGGAGCGTGTCCATGAGGATGTTGCCCACCATGTAGATTTTGTGAAGGTCTGCCCCTTCACGCGTGGCATTGGTATTCGACGACTGGCCGGCAGTAAACAGCAGGTCGCTGAGCCCGTCGATGACGAGGCGGTTGATTTCCTTAGGCATGGTGATGTCGAACGAGCGCGTGCCGGCCACAAGGTGTGCCAGCTTGATGCCGCGCTTCTTGGTAACGATGGCAACGGCCATGGTGCTGGCCAGGTCATCGACCACGATGACCACGTCCGTAGGGTGAGCATTGAGGTAGTCGTCAAACTCGCTCATGACGCGTCCCGTCAGCTCGTTGACGTTTTCACAATCCACACCAAGGAAGAAGTCTGGCCGGGAAATGCCCAAGTCGTCAAACAGCGAAGGCTCCAGCGTGGCGTCTTTCTCAGTGCCGGCATACACCTGGCTGAACGCCACGTCGTGCCCCTCAGCCTTAGCCCGCCCGAGGGCTTTTACGATGGGTGCCGTCTTGATGAAGTTAGGACGTGCGCCCGTCACTATACAGATGTTTCTCATAACTACTCAAGTTGAATTTTGAGCGCAAAGGTACAAATAATATTTTGAATATTTTGTATTTCGCTCGACTTTTTGTAACTTTGCCGACAATATGGAAAAGAACAGTATTTTAGAGAAGCTCGACGGGCTGGAAAGCCGCTTCGAGGAAGTATCGACGCTCATCACCGACCCGGCCGTCATTGCTGACCAGCAGCGCTTTGTGAAGCTGACCAAGGAGTACAAGGACCTGGGCGACGTGATGGACGTAAGAAAACGTTACATAGCCTGTCTGAACAGCATACGCGAGGCCAAGGACATACTGATGGGCGAGGACGATGCAGAGATGAAGGAAATGGCGCGTGAGGAACTGGCTGAGAACGAGTCCCTGCAGCCGAAGCTGGAGGAGGAAATCAAGATTGCCCTCATACCGAAGGACCCCGAGGATGCCAAGAACGTGCAGATGGAGATACGTGCCGGAACGGGCGGCGACGAGGCATGTCTCTTTGCCGGCGACTTGTTCAAGATGTACAAGAGTTTCTGCGACTCTAAGGGGTGGCAACTGTCCATTACCAGTGTCAGCGAGGGTGCTGTGGGCGGCTATAAGGAGATAGACTTTGCCGTCAGCGGGGCCGACGTCTATGGCACGCTGAAGTACGAGAGCGGCGTGCACCGCGTACAGCGCGTGCCGGCCACTGAGACTCAGGGACGCATGCACACCAGTGCTGCCACCGTGGCCGTGCTGCCTGAGGCCGACAAGTTCGAGGTTCACGTCAACGAGGGCGAAATCAAGTGGGACACGTTCCGCTCCAGCGGAGCCGGCGGTCAGAACGTCAACAAGGTAGAGTCGGGCGTACGCCTGCGCTACATGTGGAAGAACCCCAACACGGGCGAGACGGAGGAAATCCTGATAGAGTGTACCGAGACGCGCGACCAGCCCAAGAACAAGGAGCGTGCGCTGTCGCGCCTCTACACCTTTATCTACGACAAGGAGCACCAGAAGTACATGGACGACATTGCCAGCCGCCGCAAGTCGCTCGTCTCTACGGGCGACCGCTCGGCCAAGATTCGTACATACAACTTCCCGCAGGGCCGCGTGACCGACCACCGCATCGGCTACACCACCCACGACCTGCAGGGGTTCCTGGGAGGCGACATTCAGCCCATGATAGACGCCCTGACGGTAGCAGAGAATGCAGAACGAATGAAAGAAACAGAATTATGAACAGAAAAGAACTTGTAGAAGAAATCTACCGGAAACAGAGTTTCCTTTGTGTAGGATTAGACAGCGACCCGCGCAAAATGCCGAAGTTGCCGATATTTGACCTGCACGACCCGATATTTGAGTTTAACCGAGCCATCATCGACGCTACGGCGCCCTACTGCGTGGCCTATAAGCCGAACCTGGCATTCTACGAGGCTTACGGCGTGAAGGGGCTCGCCTCGTTTGAGAGAACCATACATTACCTGAAGGAGAACTACCCGAAGCACTTCATCATTGCTGACGCGAAGCGTGGCGACATAGGCAACACCAGCGCCATGTATGCCCGTACGTTCTTCGAGGAGTACGACGTCGATGCGCTGACCGTAGCGCCCTACATGGGTGAGGATTCGGTGACGCCGTTCCTCAGCTACGAGGACAAGTGGGTCATCCTGCTGGCGCTGACCTCCAACAAGGGTAGCCAGGACTTCCAGTTCATGGAGGACAAGGACGGCGAGCGGCTCTTTGAGAAGGTAATTCGCAGGAGTCAGCAGTGGGGTACGCCTCAGAACATGATGTACGTTGTGGGTGCTACTCAGGGCCGCATGTTCGAGGACATACGCCGTGTGGCTCCTCAGCACTTCCTGCTCGTACCCGGCGTGGGTGCCCAGGGGGGCAGTCTTGAGGAGGTCTGCCAATACGGAATGATTCCGGGCGAGTGCGGACTGCTGGTCAACTCCTCACGCGGAATCATCTATGCCAGCGACGGCGACGACTTCGCCGAAGTGGCAGGCCTTAAGGCCAGGGAGCTTCAGCAACAGATGGCAGCCTTGCTACGTTAGGCAAGGCTGCTACGGCATGCTGAAGAAGAAGAACAGCGCAGCGTAGCGCGGCTCCACGCCGTCGGCTTTTCCAATGGTCGAGTTATTGGCGTTACGCACGGTGCCGTCGCGGTCTATCTTGCCAATCCGCGAGTTGTTGCTGTTACGCACGGTGCCGTCGCTCTCCACTTTGCCTATACGCGAGTTGTAACGGTCGCGCACGGTGCCGTCGCGTTCCACTTTTCCAATGGTCGAGTTGTTGCGGTCACGCACGGTGCCGTCGCTGTCTATCTTGCCAATCTTCGAGTTGTTACGGTCACGTATGGTGCCGTCGCGCTCAATCTTTCCAACGGTAGAGTTGTTACCGTCTCTCAACGTCTGTGCTGTGCACACCGTCGTTGCTCCAATCATCAGGAGCAGAACAAACAAAATCTTCTTCATACGCTTTTTCTTTTTGGGTGTTGGGTGTTGGGTGTTGGGTGTTGGTGTTGGGTGTTGGCTAAATCCTCTCCACCTGCTTCACGCCCTTTACGGTGCGCAGCTTCTTGATAAGCGTCTCCAGGCGCGACGTGTCGTCGAGCATGACCACGAGGTTTCCCCGGAAGAGGCCGTCGTCGGAGTCGATGTTGATGCTGCGCAGCGTCAGACGCTCATCCTTCGAAATGATGCTCGTCAGGTTATTGACAATGCCAATGTCGTCATTGCCGACCACCCGCAGCGTGATGGTATATTTCGAGGCACCCTTGCCGTCCCAGCAGGCACGGACAATACGGTAGCCGAATCGCTTGCGCAGCTCGGGGGCGTTAGGACAGTCCTGGCGGTGAATCTTCACGCCGCCGCCCGCCGTCAAGAACCCGAATACGGGGTCACCGTAAATGGGGTGGCAGCAGTGAGCCAGCTGGAAGTCAATGCCCTTCAGGTGCTCGTCAATGACCAGCACGTCGTTCTCTTTGGCCGTTGGCTGTTGGGTGTTGGGTGTTGGTTCAAACTGGAACTCAGCAGCCGAGCGCGTGGGGTTGTCGCCGGTGGGCAGCTGCTGGCGCTGCTTCTCCTCCAGGTAGCGGTCGGCCACGTCGTTCACGTCGAGTCGCCCGTCGGCTATCTGGCGGTAGAACTCGCTGGTTTCCTTGAAGCCCATGCGCCGAATGACGTGCATCATCACCGGCTCGTCTATCTCTATCTTCCTGTTGCGGAACTTACGCTCCAGCGCCTCTTTGGCAAAGAGGCCGTCAGCCTGCTGTGTTTCCTTCAGCGCCAGGCGTATCTTCGACTTCGCCCTGCTGGTTTTCACTATCTGCAGCCACTCCTGCTTGGGTTTCTGGTTGGTTTGCGTCATCACCTCTACCTGGTCGCCGCTCTGCAGTTCGTGGCGTATGGTGACCACCTTATTATTAATACGCGCGCCTACACACTGGTTGCCGATGCCCGAGTGAATGTGGTAGGCAAAGTCCAGCACCGTGGCCCCCTTGGGAAACTTCAGCAGGTCGCCCTTCGGGGTAAAGACGAACACCTCGTCTTCATACAAATCCATGCGGAACTGGTCCATGGCTTCACGCCCGTCGCTGTTTTCCAACATCTGGCGTACGGAGTTCAGCCACTCGTCCATGCCGCTCTCTGCCTTCACGCCCTTATAGCGCCAGTGGGCCGCCACGCCGCGCTCTGCTATCTGGTCCATGCGTTCGGAGCGTATCTGTATCTCCACCCATTTCTGTTCCGGTCCCAGCACGGTGATGTGCAGGCTCTCGTAGCCGTTCGACTTCGGCACGGAGAGCCAGTCGCGCAGGCGTTTCGGGTTGGGCTGGTACATGTCGGTCACGATGGAGTACGCCTGCCAGCACTGCATCTTCTCCTTCTCCTCCGGACAGTCAATGATGATGCGAATGGCAAAGAGGTCATACACCCCCTCGAAGGGGCAGCGCTGCTTCTTCATCTTCTGCCAGATGGAGTGAATGCTCTTGGTGCGCCCCTTCATGTGAAACTTCAGCCCAGCCTCCTCCAGCTTCTGCCGTATGGGGCCTATGAAGTTCTCAATGTAGGCGTCGCGGCTTTTCTTCGTGGCGTTCAGCTTGTCCTTGATGTGGTAGTAGGCGTCGTGCTCCAGGTACTTCAGCGACAGGTCTTCCAGCTCCGACTTCAACGTGTAAAGTCCTAACTTATGAGCCAGCGGCGCATAGAGGTAGGCAGCCTCCTCGCTCACCCGGCGACGGGCCTCGTCGTTGTCCGTATCGCGTATCTGGCGCATCAGACATACGCGGTCGGCTATCATGATCAGAATGACGCGCATGTCCTCAGCAAAGGAGAGCAGCAGGTTACGGAAGTTCTCGCTCTCCACCACGGGGTTCTTCTTGTAGAGTTCCTGTATGCGCTCCAGGCCGTGCAGAATGCGCGCCACGGCTTCACCGTAGTCCGACCGCACTTGCTCCGTGGTAATGAAGCCTGTCTCCACACCAGGCCTGAGCAGCACGGCCAGTACAGCGTCGCGCCTGAGTCCGATTTCCTCGACGACGGTCGCTGCCGTGCGCAGACTTTCCACCACGGGGTTCAGTCCGAAGACGTCGCGGCGGAAGGTCGGCTGTTCGACGAAAGCCATGAGATACTGGCGAATGCGCTCCTCGTCGCCGTCGCGCAGCGAAGAGCCTACCTGTCCTTTTATCTTGTTGTATAGCCGCAGCAGTTCCTCACGCTCCGCTGTCGTAAAATCTATCCGTTCGATCATGTTCTCGTTCTTGATTTTACATGCAAAGATAAGGATTTTACTCCGTCTTGGCAAAAAAAATGATAATTTTTTTGTTTTGCTCTCTACTTTTTCGTAACTTTGCTGCCTCCGACAAACTATTAATTCTTAATATAAATATTATGCTAACAGAAAAAGACTTAAAACAGATTCAGCAGAAAGGAATTTCTGAAGAGAAACTCAACCACCAATTAGAACAGTTCAAGACCGGGTTCCCCTTCCTCAAGCTGGAGGCCGCCGCCGCCATCGGCCGGGGCATCATGGCTCCCACAGAGGCTGAGCGCAAGGACTACGTCAAGATCTGGAACGAGTACAAGCAGGCCGGCCGACGCATTGTGAAGTTCGTTCCCGCCAGCGGTGCTGCCAGCCGCATGTTCAAGGACATGTTCGCCTTCGTCGATGCCCCCTACGACGTGCCGACCACCGACTTCGAGAAAAAGTATTTTGACAATATCACGAAGTTCGCCTTCTACGACGAGCTGAACGCCGCCTGCCAGAAAAACGAGGGAAAGGACATCCCCACCCTGCTCGCCGAGGGCAAGTATAAGGCCGTGGCAGCCCAGATGCTCCGCCCCGAAGGCCTGAACTACGGTCAGCTGCCCAAGGGCCTGCTGCTCTTCCACAACTACCCCGAGGGAGCCCGCACGCCCATGGAGGAACACCTGGTGGAGGCTGCCCTCTATGCCGCCTCCAACGGCAAGGCTCACGTTCACTTCACCGTGAGCCACGAGCACATGGAACTCTTCAAGCAGAAGGTGGCCGACCGCGCCAACCAGTACGCTGAGAAGTTCGGCGTGAGCTACGACATCACCTTCTCCGAGCAGAAACCCTCTACCGACACCGTGGCTGCCAACGCAGACAACACCCCGTTCCGCAACGATGACGGCTCGCTGCTCTTCCGCCCAGGCGGACACGGCGCGCTCATTGAGAACCTGAACGAAATCAATGCCGATGTCATTTTCGTCAAGAACATCGACAACGTAGTGCCCGACCGCCTGAAGGACGACACCGTAGAGTGGAAGCAGGTCATTGCCGGCGTGCTGGTATCGCTGCAGCAGAAAGCCTTTGACTACCTGCGCCTCTTAGACAGCGGCAAGTACGACCACGACAAAATTGAGGAGATTATCCGCTTCCTGCAGCAAGACCTCTGCTGCCGCCGTCCCGACATCAAGGAGCTGGAGGATGCCGAACTCGTCATCTACCTGAAGAAAAAGCTGAACCGTCCCATGCGCGTCTGCGGCGTGGTGAAGAACGTGGGCGAGCCCGGCGGAGGCCCCTTCCTTACCTACAACACCGACGGCACCGTGAGCCTGCAAATCCTGGAGAGCTCACAGATCAACAAGGCCGACGCCGCCAGCATGGAGATGTTCACCAAGGGCACCCACTTCAACCCCGTTGACCTGGTCTGCGCCGTCAAGGACTACAACGGCAAGCCC
>ODAJ012145620.1_pt1 | contig 31820 bp, 8 predicted proteins | sample 1539241 | NCBI WGS metagenome assembly ODAJ01 (sample SAMN02144231, study PRJEB22623) | gut metagenome | biome: sheep rumen | host: Ovis aries | place: New Zealand
GGCTCAGAATGTGTCGTTGCCGTACCAGATGAACTTCGAGGAAAACGAGTCGGCGGAGTTGAATAATTGGAATCTCAATCCCGGGGCGAACTCCACGCAGACTTTGGATAAATGGATGATAGGCGGCTCTATGCATTCCGCGGGAAGACAGTCGCTGTACATCTCGAACAACGGACAGGATGCGATGTTTGATTCCGTGCCATGTGTGCAGTATGCGTACCGCGATATGGTATTGCCTGCCGGTACGTGTATCCTGTCGTTTGACTGGCTGAACATCGGTATAGACGGCGTAGCCACGCTGTGGGTCGGTGCCGGCAATATGCAGGGGCTGACGATGGCGGCGAACCTCACGGGCGCCATCCCCAATACGCTGACCAACCCTGTTGATCCGGCGCTCCAGGCACTGCGTAGCGCATCGGGTGCCGGGACTTGGCAGAACGTGAACTACCAGTTCGTATCGGATGGTGTGAATCCGACGAGGCTGGTGTTCGTATGGTCCAATAAGAACCGCGACCGATCGGCTTGCACCATCGGTGCCTGTATCGATAACATCGTGATCACGAATGATAACTGCCGTCGTCCGAGCGATATCTCCACGGAGATGATCTCCTGCGACTCCGCCATCGTACGATGGACCGGTAACTCGCAGAAATTCGAGGTGAACTACCGCGCGGTAGGTGCTACCAACTGGGTATCGGAGACACGTTTCAAGACCGATCCCAATGACTGGACCAAATCGTCGGCTATCATCACCCACCTCACGGAGGGTAACTATGAGATCCGTGTCCGCGGTATCTGTCCGCCGGATACGAGTGCCTGGATGTATGCACCGGAGTATGTGGCTTTCTGTCCGGAGTTGCACTGCGTCAATTTCACGGACTTGACAGCTCCGACAGTGACCTGTACGTATGGTAATACGAACGAAGGAGGCGGGTATGGCGGTGCCAGTTATAGCGAGCCCTCATCCCGTAACCAGGCATATGCCCACACCGGTATCGTGGATTACGGCAGTGAGTCCATCCTCTCCCGTCATACGGTCAACTGGGATAAGACAGCGACCGATCCCCGTACGGGTAACGACCTGCCGTTGATCCCGAAAGGCGGATATGCATCCGTTCGTTTAGGTAACTGGGAGGACGGATACGGAGCTGAGGCTATCACGTATGAATATACAGTCGATAGCACGAATGCGGTCTTGTTGATGCAATATGCAGTCGTTCTGGAGGATCCGGACGGTCACGGAGAGGACTCCCCGCGATTCTTATTGGAGATTCTGGACGATCATGATAACCTGATCGAGCCTACCTGCGGTAAGCGTAATTTCGTAGCGTCCGGAGTCGATCGTAATGAGTGGCGTACCTATACGCCGGAGGGCGGTTATTACAGTACTCCGGTGGTCTATAAGCCCTGGACGACGGTGGGTCTGAACCTGCAGGAACTGGGTATCACGGATGGACAGAAGATCCGTATCCGTCTGACTACCTTTGACTGCTTCTGGTCTGCCCACTACGGTTACGCTTATTTCACGCTGGATTGCGCGAAAGCAACAATCGAGACTTCCTCTTGTGCCAAGGATGAAACGGCTACCATGACGCTAATTGCACCGGATGGTTTCAAATATCAGTGGTACGACAAGAATAATAATCCTCTTGCCGGTGAGACCTCTCGTATCTTCGAGCCGCAGGATACAGCTACTTATCGTTGCCGCTTGACCTCGACCGAGAATAATGATTGCTATTTCGATCTCTATTCCGCCTGTGTTCCCCGTCTGGCAGCTCCTGAGTTTGCGTGGACAGTCAAAGAGGAGAACTGTCTGAACGTAGTGGATATCACCAACCGGAGTCACACGCTCATCATCCAGAAAGCGGGTATCATCGCAGATTACAACGATCTGTGCAACGAGCATTTCTGGAGTATAACCGGAACTCTGAAAGACGGCACGAGCTATGGTCCGTACCAGAGCAATGCTTTTGCGCCGCAGTTCGAGTTGCCGGATCAGGGAGGACATTTCTCCATCTCGCTGACGGCTTCACTGCTCGGCGGATGTGACTCCACCCTGACGCAGGAGTTGGATATCCGCGATATCCGCCTGAAACCGGATACGATCAGCCGTAAACTCTGCCGTCCGGTGAACGAGCCTACGAAGGCAGCGTGGTTGGACGAGATGGGTATCTGGGTGAATGAATCGGGATTCTATACCAAAACGGAGAAAGCCGTTAACGGCTGTGACAGTGTGATCGTATATGATGTACAAGTGGGTAATACCTATAATATCCACCTGGGCGACACCACGCTGTGCTATGGTGAGAAACTGATGGTAGGTCAGACCCTCTATGACTCTCGTACGAAAGGATCCGGTCTGTGGGGTGATTTCACGCTCAAGACGACCTTAGGCTGCGATAGTGCGGTATATTATAACGTGACGGTGAAAGATCCTATTCTGCCGACTCTCTCTGTGAACGGCGAGGAGTTAGAGCAGCCTTATGCCCTCGTATATCTGAACGAAGGTGAGGTGTCGGTTGATCTGACTATTGGAGGAACTGGTTTTGACAGCTATACGATGTCCTATGTAGATGCAACCGGTCCGAAGACAGAGACTTATACTCCGGCGGATGTGTTGCTCAAGGACTTGGCGGTGAACGAGTATATCTTCACCTTCTCCAATGCGGACGGATGTGAGATTCAGGATACGGTATTAGTAGGCGGCGATACCTTATGTATCAACCTCCTTAGCCAGATCCAATGTGCTTGCGGTAAGCCGGTATTGGATATACCGTATCGCAAATGCGAGCCGGTGAACAAGGCGCGTCTGGCTTCCTGTACCGTGAAGTTCTCCGATGCGGATAAGAGTGAGCAAGGTTTTGCGGATGCTTTCTTGACGGGTCTCCACGATGCGGATACTATTCATATTGATGTACCTGTCGGAGCGGAGCCGGGTGAGTATCAGATTGACCTGATCTTCGATACCGTCATCGGCGGATGTATCTGGGGGCAGAATGCTTTCCATACCTCTATCCGACTGACCTACGACTCGTCTGTGATTTTCCATCGCTGGACGAACAATGCGATCATCTCGCTCGCCGGTCCCCAGGTAGCCAAGAAAGCAGACGGCTCGGACTACGGGCTTTATGCCTTCTCCGAGTTCCAATGGCTGCGTAACGGTGTAGAGGTAGAGGGCGAGGAGCTATCCTACATGGAGCAGCCCGGTGTGCTGGATCCGTCGGATAGGTTTGCACTGCGTATGACGCGTTCGGACGGTCAGATCTTTACCACCTGTGATTATGTGCCGGGTAATAACGGCGTGGCAGCCAAGGGTTCTGCGCCGAAGGCTTCGATCGCTCCGAATGACCCGATGTCGGGAGAGCCTGTCTCGCTGAATGTGAGCGAGGATGCCGAGGTGGAGATGTACAGCATGATGGGTAACAAGGTCTTCAGCGGCCGTTTTGAAAAAGGAATATCGTCCTTCCGCGCTCCTACTGCGCAAGGACTTTATATAGTGAATGTGCGCATGAACGGTGAGGCTCAGACCCTCCGCCTGCGCGTACGATAGAAAATAACAACAAATGATATGAGTATGAAACATAGATTACTCTCTCTCCTGTTGGCCGGTAGTCTGGCTATGTCAGGTTTTTCAGCCGTTCCGTATGTGCTGAATGAAAGTTTTGAGTCGGGTATTCCCGCTTCCTGGTCGCAGGATGTGATGAACAGTCTTGGCGGCGAGTGGCGTGTGGATACCCTTGCTACCAATCCTGCCGGAGCCTATGATGGCGAGAAGCGCGTTGCGCTGCGTGCGCTGGGCGGTAACGTAGGTTACTGCGTCCGTCTGGTGACCCCGGAACTGGATCTGAGTCAGGTGAATAACCCGCAGTTGTCTTTTGCTTTTGCGCAAGTCCGCCGTGCCGGTGCTTACCAGGATACGTTGTCGGTTTATTTCCGCTCATCATCCGCCTCCGAGTGGATTATGATTCGTAAATATTCGGACCAGCAGGTAGGGTGGTCTCATCAGGTACTGGATCTTCCGGCGCTTGCCAAGTCGCCTACCTGTCAGTTTGCCTTTGAGGCGAAGGAGAACGGCGGTTACGGCGTAGTGCTGGACTTGGTGCGCGTTTATCCGAAGTCCCAGTGTGCGGATGTAGTATTAGCGGCTCCTACCGTGGGGTCTAATGCTGCGCGTATCAACTGGTCCGCCAACCCGCGTTTGTTCGAGGTGATCCTGTCTGCGACAGCCATCGCTGATTTGGCGAACTACGATACTTCCGCGGCAGTGTATCATGCCAATAACCTGAGCGGTACGACAGGTGGTGTGACCATCACCAATCTGGATCCGCAGACGCATTATTTCGTTTACGTCCGCACGGATTGTGATGACAATGAGTCGGGTCATACCGCTTGGGTATCAACCGATTTCACCACGACGATAGGTATTCCGTTCACACCGGTTCTGGCTTCTATCCCATCTGCCTGGGAGCAGAAGAAAGGCGATGCGGCAGCGACTGTACTAAGCAGTGCTCTGTCGGATAACACGACTTCCTATAAATGGCAGTCGACATCCAATACGGCCGTATCGGGTTCCGCTCATCTCTATGCGCAGAGCGCAGGTACGCCGTCGTGGTTACTGACCCAGGCAATCGACCTGAGCAACAGAGCAGAAGAATCGACGGTGCTGCTTTCATTCCGTCTGGCACTCACGGCTTCGGCTACAGCAACCACGGCAAGCACCGAGGCTGCGTCAACGAAGTTCCATGTATATGCTTCTGCGGGTGACGGTGACTCATGGCAGTTGGTTCGTACCATCGAGGGAAGCGAGATCAGCAATACTGGTTCTTCCTATAATGTCACGTTGGATGACTATCTGGAGACGGGGGCTGTACGTCTGGCTTTCGTGGCAGATGCGCAGTCGAGCAGCGCCTATATCCATCTGAGTGATGTCAATCTCGCGGAGAGTGACGGTCTGTGTCTGGGTCTGTATGGCCTCAAGCCGTCTGTAGCCCCGAACAGTATCACGCTCTCGTGGAGTAAGATAGGACTGAGCGCTACGGAAGTTATGCTGTCGGATGTAGCGGATTTCTCGCATATCCTCCAGCAACAGACCGTTAGCGGAATCACTCATACCTTCAACGGACTCAATACGAGCGAGACCTATTTTGTCAAAGTACGTCAGGACTGCGAGAACGGCGATTCGCTCACATTGCAGCTCAAGACTCCGTGTTTCCCCTCTACCATTACAGCTGAGAATCCTTATACAGAGGGTTTCGAGGCATATACGGGCAAGGCTTACAATGCTACGGATGGCGTATCGCCGGATTGCTGGATGGTGTATGCGGACGGTAACATATTGCCCCACGTGACCGGCTTGGTGGGAAACGCTTCGGTAGACAAATATGTTTATATCCATGACGGAGAGAAAGCGTTGACCTTCTCCGGTTCGGGTAATTGCTACGCGGTATTACCGAGCTTTACAAATGAGCTTAATTCGCTTCGTCTGAGCTTCTGGAGCCAGATGAATAATGCCAAGAACGGTACCTTGACGTTAGGCTATATCAAGGACGGTGACATCAACATGAACACCTTTACGGCGATAGAGACCTATACCAATAATACCAATTCCATGGTACAGCATACCATCGATCTGTCGGAACTCCCGGCCGAGGCCAAGTATCTCGTCTTCCGTTGGTATCATAAGAGTGCTGCTATCTGCAGTATCGATGATATAGAACTCCGTTTGCTTCCGCAGTGCCGCCAGGTGAAGGAGGTAGCGGTAAGTTCTGATGCAATGTCCTCGGAGTTGATGTTCGCAGGTGGCGAGGCGGTTGATTTCGACGTGCTGGTAGTGACCAAACGTCTGAATCCGGATACGTTAACTACGACCAAGTTCACAGCCTTCCGCGATACCGTGGATAACGATACGGTATCCCTCACGGGACTGGCTCCGATGACGACGTACTATGTCTATGTCCGTCCTGTATGTGATGAAGAGGAATCGATAGCTTGGTCTAACTATGTATCGTTCACGACGGGTTGTGGTTTGATTCCAATTACACGTGATAATCCATGGGTGGAGAATTTTGATAACCGTCCCTTGGGAAGTGCCGGAGGAGACGCTCCGCAGTGTTGGGAGCAGATTCCGCAAAACAGCACATCACCTTATTCCTATATTTATAACTCCAGCAACTATGTAAAATCGGGATCACAATCGTTGTATTTTGGCTCCAGTAACACCAAAGCGATCTATGACATTCTCCCGATCTTTGACCAACCGTTAAATCTGCTTCAAATAGAGTTCTCTTATAAGCATGAAAGTGCTGATAAGAGTGGTACGTTGAGTGTAGGATATGTGACAGATATAACGGATTCGACGTCCTTCGTGCCAGTCTTAGATTGTCCGATGAGTACTTCCTGGAATACAGTAGAGGCTAACTTCCTGTCTGTTCCTGCATCTGTGGCAAATACTGCCCGTATTGCTTTCCGTTACGGAGCTTCAACAGCATCTATGGCCTATTGGATGGGTATTGATGATATTACGGTTAGTCTGATTCCTACTTGTCATACCATAGGTGCCGTTTCGCTCATGAGTGCTACGGCTACTTCGGCTACGTTGCGTTTTGATCCTACCAATGCTTCGCAGTACCAGGTGGTTGTATCCTCCAAACCGATCAATCCGGCTACCTTTAATCTGGCATCGGATACGATTGTTTATAACCAACTGGTATCGAATACTAATCCTACGATTTCGTCCTTGGAGAGTAACACCCGCTATTACGCTTACGTGCGCGGTTATTGCGGCGGTGATGATTATAGCACATGGTCCAATGAACTCATGTTCAAGACCCTCTGTACCGCTATCTCGTTAGATGCCTTTGGTACGGAAGACTTCCGTGATGCAGGCAGTGTTGATTGCTGGACCTTCGGATTTACCTCTCCCGGATCCAGTACGAACAATGCGTATGCAGAGCGTTCTTCTTCCAATGCCTATGGCGCGTACCTCAAGTTGAGCAAGGAGTCTGTAGGTGCGAAGAATGCTGCAGGTGTAGATACCGTCTATAACGATGGTGCCTATGCCATCACGCCGGAGTTGGCAGTCGAAGATATTCGTAACTATCAAGCGACCTTTGATGCCGCTACTACGAGTACAAGCGCTGATAACTACAAGCGTCTGAATGTAGGAATCCTCGTGGATCCCAACGACTTATCCGGAATGTCTGTGCTTAAGACTATCGAACTTCACTACGCGGCTGATTCTACGGCGTTGAAGACGTACACAGTTAGCTTCGCAAACTATGAGGGAGACTGGATGGGTACATTAGGTAAGTATATCATCTTCCAACTCAATGAGCCGCAGAAACATGACTCGACCAACTTCGTGCTGATCGACAATGTTACGATTGAGCCGGTTGCCAACTGTGAACAGGTAATCGAGATGGTAGTTGATTCGCTGGAAGGCGTTTGGGCGGCTATCTCATGGGAGAACACGGGTGCAGCTTCTTACGAAGTGATGCTTTCTGCGATCAACACCCGCAGACCGGATACACTCTCTGCTCCGCTGGCTTTGGATACGGTAGCGGAAACGCATAAACTCTTTGAGAACCTCACCGGTAATACCCCGTACTATGCATATGTACGTGCATTCTGCGCCGAGGATACCGCTAAGTGGAGCAATGCACTTGCCTTCCGTACCACCCAGACACCGGTTGTGGCTCCCTATGCGGATGACTTCGAGTCGGATCTCCAATGGCTCCTCGTCAACGGCACTCAAGTCAATAGATGGGAGTGCGGTACAGCGGTACACAATGGAGGAACGAAATCGCTCTATATCTCCAATGACAATGGCCTAACTAACGCATATAATGATAGTACGGCAGCAATTGTCTTTGCGACCAAGTATTTCCGTATTGAGAAAACAGGTACGTACACCTTCCAATACGATTGGAAAGCAAATGGTGAGAGTTCCTATGACTACCTGCGCGTAGCGTTGGTTCCTGCTACTGAAGAGTTGATCGCCGGTACTACACCGGGTCAGTTTGGTACTACTTCTCTTCCGTCCACCTGGATTGCGCTGGATGGTGGCGCTAAGCTCAACCAAGTGACGACCTGGCAGACCGTAACACAGGATGTGAAAGTACCCGCCGGTCTGTATAAAGTGGTATTCGTATGGAGGAATGATCTTTCACGCGGAACAAATCCTCCTGTCGCTATAGATAACTTCAGCGTAGATATTGTCAACTGCCCGAAACCCGCAGGCCTCGCTGCAACCCTTACTCCGGGTAATGGTAGTATTGCTACCTTGTATTGGGAAAAAGAGGGTGATGAAGCCTCTAAGTGGGTACTGGAGTATGCTGCTGATTCGCTCTTCACCAATCCGATGGATACCACGGTCAGCGATACCACTGTTGACTTGAGCGGTCTTACGCCGGAGACGCTGTACTATGCGCGTCTGAAAGCGCAATGTGGCGATCAGGCTGAGAGCGAGTGGGGTGATGTATTCACTTTCCGCCCGACCGATGCGTACTTCCTGCTCCTCAATGATAGTGTTAAAACCAGTACATATATCCCGATATACGGCTACTATGCAGAGCAGAATACGGAAGGCCAGTTCATCATTCCGGCTTCCGACTTAGCTGCTCTCCAATGGGCTACCATCACAGACCTGACATTCTATGCACAAGAACATAATGTGGCATGGGGAAGTGCACAATTCGAAGTATATATGTCTGAGGTACCGGAAACGACTATCTCTGCTCTGTATGATTGGTCTACTTTAGAAAAAGTAAAGACTATAGGTTCGCTATCTGTTGAGAACAATGAGATGGCAGTACATTTGTCCACGCCGTATCAGTACAGCGGAGGAAATCTATTGATTGGATTTAAGGAACCTGTTGTTGGAACCTATTCTACTGTCAACTGGTATGGTAAAACCGCACAAGGAGCTTCTATGGGAGGCTATGGTACATCAATCAGTCAGCGGAATTTCTTGCCGAAGATGTTGATTAACTATATCCCGGGTGTACAGCCGACATGTCCTAAGGTATCAGGCATCGCTGTGGATCATATTGATGCTGACTCGGCTCGAATTGCAGTTCGCAATCAGGGTGCTGCCGGCTATCATTTTGTAGTTGCTACAGCGCAGATAGGCATCGATTCCATCTCCGCTACAGATTTGGCGAAGGTAATCTATAACGACTCCGTTATGGGTGATACGGTACTGCACCTGAACAGCTTGCGTCCGGCTACTCCTTATTATGTATACGTGCGCGCTATTTGTGACGGCGAGCATAGTGTATGGTCCGCCCCGGTAGCCTTTATCTCGGCATGCATGCCGATCTCGGATATGCCGTATGCAACCAGTTTTGAAAATGAATCAGTAGGTGATGTTCCTGTTTGCTGGAATGTGTTGAGTTCGTCTGCTTCGTCATCGAAATACCCATCAGTTGCCGCATCTTATCCGCATACGGGTACGAAGGCATTTGCTTGGGGCGTAGAGACTTCAGAGGATGTTCTTCCGCCGACCACATGGGTTAGCTTGCCCGAGATGGAAGAAGATATGAGCAACTTGCGCTTAAGCTTCTGGTACCGCTCCGTTCCTTCCTACTATATCTGCGATAGCCTGATCGTAGGTGTAATGACAAACCCGAACGATTCGAGTACGTTTGTGCGTTTGCAGGGCTTCCGTCCTACATCAACTTACCAGCAAGCAGTAATAGATTTGGATGCTTATACAGGCATCGGTAAGTATATCGCTTTCAAACGCGTGGTGATAGGTGAAGAAGATTATGATTACGATTGGGGATACTACACAACCTATACACCATTCGTTATCGATGACGTGAAGGTTGGATTGATTCCGACCTGTCTCCCTGTAGAGGGTGTAGCAGTTGATAGTATCGGTCAGAATAGTGCCCATATCAGTTTCCATGGTACAGCAGGCGCTACCTATGATGTAGCTGTCGCTTCGGCTGTGCTGGATATGTATCATCTGTCGGCTACTGATTCTGCATTGATCGCCTTCTCTATCGATGGAACACAGGATACGGCTGTTATAGTATCAGGTTTACAACCGGCTACTACCTATTATGTCTATGTACGCACGCATTGTGCGGATGCTTCGGTGAGTGAATGGACGGAAGCTGTGTCCTTTGCTACCGATTGTGCTCCGATAGCAATAGATGCAACAGGATGGACGGAGGACTTTGAGAATGTAGTCGGCTCCGCAGCCAGTGGATCCGGAGTCGTTCCTCCGTGCTGGGAGGCAAGTGCTACCGGAACGTATGTGCCGCATGTGGCTAATTCCGGTAGCTATGGATACTATGTTCATTCCGGCAGTCAGTCACTCTCTTTCTATGGCGAGGGATACTGCTATGCAATGTTGCCCGAGTTTGCTAACGCCCTGAATGAGTTACAAATCAGTTTCTATATGCAAACTGAAAGCGCGACCTATGGTGCGCTGACTCTGGGTTATATAACGGCGGATGATAACCACATGAGTACCTTCAAGGCGATTGAGACTTACGAGAACCATAATGGTTCTATGGTACTGCGCGAGACTGAATTGTCTGCTGTTCCTGACAGTGCAGCACGTCTGGTATTCCGTTGGTATTATTCGTCTCAGTGGAGCTGCTGTATCGATGATATTACAGTTAGTCTCTTGCCGGAATGCAAGCGGGTACAGAATGTAGCAGTGGGTAAAATCGCTTCTACTTCTGCTCAACTGACCTTTACGCTCAATGATGCATCAGAGTATGTTGTATTGCTTACGACGAAAGACATCAATCCGGATACGCTTAGTACAGAAGCATTAGTAGCCTTCCGTGATACGGTATCGAATGATACGGTTCAGATCTCCGGACTCTCCGCTTCCTCTACGTACTATGCGTATGTACGTGCATTGTGTGGTGAGGGGCTGAGCAGCACATGGTCTGCTTCGCCTTCGTTTGATACGGAATGTGATGCAATCGTAGTGGCAGAGGGAGCACCTTGGACAGAAAACTTCGAGAGTTACGCTTCCGGTACCTTCGTGGCTAATTGCTGGCGCAACGAGCATCTCTCCGGTGCAGGTTCGCAACTCTTCAGTATCTCTACCACTTCGAACGGCTCTAACTCGACGCATCAGCTCAGATTGCCGGATATGACTTCCGGTACCATGACCCTGCTTACTTTGCCGGTCTTCCAGTTGGATGCGGTGGATGGATATACCTTCACTTTGGATGTATATCGTAATACGACCAGCTACCCGGAGGAAGGACTCCGTATCTTTGCGTCGAATGCTTCGACTCTGGATACAGCAGCGGTAGAACTGGCGTTTATATCCCGTAATTATCAAACGGCTTCTACGTCTGGAACGACAGAGATTCCTGCAGAGTCAGTAAGCAACTGGTACACCTATGAACTCTCTATCCCGTTAGAGGGCCTCGTGCATATATTTGTACGCGGAGAGAGCCGGTATGGTAGTTCCACTTATATGGATAACTTCGTTGTTACCAAACTCCCCGAGTGCCGTGAAGTGAAGAACCTGAAAGCATCAGATATCACGACCTCATCTGCTCAGATCCGTTTCACAAAGACTCCGTCACCGGAGTACGACTTCGTGGTGACAACTCAGGCTATAAAGCCGGATACACTGGCTTCTGTAGCGGCATCGCTCATCGTATATCGTGATACTATTGATACAATGGTAGTAGCATTGTCTGCGCTCCAACCCTCTACCGACTATTACGTCTATGTACAGGGTTTGTGCACGGATACGACTGCCAGCGAATGGGCTTCGGCTTCTTTCATGACGCGCTGTCTGGAGGAGGTTCCGTACGTAATGAACTTCGACAACACGAGTGATCGCAAGCCGCTGAAGGGCAGCTCCACGGAGATGATACCTTCTTGCTGGGAGGGTGGATATTCCTCTTCGTCGTACACCTCGTATATCCAGAACAATACGACTTCTGCGACCTACGCTTATTCCGCTCCGTCGGCTCTGCGTCTCTATTCCGGCTCGTCGAGCAACTCGTATGTCGTGCTTCCGGAGCTCAATGCTTCGCTGGATACCCTCCAGCTGACTTTCAAGGCTCGCGCGATGTATCAGGGTAGCACCTCGATGAATAACTATGCTACCTCTACCTACGCGCATAGTATTAAGGTGGGTACAATGACGAATCCGGATAGTATCTCGACCTTCCGGCTCTTGGAGACCTATGTATTGGATGAGGTATCCAGCCCGACTACTTCCGGCGACTACTGGGAGAATGTAACCATCTATCTCCAGGGTGCGAAGGGTAAGTATATCGCGTTGGTATCCGAGTTTGATAAGGCCAACTATGTATGGATTGATAATCTGGAGGTATCCAAAGCTCCGGATTGTATCGCTCCGTCCGGCATCTCGGTGGTTGCCAAGACGGATGGCGCTGATGTAAAGTGGAATAGTACTGCTCATCGTTTCGAGGTGGCTCTCGGTCAACCCGGATTTACGCTTCCGGGTGGCGCGGATACCATCTTCACGGTGGAGAATGCGAAAGCACTGCATATCAGTGACCTGACCTCTGATACGGGATATGAGTTCTATGTTCGTGCCGAATGTGCAGAGGATGTCTTCTCCGATTGGAGTCGTGTTGTATCCTTCACCACCTCTGCGGGCGTTCCATACGCTGATAATTTTGAGGAAGGAAACCACTGGACGCTTATCAATGGTACATGTACCAACAAGTGGGCATGGGGCTCTGCTACCAGCAGTACAGGTTCGTCTTCACTCTATATCTCCGATGATAATGGTGCAAGCAATCAGTACACCATTAACTCCGCTGCGATGGTATATGCTACCCGTCAGATCTATTTTGAGGAGGGCGGATATATCTTCCATTATGATTGGAAGGCGGAGGGTGAAGTATCTTCATATGGAGTATATGACTATCTCCGTGTAGCATTGCTGCCGGCAAATGTAGTTATCCCACAAGCGGGAACATCTCTGCCTACCGGATTTAGCACAAGTACACTGCCTACGGGCTGGATAGCACTTGATGACGGTGCTCTCGCTGGAAGTTCCGATTGGCAGAATGTTACCTCTTCAGAGATTCATCTGGACGCAGGTACTTACACGGTAGTACTTGCATGGAGAAATGATAACTCCTCTGGATCTAACCCGCCTGCTGCGGTAGATAACTTCGCTATCGAAAAGGTAGCTTGTTCCGCTCCGGGCGCTCCGAGGATCGCTTCGGTTACGCAGAACTCTGCCGTTGTTCGTTGGAACGCAACCGCTCCGGCATACGACGTAGCTGTACTGCAAGCCGAGGATACGATCATGACTCAGTATGTAGCGGGTAAGGATAGCCTCGTTATTGAGAATCTCTCGGCTTCCACTGTGTATACCGTTCAATTACGTGCATACTGTGATGAGGAGGAGATCTCACGCTGGTCAGCTCCGGCTACCTTTGCTACGGAGTGCGGTGTAGTCTCATCCTACCCGTGGGCTGAGAACTTCGATGCTATCACAGCTGTCTCCGGTGAGAATGTATTGCCTATCTGCTGGAACTACATCAATACCTCTACCTATAGCTCGTATTCATACTATCCTACGGTCATAGAAGATGGTAGTTATAGTACCTATTCGAAGTCTTCGCCGAATGCGTTACGGTTCTATTCGTCCTATAGTAGCTATTCTTCGTATGACCCGCAGGATCAGTATGCTATCTTGCCGCAGATGTCTGGATTGGGCAACAAGCGCTTGACCCTTTATGCAAGAGCATACAGTACATCGTATGACGCTACCTTCACGGTGGGTGTCATGACCGATCCGTCCAACGCTTCGACCTTCGTGCCTGTGGCTTCCTTCACGCCTGCTTCTACGACCTACCAGAAGTATGTAATTCCGTTCTATACCTATAGCGGACAAGGTCAGTACATAGCTATTAAGATGGAGGCGGCTAACTCCACGAATACTACCCGCGGTGTCTACATCGACGATCTCGAGGTAGAAGAGATGGATCTGAACTGTCTGGGTGTTAAGGATCTCGTGGCTTCGCAAGTTACTGAGAATAGCGTCAAACTCGACTTCCTCTTCGAGGACGGTCTGGCTCATGACGCAGAGGTGGCTATCAGCCGCGAATCGGCTTACGATCCTTCTACGGCGCTCCAGACACAGGCTATCTCCGGTAATAGCTATACCTTCAATATCGCTCTGCAGGATCAGAGTACCTATTACCTCTATGCACGTCAGGCGTGTGGTGAGGGTGAGTACTCCGCATGGGAGCAGATAACTCTCAAGACCCACTTCTCGTACATCCATGAGGAGGAGTTCACCTCTACGACCTTACCGGAAGGATGGCAGAGATATACGGGTCTCGTGGATGATGTATTGGCCGGTGCAGCCGACTTGCAGTCAACGACGTCAGGATGGTCACTCACGGAGGCTACTACCGCTATTGATGCTATCCACTTCAAGGGTAATATCTGGGGGACTTCGTGGAAATACTGGGTGGTTTCACCTGCTATCACGATCAATGCTCCGGCGGATACGATTGTAGCACTCCGCTTCGATGCGGCATACAATAAGTACAATGATCTTACTACGGATCCTACTATTGGAGATGACGATCGTTTCGCAGTACTCGTTACTACGGATGATGGTCAGACTTGGCGTAAACTCTCCGAGTGGAACAATGCCGGCACGGGCGATCATGTCCTGAGTGAGGTACCGAAAGAAGGTCAATCGCAGATGATTAGCCTCACTCCGTATATCGGTAAGTCGATCCGTATCGCATTCTATGGTGAGTCCACTGCATCGAATGCGGATAACGATTTCCACTTCGGTAATATCGCAATTACATATGCTACGGGTAAGACCTTTACGGCTGAGATCTGTGACGGCGAAGATTATGTAGGTACGGAGCCGGGCAATTCCTTCTCCATCGCTTCGGATGAATATCATATAGGCGAAAACGTATATGATAAGTACATCCTTGCGCCGAAGGGAAGTGGTCTGCCGGATTCGATCCTCGTACTCCACCTGACCGTACACGCAATGCAGACCTATGAGGATTCAGTTACGCTCTGTGAGGGCGAGGCTTATGCAGACTCCGTAAGAGGAGCATACTTCAACTTCACGGCGCAGATGGGCATGACCGATCGTGTCGCATTCGTCCAGAACCAATACGGATGTGAGGATGTAGTCAAACTCAAAGTGACCGTGAACCCCAAACAGACGGTACATATCTATGATTCCATTGCACAGGGTGATAACTATCAATGGCATGGTAGAGTTTATATGTCTGCTACGGTGGCTCAGTTCGATACCGTATCGGCTGTCACGGGATGCGATAGTACGGTTTATCTCCACCTTTCTGTTTACCAGAAACCGGTAGATCCTGAGGATCAAGCGGTAGAGAATATCTACGCGCAGTCGCTGATCATCGCTCCGAACCCTGTGAAGGCGGGTGAACCGATACATATCCTCAATAGCTTCGCCGCAGAAGCCCTCAAGGAGGCACGTATCGAGATCTTCTCTGCTGCCGGCGCACTCGTGTACACGCAGCACGGCGCAGAGAAACCGCTCATCCTGCCGGGTATCCCGGTAAGCGGGCTCTATACCGTACGGATCATCGTAGGAGACGAGATATTCATATCGTCGCTGTTGGTTCACTAACCATAGAGTGAATTTTACCAAAGGCGGTGTCACATTGAAGTGGCACCGCTTTTGGTTGTATTTGTATACTAAATTATGCAAAAAGCATTTTTTTCTTACTTTTTTGTTAAAAAATTTGGTATTTTAAAGAAAAAATGGTAACTTTGCGAACTTTTTTGTGGAAAAACGATAAAATGACAGGTATTAGATATATGAAACGGACTATATTTATAGTAGTATTGTTATTGTCGGTTACTGGGTTGAGAGCGCAGCAATTGACATCCTATACCTGTGATTTCGAGAATCCTGCGGAGAATGCCCAGTGGGTAATGAATATAAGCCGTGCCGGCCTTGATATGTCTCAATGTGCTAATAAATGGTATATAGGGGATGCCGGTGGTTTCGGTATGGGCTCCTCTCAATCTTCTTCCAAAGGTTTGTATATCTCTTCCGGGACAGGGGCAGATACCTTGGTATCTTCCTATTCGAGCCGCCAGAGTGTGTTCGTAACGGCTGCGCGTGAACTGCAGTTAGCCGTGGGTACGTATAGCGTTGTGTTTGATTGGCAAGCCATGGGATCTGATGCCCGGGATGGTGTCTATGTCTTCTGGGTAGATAGCGATAACCCGTATTATAATACACTCTTCGCCAATTATAATGACCGTGCTACTATCGCCAACCTCCCCCCGTATGTGACGAACACCACCCGATATGGTAATTCGACTGCTTGGCGCAGCTCTGCGTTCACCTTTACTACAGCCGGTAACGGAGGTAAACTCGTTGTGCTGTGGTTTAATACGAAAACCCCGGAGATGCCGCCTGCAGGTAAGGTGGATAACATCACCATTTATCAGGGACCCACATGCCCGGCGCCTACCAATGTAAAATACGATGGTACCAACCTCTCATGGAGCGGAAACGCATCTTCCTATGATGTGAAGCTGTACAACTATCACACTCAGACGCTTTACTCCTTCACCGGTATCACCGGCAACTCGATGCAGATGCCGAATATCAACGAAGAGGGGTACTACTATATTTATGTACGCTCGTCGTGCGACGCGGGGCACAGTGTATGGGTCTATACCGAGAAATTCGTCTGGATCAAAGGAGCGCGCTGTATTGATCTCTTTGATATCACCGCGGATAACTCCGGCGCAGCGAAATGCTTCTACGGAACGACCGATAACATCAAGGTCTCCACAGGTGCCCTTGATTTAGGACCGGAAAACGAGTTAAGTCAGCACACCATCCATTATAAGCAAGGTGAGCGTGACCCGCGTACCGGTAACCAACTCAAGACCATCCCCGATGGCGAGATTGCCTCCGTTCGTCTGGGAGGACACTGGCTTTCTGATGGTAACATGTCCTCCACGGTGGAGTACGAGTATAACGTGCAGGCCGGTGTGAGTGATATTCTCGAGCTCAAATATGCCGCCATTCTGGAGTATGCCGACTATCACGGCGAGGACGAAGAGGCGCGTTTCAAACTGGAGGTGCTTCGCAACGGTCAGATCGTCAGTCCGTGTGCGCAGGGTGACTTCAAGGCCGGTTTCGGTGAGACCAGCCAGTGGCATAGTTACACCTACCAATACGGTGAGAGCGCGTCCAGTACGCGTGATATCCTCTGGTGCGATTGGCAGACGATCTCTGTCAGCCTCCGTGATTACGTGGGGCAGAAACTGACTATCCGACTCACTGCCTATAGTTGTACCGCTACGATACATATCGGATACGCCTATTTCACCCTCAATTGTAAGGGCGGTGATCTGCAAGGTATCGCCTGCGGCGATTTCTCTACGGACCACTTTGAGGCGCCGGAGGGCTTTAACTACCGCTGGTACAAAGAGGATGAACCGGACAACATCTTAGGTACACAGCAGACTTTTGGTATCAGCGCCAGTGATACGTCCATCTACCTGGTGGATCTGATCTCAAAGACCAAGTCGCAGTGCTACTACACCTTGGAGGCGAACCCCAACCCGCGGTTCCCGCAGGCGAAAGGAAAGATGCTTACTACCAAGGCAGCGAACTGTCAGCAGACTGTAGATTTTGAGCAGGATTGTAAAGTGGTCCGTATCAACCGTCTGCATACATGGGATTCCGTCTATACGGATGAACCGGTGGAGCGGATTTCTTGGGATTTCGGTGATGGCAGCCCTGTAGAGTTCTCGCAGGAGAAGAAGGTCTCGCATGTCTATCCCGCAGAGGGAGGTACGTATAATGTGACGGTCACGGCAGAGATGTCCAACGGCGTTTGTGCCGATCCGTATACTTTCACCATCACCCTTCCGGATATCACAACCCCGGATACGCATGAGGCAATCCATTATTGCGAGGAGGGTACCAACCGCTCCGATACTACGACGCTTAAGAATGGGTCGGGTTGTGAGTATCTGCAGATCAAGGATCATTTCTATCACTCTACCTATGATACCACCTACACGGACCGTATCTGCGAGGGCGGACGCTATTTCTTCCCGGGTGATAAGAAATACTATACCGTGACGACGGACACGACCCTGCAGCTCCGCTCTGTCTATGGCTGCGACAGCTTGATTTCGCTGAAGCTGATCGTGGACCCGAAACTGGAGGTGGAGTACCCGCACTCCGTCAAGGCGTGTCTGGAGGACGGACTCTTCTCAATGCCGTATCGCACCATCTCGGGCTCCATGGATAGTATCAAGATCTATTTCTCCGCGGAGGACCAGCAACAGGGCTTTGAGCCTGTCTACCGGTTTGCCAACGGCGAGGAGGTGATCATCCCGCTGCCCGCAGACGCGCGGCCGGATATATATGATGTAGAGGTGGAGTTCGGCGGCGAGCGGTGCCAGATGGAGATTCAGCCGCTGCAGCTGATGGTGACTTATCCTACGTCCATTGTGATGCAGAACGGCGGTTTTATCGCTACGCAGAACGCGGATTATAACGGCGGACATGAGTTTGTGTCCTTCACGTGGTACAAGGATGGCGAGAAACTGGATCATACGGCTTCCTATCTGCCTACTTCCCCGTCCGACATCGGTTCTACCTTTGTGCTGAGCCTGATGCGTGCCGGCGAGGATTATGCGGTGGAGAGCTGCCCTATCCTGTACTCCCCGGCTACGCAGGGAATCGATCTCTTGGGATCCGATGCTTTCCGCGTATGGCCTACCTCTGTTGAGGGTGGCGGCACGGTCTATCGCTCGGCGGGTGCGGCTTGTACCATATACACCGTGCTCGGTACGCTGGTAGCCTCGTTCCCCAAGACCGACGTGGTCTCCTCTTTTGCGGCGCCCTCGCAAAGCGGTATGTATATAGTTGTATTTGATAACCATCAATCCTTACCGATCATTGTACGCTAAACGAAACATAGTAATTGTAGTCCTTCTGGCGATGCTGGCGTTCTCCCTGCCCCTTGCGGCGCAGCGGTCGATAACCCAGCATTTCATCACTACCTCCATTGCCGGAGGTTCGGGCTTGGGTATGTCTGCCAATCAGATGATCCGCCCTTCAGCCGGAGGGGATGCCCAGTTCGCGCTGTCCTATGAGGTGCTCAGGAGCGGTTTCTTCTTCAGCATCGGCATAGGAGCGGACTACCGCCTCTCGCAGTTTGCCATGAAGGGTACCATGACGGACCAGTTCCCCTCCCTTGACAGGGATGGCAGGTCTGTGTTGTACCGCTATGTCTATTCCGGCTATCGCGAGAAGGAGCATACGGTCTACGGCTCCGTGCCTGTCTGGTTCGGCTATCGTATCAAGGACAAAGTCTATTTCTCGCTTGGCGCGAAAGTCTCCATGCCGTTGTGGAATACTTATTCGGTCACAACCGATATGTACACCGAGGGTGAGTACGCCAACCTCATCGATGCCGTCTCCCGCGATGTGCCGTCCTATGGCTATTATCCCACGGTGGCGTATGGCTACAAGGGCTCGTATAAATCGCCGACTCTCATGGTTTCTCCGATGGCGGAGGTGGGTGGTTTCTTCCGGATCGTGCCGGGTATATCCTGCCGTATAGGTGCCTATGTGGAGTATGCTATTCCGGTAGTGGGGAATCATAACACGGTGGATCTGGTCGATTATTCGGCTATTGACGCCAACCCGCTGACTCGCACCCGCGAGAACCTGCAGGCTAATATCCGGTTCAACTCGGTTTTGAACGCACACATGGATCCTGCTTCCACGGCTTATGCCGGGGAGAATATCATGAAATCCATGAGCCAGTTCATCTCCTTTGGAATCCGGGCTACATTCAGATTTAATGTCACGCGTACACCGTCTGTATGTATGTGTGAAACAGATAATTAACAGGTATGATGTCTATGAAGCGAAATTTACTGGTTATTACTTCGTTATTGCTGGCATTCCTGATGGCGGCTCCGTTGGACGCGGATGCGCAGGCACGCCGTAAGACGAATAACGGAAGACCGACTACGTCCAGAACAACGAACAGTAAGAATTCCAAGAAGAACAACAATAAGTGGGCGAAAAACAAACTCGACCTCCACCAGATTCACAACCTCTCCATGTGGGGTGGGGTCGGTTATAGCGGGTTGGTGAACTCCTATGACCGTACCAACAGCCGCTTCATCGGCGGTGGCGGTGGTCTGCTTGGCGTCGGCTATGAGTGGCATTATAAGAAATTCATGCTCTCGCTGGGCCCGGAGTTCCGTATTTTCTCGTCGCAGGATAATGTGTCCTTCGGCGCCGAGAACCCCTTCTCGGTAGTCGGAACGAATCCGGCATCCCAGTATGTGCTGCCGGGGCAGACAAAGTATTATGATTTCGCCAATTTCCGCGAGACGCAGGCGGTCGGTCAGATCATGCTGCCGATCATGGCGGGTGCGCAGTTCGTGGAGGATACGCCGGTTCCCATCTATTTCCTGGCGGGAGCCAAGATCGGTTATACCGTCCTGCATAACTATACCCAGCGTTCCTCGCTCACCACTTCTATCCATGACAATGCCGCTTTTGACCCCTCGTGGGTGGAGGTCCGCGACCTGGGCACCACCCCTTATGTGGCTAAGGGTAAGAACGGCATGGGCTTTGACGTTGCGCTCTCCGCGGAGGTGGGCGTGAACCTGAACACCTATTTCGGCGAGGAGTGGAATGCGGAGAATAACGACCGCAAGTACCCCTGGCATTTCCGTGCAGCCCTTTTCCTGGATTATGGTCTGCCGTTGACCAAATTGGGTACGTCCGCACGTATGGTTACGGCGGATGAGGCGTCCATACAGACCACCTCGGTACATACCTCCTCGTATGCTACCTCGGCGATCAACAGTCTCTTGGTCGGTGCTAAGTTCACCGCCCTCCTCCAACTCTCCAGACCGAAACAGAAAAAGCCGCAGAACCCCTATATGGTACTCCGTTTTATCAATGGCCGTACGGGGCTGCCGATGACCGGACAGGAGGCGAGGGTCAATATCGAGGTGCGTAATCCCGAGAAGAACAACAAGGTTGTCAAGCGGGGTGCCACCAACGCCAAAGGTATGTTCATCCAGCGCCTTAAACCGCTCTTGTATGAGGTGGCTGTGTCCAAGGACGGCTTCCTGCCCCATGCTCCCTTTGATCTGGAGCTGATAGAGGGTGAGAACACCAACCTCAAGATGAAGCTCGATACCACGGATGTGGTGCTTTATCCGGTGCCGGTGACCAGACTCTCGGTCATCAATGCCAAGACCGGCGAGCCTATCACTGCGCATGTGACGGTGATCGATACCACCGACTCGCGCCGTGTGCAGAAAGTGGAGGTGGCTAAAACCGGCGGCGTAGCCAAACTGCCTGTGGGCGACACCTATTACAAGGCGCTCGTAGAAGCGAAGGATTTCCAGACCCAGCTCTTCCCGATCGGTATCCAGGGACTGGACGATCTCGCGTTCGAGTTTGCGCTCGAGCCTGTCATCAAAGGACGTACGTTCGTCATCAAGAACCTCTTCTTCGCCTCCAACCAGACGACTATCCTGCCGCAGTCGGAGCCGTCCTTGCGCGAGCTGTATGAGTTCCTCGCGGAGAACCCCGACGTACGCATCCGCATCACCGGACACACTGACTGGATCGGTTCGGATGAGGCGAACCAGAAACTCTCTGAAGGACGTGCCAACAGCGTGAAGAACTCCATGGTGGAGCGCGGTATCGATCCCTCACGTATAGAGACTGAGGGTAAAGGCGAGTCGCAGCCGGTTGATACTAATGAGACGGACGCAGGACGCCAGAACAACCGCCGTGTTGAATTTACAGTCCTTGGAGAGACACTCCCGCAGAATAATTTTGTCAACTAATATTTGGGACTCCAGAAGTAGCCGGTTATCCATTCGGGTATCCGGCTTTTCTTTCTTTTTTCCTGTGCAGTGTTATCTTGGTAGTCCCCGTTCAGCAGCCCTTGCAGGTTACGCCTCTGCATCAGCGCGCGGTCCAGACGGTCCTTCCCGGCTCCGAAACGTACGCCTACATGCGCCTGCACTTTCCAGTTCCAGTTGCTTACATTCACGATATTTCCCATGGCGGTGGGTTTGGAGTGGAAACGGATGTTCTCGCCGGTTGCCCAGGCACTCAGGTGCACCCACTTGTTGATCTCCCAGCTTACCGCCGCGCGCACGTTACCCGTCACATGGACAGGAAAAGAAGGTTCCAGGTTGTACATCGGGTTGCCGGGTAATTTGTTGGAAATACTGTCCGGTACGTAGTAGGAAATCAGGTTGACCGAGTATGTCACTAACATCGCGTTGGCAGACGCGTGGAGAAGCACCTTTCCCTTGTTGGGCGTATAGTTGATGCCGTAGCCTAAACCGATGGCTATCTGCCGTGTGCGGATGGCGGTCAGGTTATCCAGCAGTATCGATAATATAGGCTGGTCGCTGAAATCCGCTACTTTCATGGTGTCGCGGATATCAACCTGGCTCGACATGTACGATAGATGCAGCAGGAGCGAACCGGCTGTCTTTTTCTGGATATACGACTGTTTTATGGCTGCCTGGTGCGAGTAGTGCGCCGCGTTCAGCGCGTACCAGAGGTTCAGGTTGGCATTGGTGATGATGATATTCGCATTGTTCACTTGCCAAAGCGGCTGATTGTCGAGAAGCACATCGGTTTTCATGTTCGAACTCGTCTGGATCGCAAAATCAATGCCGATGAACTTGCTGCCGAACGAGAAACTCAGCCGCTGTTGGTAGGCGTGCAACGCGTCCCAGCTGTAGCCGAAACCTATCCCGCGGTAGCTGGCATGGAATCCTAAATCCACACTCGGCGTCGTGCGGTTCAAAAGGTTAACCTGTATTTTCGAATCGCCTAAATCGTCAATGGTTGACACATTGGAGTTTACGCCGATCATCGCATTGGTGTAAGCCAGCCGCCAGCTGTGTTCCGGCAGCGCGATATAGTCCGGGTCGATGCCCCGCATCAGGTACCGGTCCACCCAGTCTCCCATGCCGTAGAAGAACAGCAACCCTTTGCTCGGCTTTTTCTCTTTCCCCCTTTCGCCTTTCTCCTCTGCCGTTACGCCGGCATTGATGGCGTCTCCTACCGGTGGGATGAGGGACTCCTGCGCGTGTATCGCTATCCCTGGCCCGACGCCAAAGCCGATGCCGACGCCTAAACGCACCAGTGTCACCGCTACTATGATGGCTATTCTCCTTTTCACGCTGCAAAATTACTACAAAAATTTGGAATACACAAGAATTTAAGCTGAAAAAGAAAATTTATTTGTTTTTAAGCTTTAAGACTTGGGTACTCGCACAAGGGTGCGGACGTACTTTCGGAGGGAACCAACCGCTAAAAATTGTCATTTTTTGTGTAAAAATAATTAAAATACTAATTTTTCTCAATAAAAGTTTGTATATTCGAAATAAAAGTTGTAATTTTGTGCTCAATCCACGCCGAGGGAGATGTCTCTCAATGTTTTTGGGGTGGAGAAATTGGACATATTAGAGACGTTTATTGACGTTGTTTGCGGCTCTCAAAAACTTCGCAACTTTTTGTATCACCAGCCCTTACAACAACCAATGAATGTCCATGGGTATGTAATATCGTGTATACGCGCTTGCGCGTATTTCACGTGTACATATTCGGCGTGGACTTCGGTTGTTATTTACTCTGGTGATAGGCATTGCGAAGGCCTTTGGGAGCGTGAAAACAATTGATTTTCACGCTTTCTTTATGTCTGTCCCGATCTTTGACATATTGGATTTACCGCAAAAATGCAGGAATCGGAACGATTTTTGCAGAATTATTTGCATATATCAAAAAAAAGCTGTACTTTTGCGTCGCAAAACGCAAAACAACGGAAATTATGGTAGCAGCACAACCGACATCAGAAAGAAGTTTTGGCAATAGAATGCATGAGCCGATGCTTTCAGTTAGTACAGGAAGAGCATTGCATTCTATTGATGAGTTCGCTGATAGATTAGGCAAGAAACTCGGACAACATTACGGGGTGAATGATATTCGGGAATTGTTGCAATGAGGCACTTTTCCGTCAAATTAAGTGATCAAGCCTTGGAGGATGCGGATAGAGTATATGACTTTATCTGTAATCAAGTGTTAGCTCCTATGACTGCTGCGCTTTATTACCAAGGGTTGCTCAGCAAGATGCGTAGTTTGGAGCGAGGAGCTGACGCCTTGGCGATAGATATGGCTCTTTCTGCCCGATACGGAGTACCTATTAGGCGTATCAACTATAAGAAATTAGCGATATTATATTCCATAGAGGATGATCTCGTAATAATAGAAAGAGTCATTCCTCAAAGCATGATAATTTACTAACATCCAAAGTACATACATTTATTTTAAAGCGGTAAATCCAGTATTAACGGACTTACCGCTTTTTTGTGCGTATAGGTCGCAGGTCAAAAGGAACAAGCTTGTATAAAAAAAGGAACAACCCAAAACATGTAAAAACACGATATAGAACAGGACCATCACGGGACCAAGTCCCAATGAAAACCTAAAAATAGTACAATCAGAACAATATAAGTCCTTCGTCCATTACCGTCGAATTGTATTCGACATTAAAAAAGATCATCGTCCATTACCGTCGGATTCTATCCGACAACCAAAAAGATCTGTGTCCATTACCGTCGGATACTATCCGACAATAAAAATAGAACAACATAAAAACACAAAATATATGTCGTTAAAGAAGGCAATAAACACATGGCAGAATGGTCAAACTCCAGGAGAGGTTGACTTGTTTAATGCAATGATTGATTATTTCAAGAGCCTACCATGCGCTGTGGTTGTGGGCACGGATAGAACCCATCAACATAAAGTGACATATACTCCATTACCTCCGTATGATACAAAGTGGGCGGCACAAATAGAAAAGGAGATATCGGATGTGTTCTTTATGGTGTTTTCTCCATCGAAACATATTGCTCGCATGACTCATTTGCAGGCAAAACTTAAGGACAAAAGTTGGCCGGAACAAACAAATGCGCATGTTTTCTCTTTCAAATTGGATGCTGGCCAATATCATATGTTACACAACCGTTTGGAGATAAATGATCCGAAAGGAGTATATCCTAACGATATTTTATCCAGTCCACTATATTCGGATTCGGTTAGTTCGTACGGTGTGTTCTACAAGGATGTCAATAACGATTATGATATGGCCTATGAAATAGCATCGCTCATATCGAATCCCAATCCTGTGCCGTATAAAGAGAGTGGTAGTACAAGGGTTCATTCTTTTGCAACAACAGAGGATTTGTGTGGATGTACTAACATAAGGATGTCGAATGCACAATATTGGCGTTTCTGTCACCATATTTGCCGACATGTTCCATGGCCGCTTTGTGAAGATTGTTTTCATGAATTACTATCTACGGTAAATGTAAAAACCTTTGAAAATGAACTATTGAAATTACACGTAGGTACAAGGGTTGATTTTGACATCACAACTATGAAGCATTTGGCTCAAATCTTTGCTACTAATGCAAAAGTTACTAAAGATTTTGAAGCTTTTATTCAAAGTCAGGAGGATATTTGGAAGGAATATTTGAATATGGATGCTATTAATAGATACCATGAAGATGGCGGAGAAAGAGGCGATGGCGGAAATAAGCACCCAGTAGAATTTAACTTTGAAGAAATCGGTGGAACGTATATATTGATTAATGCAGATAGATATATTCGAAATCGTGTGTAATAACATAAAAAAAACAAAATCTTATGGTAGAGCAAAGTATTTTGAATAACCTCAAACAAGTTATTGAGCAAGGAAAAGATTTGTTGGAATGGCAAGATCGTCTTCCTCATGTATTCGATGTCCCTGTGATAAGTGAGGCTGATGTAGAGCATTTTAAGGGGTTATATAAACAATGGCGAAGTGAATATGATACAATCATTGCGCAGTTAGAAATGAGGGATGTTGCAATGAACATACCGAGAGTGGATGCCGAACAAGAACAGCGCCAAATGTTTTTATATGTGTTAGATAAAGATGACCAGAATAGAGCTATTATAAATGCGTTACATAAGCATATTGCTGAACTAAAGAAGATTTTGGAAGATATTGATTATGTGGAAATTGATGTGCGGGAGCAAATAGATGGATATAAGCGAGTGTATGGGTATGACGATAAGAGAGCTTGTGAGAGATTAAGGGAAGATATGCTTAAACTACTTAAGGATAATCCAAGAAAAAGATATGTGTTAGATTTACGTAAAATGAATATGGGGGATTATGACTTATTAGAAAATTTAGGTCAAATTATGATTGCTCATGAAAGTAAAGAACGTTTATGGATTGAGCATAGAACCATAGAAGATGCAAATATTATGAAGGATTACATACATAGAGTGTTTGCGAAGAACCTTGTGCATATAGATACACAAATTCGCGAACTTGAGCCTACGTATGTCTTTAATATTGAATAATAATAAAAAAAACACTTAAATACAATGAAAAAACATTTACTTTTTAATCAGTCATTTGGGACGGTAGATAGTCCAAATCAGACTGACGAGACACTAACGAGAGAGAATCGGATCGGACTTATATCCTATCTCCGTCGGACTCTAATGCTACTTTTTGCTGTACTCGTGCTGAGTATCGCCAATATCGGTGTGGCTTGGGGAGATACTTACGCAGATGTGTACACTAATCCGGCCAGTGGATCAGGACTTGCAGGTAATGCAAATGGAAAAGGCGCATTTTCTGCCATAACATGTGGTACAGGGACCTCTTTCGGTAATAGTGCCCTTCAAATAGGAACAAGCGGAGGGTCTGGAACGTTTACGGTAGCATCTATTGATGGCTCCTATATTACCAGCATTGCATTCACGTCACAATCGAGTTATCCTATCAATACTCTAACTTCAGAGCAAGGAACGATTACAATAGATGGAAGTGTATATACATTTACACCTAACTCTGCTACGTTGACTTCGGCTACATTTAGCATGAGTGCGCAAAGTGGTAAAAAAGTGCGTGTGGCACCGATAACTGTTAATTTAACATCGGATCATTCTTATTTGTCAATGAATTTCGGTGTAAGTTCAGGAACTGTATCTTGTACAAAATCTTCCGGTGCTACCGATCTTGTTCTAACAACCACAGGTTCAGCGTCTTCTAACCGTTTGTCTTTTGGTAATGGGAAAACATTGACATTTACTTCGGGAGATCATAATATTGCTGCTATACATTTTACATTTGTTGATCATGCGGATGTGAATAATGTCACAGCGTCAACTGGTACATTCTCAGGAAGTTCATGGACTCCGGATTCTGATGTAAAAACAGTAACTTTTACATCAACTGGTTCAAATACGATAGGAGCTATAAGCGTAAAACTAACCGCTGCTGCTCCGGAACCTTCTTGCGGAGAGAAGGCACAGGCGGCATTGACGCTGTCGTCAAATAGTGGGACTATTTGCGGAACAGGAACGGCGACATTTACGGTAAGTGGCGGTTCGGGGTCCGGTGCGTTGTCGGTTTCTTCGTCAGACGAGACTAAGGCTACGGCATCTATTGACGGTTCGACTGTAACGGTAACGGGTGTGGCAGCCGGTAGTGCAACTATCACGGTTACCAAAGCCTGCGATGCAACTTATGCAGAGAAGACGGCGACTTATTCTGCAACGGTAGCTGCTATACCGACCGCTAATGCCGGTGTAGACAAGACGACCGAACCCGGTAACGGTGTCGCTCTCGCTGCTACAGCAGCTGCAAGCGGTTGCACAGGAGCATGGACCATACAATCCGGTCCGAATACCTCCACCGCTCAGTTGAGTAGCACTTCCTCGGCAACGGCTACCTTTACACCGACCGTAGCAGGCACATATACGCTGCGTTGGACGGTAACCAATACCTCGTCAAGCTGTTCGGCGTACGACGAGATGACCGTATCAGCAGCCGTATGTAGCATCTCCGACTGCGGAAATGCCACACTGACATATCCTATCTATACAAGTGGCGACTTGACAACTTCGAACTTATTCTCAAGCGCAAGTTCAACAAACGCAACCGCGGTTTCTGTTGGTGCATCGCCTGCCTTTACCGGTGTAACCGTAAGTGCTGCTGCTAAGGGTAGTTCGGCAAATGCAGGTGCATGCTATGCCAAAAGTACTGCATTAACGGGAAAGATGAAATATTCGGCTTCATCAAAATCATCGTCGTATTATATAGATTTTCCATTTACAGTCAATACGGGCTACACCTTTACTCCATGTGATGTACAGGTTGTTATTCAGCCCGTATCGAGCAATCAGGCATTTACGGTAGAAATCACGAATGGAACCAATGTATATGGAACATCAACAGCAACTTTGAACGCTGGAGTAATGGAGCCGATCATCGGTCTTACAAGCCCCGCTGAAATGTCTGCCGGAAATTACGCAATACGTTTGTATCCTCATGGGGGAGATAACAAAGAATTCCGTATGGGTGCCAATGTCATCCTGAAAGGAACAACGGCTTCTGCAGCTCCTTCTTGCGTGGCGCCGAGTAGTGTGACGGTAACGGGAACGAATAAGTATCTGGGCGGACAGACAATTAGTCTGACAGCAACTCCTTCAGACGGTAGCGGAACGGCTACTTATCAATGGCAGAAAGAGATTAATAGCGTTTGGACAAATTTGGAAAACGGAGGAAATATCTCCGGTGCGACAACCAATAACTTACAGATTTCCTCTTGTGATCATAATAATTCCGGCCAATATCGTTGTACTGTTAGCACAGGTGCGACTTGTTCTACCACTTCGAGTGCTTATGGTGTACACGTATTCTCAGTTTATGGAGGTTATGTAGGCGAATCTTGGTCTGATAATGAGATACAATTTACTTCCGGCACTTCGGGAAAAGCAACCATTCATTTGAATGCAGGTTCATTATACAAATTCCATATTCGAAGTAATAATGGAGCCTATTATAGCAATGGTACAGCCGACTATAATGGAGATGGAAATGCAGATGACGGAACGACCGACGGATGGTACACATTAGGTACAATTTCCGGATGGAGTTTTGGGCGTAGTGACAAAAACTTCCGAATATACACAGGTGCGGATGGAGATTACGAAATAACCGTTGATATTGCGAATGCTTTAGTATCTGGAGACTACGTAACAGTAGGAATAACATATCCTACGCCGGTTCATCCGTCTGCAGGCTATGCGTATTTTGAGAAACCGAGTGGATGGACAAATGTCTATCTCTATTGGTACACAAATGATAATTCTCGTTTGACAGGTTGGGACGGAGCACCGGAGATAACAGCCACCACCAGTATCTGCGGAACAACTTATTATTACACTCCTCTTGGGACAACATTTAGCAATGTGATATTCAAGGGAAATGGTTCTAACCAGTGGACTTCTATCTCTACGTCTGGTTGTTCGGGAAAATATCTGGATAAAACCAATTATTCTTCTCCTTATTGGCATGAGTTCACGACCTACAGTATCACTTATGCGGCGAATGGCGGCGGCGGCTCGATGAGTGCTACCAGTGGTATTTGTCCCGATGCAGATCGGGCAATAACAAGCAATGCCTTTACTGCTCCTACGGGCTGTGCCTCGTTTAGCCACTGGACAGCGAACGTGAATGTAAAAGTAGGAGGTAATACCATCACTGCAGGAGACCCGATTGCTAACGGGGCAACCATCGAGGATATCAACAGCGACATAACGTTGACGGCTGTATGGAAACTGGCTGCACCGACTATCGCTGACAACGGCAACAATACTTTCTCTATTTCGGGAAGTATGGCAGGTTCGTCGTATTACTACACCACTAATAATAGTACTCCGACAACGAGCAGTAGTCTGTATTCCTCTGCCGTTGATTTCTCGGCAGGAGCAGCCAACATCACCGCCAAGGCCATTGCTCACAAGGATGGATATGTCGATTCCGATGTTGCAAGTCAGGCTTGTACCTACCATGCCCCGGCAGTAGGTTGTATAGATGCAAATTCAACTAATTTCGGTGCTGGTAATAGTAGCGGTGATGCTTCTAAAACACTTGCTGATGGAACAGTTGTTGCCATGAATAAGTGTACCAATAGCGCAAGTTCTGTGTCCATCGGAGGTAATATCCTATTTACAGCTCCAACGGGTAAAGCATTTGAGACATTTAGTTTTGTAGCAACATGTGGTTCTGCTGATAGAACGAACTACTATAAAATTAATGGAGGATCCCAACAAAGTCTGGAAAGCAGTACAACAACCGCGAAAACATATACAATCACTATTCCGGGAGCCACTAATGCAACGACTATCCAGATAATCAAAAATGGGACAACTCCGGCCGTTTCATCCTTCTGTTATACATTTAAAGATATCTGCACCGCTCCTACTACTGCCTTTGCCAATGGTTCTTATACTATCGGCGGCAGTGCATTGGATCTGAGCACGCTAATTAGTAGCAACAATAGTAGCGGCGCTATCACATATACCGTAAAGAATGCCAACGGTACGGGTGCTACTATTGCCGGTACATCGTTCTCCGCTACCGCCGCTGGAACAGCTACCGTAACTGCAACCCAAGCCGCTAACGGTGGCCACTGCGAGAAAGTGATGGACGCTACTATCACCGTCAGCGCAGCCGCAGCTACTTACAGCGTAACGCACACTTTGACCAATGTGACTGCTACAAGCGGTGCGACGGGTGCAGGTGCGGCAACAGAAGGTGTGGCGTATGACGCCGTCTTCACTGCCAATACGGGTTATGTATTGCCTTCAACGATTACAGTAACTATCGGCGGTTCTTCGGCTACTGTAGGTACAGGCTATACATGGAACGCATCTACCGGTGCCTTCCAAGTTCCGGCAGCACAAGTAACGGGTGCTATCGTGATAACCATTGCGGGTGAGACAGCTCCGGCAACCAAGGATATCTATTATGGTGCCATCACCATCACTGCCGGTGCATTGACAAAAGGTAGTACAGGAACAGTACAGTTCTTTACCAATACCGGCGGAACGATTGCTAATAACACGGAGATTTCTCTAAGTACTACTTTAGGAGCAGGTAGCGAATATTATTTGTCGAATGACCTGACAGGCGCTGAATTGTCCAAATCAAGTAACTGGACTACTTCTTCAAGTTCAAATAGATATGTTCAAGGTGTTAAGTTTGGTAGTGGTAAATCCTATACATTAGCACTTGGCTCTAAAGTTGCTTCTTCTATTACTTTCTACGGTATAAATGGTAGCGCAAGTAAAACCATGACTATCGGAGGACAAGCATGGACATCCAGTTCAACAAAAAACACCTTTGCAAAACACGAATTCACGAAATCGGGTAACTTCACCGGCAATGTAACTATCTCGCAAGATGGGGACTTCTACGGAATATTAGTCATCACCATCCAGACCGCTGCACCTTGCACCACTCCTGTTATCCCGACGCTGAGCAACCAGACTGTTTGTCCGGGAAGCGACATCGCAGCATGGAATGCAACGCAGACAGCAGTATTGGCTGATGGCGAGAATGTTGCTTATTCATGGAAGAAGAAAGGCAATGATACCGAGTTGGCGAACACCGCTACGTTTGACCTCGGTGCATCGGCTGCCGAGTCGCAAGCCGGTACGTATGTTGTGACGGCAACCGTCAGCAAAGCCGGTAAAGCTTCTGCTACCGCTACCAAGGAAGTGACGCTCACGGTGAACGAGGCAACGGAGGTGACAGCTATCACGGCGGACAAAGCAACCGTCTATCCGACCAACAGCGTGACCCTGACCGCTACGGCGAACATGGACGCTACTTGGCAATGGTACACCTGTACGAATTCAGCCGGAGACGGTG
>ODAJ014740481.1_pt1 | contig 31816 bp, 28 predicted proteins | sample 1539241 | NCBI WGS metagenome assembly ODAJ01 (sample SAMN02144231, study PRJEB22623) | gut metagenome | biome: sheep rumen | host: Ovis aries | place: New Zealand
CATCTATCACACTATCTATCACTGTCCGAGGCCCGATAAACAGGGGCGAGTGATAGATGTGACAGATGTTTCGCGCTTTACGCCTATCCGAAGGATGACCTATGGCAGGTCGGGACAGGTTGGAGCTCAGACAATACTAAGGTTGGGGCTCAGACAATACTAAGGTTGGAGCTTAGACAATACTAAGGTTGGAGCTCAGACAATAGTAAGGTTGGAGCCGAGGCTATACGAGGCCCGCCGACAGCGGATGAGGGCGTGCCGTCCATCGCTGAGGGTGGTGGCAAAGAGATAGTCGTCGCCGCCCTCGGCAAGACGCAACTGTCGGCGCAGCTGGGCGACGGGTGTGGGGAAATTGCGGGTGGTGAGGTTGGCCTTGGAGAGGTCGCCGAGGAGCGCCTTCAGTCCACGCTTGGAGAAATCGCTCATGCCCACTATGCCGAAGCGGCGGCCTGGGAAGTGGGGGATGAGCGTGTCGCCCACGAAGAGGTTGCTCTGAGGGTGCAACTTGCTGACTCCGTAGCGCTCGGAGAGGATGTCCTGAACGCCGGCCTTCAGCACGGAGGCGTTGGGTTCGTAGAGGTACCTCCCCTCGCCCTCTCCAAAGGAGGGGACATGAACTGCCCTGGGGGCTTCCGGGGCAGGATATGGGCAGAGGACGACGTCTTCGTCCGTCTCCAGGTTGACGCAACACAGGGTCGGGCTACTTTCGGTCTGCTCGGGGCTCATGACGAAGAGCAGTTCCTTGCACTCGCCCCTGACGCTGACCACATGCACCTCGCGGACGCCCTTCAGTTGGCGCAGGGCCTCGGTGATGTCGAGCATGGGCGAGAGCTTCAGCATGAGGCATTGGGTGCGGGAGAGGAGATGGTCCTGGAGGCTGAGCACGTTGGGGGTGCAGTCGGCTATGCCCACCGTCTTGCGCCCTACCCCATCGCGGCGGGCTGGGTCGATGAAGATGAATTGATATCGGGCCTCGGCGGAGGCGAACGCGTCGGGGTCGGCAAAGTGCAGTTCCGGCCTCCCCGGTGCCTTGCTTCCCTCGCAGTCCATGCCCATGAGGAGCGGCATGTTGTGCTCGGCCAGGCGCCGCAGTTCGGGCAGAATCTCCACATAGTCAGCAACATCGAACAGCGGAGCCATGTACGAGAAGTCGACGCCCAGGCCGCCCGTCAGGTCCACCATGGCGTGGCGCATGTCCGGCGGCAAGAGGCGTTCCACCTGTTGGCGCTTGTAGAGGGCGGTCTGCTCGCCGGAGCACTGCTCCATGGAGAGGCGGACGGGGTACCAAAGTCCCTCCGTTGCCGCCCAACGCGGCAACTTCCGGCGCGCCAGCTGCCAGCCCTCTATCTGCTGCAGACACCACCGATGATCCACGCCCTCGGGTGGGCGCGTCAGTGCCAGTCGGCGCACGTCGTCCTCGCGGTGCTGCCTGATATACGCTTCGTTAGACAATCTTCCTTCCTATTTATATTGACTGAATGGGGCCCCGATGGGCTTATCTCCAGCGCAAAGGTAGTGAAAACTGCGTGTAAATGCAAAATAATTGGCAAAACTGATACATCGTATTACATTTTTTTGTAATATTGCAGAGAAATAACACCAAAAACCGTATTGCTATGAAGAAAGTTTTACTTACACTGATGGCTGTGGCTACAATGTGTGCGCCTGCCACGGCACAGAACAGAGTGAAGAACCTCTATGCCAGCCAGCCCAACCTGGACTGCTCGCTGGTGCTCAACACAGAACAGACCGTGCAGCTCAGCCGCTACCTGATGGCCGGTTACAATACGTTGTGCCTGCCCATGTCGGTCAGCGCCGAGCAGTTGCAGACGGCCTTCGAGGGCGTTCGCATAGAGCGCCTGGTGGGAATGCAGCAGGAGGGTGCAAGCCTGGTGATGTACTTCCTGGACTGCACCGAAGAGGGTGTGACGGCCGGTGTGCCCTACCTGATATTCGCCCCCAAGACGCAGTATCTGCGCCTCAAGAACACTGAGGCCCTGCAGCTGAGCGACAATCTGCAGACCATCCGCCTGTCCGATCCCTCGGGCAACACCGTATCCTTCGGCAGCAGCTGGGAAACCATCCGCCAGGACGGCCTCTTCGGCATCCCTGCCCAGCAGAACACGCCCATCCTGGAGAGCATTCTCATCCGCACCACCACCGACAAGGCATTCCTGCCCACCCGTTGCGGCTTCAACTGGGAGCGCCAGGCCAACGGTGCCTCCGACCTCACCATCCGCCACATCAAGAGCCTGGACGAGGCCACGGGCATCCGCACCCTGGAGAACGGACTGACGGTGGAGAAGGAGATGTATGACCTGAACGGCCGCCGTATCGGCGCTGCCAAGAAGGGCATCGTCATCGAGAACGGTCGCAAGGTCGTGATTAAGTGAGCATAAAGCGGAGCTTGAGATAACGAGACAAAAAAAGGCGAGGCTGTGTCAGGGTGCCTGACACAGCCTCGCTTTTTTGTACGCCTGATAAGACTCGAACTTACACGCCCTAAGGCACCAGATCCTAAGTCTGGCGTGTCTACCAATTCCACCACAAGCGCAGAACTTGCTGCAAAATTACGAAATAATTGTGAATTATCCATTAACAATGGGCATTTATTTTGCGGCACGCCCCGTCGGGCAGTATTTCCGCGGCCAAAATTTGGCCGTATCGGGCCAAATACGTATTTTTGCGAGTGAGAACACTAACACACCGCCTATATGCAGAAGATGAACCTACACCTGATGGCGCTGAGCATGATGCTGATGTGCACGGCTCTGGCGTCGGCCCAAATCAGCCTGAGCGACTACAAGTTGGTCTACTCCTCGGAGACGCCGGAGCGCGCGGCATCGCTGCTCAAACTCTCGGACAGCGAACTGGCCAACTGCACGGGCGACTTCACATCGACCGAAGCCATGGAGCGCCACTGGGCTTACAGCCGCAAGGCCTCGTCGACCTGGAACAAGCGCATGGGCACCACCGCCCAGGAGCATGCCCTGGTGCACAAGGTGGCCGACGGACACCTGCGCATGCTGGCCGTGAGCAAGGACGGGACGGCAGGCGGATTCATTACCAGCGGCGTGAACATGAAACAGGGATACATGTACGGCATCTTCGAGATTAAGGCCAAGTGTGTGCCGCACCAGTCGAACTTCCCGGCCATCTGGATGATGCCCGTGGACCAGAAGGACGGATGGCCCAACTGTGGCGAGATAGACATCATGGAACAGATAGGCAACAGCAGCACCGTCTGGAGCACCGTGCACCTGGGTGCCCGATACGACAAGCCCGTCGGCAAGAGCTACACCTACTCCGGCAACATGGCCTTCTCGGACGACTGGCACGTCTACATGCTGCGCTGGGACGAGACGTCGCTGACCTTCTACTGCGACCGCCGACTGGTGTTCCGCTACCGCAAGGATGCCACACTGGACCTCGCGGCGCACCCCGACTATGAGAAGTGGCAGTTCCCGTACAACAAACCCTTCTACATCATCCTCGACCAGGCCCTGGGGAAGAACTCGTGGTGGGGCAGCGAAGAGCCCGACCCAGAGTTTACCTACGAGATGGATGTGGAATACGTGCGCATCTGGCAGAAGCCCGACGGCAGCGACGGCCTCATCGCCCCGCTCGCGGAGGAGGAGGCACAGGCCGGGACGAGCCCACGCAAACTGTGTCGCGACGGGCGAATCGTAATATCAAGGGGGGACGGGGAATACAGCCTCGTGGGCACGCGAATCCGGTGATTCACAGTTCGCCACGCTCCTGCGCCATCCGCTCGAAGTCCTTGTCGCGGAGCACGAAACTGTTGGTCAGGTATTTGGCACGGACGATGGGGTTGGAGGCCAACTCTTGCGGTGTGCCGTGGAAGAGGATTTGTCCCTCGAAGAGCATGTAGGCGCGGTCGGTGATGCAAAGGGTGTCCTCGACGTTGTGGTCGGTGATGAGCACGCCGATGTTCTTGCGACGCAACTTCCAGACGATGAACTGAATGTCCTCGACGGCAATGGGGTCGACGCCAGCAAAGGGTTCGTCGAGCATGATGAACTTGGGGTTGATGGCCAGACAGCGGGCTATCTCGGTGCGTCGGCGCTCGCCACCCGAGCACTGGTCGCCCAGGTTGCGGCGAATCTTCTGCAGGTTGAACTCGTCGAGCAGCGACTCCAGTTTCCAGCGCCGATATTCGTTGGGCGTGCCCTCGAAGTCGTCGGGCTTGGGGCGCATCTCCAGCACGGACATGATGTTGTCCTCGACCGTCATCTTGCGGAAGACGCTGGGCTCCTGCGCCAGGTATCCGATGCCCAGACGGGCCCGCTGATAGACGGGCAGCTTGGTGATCTCGCGCCCGTCGAGATAGATGTGGCCCTCGTTGGGAATGACCAGTCCGGTGGTCATGTAGAACGACGTCGTCTTGCCGGCTCCGTTGGGGCCCAGCAATCCCACGATTTCGCCCTGCGAGACGTCGAACGAGACGTTGTTCACCACGGTGCGTTTACCATAAACCTTCACCAGATTTTCGCTTCGGAGCGTCAGATGTACCTTCTCTTCATCCATTTCGGATGCAAATTTACGAAAAGATTAGGGATTAAGGATTAGAGATTAGGGATTTTTTTGTATTTTTGCAGAAAGAAAACTGTAGAATCATGTTTATAGTAAAGTATATCACCGCTTTTGGCAAGTATCTCGACCTCATGGGCCGCACATTTTCCATCCCCGAGCGGATGCGCATGTTCCTGAAGCAGTACCTGAAGGAGATGGAGCAACTGGGCGTGGACTCGATAGGCATCGTGCTGCTCATCTCGTTCTTCATCGGTGCCGTCATCTGCATCCAGATCAAGCTGAACATACAGAGCCCCTGGATGCCGGCCTTCACCACGGGCTACACCACGCGCGAAATCATGGTGCTGGAGTTCTCCTCCTCCATCATGTGTCTGATTCTGGCTGGCAAGGTGGGGTCGAACATCGCCTCGGAAATCGGCACCATGCGCGTCACTCAGCAGATTGACGCACTGGAGATTATGGGCGTCAACTCGGCCTCGTTCCTGATTCTGCCGAAGATACTCGGACTGATGACAATGATTCCCTTCCTGGTCGTCTTCAGCATTGCAGCGGGCTTCATCGGCGCCTATGCCACGGCCTACGCCGGCATCCTGACGCCCGACGACCTGACCATCGGCCTGCTCCACTCGTTTGTGCCCTGGTTCGTATGGATGAGCATCATCAAGAGCATCTTCTTTGCCTTCATCATTGCCAGCGTGTCGTCGTACTACGGCTATAACGTGCAGGGCGGCTCGTTCGACGTGGGCAAGGCTTCCACCAATGCCGTCGTCTCCAGCAGCATGCTCATCCTGTTTGCCGACATCTTCCTAACGCAGTTACTCTCATGATAGAAATAAGACACCTGTACAAGTCTTTCGAAGACAAAGACGTACTGAAGGATATCAACGCCACCTTCGAGGATGGCAAGACGAACCTCATCATCGGCCAGAGCGGCAGCGGCAAGACGGTGCTGATGAAGAACATCGTGGGACTGTTCGAGCCCACTAAGGGAGAAATCCTGTATGACGGACGCGACTTCGTCCGCATGTCGAAGCGCGAGCGCGTGATGCTGCGCCGCGAGATGGGCATGATATTCCAGTCGGCAGCCCTCTTCGACTCGATGACCGTGCTGGAGAACGTGATGTTCCCCCTCGACATGTTCTCGGACATGAACGAGGCCGACCGCATCCGACGGGCCGAATTCTGCCTGGACCGCGTCAACCTGCAGGGGGCCGGACAGAAGATGCCGGGCGAAATCTCAGGCGGCATGCAGAAGCGCGTAGCCATAGCCCGTGCCATAGCCCTGAATCCGAAATACCTCTTCTGCGACGAACCTAACTCGGGACTGGACCCGAAGACGTCGCTCGTCATCGACGAACTCATCCACAGCATCACCCACGAGTACGACATGACCACCATCATGAACACCCACGACATGAACTCCGTCATGGGCATCGGCGAGAACATCATCTACATCCACGAGGGCACACTGGGCTGGACGGGCACTAAGGACGAAATCATGACCTCGACCAACGAAAAGCTCAACTCCTTCATCTTCGCCAGCGACCTGTTCAAGAAGATTAAGGACGCCAACGCCGGAGCCTCGCATTCCTGAGGCCGGCATCCTACTATCCTGCGACAAAAACGTCGCGAGGCTTTGCCTGACGGACAATGGTGTGTCACAAGCAAAGCCTCGCGTGCATGCGCGTATATAAATAGGTAATAGGGTCAGAAGCGGAAGTAGGCTTGTGCCCAAAGCTGGTGGTAGCAGTTGTCGGTGGTGGTGCCCTCCTGGTGGAGATTATACTGGACCTGCAGCATCAGGTTCTTATGGGGCTGCAGGTTGGTCGAGAGGGAGTAGATGGTGTGCATGGAGTTCCAGGTGGCATATTCGCGATAGGCATCGTACTTAGCATAGACCTTCACCCAGCGCCACACGGGAATGCCGACGGTCATGTACCAGGCGTCGGCCTTGTTGCCACCGGTCCAGCGGAACGACTGGCTGCCGCCGCCGGGCTCATAGTCGGAGGCCTTGTGACCGATGCTGCGGACGTACTCGGCGCGGGCGCTCCAGTTATTCTCGCGGCTCTCGTATTTCACACCGAAGCCGTAACGGTTGCGGTCGACGGTGACGTCATCGGGACTTACCCAGTTGCCCAGCCATCCGAAGGCCCCTATCCAGAGGTCGCGGACGGGGCTCCACTGGAGGTTGCCGATGAAGTCCTTGTGGCGGTTCTTGTCGCGCGTGTTGATGCCCTGACCATTGTAGACGCCCAGTGCGTAGTGCAACTGCGTATGTCCGTCACGCGGACTGCTGAACGCGTCGCCCTGCACCTGCAGGCCCAGGTCGCGGCCGCCCGTGGAAGCCTCTCCTACGCGGTCGCCATAGCCTGCAAACTTACGGGTCAGCTGACTGTAGTCGCCCGTACCGACGTCCCAGGGATTCATGGGATTCTCGAAGGTGAAGCAGCGCTTGAACTCACCGACCTTCACCTCCAGCTCCTTCCAGTGGCTCCAAGCCACAAAGGCATCCTTGATGTGGGGCGAACCGGCGAATTCGAGTTGCAGACGATACTTGAAGTCGCGCATGATGGTGCCGTCGACATAGAGGCGGGCATGGCGCAGGCCGAAGCCGTCGCCCCCGTGCTCGCTGCTGCGACTGTCGTACTTATACGTGCCCACCACGAAGCCGCCTATCTTGGGCACGCTGGCCACCTCGCTACGCTTCCACTGAGCGTGGGGCAGGATGACGTCCTGAAGGCTCTTGTACGTGGTGTCGAGAAATGCCTCGTCGGACGTGGTCTCGGCGCGGCTGCTGCCTATTGAAACGATGCAAAAGGCAACGAATAAAAGGGTTATCTTCTTCATAGTGGCTGCAAAGTTAGTAAAAAAAAAGTTGGCGGACATTAAACTTATGCAAAATTCTTGCGTCATAGTATGCGGAAATACTCCAAAAAACGATAATCAAAACATAATGAAACGAAAAATAATCGGTTTACTCTGCCTCATGATGGCATATTCGACTGCTGAAGCCCAAGTGACAGCAGTAACGGTGACCTCCGCGGGAGGCTCCACACAGACCACGACACAACAGCGCCAGAGGGCCACAGTGACCGGCACCATCATGGACGGCGGACTGAACGAGCCCCTGCCGGGAGCTGCCGTCGTACTGCTCAATCCGAAGGACAGCACACAGGTGACCGGCGTGGTGAGCGACGTGAACGGCCGCGTGAACATGCCCGTATCGAAGTACGGACAGTATCTGCTACGCATCTCATACATGGGATACGTGACTCAGTATCAGAACATAACCCTCTCCCGACAGAAGAAGACCCTCGACCTGGGCACCGTCACCCTGCAGGAGGATGCCAAGATGATGAAGGAGGCCACCGTGTCGGCCCAACTGGCACAGGTGGAGATGAAGGAGGACACGTTCATCTTCAACGCCGGTGCCTTCCGCGTGCCCGAGGGCTCGAACCTGGAGGAACTGGTGAAGAAACTGCCCGGTGCCGAGGTGGGCGACGACGGAACCATCAAGATCAACGGCAAGACGGTGTCGAAAATCATGGTGGACGGCAAGGAATTCTTTGCCAACGACACGAAGATGGCCATGAAGAACATCCCGACAAAGATGGTGGAAAAACTGAAGTCGTACGAAAAGAAGAGCGACTACAGCCGCATCACCGGCATCGACGACGGCGAGGAGGAGACCGTACTGGACCTGACCGTCAAGAAGGGCATGAAGGAGGGATGGCTCATCAATGCCGACGTGGGCTACGGTACGGAGGACCGATACACGGCCAAGGCTAACATCAGCCGATACACCGACCACATGCAGTTCACCCTCATCGGCAGCCGCAACAACGTGAACGACCGCAGCTTCCCCGGCGGTGGCGGCCGCGGATGGTGGGGCGGCGGTGGCCAAGGCATCACCACGAGCGACATGTACGGAGCCAACGTGGCCTGGGACAACAACAAGAAGGAGTCGGAGGCCGGATACCTGGAGGTGGGCGGTAACGTGCGCTACAGCCACAACAAAAACGACGTGGAGACACGCACGAACAGCGAAATGTTCCTGGACGGAACGCAGAGCACATTCTCCAACTCCAACAGCAACAGCCTGAACAAGAACGGTAGCGTGAATGCCGACTTCCGATTCGAATGGATGATAGACTCGATGACGAACCTGACCATACGCCCGGCCTTCTCACACTCGTGGAACAACGGACACAGCCTGAGCCAGAACGCCACCTTCAACCAGGACCCCTACGACTACTTCACCGACCCGCTGAAGCAATATAACCTGGCCGAGAACCAGACCGTTCGCGACCAGATAACGGTGAACGACAACAACCGCAGCTCGAAAAGCGAAGGCAACTCCACCAACGCCAACGGCAACCTGCAGCTGAACCGCCGACTGGGCAAGCCCGGACGCAACATGACGCTGAACCTGGGCGGCAACTACTCGAACTCGGACAACACCTCGTTCAGCCGCTCGATGATTAACTACTATCAGCAGAACCGCAACACCTTCAACAACCAGTACAACCTCTCGCCCTCGAAGTCGTACGACGGACGTGGACGCCTTTCATACACCGAACCCATCACGAAGAACCTCAACCTGCAGGCTTCCTATCAGTTCCAGTATAGATACTCCGACCGCGACCGCTCGATGTACAGCATCGACTCGCTCCTGACAAAGCCCGAATATGCCGGATTCTACACGGCCGAACAACTCTACCTGGGCTACCTGCCCGCACTGGACACACTGAACTATCTGAGGAACATCGAGAACTCGCAGTACGCTACCTACAAGGAATATAACCACGAGGCCAACGTGATGGCGCGATACAACACGAAGTTCGAGAACGGACAGGAACTCCGACTGAACGCCGGCGTCAACTTCCAGCCTCAAACCACGCACATGGACTACATAAAGAACCGACTCGACACCACCGTCGTGCGGCACACCTTCAACTGGGCTCCACGCGTAGACCTGCGATGGAAAATCTCGAACACCAGCCAGTTGCGCCTGCGCTACAATGCCCGCATGTCGCAGCCCTCGATGACCAACCTGCTCGAGGTGGTGGACTCCAGCGACCCGCTGAACATATCCACCGGTAACGCCGGACTGCGCTCGTCGTGGAACAACAACTTCTTTGCCTTCTACAACGGCTACAACGTCGACAAACAGCGCGGATGGTCGATGAACCTGAGCTACAACAACACCAAGAACAGCATATCCACGGCCACCATCTACGATACCCAGTCGGGTACGCGATACACACGGCCCATGAACATCAGCGGCAACTGGAACTCGGGTGCCTTCGTCATGTTCAACACGGCACTGGACCGCGAGAAGCACCTGAACCTGATGAATTTCGTCAACGTAAACTATGCCAACAACGTGGGCTACCTCTCCAGCAACTCGGACGGGAGCACCTGGGGCGACATCTATCGCGACGATAATCCATCGGTGGTGGACATGGACAAGGTGTTCAGCAACGTGAGTCTGCAGAAGGCGACCACGCGCAACACGAACATCAACGAGAACCTGCGCATGAACTATCGCTACGACTTCCTTGAGACGGGTACGTTCGAAATCGGACTAAATGCCGGATTCAACTACCAGCACGCCCGCAACAAGTTGCAGACCAATGCCAACATCGACAGCTGGACCTACAACTACGGCGGCAACTTCAACATTACGTTCCCCTTCAACCTGTCATTCGCCACCGACATCAGTCAGCAGAGCCGTCGCGGATACTCCGACGAAGCCATGAACACCAACGAACTCATCTGGAACGCACAGGTGAGCCAGAACCTGAAGAAATGGTTGAAGGGCCACGAACTGACCGTCATGGTGCAGTGGTACGACATCCTGCAGCAGCGCTCCAACATCAGCCGCAACATCACGGCCACCATGCGCAGCGACTCATGGAGCAATGCCATCAACTCGTACGTCATGGTTCACCTGGTGTACAGCCTCAACCTGCTGGGTAACAAGGAAGCACGCGGCGGCATGGGCTTCGGCGGTCCCGGCGGATGGGGAGGTCCCGGCGGTGGCGGGCGTGGCGGTCGCGGTGGCGGCGGACGCCCCTTCTAAGGCCCCTAAGGCCCCTAAGGCCCCTAAAGACTCTAAAGACTCTAAAGCCCCTAAGGTCCCTAAAGCCCTTAAAGCCCTTAAAGCCCTTAAAGCCCTCTAATAATCACTGAAAGAAAGAGAAATTCACACTGCCATAGGCACGGTGCTCGACGAAACGGGGATGACTCTCGAAGTTATCCCTTTTTCCGTGCTCCAGCACGAAGACACCATCCGGCAACAACAGGTCGCGACCCAGCACCAAGTCGGGCAAGTCGGGAATGTTGGGCAGCGTGTATGGGGGATCGGCAAAGATGATGTCGTATTGTTCGCGTGCATTCTTCAGGAACTTGAATACATCTCCCCGTACAGGCAGGGCAGCAGGGTCGCCAAGACGGTTGATGAACTCGGTGATGACACGATAGTGCAGCGGGTCGCGCTCTACACTGACCACACGGCTGCAGCCGCGCGAAAGGAGTTCGAGGGTGATGCTGCCCGTACCCGCAAAAAGGTCGAGAGCCCGGGCTTCCTCGAAGTCAGTATAGCCACGAAGCACATTGAAGAGATTCTCCTTGGCAAAGTCCGTAGTGGGGCGAGCCTTGAATTCGCGAGGCACTTCGAAGTGCCGTCCTTTGTATTTTCCTGTGATTACACGCATTGTATATTAAGAATGTATTTCCTGAGTTCGTCCCTCAGGTCCGGGTCGTCGCCGATGATGACGCATTCGTCCTTGCGCTGTCGCATGCCGAGCTGCTTCCAGACGTAGAGCAGGAAGTAGACCTCGTTGTTGAGGTTGTTGGTCTCGAAAGAGTTGGCGAAGGACAAGCGCCCCTTGTCGTAAGAAAAGACGAAGAGCTGGCGCCCGTTGAAGTGGGCATAGAGCCGACGCACTTCGTCGTTGTGTCGCTTTTCGAAGGCAAACATGCGGTTCATCAGTTGCCCGAAGTAGCAGTGGATGGAGGCGTGTGGATAGTGGCGCAGGATGAGTTCCTCAATCTGAGCATCGATGACGAAGACCTCGATTACCTCCAGAGCGGGCAGCATCTCGTAGTGCATGTTCATGCCCGTGAGGCTGTCCTCGCCGAATGTCAGGCAATAGAGGGAGCGTGCCTCCTCGCTTCGGAACTCGTCGAGGGGGATGCGCGTGGAAGGATAGTCGGCGTAGATGTTCACTTCGTCGTAGTCGGGACGCAGCAGGGCACTCTGCTTGAAGGCTTCCTCCAGTGCCTCGACCAACGACTCGTCCCTCCGCGCCGTGACTTCCTTGCTACTGCCCGGCGTGGAAAAAGAAAATCCATCCGAATAAATCCGGATGGATAATTCTTGTTCCGTCAGTTTCTTACTCCCAATTACCTGCATTATTATTCCAGTTCAGACCGGCTTCACCAATCTTCAGACCGGGATAGTTACCCATGCCTTCGGCAACCTCGCGACGGTTGGCAGCTTCGCGCGTCCACAGTTTGCTGTCGCCACAGATGTAGGACTCAACCTCGGCGCCACACTCCATAACGGGGATGATGGCATCCGACTTCGTCTTAATCCACACGGCAATCAGGTCAAACTCCTTCTTCTCGCCGCCATTGGCATCGGAGTTGGGGATGTAGCGGATGTCCTCGACTTTGTAGTCGGCAGGATAGAGCGAGTCGAGCAGAGACACCCATGTGGTGTCGCGACGGAATTCCGTCAGGCCATTGGCAGCAATCTCGGCAGCATTGCCACGGTTGACGATGGCTGCAGCCTTTGCCTCGGTCAGACCTTTCTCCATCTGTTCCTCGGTCAGCACGCCCTGCTTGACAACGATGGGCAACTTACCCTCCTTGATGAAGGTGATGAGCGAATCCCAAGTGCCACAGTACTCGCCGTGCTGTTCCTTATAGGCTTCCTCAGCCTTACGGATTTCGATGAGACGCGTCTTCACGTCAATCTCACGCTGCTTGACTTCGGCTTCGAAGTCCTGCTGGTCTGCAATACTGCGATAGCAAATGAACAACATTGCCAATGCAGCAATACCCAAAACTACGTTAATTAGCTTTTTCATGATGTTATTTTAGTATTTATTTTGTATTTTACTATCTTATTCGTACCTTTAGCCTTGCAAAAATAGAAAGAATAAATGGAATATGCAAATAAAAGATGAATTAATAGTTTTAATACTCGAAAAGTTCGGCATGGAACCCACTGCAGAGCAGGCAGAGACCGTCGCAAAGTGGGCCGACTTCCTGCTTTCCGGCAATCGCGACGAGGTGTTTCTGCTCCAAGGCTATGCAGGCACGGGCAAGACCAGTCTCGTGGGGGCTTTGGTGCGGAGCCTGAAGGCCCTGGGGCGGTCGGTCGTACTGCTGGCACCGACAGGGCGCGCTGCCAAAGTCTTCTCGCTCTATGCCGGGCATCCCGCATATACCATACACCGAAAGATATACCGGCAGAGGACCTTTTCGGCCGACATGGTGGACTTCGACCAGAACATCAACAACCACCGCAACACCTTGTTTATCGTCGACGAAGCTTCGATGATCAGCAACGAGGGCATCTCCGGCAAAGGCTTCGGCACGGGGCGTCTGCTCGACGACCTCATGCACTTTGTCTATGCAGGCGAAGGCTGTCGGCTGATGCTTGTGGGCGACTCGGCCCAGTTGCCCCCCGTCGGCGAGGAACTGAGTCCGGCGCTCAGCCCCTTGGCCTTGGAAGGCTACGACATGACGGTGCGACAAAGCATGCTGACCCAGGTGGTGCGACAGATTGGCGACTCGGGCATATTGTGGAATGCCACCATGCTGCGGAAGTTGATAAACGACGATGAAATGGGCGTTTTTCCGCAATTGCGCATCCATGGATTCCCCGATGTGCGCATCGTTCCTGGCGACGAACTCATCGAGGAGTTGGAGACCAGCTATAGCCGCTGCGGCACCGACCAGACCATCGTGGTCACACGTTCCAACCGACGCGCCAACCTCTTCAACAACGGCATCCGAGGGCGCATACTGATGTGTGAGGACGAAATGGGCTCGGGCGACCAACTGATAGTGGTGAAGAACAATTACTACTGGCTGAAGGACAACGCCGAGCAGGAACAAAGCGACAAGGAGCAGGGCACGGAGAGCCACGGCAGAGACAGCCGCAGCCAGCAACAGACAGCCTTCCTGGCCAACGGCGACGTGTGCGTGGTGCGACGTTTAAGGAACGTGCGCGAGATGTATGGGTTCCACTTTGCCGATGCCACCTTGCAATTTCCCGACTTCGACGACATGGAGGTGGACGTCACGCTGCTGCTCGACACGCTGCAAAGCGAGGCTCCGGCCCTGACTCAGGAGCAGCAACGTGCCCTGTTCGATGCCGTTTGTGCCGACTATCCCGAGATACGCAACAGGCGCGACCTGCTGCAGAAAGTGAAGGAAGACCCCTACTACAACGCCCTGCAGGTGAAGTATGCCTATGCCGTCACCTGTCACAAGGCGCAGGGCGGACAATGGCAGCACGTCTACATCGACCAGGGATATGTGACCGAGGACATGCTCACGCCCGACTATTTCCGGTGGCTCTATACGGCACTGACCCGTGCCACGGAGCGTGTGTACCTTATCAACTGGCCCGCTGAACAGATAAAAAAGGAAGACAGCTGAGAGGCATATAAAAAAAAGAGAGGCCTGCGGAGCTTTCCGCAGGCCTCTCTTTTTTTATTACAAAGATTAGTACATGGCAACGATAGCCTCGTAGAGTTCCTGCTTACCGCTGGTCTGCTTGGGCTCACCGATCTTCTTGCCGTACTCGTAAGCCTCCTCGAGGGTCATCTTACCCTCTTCGAACTTCTTACCCTCGCCCTGGTCGAACGATGCGTAGCGCTCCTTCAGCATAGCGCAGATGGGGCTCTTCTCAATCAGTTCGGCAGCGCTGAGCAGGGCCTTGGCCATGGCATCCATGCCGCTGATGTGGGCAATGAAGATGTCCTCCAGGTCGGTAGAGTTGCGACGCGTCTTGGCATCGAAGTTGGTACCGCCCGTCTGGAAGCCGCCGTTGCGGATAATCTGCATCATGGCCTGCACGAGTTCGTAGTGGTCGATGGGGAACTGGTCGGTGTCCCAACCGTTCTGGTAGTCACCACGGTTGGCATCGATGCTGCCCAACATGCCAGCGTCGACAGCGCAAGCCAGTTCGTGCTCGAAGGTATGTCCGGCCAGTGTGGCGTGGTTCACCTCGATGTTTACCTTGAAGTCCTTGTCCAGGCCGTGGGCACGGAGGAAGCCGATGACGGTCTCTGTGTCGACGTCGTACTGGTGCTTAGAGGGCTCCATGGGTTTGGGCTCGATGAGGAAGGTGCCCTTGAATCCCTTGGCGCGAGCATAGTCGCGAGCCATGCGGAGCATGGTGGCCATGTGTTCCTTCTCACGCTTCATGTCGGTGTTCAGGAGGCTCATGTAGCCCTCGCGGCCGCCCCAGAAGACGTAGTTCTCGCCGCCCAGTTCGATGGTGGCATCGATGGCATTCTTAATCTGCACGATGGCGCGAGCCACAACGTCGAAGTCGGGGTTGGTAGAGGCACCGTTCATATAACGCTTGTTACCGAACACATTAGCCGTGCCCCAGAGCAACTTGATGCCAGTCTCCTGCTGCTTCTGCTTCAGGTAGGCAACCACTTCCTTCAGATTCTTCTCGTACTCCTCGACGGTAGCAGCCTCCGTGCAGAGGTCTACATCGTGGAAGCAGTAGAAGGGGATGCCCATCTTCTGCATGAACTCGAAGCCGGCGTCCACCTTGTGCTTGGCAGCCTCAACGGGGTCGGCAGAGTCGTTCCAGGGGAAAGTCTTCGTGCCAGGGCCAAACTGGTCGCCGCCCTCGGCGCACAGGGTGTGCCACCAGGCCATGGCGAAGCGCAGCCAGTCCTTCATCTTCTTACCCATCACCACGCGCTCGGGCTCGTAGTAGTGGAATGCCATAGGGTTCTTACTCTCAGCTCCCTCGAAGGGAATCTTACCGATGTTTGCAAAATACTCTTTCATAGTTGTTTATAATTTATTAAGGTTAAAAAGAAATTGGTTTCATGACAGATAGCCCTTCCATGCCTCGTAGGCCTGGCGATATGCCGCGGTGTCGCGGGGCGCGATGGTGTCCACGATGCGCAGGGTGCTGAGTGCCTCGTCGGCATCCTTGTAGATGCCGGCTCCGATGCCAGCACCGCGTGCAGCACCGGCAGCGCCGTCGGTGTCGCAGAGTTCGATGGTGGCTCCGGTGACGTCGGCCAGTGCCTGACGGAACAGCGGACTGAGGAAGAGGTTGGCCTGTCCGGCACGTATCTTCGATATGTCCATGCCCATCTCACGCATCACCTCCATGCCATAGGCAAAGGCAAAGGCGATGCCCTCCTGCTCGGCGCGGAGCAGATGGGCCTGTGTGTGGACGTTGAAGTTCAGTCCGTGGATGCTGCAGCCCGGGGCGCGGTTTTCCAGCACACGCTCGCTGCCGTTGCCGAAGGGCAGAACGCACAAACCCTCGGCACCGATGGGCGCCGTCATGGCCAGTTCGTTCATCTCGCTGTACGACAGTGCAGTGCTGACGTTACGATGCATCCAACTGTTCAGGCAGCCCGTACCATTGATGCAGAGCAGGACACCCAGACGCGGGTCCTCGGCATAGTGATTGACGTGGGCAAAGGTATTGACACGGCTCTTGGGGTCATAGTTAATCTTGTCCAGGATGCCATAGACCACACCACTCGTTCCGGCCGTAGCAGCCACCTCGCCGGGGTTCAGCACGCCCAGCGAGAGCGCGTTGTTGGGCTGGTCGCCGCCGCGATAGGTGACGGGCGTTCCGGCCTTCAGTCCCAGTTCGCGGGCCACGTCGTCGCGCACCATGCCCTGATGTCCGAAGGTGTTCACCAGGTCGCAGGGCGTAGTGGGGTCGATGCCATAGTAACGGATGAGTTCGTTGGCAATGCTGTTCTCCTTGAAGTCCCACAGCATGCCCTCCGACAGACCGCTCAGCGTGGTGCGCATCTCGCCGGTCAGGCGCATGGCGATGTAGTCGCCGGGCAGCATGAATCGGAACACCTTGGCAAAGGTCTCGGGCTCGTTCTCACGCACCCACGCCAACTTAGAAGCGGTGAAGTTGCCGGGACTGTTCAGCAGATGACCGAGGCAATAGTCGCTGCCCAGGTCGCGCATGGCGCGTTCGCCGTAGGGCACGGCGCGGCTGTCGCACCAGATGATGGCAGGGCGCAGAGGCTGTCCAGCCTTGTCCACCAGGACCAGTCCATGCATCTGGTAACTGATGCCTATGGCCTCAACATCTTCGGGGCGGGCGCCGGTCTGGCTCATGACGTCGGCCGAGGCCAACTTCAGATTTTCCCACCACATGTCGGGGTCCTGTTCGGCCCACCCAGCCTTGGGGGCAGCGATGGGCATCTCGTGTTTGGGATAGAAGGCCGATGCGGCTATACGCCCGGTCTGTGTCTCCACTAATGCAGCCTTGACGGAGCTGCTGCCGATGTCGTAACCAAGTAAGTACATAGTCGTGTATTTATGTCAGTTTTGACACAAAGTTATGAAATATTCTTCAATCTTTATCCTCAAATCTTTAATCTTTTTGTACCTTTGCAACATCTTTGCGTGAAAATTGAGACAATAAGAACAATTAAAACATAAAAACATGATGACATTATTGCAAGCAGCACCCGTAGACAGTGCAACAGTAGAGAAAGTAGTAGACTCAACCAAGGAGGCCATGACGGGCCTGGCTCACGGCGACGTGAGCTACCTGACCCAGTTCCTGCAGCAGAGCCTGACGTTCTGCATCGAAGCCGGCAAGACCATTCTGGTGGCCGTGCTCATCTACGTCGTAGGACGCTTCATCGTCTCTATAATTAATAAAGTAGTAGGCAACACGCTGGACCGTCGCAATCTGGACCCCTCCATCAAGAGTTTCGCGAAGTCGTTCGTCAACATCACGCTCACCGTGCTGCTGCTCATAGCCGTGGTCAGCGCGCTGGGTGTCAACACCACCTCGTTTGCCGCCCTGCTGGCATCGTTCGGTGTGGCTGCCGGTATGGCACTGAGCGGCAATCTGTCGAACTTTGCCGGCGGACTGCTCATCCTGCTGCTCAAGCCCTTCAAGGTGGGCGACTACATCTCGGCCCAGGGCTTTGAGGGCACAGTGAAGGAGATACAGATCTTCAACACCATACTGACCACCGTGGACAACAAGGTCTTCTACCTGCCCAACGGCGCCCTTTCGAGTGGCACCATCACCAACTTCAGCAAGCTGGACAAGCGCCGCGTCGACCTCACCGTCTGCGTGGAGTACGGCCAGGACCTGGAAGAGGCCAAGAAAGTGCTCTTCGAGCTCTTTGCCCAGGACAAGCGCATACTGAACGACCCCGCCGCCCCCTTCGTGGCACTGGTGAAGATGGCCGACAGCAGCATAGACCTGACCGTGCGTCTCTGGACCAACGTTGCCGACTACTGGGGCGTGTTCTTCGACACGCAGGAGCGCATCTACGCCGAGTTCAACAAGCGCGGCATATCGTTCCCCTACCCGCACCTCACCATCAACCAGATTCCCTAATCCTTTTAATTCTCATATAACATGGAAAAGACATGGCGTTGGTTTGGACCTAACGATAAAATCACACTCGAGATGCTTCGGCAAATCGGAGTGGAGGGCATCGTCACCGCCCTCCACCACATCCCCAACGGCGAGGTGTGGACACTGGAAGAAGTGACAAAAATGCGCGATTTCATCGCAAAAAGCGGCCTTCGCTGGAGCGTCGTGGAGAGCCTGCCCGTAAGCGAAAGCATAAAGTACGGCGGCGCCGACCGCGACCGCCTCATCGAGAACTATATCGTGAGCCTCGAGAACCTGGGACGCGCCGGAGTGAAGACCGTGTGCTACAACTTCATGCCCGTGCTCGACTGGGCCCGCACCACACTCGAATATCCCAACCCCGACGGGACGAGCAGCCTCTACTTCAACCTGGCCGAGTTTGCCTACTTCGACATCTATATCCTGAAGCGCGAACATGCAGCCGACGACTACAACGCCGAGACCCTGGAGCGCGTGGCCGAACTGCGCAAGAAGATGGACACCGCAGGCGAGCACCGGCTGGTGGACAACATCATCGTGAAGACTCAGGGCTTCGTCAACGGAAACATCACGGCGGACGACAAAGCGCCCGTGGAGAAGTTCCGCCAACTGCTGGCCCTCTACGAAGGCATCGACGCCACGAAGCTCCGCGCCAACATGAAGTACTTCCTGGAGGCCATCATGCCCGTCTGCAACAAGTGGGACATCAAGATGTGCGTGCATCCCGACGACCCACCCTTGCAGATTCTGGGACTGCCGCGCATCGTCACCTGCGATGCCGACATACAGGCCTTCCTGGACATGGTGCCCGACCAGCACAACGGACTGACCTTCTGCGCCGGCAGCCTGAGCGCCGGAGCGCACAACGACGTTCCGGCATTGGCCCGGAAGTATGCCGACAGGACGTGGTTCGTGCATCTGCGTTCGTGCGACGTACTGCCCAACGGCGACTTCCACGAGGCCAGTCATCTGGCCGGTCGTGCCGACCTCATTTCGCTCGTACGCACCTTCGAGCGGGTGAACCCCTCACTGCCCATGCGCGTCGACCATGCCCCCCTGATGCTGGGCGACGAGAAGATGGGCTACAACGCCGGCTACTCGTTCCACGGCCGCATGTTGGCCCTGGGCCAGATGGAGGGCGTCATGGCCGTAGTACGCAGAGAGATAGAAGAAAACGCCTAAATTAATCATAGGATATCATAGGAATGCCTGGGAGTACATAGGAATGCCTAAGAATACCTAAGAATACCTATAAAACAACAACAAAACTATGAAAAACTTATTTTCTGTTAAAGACAAAGTCGTAGTCATCACGGGCGGAACGGGCGTGCTGGGCCGCTGCATAGCAGAGCACCTGGCCGAAGAGGGCGCCCACGTAGTCATACTGGGCCGCAACGCCCAGCTGGGCGAGAGCATCGCCGAGAAGATTCGCAAGGAGGGCGGCGATGCACTGTTCCTGGAGTCGGACGTCATGAACCAGCAGATGGTGGAGCAGAACTGTGCCGACGTACTGAGCCGCTACGGCCGCGTCGATGCCCTGCTGAATGCCGCCGGAGGCAACATGCCCGGAGCCACCATACCCCCCACCGGCAACTTCTTCGGCGTGAAGATAGAGGACTTCCAGCGCGTGCTGAACCTGAACCTGACGGGCACCGTCATCCCCACGCAAGTCTTCCTGCGCCCCATGGTGGAACAGGGCGAGGGCGCCATTGTCAACTTCTCGTCGATGGCAGCGTTCCGCCCCATGACCCGCGTGCTGGGCTATGCCGCCGCCAAGGCCGGCATCAGCAACTTCACGGCCTTCCTGGCCAACGAGGTAGCCACGAAGTTCACGTCTAAGATTCGTGTCAACGCCATTGCCCCGGGCTTCTTCCTGACCACCCAGAACAAGGACCTCCTGACCAATCCCGACGGCTCGCTGACCGAGCGCGGCCAGGACGTCATCCGTCAGACCCCCTTCAAGCGCTTCGGGCGCCCCGAGGAACTGTGCGGCACCATCCAGTACCTCATCAGCGAGGCCTCGTCGTTTGTCACCGGCACGGTGGCCGTCGTGGATGGTGGCTTCAACGCCTTTGCCATGTAGCGCACGGACAGCTACGTCCGGGAGATTCCCTCAGGGCCCTATTATTCCTTCAAACGAAAGAATAATATTGCCCGGGTTTCAACAATAGTATTGTCTGGGCTCCAACAATAGTATTGTCTAAGCTCCAACAATAGTATTGTCTGAGCTCCGACGATAGTATTGTCTGAACTCCATCGACGCGTCGTTTCGCTGGAAGGAATAATAGGTCCCCGAGGAAACCTCCAATGAATTGTGCCCCGAAGGCACGAAAAAGAGCCACAAGTTTGGCATTTCCCACACTTATTTGTACCTTTGTGTCGCAAAAACCCAAATAATACACATATAAGTATGCAAAAGAACTTCAAACGCACCACCGTGACGTCGGCTCTGCCGTATGCCAACGGACCCGTCCACATCGGCCACCTGGCAGGCGTCTACGTGCCGGCCGACATCTACGTGCGCTACCTGCGCCTCAAGGGACGCGACGTCTTGTTCATCGGCGGAAGCGACGAACATGGCGTGCCCGTCACCATACGAGCCCGCAAGGAGGGCATCACCGTGCAACAGGTGGTCGACCGCTACCACACACTCATCAAGGACTCCTTCGAGCGCTTCGGCATTTCGTTCGACATCTACAGCCGCACCACATCAGAGACGCACCATAAGCTGGCCAGCGACTTCTTCCGCAAGCTCTACGACGAGGGCAAGTTCGAGGAGAAGGTAACCGAACAGTTCTACGACCCCGAGACCGGGCACTTCCTGACCGACCGCAACATCCGCGGCGAGTGCCCCCGCTGCCATGCCCAGGACGCCTATGGCGACCAGTGCGAGCACTGCGGTGCAACGCTCTCGCCCGAGGAACTCATCAATCCCTACAACGCCGAGACGGGCAACCCGCTGGTGAAGAAGGAGACGAAGCACTGGTACCTGCCGCTGGACAAAGACCAGCCCTGGCTGGAAAAGTGGATTCTGGAGGACCACAAGGAATGGCGCCCGAACGTCTACGGACAGTGCAAGTCGTGGCTCGACGGAGGCCTGCATCCGCGTGCCGTCACCCGCGACCTCGACTGGGGCATCCCCGTGCCCATCGAAGGGGCTGAGGGCAAGGTGCTCTACGTATGGTTCGACGCCCCCATCGGATACATCTCCAACACCAAGGAACTCTGCGACCAGCATCCCGAACTGGGCTCGTGGGAGACGTGGTGGAAGGATCCCGAGACGCGACTCGTGCACTTCATCGGCAAGGACAACATCGTCTTCCACTGCATCGTCTTCCCCGCCATGCTGAAGGCACACGGCGAATACATCCTGCCCGACAACGTTCCCTCCAACGAGTTCCTGAACCTCGAGGGCAACAAGATTTCCACATCGAAGAACTATGCCGTCTGGCTCAACGAATACCTCGACGAACTGCCCGGCCGACAGGACGAGCTGCGCTACGTGCTGACGGCCAACGCGCCGGAGACGAAGGACAACGACTTCACGTGGGCCGACTTCCAGGCACGCTGCAACAACGAACTGGTGGCCGTCTACGGCAACTTCGTCAACCGCGCACTGCAACTGACACAGAAATACTACGAAGGCCGCGTGCCCGAGTGCGGCGAACTGCAGGACTACGACCGCGAGACGCTCAGCGAGTTCCAGGGCGTGAAGGAACGCCTGGAGCAGCTGCTCGAGAACTTCAAGTTCCGCGATGCTCAGAAGGAGGCCATGAACCTGGCCCGCATCGGCAACAAGTACATCGCCGACTGCGAGCCCTGGAAGGTCATCAAGACCGACCCCGAGCGCGTCAAGACCGTCATCAACATCTCCCTCCAGCTCACGGCCAACCTGGCCATAGCCTTCGAGCCCTTCCTGCCCTTCAGCAGCAAGCGACTGCGCGACATGCTGGCCATGGACCAGTTCCAGTGGGACTGGCTGGGTCGCACCGACCTGTTGCCCGTGGGCAAGCAGCTGCCTAAGCCCTCGCTGCTGTTCTCGAAAATCGAGGACGACGTCATCGCCTTCCAGCAGCAGAAGCTGGCCGACACCATCAAGCAGAACGAAGCCGCCAACTACAAGGCCGAACCCATCAAGGAGACCATCTCGTTCGACGACTTCCAGAAGCTGGACATCCGCGTCGGCACCGTGCTGGAGTGCGAACGCGTGCCCAAGATGAAGAAGCTCCTGAAGTTCAAGATTGCCGACGGACTGCAGGACCGCACCATCGTGAGCGGCATCAGCCAGTGGTACGAGCCCGAACAACTCATCGGCAAGCAGGTGCTCTTCGTGGCCAACCTGGCTCCGCGCGAGTTCAAGAACGGACTCGTCAGCGAGGGCATGATACTCTCTGCCGAGAACTACGACGGCACCATCTCCGTCACCACCACGGAACACAAGGTGAAGCCCGGCAGCAAGATAAGTTAATCATTCACAAACCCATATACAAAAAAAACGCCGTGAAGCCCGATGGCTTCACGGCGTCTGAAGTTTATAATATATAATATATGTATAGCCTTAAATACAAAGTTACCACCAGCACCTGCGACAGCGACGGGCGACTGAAACTCTATTCGGCCCTGCAGATGATGCAGGACTGCTCGGAAATGTGGATAGACACGGAGCCGGGCGTGAAGCAGTTCTTTACAGAACAGAACATGGCCCAACTGCTGGCCTCGCGCCAGGTGGAGGTCGTCCGCGTGCCCGACTTCAAGGAAGAACTGACGGTGACCACCTCCGTCTACGGCATGAAGCCGATGTTCGGATTCCGCAACACCTTCATCTACGACGCCGAGGGCAAGCCCTGCTACAGGACATGGAGCATGGGCGCCTTCGTGGACAAATCCAACGGTAAGCTGAAGCGGGTGGACGATGCCACCATGGCATCCATGACCCTGGAGCCCCAATTGGAGATGAACTATGGCGACCGCCGCATTGCCGTGCCCAAGGAAGGCGGACAGTCGCTGCCGCCCATCCCCGTGATGAAGGCCGACATCGACTACAATCGCCACGTCAACAATGCCAACTACATACGCATGGCCATGGAGTTCCTGCCCGAGGGGTTCCAGGTCGCAGGCCTCAGGGTGGAGTATCGGGTGGCAGCCAAACTGGGCGACACACTACTGCCCACGCTCTACCGCCTGACAGAGGACACCATACTGGTAACCCTTTCCATCGGCAACGAGGTGAGCGCAATTGCAGAATTCACGGCAGCCCGATAGCAGCCCCTCTACCCCATCACCACGTCGAGCACCATCATCAGCACGAAGCCGATGGCAAAACCTATGGTGCTGAGGTTGGAGTGCTTCCCCTCCGAAGCCTCGGGGATGAGTTCCTCCACCACTACGTAGAACATGGCACCGGCAGCAAAGGCCAGCATGTAGGGCAGAACGGGGATGAGCAGCGACGCCAGCAGCACTACGGCCAATCCGCCGACGGGCTCCACGGCACCGCTCAGGCTGCCGATGAGGAACGAACGCCAGCGCGAGTTGCCCTCCGCACGCATGGGCATGGAGATGATGGCCCCTTCGGGCACGTTCTGTATGGCTATGCCCAACGATACGGCCACATAGAGGTTGCTACTTCGACACAATGTTCAGGGTAGCCGTGGGCAGCGAACTCTTGACACGAATCTGCGCCTTACCCCGCTTGTCGGTACTGCGAACCACAATCATGGCACGGCCCTTCCAGGTGGTCACTCGCGGAGAGGTCGAGGGCTCACGATCCTTGAGGTCGGCCGAGGCGGCAGCCATAAGGCAGGCCTGACCGGTGACACCTACCTCGCACTGAACGGCGGCATCGGGGCACAGGCGCCCGGCCTTGTCCACGACCTCCAAGATGACGAATGCCAACGACTGGCCTCCCACCTTCAGGGTACGCTTGTCGGTGGTCAGTCGCAGGCGGGCCGGACTGCCTGCTGTGGCCAGGGTGACATGCTTATTCCCAGCCTCTGCTCGCAGGGTGCCAGCCTCGTAGGGGACGCTGAATGTAGCCTTGAATTCGGTGTCGCGGCCCACTTTCTTCGTGGCAATGAGCTTATCGTTCAGATACAGACTCACCTCGGGCTCTTTGGTATAGACCTCAACATCCAGCGGTTTACCTTCCCACCCGGGCCAGGTCCACGATTCCCAGGTCGGCCATACGCTCCACATCGTCTCCCGAATGGTGCCGCGGTAGCCATTGGGCTCCTTGACAGCCATATACAAACAGGGTTCGTCGTTCCACAGCATGGCCCTGTAGTGACTGATGGGTTTGCGCCATCCCGTCACGTCCACATCGCCGCAATAGGCTCCGTGCCAGTCGGGCTGTCCACCCGGAGCAAAACTCTCGCCCGGGCGCTCACCTTCGTAGTAGTAGCGACCGATGCCCGACTCGCCCATGTAGTCGAGACCCGTCCACACGATGTCGCCCACGATGTAGGGATAGTCGTAGCAGAGGGCCCAGTTGCGGAAGGCATCGCGCGGATAGCTCTCCGTCTGCCACATCACACGTTTGGGGTCGCGCTGGTGGTCGGTGGCGTGTTTGAATATCATATAGTTATAGCCCACCACGTCGAGCACCTCGGCATGCGGGTCATAGATTTCCCAGTCGCGGTCCCAGGCGCAGAGGGCCTCGGTGACGGGGCGCGTAGGGTCGCACTCCAGCACGGCAGCCTTCAGTTGGCGGGCCGTGGTGATGACACGTATCTCCTTGCGCTCAATCACCTCGTTACCAATGCTCCAGGATATGATGCTCGGATGGTTGCGGTCGCGCAGCACCATGGCATGCACATCCTCGCGATAGCACGAGTCGATGAGGGTGGAATAGTCGTGCGGATTCTTCTGTGAGCGCCATCCGTCGAAGGCCTCACCGATGACCATCATGCCCAACGAGTCGCAGGCATCCAGAAAGGCCCTTGTCGTGGGATTGTGCGAGGTGCGGATGAGGTTGAATCCGGCCTCCTTCATCTGCTTTACCTTTCGGATTTCGGCATCGTCGTAGGCCATGGCTCCCAGGATGCCATCATCGTGATGCACGCAGGCACCGTTGATGAGCAGCGGCTGCCCGTTGAGCACGAAGCCCTTTTCGGCATCGAACGAGAAGGAGCGTACGCCGTAGCGCACCTGCCTGCTATCCACGGTCTTGCCAGCTGCCTTCAGTTCCACTTCAGCGGTGTAGAGGTGTGGTGTGTCGGGCGACCACAGCTGGGGTTGGCTGAGGGTGAAGGTCGTGATGACCGTCTTTTTCCCGTGGGCGGGCACTGTCACCATCATCTGCCTGCTGCCCACCACCACGGTTGCGCTGCGCTCCTCGTCTGATTCGTTCTCCACCGTTGCCTCCACCATCACCGTGGCGCGCTCTGACTTCACATCGGGCGTGGTGACGAACACACCGTTCTGTGCAATGTGCAGGGCTGGCATGGTCTGCAGCCAAACATGTCGGTAAATGCCCGAACCCGAGTACCAACGGCAGTTGGGCTGGTCGCTGTTGTTCACCTTCACCACCACTTCGTTGAGACTGGAGTCCTCGGCTCGTTTCAGCCAAGGTGTTATGTCCACGGTGAACGGAGTGTAGCCATAGCCATGCTGTCCGGCCTTATGTCCGTTTACCAACACCTCGGCCCGCTGGTACACGCCTTCAAAGTGCAGCCGGACACGCTCGCCCAAGGGCGTCGGGAATGTCTTCCGGTACTCGCCCCGTCCGCCTTGGAACCATCCGCCGCCCGTTCCCGTGCGGCCCGTTGCAGGGTCGGGAGCATCGTAGATGTCCCAGTCGTGGGGCAGGTTTACGTTTATGGTCTTCCCGTCGCGACTGAACTGCCAGTCGCTGTCAAACAACTTTTGGTTGTACTGTGCTTGGGCTTCGGTCCACAAACTTGCGGATAGCAGCATTGTTGCCATGAGGCTGATCGTTTTTTTCATCGTATATGCTTTTTATGGGTTAATCTTTACGCTTATTTAATATCGGAGAAGTCCGCAGGATTAATATCGGAGCAGCCCGCAGGTACTGCAAGGGACTGCCTTTCCGCTATAGAATGTAGTCGACCTTGATGACCAGGACGCGCAACTTCTGACTTTGTTCCGCAGTCTTCACCTTGGCTATGTGCCAGTCACAGGGGAACATGATGTTGAATGTGGCTGGGATAGAGGTGAACTGCTGCAGGCGATCGTACTCGAATTTGTATTCCAGGCGGTCGGGCTTATAATCGGCAAGAGGGTGGGATGTATCATGGTCGAGACGACAGAATCCCTCGGTGCCACTCACCACATACATGAAGTCTATCTTCTGCCGATGGCTCTCGCTGCCCTTCCCCTGCCGCAAGTCGGCCTGCGAGCACCAGTTTTCGCCATCCTCTACACTGACCGTAAGCGTTGTGCCAGGGATGGGGATGCGTCCGGAGGGTATGGCCAGCAAGTCTGTCGCCTGCAACCATTCGAAGAGGGCCTTCCACTGGGCAGGATTGCGGTGATACTGGATGTAGAACTCCACCAGATTGACGGTGGGAGCGGGCGAAGCCTTAGTGAAACCGTTGCGCCACTCTCCTTTCTTGGCCCATCGCTGTGCCAGGCGCGTCAGTTCCTTGGGGTAATGGTTGGTGTAGGTCTGTGCATTTGCCACCACGGAGAGCATGAGGGCGATGGCTGTGATAAGATTTCTCATGATTATGTGTTTTTAGGATTATCAATGTATTTTCAGAATCCACGTTCAGCCCAGTCGCCTCTATCTAAGGCATGTCGAGGCTCTTGGCGTCGGGCTCAGCAAACTCATGCAGCATGCGCTCGGTCATCTGGGCGTTAGAATGGCCCCCCTTGAAGGACTTGAAGCGCTCGGTCTGAATTTGACGCGCCTTGATGACACGCTCACGGATGGCGGCCGACGGTTTGCCTGGCTGCATCTGGCTCAGTTGGGCGAAAGGCACAGGCTGAATCTCGCACTGGATGTCGATGCGGTCGGGGATTATGTAACCCTGTTTACAAGAATTATTCGTTTCTTTGAGAAACAGAATTATTGACATTGCAGCGATTAAGTATATTGTTATCGTAGCCATTACTCACTTTCTTTTTCTTTATAGTTGTCTTTATTTAATAACAGACCCTTTTTCGCATTGAGGGGCGATACTACAGGCTTGCCTGTCTTGGCTTCAAGTTCCATGCGGGCGTTGCGGGCAATCTCACCACCTTGACGGGCTACGCCGATATGGTCACCAAACGTTTCTGGATTCTGGCTCTCAGATATTTCCTTGGTAGAAAGTTCGGCCAGCATGTTCATCACCAGCTCACGGTTGGTCATGTTGTCGCGCAGGTTCTCTTTCTTCAGACCTTTGAACTTCTTGTATTCACGCGCCGTCATGCCTGCCCATGTATGGTAGATGATGTCTGTCAGTGTGGCAAACTGTACTCCTTCTTCTAATCCATGCCGTTTCCACTCGTCAGTCAAATCCTTGCGAATCTCTATGGACTTCAGGCGTTGGTTGATCCAATTATCAGAGTAGCCCAGCCGCTTGTAGTCAGCAAGCGCCTGCTGAATACCTAATTCAGGGTCTTGCATCTGGTCAAGTCGCAGTGCAGCCACTTGAGCCATCCATAGTTTAAACGGCTCGGCCTTTGGTGAAGGTATGGACTGAATCAATCGAAAAAGTTGCTCAGTATCAGCTACATCTGCCTTGCGCATTTTTCCGTCAGCCGCTTGAAGTTTCAAAGCGTGACAATTTGTCACGGTTTCGTTTCCCTCTTCCTTAAGCCTTTGTTTCAGTTTACGCCAATACGCTGCGGCATCCTTACTTTCCGTAAGCACTTCACAAACGTCAACTATCGAAAAATACCACTTCTCTTCCACGTCATCATACACGGCGCGTACCTTTTTCTCTTCAAAGAGCTTTATCTGATTGAACTTTGTCATACCATTTATTTGTATTAAAACTCAAACTTCCAAATAATTATCAGGGATTATACTCCTCTCTCCGCCCAGTCACCTCTGCCCAGGTTCCTGTATCCGATCCCTTCCTGTCGAACTTGTCGGAATTTCCGACAGGTTGCTTTTTCATTCAGTTCTTCATCCTCATAGACATGCTTGATATGTTCCACCACATTTGTACGTGAAGACCCGTATAGGTCTGCCATTTGTTGTTGTGTCAGCCAAACAGTATTGTCCTCTAATCTAACGTCAAGTCTAACCACACCGTCTTCCGACTGATAGATGATGATATTTCCTTTGTACTCGTCCATACCTTGATTATAAGAAATAGATGATACTTTTCAATCGTTATATAAAACTACCATTTTCAAAATACTTTCCTTGATTTTTTCTCTAAGTGACACTGGTTCCAGAACTACCACATCTTCCCTATGTGACAATATCTCTTGTTCAAAGTCGTAGGTGGATTTCAAGTGATATTCAAAAACAGAGTAGTCGGACATGGTTTCTACTTCTTTTTGGGAAGAATGAAGTGGGAGTGAACGGAAATACTTGGCTTGGTTGTTCATCACCTTCAAACGCACCCGTTCACATTCCACTCCGTTTTCAATGATAATGCCGAATGAATCACGATAGTAATTATGAATATTGAACCATTGAGGAAATTTGAAATTTTGCTCAGTGACAGCTAGCGACTGAATACGGTCCATGGAAAAGATGAGAATGTCTTTCCTTCTCGTTGTTTTGCCTATGACATACCACCGCAGATGGAACAGTTTCACTGCGTAAGGCATCAGTTCATGGTTGGTGGGAGCGTCGCGCTCAAAACTCTGGTAGGTCATACGGAGCACCTTACGCTCCCGCAGAGCCTGCAAGACTACAGACAGATAAGGCTCTGCCGACGGTATCGGCTCTATTGAAATGCAATCTTCAAGATCTCGAGCTTCGCGAATTGCGTTGGTCATCGAGAAGTTGTTGAGAAGCCAGCGGCGCACTTCACCATTGCGAAAGGCTGAATCGTCCTCTATGCGGTAAGTGTTGTCATGCTTGTCGCAGACTATATTCACCTGGAACAGCATTTCTATTTCCTTGCGGTGATAGTCAAACGTTCTCCGTGGAATGTCCTTTCCGTCATAATATGGCGAGTCGCACCATTTCTCGTTCAGCTCTTTCAGCGTGATGCGGCGGGCGCGATAGATGGTGCTCACCTCCCAGATATAACGTGCTAACAAATATTTTGCCATGGCTTTCAACTGTTTTTGTGCAAAAGTAAAAAATTCTTCGAGACTGTGCAACGTTTTTGCAAAAAGAATGTGTAACTTTGCAGGCACAATAACTAAAGCACTGAAATTATGGATAGAATCATATCGATTAGAGAACTATTGAGTCTTAGAGGGCTTGACGTAAACAAACGAATAAAAGTTGTGCGTCACAAAGATGCACGTAAAGAAGTCATTATCAATGGAAAGCTTGAACAAGGAAATCCTTATGACTGGTATCGCTACAATAGAGAACTGTTTATAGGATATCAAAGTGAACAAGGCAGGGATGTGTTCAAAGACGTTGATTACATTGTTTCTTTTATTGGAGAGCAGGGCACAACTGCGAGATTTGTCGGTGTGTACCATATTGACGGATTGGAAATGAAAACTTTCCCCGATGGTGCATCTTGTTATTACTATCGAATGACGCAGTTGACCGGGTTCGAAGCATTAGAAGAACGAATCATTATTGACTGGGGAAAAGGAGCTTTGTCTTGGAACCAATGGCTAACAAAGGACAAAGACAAAGAAGTCATTGAAATTACTCCAGGATTTGATAACGTATTTCCTGGATATGAAAAGGTGCTGCTTAGATTAGGTGATTTGCAGAACATCATCAAGAAAGAGTATCCTGAATGGAAGAAGATGTTGAGCGCAGTTAATTGCATTTATGTTATCTCTGACAGGAAATTGAAATCTTTGTATGTCGGTTCTACCTATAACCAAGATGGTATTTGGGGACGTTGGAAGATATATGCCGATACGGGCGGACATGGGAATGATATTACACTCAAAAAACTATGTGATGAAGACCCTCTATACGGCAATAACTTTTCTTGGGCAATATTGGAAATTTTGCCTCTAAACATCAGTCTTGACGAGGCCGTTGCTATTGAAAAGCGTTATAAAGATAAACTTGGACGAGAAGTTTGTTCTCTAAACAATAACTAATTTCTCTCCCGACTGTGCAACGTTTTTGCCACATGACTCATTACCTTTGCACCATCAATCAAGTAAAGGTAATGAGTTATGAAAGCAAAAGTAGTGAGTCAGGAAGAACTGAAGCAGATGTGCGAGCAGTTCTTGGAGGTCTGTATATCGGGCAGTGACGACGATATTCGGCATTTCGGCGAGGACGTGGAAGTCAGGTTCATCAACTACGATGGAAGCTTCGGCTACACTTATGTCTGCGACCTGTTCTTCTATCACGACCGTATGTATTACTGGTCACAACGGAAGACGCTAAAGGAACACCTTACACTAAACGACTTTGAACTTGAAGGTTCGTTGGAGATTCTGGAAATCTTCGGCGACATCAAAATCTTTCCCGTCATATTTGCCGGCGTCTACACAGGCTATCAAGACGACAAAGGGCAGAAGATATTTACAGGTGACGTAGTGAAAGCCACTGCACTCATGGAGGCAGACATGATTTCGGAGGGCGGCAGAACCCGAGCGAGAATGTGTAACGGAAAGGACTATAGCGGTGCAACGTTTATTGCCGGTATTGACTTCTTCGGGCACCGACGGGATGATTACTACTATATTTTGGACAATTGTCCCATTGCAATGAAATATACCAAGCGTGCGAAAGTCATTGGCAACGTGTTTTATGACTTAGACCGCGACCACATGGCGGTAGACATTGGCGAGCGCTGCTGCATGCTGGCCTATCCTTACAACATCAACATACGCAACCTTCACATAAAGATGGCCCATGCGCCTTACTTCATTAGCAAAACATGGCAAGAGAAGGCCTTGAAGTTCTTGAAAGGCGAGCCTCTATATGAGGAACTATCGACTACACTACAATGAGCATTATAGTCGTCGCTCCGCCCAGAATTTCGCACTTGTATCATTTCCTGATATTCGTTCGTAACAGGGGCAGGCATTAGAGAAACCAATCTCACTTCGATTATGCTTCCTGTTTTAGTGTATGTCACCTTATTGGTGAAAGCAATTTCATCTTGGGCATTAACAAAGACGGGCGTGAATAGGCTAAATAAGCCACACAGAATCGTGTTGTAAAACGCTTTTTTTCATAAAATAAAAGTGTTGAAAGGTGTTATTATTAAAGGTAACTTTTATCCCCAATGCTCATATTCCCCTCTCTGCCCAATCACCTCTATCTAAGTTTCTATAACCGATAGCCTCGGCTATATGCTGTGATTAAACGTTCTCTGAATTATCTAAGTCAGCGATGGTGCGGTCTGTGTGAGTTCAGCGAAGGGCAAGGCTTGTATCTCGCAATGGATGTCAATGCGGTCGGGGATTATAGAGCCTGCTTTTCGTTTTATACTTACATTCATGTCATTCACTTTTATCATCAAAAGGTAATGTGCTCAAGAACTTATCAAAGTCGCTTTGGAATAATCGGTCTTGGATGATGCGATACTTTTCAAATTCAGTTTCTGCATATTCCTTTGCTTCTTC
>ODAJ011935389.1_pt1 | contig 31768 bp, 19 predicted proteins | sample 1539241 | NCBI WGS metagenome assembly ODAJ01 (sample SAMN02144231, study PRJEB22623) | gut metagenome | biome: sheep rumen | host: Ovis aries | place: New Zealand
TGTATCTCCACGGGTATCGGAACCGATAACTGCGACATCGTCATGAACGAGATTGACGCGCTTGCGAACATCGATTTCGCGACCCGCACGGAGAAGGCGGAGAAAAGAAGCCTGGATATCGTCCGTATCGGTACGTGCGGCGGAATGCAGGAGGATATTCCTCTGGGTACGTTCCTTGTGAGCCAGAAGAGCATCGGTTTTGATGGCGTTTTGGCTTTCTATCACGACCGCGACAAGATTTCTGATCTGGGCTTTGAGAAAGCTTTTGTCGATTTTGTGGGCTATCCGAAGAAAGCAGCTGTGCCGTATGTGGTAGCGGCTAATCCAGAGTTGGTGGACCGCATCGCGAAAGATGATATGATGCGCGGTTGTACGATTGCTTCGAATGGTTTCTATGGTCCGCAAGGACGTGTGCTGCGCGTCGATCTGGCGGTTCCGGATATCAATGAGAAGATCACCGACTTCCGTTACGAGGGTCAGCGGATTACCAACTATGAGATGGAGGGTTCCTGTATCGCAGGTCTCGCGCTCCATATGGGTCACCGCGCTATGACTGTCTGCTGTGTTATTGCCCAGCGTAAGATTGAGGCTGCGAACACCGACTACAAGCCGCGTATCAAAGAGTTAATCAAGACCGTATTGGAGAGAATCTAATTTCTCTTGATCTTCCGTTTATGAAAGAGGTATTACAACATTTCGCTATCACTAATGAAGTTGGTGAGGCACAGCCGTTACGTATCGGTTTTATCAATGACTCATTTATTGTTCCGGCGAAGCGCGTCGGCGAACGGTCGTACTGCTTACAACGTATCAACCACCGCATTTTCAAGAATGTAGATGGGTTGATGCGGAATATCCAGTTGGTCACAGATCATATCCGTGAGAAGTTAGAGACCGCCGGAGTGAGCGATGTGGAGAGAAGAGTGTTGCAGTTGGTGCCGACGAAAGACGGGAAGTTGTATTACCGAACGGAAGGTGGTGATTATTGGCGGTTGTACGTGTTGGTAGAACCGGCTACTTCGCAGGAGAAAGTGACACCTAAGTCTGCAGAGTTAACCGGTGAAGCGTTCGGACGTTTCCAGCGGCAATTGGCGGATCTGCCTTTTGACGCGTTATGCGAGTCCATACCTAATTTCCATAATATGGAGTTTCGGTTGCAGGAGTTGGATGAGGCGATAGAGAGAGCTAAGAGCCTTCCGCCTTCAGATGTCCGAAAGAAGCGGTTAGAGGCATGCAGAGATATTATTGCGGAGATTGACAAGAGAAGGGATGAGATGTGTCTGGCAGAGCGGTTGTTCCGAGAAGGGAAGTTGCAGAAACATATTAACCACTGCGACACGAAGGTGAATAATGTGCTCTTTGACGAAGCCGGCAGGCCGATTTGTATCGTGGATCTGGATACTGTGATGCCGGGGTTTGTGTTCAGCGATTTCGGCGATTTCATGCGCACGGCGGCGAATACAGGTCTGGAGGATGATCCGAACTTAGATAATATCCATGTGGATTTAGAGGTTTTTGAGGCGTACGCACGCGGGTATCTGAAGGAGGCTACATTCCTGACAGACTTGGAGAAAGAGTTGCTGCCGTACGGATGTCGGTTGCTGAGTTACATGCAGACCGTGCGATTCTTTACCGATTATCTTAACGGGGATACGTATTATAAGATTGCGTACCCGGAGCATAACTTAGTGCGTACAAGAGCGCAGCTGAGGCTGGTTGAGGAACAGGAGAAAGCAGAAGAGCAAATGCGGAGCATTATTGCTCATTTATGATTTATGATTTACAAGATAGATCAAGTTAATTGGCCGGAGGCTTTTCCCGAGAAGCCGGAGGTGGTAGTGGAAGTGAATAACGACCATGAGCGGCTGTTTCTGAAATGGCATGTGAAAGGCGAACAACTGCGTGCTGTAACCACGGAGGATCAAGGACCGGTGTGGGAAGACAGTTGCGTGGAGTTTTTCTGCCAGGTGCCGGGAGAAAAGCATTATTGTAATTTCGAGTGCAACTGTATAGGTGCGATGGTCGGATCGAGACGGCTGAGCCGCACGGACGATATACAGCCATTTTCGAAAGAGGAGATGGCGCGTATTGAGAGGAAGTGCAGCTTTGCGCGTGAGGCTTTTGAAGAGAAAGACGGGATGTTTGAGTGGGGAGTAGAATTAAGCATACCGCTGGATTTGATCTTTAGAGAGCATCAACCGGCGTTTCCTCAGACGTTACGGGCTAATTTCTATAAGTGCGCGGACAAGACGAAAAAGCCTCATTTCCTGAGTTGGCAACCGATATCGTTGCCGAATCCTAATTTCCATTGCCCGGCTTTTTTCGGGGAGATTGTTATAGTGTGAGATGCTGAAGCATTCGATGAGCATTCGATGAGCATACGATCAGCATTCGATTGGGTACTTAGGCAATGCTTAGAAAATGAAAAGGCAGTCACGAGAGTGGCTGCCTTTTTTGGGGGGGGATGAGACGACCTTTTTGTTAAGTCGTGATTTTAGGCGTAAACACCGGGATTTTTAGATTGGTTCAATGCCTGATCCGGAACCTCCGTAGTTGAGATTTCCTCCGTGTACAGAACCCACACAAATGGTATTCATGAGACAAGTTTGCTGAATTGTCGTTTGGGGTTGATTATATATCTTTTTCATAATAGTTGTCATTTAATGGTTAAACAAATTTCAATTCAGGTTACTTAATCATTATACCCATTGCGTTATAACGAATACCATCCCGGATGATGATGAGTTGCCCATTCTCGATGCGTTTTCCGTTATCCTTTGTTTCGTTAATGAGGTTGATAGAGGTGGCTTCTCCCGGGTTTCTAACGATGTTCATTCTGCGGATAGCGGGCGCAGGCGAAGGTGCATCATGGATAGTGAACCAAGCGCGAAATCCTTTAATCGGAGTGTCCGTTTCGGGGTAATAAAGCGTGTTGTCCGGACCGAGATAGAGAATGTCGGTATTGGCAGTAAGTGTCGTAGAAACGAAAGTGCCAACGAAGTTTGCATTTGTCTTAGTGGTGGCAGCCGGATTCGCAGTTTTGAATTGAACGCCTGCAAAGATCGGGTTTACTATGTCCGTTGAAGGTTTGATGAACACCGGCGTACCTTGGTAAATGTCGCTGGAGTTGTTGAGCGTAACATTCAGGACCTCGCCTTCAACAGTAGCTTCTCCGAGGGTATAAATCTCTACATCATTTCCGAAGACATCCTTGCACATATCCGAAGCGACAGCGAAAGGCAGGCAGAATGTGTTATACATACCGGCTCTGAGCGTACGGATGATTTGTACGTCGTATGTGTTTTCATCGGTGACTTTGCTTGCCCAAGCAGAGTTGTCTGTTGCTGTTTCGCCAATGGAAACAACGCTCGGTTCTGTTACAACCAAGCTGGTGAGGTAGCCACGTGACCAAGCCGTAGTGTTTTCTACTTTCACGGAATAGTTACCGGCAGGAAGAGCGAAATAATGGGTGATAGTTTGTGCACCGCTACTCGGTTTGGCTTCATAGGAATCAATGCGAGTTTCGCTATCATTGTAGATAGTAATCTTGTAACTTTGGCTATTCGTGCTGTTTACACCCATTGTGAAGAGAAAGAGACCATTATGGTCGGTCGTTACCGCCCAACGTGCCCATTCTCCGACAGGGTTGGTGTCTCCGATAGGTGCGAAATATAGTTTTCCGTCGGTGACATGTGCGTTAGCGCTCAATACGGCTTGGTTGAACGGTAGCACGTCAGGAAGATTAATTGTAGAGGAAACAACCGGCGCAAAGATGAGGGAAGCGATTTTCGCGATAGAACCGCTCGGAGCGTTGGTCACTTTGACGATGTAGTTCTTTCCACCAACAAGATTGATGCGTCCTAATTCGAGCGCTAAAACGCCTGTTGAAGAAACATACGAGCCTTCCGAACCAGAAGCGACAGCCGGTTCAGCTTCGTTCTCAAATACCTCAACGGTCAGGCCGTGTGCATTAGGAGCGTCGATGTTGAGGGTGATGTCATAGAACGCAGTTTCTGAAGTAGAGATGTTCCACTTAATCCATGCTGAGGATGTACCGGAGGACGGGAACTGGATGTAATCTGCGTCGCGGGTACAACCTGAGAACAAGGCGTCGGCGATGTTCAGGGTAGTGTTGGCAGAAGGAGAAACAGGGATAACTGCTCCGCCGAGATAAGTGAGAGTGATATTATCAATTTGAGCAGAAGTCCATGCTTGATCATCATTCAGAGTAATAGTGTAATCACCTTCTGTTGGGATAGAAATAGATCCTGGCAGAGTAGATGCTTGTTCGGACAATTCGCCAACACTAATACCATCTGCATCCAATATTTCAACTTTAAGTTTATGCACGGTAGGGCTTCCAGCATGTAAGTTAAGGGCAACTCCCACAACACAAGCCCTTTCTGCATGAATCTTCCACATTGCAGTACCGTTTGTGGATTTATTATTATAATAAAGATACTCATTTACATCATCATACCAGATGTTTCCATTCAATTTTGCTTTGTCTCCAGTAAGTTGGTAAGGTGAAGCGAAATCGGTAGAAGGTAGAATGGGAGCTGTGTACCAGCGTGGATCTCCGAGGTCGGAACCATCGGTAGCAGCAGCTACAGCAGGAGAGATGGACATCGTAACCCAGTTGTTTGGGAATGTATATTTGTCGTTGGCAAGGTCGTTGAAAAGCGGATCAGCAGCTGCACAATTAGTAACTGTACAACCATATGCGATACCTGCACGCTCCTGATCTTTAGTAAAGTTGTATGTCAGACAGTTGGAAACAGAACCACCTCCATCGCAATAAACGGCGCGTTGGGCCAATTCAGTAGGGTGCATGAAAATACAGTTAGAAACGGAAACATCGCTTAAAAAATGTGTGCGAATGTTTGCATGTCCGGAATCAACACAAGGATTGTTATAGAAAGTACAATGGTCGATGATAACTTTGATAGCGTCAGAAGTTGTAGATGTAGCTGTACTGAATGGACGAACCTCTATAATACTTCTCCAGTCGGTTAATGCAGTAGTATTCGCAAAGGTAGAATTCCTAACAATTAATTGGTCACAAGTTTCTGTACCTTCAGTTGTGCTTTGAGCGAAATAAATAGATTGTTTTTGGTTATTATGGAAATAACAGTTATTTACGTTTAAAGTGCCAGTATGAGTCCCTGCGTCTCCATAAATAACGATGTTTTTCATGTTACGGAACTCACATCCATCTAAGTTCAGGCTATTCACATTATACTGACGGATAATATAAGAATACGAACCCTGATCGCTTCCATCAAATATAATGTTTTTTATCACAACGTCTTTACCACCATCAACTTTAATATAAGTATGAAGTTGAACGATAGGCGTAGCGCCTTCTGCAGCTTGAATTTCAACGCTTTTATTAAACTCAATGTAATTGTCATCGGTGTACGTACCATCTGCAAGGATAAGTACATCGCCATCAACAGTAGAGGAGGCAGCCAAAGCATAACGAATCGTGTTTACGCCCGGAGCAATGTTAATCTCCTTGGCAGTTGTCATTAGTGTGAAAACTAATGCGGGGAGGAGTAGAAAAAGTTTTCTCATAGTATTAAAATTTTAAAGTTAATAATCAAAAAACGGTGCAAAGGTACAAAAAATTTAAGGAACGCGCGTGAGGGAATAAATGTTTTAAAACATATCCAGAATTATTATTTTTGCCGAAATGGTCCGTAAAATACTTATAAGCATTGCTTATAAAAAAAGAGAAGGAAAGCAGGAATTTCTTGATTTTTTTGTTTCGTAATGTTTCGAAAGAAGAAAAACATCAGAGAGTGTTAATTGTAAGTTGCTAAAACACAAGTAATTGCGCTGTTTCTGTTTCGATTTAAAGAAGGATTGTTTCGAAGATGTGTTGTATAGCATATTTTGTACGTGTGCGTAAGTAAAAAAAAAATAGTAATTTTGCGGCCGAAATGGTGAAGAGCCGAGACTTAAGAGCGAAGAGCCGAGAGCTAAGAGCCGAGCGTTGATAGAGTACAGACAAATAATCATAAAAATTTCATAAATAACATGAAAACTGGATTTACATTCAAAGAGATTCATCAACAGCCTGCTATGTGGCGGAAAGAGATGGAGGCGTTGTTAGCGAAGAAGGCTGAGGTAAGTGCATTCATGCACAAGTATTTGACTTCTGAGACCGACGTTGTGTTATCGGGAGCCGGAACATCCGCTTTTATTGGCGATGCGTTGCAGCCTGTGATGCGTGGCATCTGGCGGAACGTTCGTTCGGTAGCTACGACCGATCTGATTACTCACGCAGCGTATCTGTTGGATAAAGACAGACCGTTGCTGCTGATTAGTTTTGCTCGTTCGGGAAACAGCCCGGAGAGCGTAGGAGCCGTTAATTTAGCCAATAAGATTTGCAAGAATGTGGCTCATGTATATATTACTTGCAATGCGAACGGAAAGTTAGCTATGCAAGCCAAAGAGGCTGCGGCTAAGGGGGAGAGCAATATATTGTTGCTGCAGTTACCTGAAGAGACGGATGACAAGAGTCTGGCGATGACGAGTAGTTTCTCGACGATGCTGCTGACCTGTCTGATGTTGGGCCGCATCGATCGTCTGGATAAAGATGTAGATATGATCGAGAAAGTGGCGCAGAATGCAGAGGCTGTGATAGCGAACTACGAGGAGCAACTGAAAGAGATTGCCGAGCGTCCGTTTGAGCGCGGTGTGTTCTTGGGTTCGGGTGCGCTGAAGGGTATTGCCGAAGAGTGCCATCTGAAACTGCAGGAGTTGACAGACGGCGCTGTGGTATGTAAGTTCGACAGTTTCTTAGGTTTCCGTCATGGTCCGAAAGCGGTAGTGAACGACAAGTCGATTGTTGTTTATCTGATGGTGGACGACGAGAAAGTACAACGTTACGAGCGTGATTTGGTTCGCCAAGTAGATGCCAATAACAAGCCTGTAGCACAAGTGATTGTGATTGCCGGAAAGAAGCCGGAGTTAGAAGGCGTACATGCCGATTTGGTTGTACAAATGCCTCATGGTCCGGGTGAGAATGATTTCTACGGAATCGTCGCGTACGTGCTCGTGGGACAATTATTAGGATTCTACGCGAGTCACGCGCACGGGTTGAATCCCGATGCTCCGAGTGTAAGCGGAAATATCCACAGAGTGGTAGAGGGTGTGACCATCTATGAATAAGCTCGGTATGGTACTTATCAAAACCGTCCTGCCCCGGACTGCGGCTCCGCGTCCCCAACACGCTCCGCACGCTTTTGATTGAGTACATACCTCGCTGGAAAAAGATAGAAACATTTAAAATAAAATTAATATGGCAAAGACAGAAAATATCCTCCGCGTCATGGAGGAACGTAAAAAAGCAACGGGAGTACCGATGACGTTATTTGCAGCATGTCCGAACTCCTTATCAGTAATCAAGGCATCATTCCGCGCGGCGAAGCGTAATAACTCGCCGATCTATTTTGCAACGACGCTGAATCAGGTGGACTGCGACGGTGGTTATACGGGTATGACGCAGGCAGAGTTCACGAAGATCTTGGCTCGCGAGGCTGCGGCGGTTCATTACACGGGTCCGTATGTAGTAGCTATCGATCACGGCGGTCCGTGGCTGAAAGACAAACAGAGTATTGAGCGTTGGGACACCGAGCGCGCGATGGACGGCGTGAAGAAGAGTTACGAGGCTGCTCTATTGGCAGGTTATGACCTTATTCACGTAGATCCGACGGTAGATATCTTCCTGCCTAAAGGCGAGATCATTGATATTCATGTTGTAGTTAAACGAACAGTTGAGTTGATTTTGCACGCCGAGAATTTCCGTAAGGCTCATGGCATAGCTCCAATCAGCTATGAAGTAGGTACAGAGGAAGTTCATGGCGGTCTGGCAGACGAGAAGACGTTTGACACGTTCCTGGAGGGCCTGAAAGCCGGTCTGCATGAGGTAGGTCTGGATGATATCTGGCCTTGCTTCATCGTGGGCAAAGTGGGTACGGACCTGCACACGACTTTCTTTGATCCGGAGGTAGCGCGCAAATTGACAGCGAAAGTTCGTCCTTACGGCAGTTATATCAAGGGTCACTATACCGACGACGTAGAGAATCCTGAGGATTATCCGAAGGCAGGCATGGGTGCTGCGAACGTAGGTCCGGAGTTCACAATGAACGAGTACGAGGCGCTGGCTGAGTTGGAAGAAGAGGAGAAAAAACTCTACGCAGAGGGCAAGATTGCTCAGCTGAGTCACATGACCGAAGTGCTCTGGCAATGCGTTTATGAGAGTAACCGCTGGAAGAAATGGCTGCACGGAGAAGAGGTTGGCAAAGACCTGAAGGAGTGCACCCCGGAGAGACAGTTATGGCTGGTGATGACCGGTTGTCGTTATATATGGCAGAAACCGGAGGCTCTGGTAGCTCGTCAGACCTTGTATGAGAACCTTGAGCGTCTGGGTATCCATGCAGAAGAGGTAGTGCTGATGCGTATTGAGCACAACATGGATAAATACTACAATGCATTCAATATCGTTAACCTGAACGACTATCTGAAATGAAAACCAGATTATACATGTTCTCTCTCGCGCTCGCGTCCATTGTATTAATGGGCGCGTGCGGGTGTGAGAAAAAGGGCGAGGAAGTTACCCCTTCGAAGAGAGATACGACGGTAGTGGAGCCGGAGAACATGATTTGGTCCGGCAAGCCCTATTTCAATGTGCCGATAGCCAACAATGAATCGGTTGAGAAGCAGATACCGGTTCGAGTGCGGATACTTACCGACACAAAAAAAACATTAGTGGATCTGTTCGATACAGTACAGGTGGCTGCCGGTGCCAATAAGCAATATGCGATGACTACGCCGGATAAAATGGCCCCGGGATTCTATCGCGCTATATGTTATGTCAATGAGGTCAATGTTCGCTCGTTTGCATTCGGTATCGATCCGTTTGATATCGTTTCGGCGCCGGATAAACAACTTGATTTTGACCAATACTGGCAGGGGGTGAAAGACCAACTGGCGGCGGTTGATATGAATCCCGTACTGAAGGAGATTACAGAGAAGAGTTCTTCCGCCCGCAAGGTTTATCTGGTAGAATTTTACTCGGTGCCCGACGGAGCTGAAGGTGATCCGGTGAAGATTCGCGGCTATTACTGCGAACCCCAAGATGGTGCAAAGCACCCGGTGCTGCTCCATTTCTACGGCTATGACACCCAGGGAAGTAAAGCCAAATGCGAGTGCCCGTCCGGTGGTAATTCGCAGTACGCGGAGTTCTATCTGTCGCATCGCGGGCAGTACTTGAACAATCGTCCTGCAACAACTCATAACCCCGGTATTGACGAAGACTGTGTGAATATCTATGGAGACTGGTTGGCTTACCATTTCGGAGATAAAGACAGTTATTATTACCGCGGTGCGTTTATGGACGCCGTTCAAGCCGTTCGGTTCATGGCTACTCGTGAGACGAGCGATATGAATAAGCTTTTTGCCGAGGGCTCCAGCCAAGGCGGCGCGCTTTGTTACGCATGTGCTTCGCTAAGTGATTATCCGTTCACGGCTATTACTCCCAACGTCGCTTTCTTGGGCGATTTTCCTGACTATTTTCAGATTGTAGGATGGCCTGCCGAGACCTATAAGAAAGAAGCTAAAGAGCTCGGTATGACGGATGAGGAGATGTTTGCATTCCTGTCTTATTATGACACCAAGAATCTGGCAACGCGTATCTCTTGTGCGGTGTTGGCAACGAGCGGTCTGATGGACGGGACTTGTCCTCCGCATACCAATATAGCGCCGTTCAACAACCTGTTGACTCCGGCGGAGGATAAGGAGTATCATTTTTATCCGACGATGACGCACGATTATCCGAAAGATTGGTATTCGATGATAGAAAACTTCCGAAAAAAATATTTGTAATATGAAGACATTTGATATTATCGCCTTAGGCGAACTGAACGTGGATCTGATATTGAATCAGATAGAAAGCGAGCCGGAGATCGGCAAAGAGAAGTTTGCCAAACAGATGACGTTGACCTTAGGTAGCTCCACCGCTATCTTTGCAGCCAATGCTGCAGCGCTCGGCGCTAAAGTGGCTTTCTGCGGCATGATCGGGAATGACAGTTTCGGTGATCTGGTAGAAAATTCTCTGAAAGCCAAAGGTGTGGATACGCGGTATCTAATCCGTCAGGACAAGTACGCTACCGGTGCGACTATTTGCATGAGTTACGACGAGGACCGCGCCAACTTGACGTACCAGGGAGCGATGGATTATATGTCGTTGGATGATATTAATCCGGAAGTGTTTAAAGAGGCAAAACATATTCACATCTCTTCTATCTTCATGCAAAGCGGCGTGAAACGCGATCTAATGAAGATTTTGGAGCTCTGCAAAGCGAACGGCGTGACCACTTCGCTGGACAGTCAATGGGACCCGACGGAGCAGTGGGATCTGGATTATAAGGCAGTCCTGCCGTTGCTGACGGTATTTATGCCGAATGAGACGGAGCTGAAGTTCCTGACGAAGAGCGAGAGCCTGGAAGAAGCGATCGAGAAGATCCGTCCGTACGCTAACGCTGCAGTCATTAAATGTGGCAGCAAGGGAAGTCTGCTGATGCGCAAAGGTCAGCCGGACCGGATGCAGAAAGCTCTGCTGAACGAGCGTGTGGTGGATTGTATCGGTGCGGGCGATAGTTTCAATAGCGGCTTTATCACTCGTCTGGCAGCTGGCGATGCGTTGGATAAATGTCAGGAGTATGGTAATATGACCGGAGCGGTCAATACCACCGCCGCCGGCGGAACGACTGCTTTTACCTGCCGCGAGGATGTAGAGCGTGTGGGTAGAGAGCGATTCGGATGGAGTTGACAAGACCCATATTAATATACTGTGTAGCGCTGGCGTTGAATGCGTCAGCGGCTACGCGTTATGTGAATCCGGGCGAATCTATCGGTCGGAATCTGGATTTCTGTCGTGCCGGTGATACCTTATTGATCGGTGAAGGGGTGTATCACGAGGCGATTGTGCTAAAGGACGGCGTGACCATCATCGGTCAGGAGGGTAAAACCATCTTGGACGGAACGGGCTTAGATACGCGTCTTCTTTCTTGCGCGAAGGACTGCGAACTACCGACTTATGTTGAGAATCTGGTGCTCCAGAACGCGCGTCATCATGAGCGCGGCGGCGCAGCCTGGTTGCGCGGGAAAGTGATCATGAGACATTGTGTGGTACGCGGTTGTAGCGGTTTGCAATGCGGCGGAGTGCTGATAAAGGGTAATTTCCCAGAGGCATCTGCGTTAGGTGCTAAAGTGGAGGAGTGTATTATCCATAACTGCTCTGCGACCGGGCATGAATGGCCGGACGCAGGAGGAGTAGCGAATTTCGACGGCACGCTGAATCATTGTACGGTAGCCAATTGTTATGGAGACCGATACGGAGGGATTCATTCGGAGAGTTCGGTATATGCTTGTACTTTCTGGGGTAACAGGAATGAGTATGGTTTTGTCGATCCGACGAATTATGTCTCTGATGAGAGTATTTCCGGTACAAGCAGAGCGGATGAGGGATTCGAGGCGCATTTCTTTGAGCAACCTTGGTTGGATACAAATAACGAAGGTGAGAATGGTCCGCATTTCATGGATCCGGCTACTTTTGCCGGCGTTCCGATGACGGCAGCCGAAGAGGCTATAGTGCTTGTGGCGGATTACCGCGTGGGAGCGCCTACGGGTGTGATTGCCACCATGCCTCCTGCGCGTAAGGAGGACCGCCCGGAGGATTATACTCTTTATAGTTCAGCCGATTACACGGTGCCGTCGTTTATGGCGCATCTTGTGGATGGCGGAGTGCCTTTAGAAGACAAACATGATCCGTACTGTATGGTAGCGACGATTAACGGCGATCCGCGGACTCGGATGGCTTTCTGCTGGTTTACCAACGAAGGAGTGAAGGATGGTGAGGTGCAGATTGTAGCTAATGCTCATGCCACGGCAGAGGATTTTGAGATAGGCTCTCTACAGATTGCAGCAACCGTAACGACCACTCCGCCTCTTCATTATGCCATTTCCTCCTCGGGCATCCTGCAGAAAGCGAAGATCGATAAGAACACAGCTTTCCGATACGAGAGCCATAAGGCCGTAGCGGAGAATCTGACGCCGGGAACGGAATATAGTTGGCGAGTAGGGTATGAAGGTCATTGGAGCGAGATCGGTCATTTTCGGACGGCTGATGCAGAGCAGGATACATATTCGTTTGTCTATATGACCGACAGCCATATACAAAATCAGAAATATATTGACGAGGCGCGTCTTTGCGCAGAGGCGGTAGCACGAAATGAGAAGGAGGCGCGGTTCTGTGTCTTTCCAGGAGATTTTGTTGACACGGGTACAGAGAATAACAGCGAATGGGAGTGGGAGCGCTGGTTTGAAGAGGCGATGAAGCCGGTGTTGATGCAAATGCCTCTTGTGCCGACGGACGGAAATCATGACGAGAGTCCGCTGTTGAACTATAACTATCATTTCAATGCCGGAATCAATTATAGCTTCGTCTATGGAGAAATGCAGATGATCGTGTTCTCTATGCAAGATTTGGACTACCTGCAGAGCGACTTGGGCGGATGGTTCAAGGAGCAGGCTCATAAGGCTCCCGATGCGAGGTGGCGCGTGGGCTTGGTGCATAAGAATTTGTTCTCGGGTTCGGACCATCAGCGCGACAAAGAGACTCCGCTGCTTAGGGCGACGATGTTGCCGGTGATGAAAGAGTGCAAAGTGGATCTGATGCTGCAGGGTCATGACCATTGCTATGAAGTAATCGGTCCGGTGGATAGTACGCTCTATTTCATCGGTGCTACTTGCGGCGCGAAACGCTATACACCGCTCACTCGTGAGGAGATGGAAGCGACCAAACATATTCACCAGGTGGAGAACTATTATGATTTGTTTCGCTGTTTGGAGCAACCCGGTGCGCCGAGTTATACAAGGGTGACAGTTTATCCGGATCATCTTAGTCTGGACACCTATAAGGTGCTACCGGACGGAAAGATAGAATTATTTAATACGATTATATTATGAAAAAACTGTACTATTTGTTATTAGCCGGCTGCTTTGCATTAGTAGCCTGTGAGAAACCCGTCGAACCGGACACCCCCGAAAAGCCCGATGAGCCGAAGGACACTACCCAAACCGAGTTGACCAAGTGGGAGATTCTCGATACCACTTACACCGTTCGTGATTATACGGTGCCCAGCCACACGGCGTTTAAGATTGCGCTGACTACTTGTATATCGGATTCTTCGGAGGTTAATTTAGCCGCCTTGGATCAAGCCATTAAGGATCTTGTGCCGAAAGAGGAACCGTATTGTATGGTAGCGACGTTCAACGGTGACCCGAAGACGCAGATGGGTTTCTGCTGGTTCACCAATGAGGGTGTAACAGAAGGCGAGGTGCAGATCGTAGCTGTGGAGGATGCCAAGGAGGAGGATTTCCAGAGCGGAGTGATTACCATACCTGCTACGCCGACCCTTACGCAAAAACTACGCTACTCCGGCAAGGCGCGTTATATCGTAAATGCCTCGGGTATAGGTGCCGGCGAACGGTACAAATATATCAGCCACAAAGCGCTGGCGGAGAACCTGACGCCCGGTACGGCGTATAGTTGGCGTGTGGGGTATGAGGGTCACTGGAGTGAGATAGGTCATTTCCGTACAGAGGATGCTGCCCAAGGCGAGTTCTCATTCCTCATTATGAGCGACAGTCATATCATGAATCCGACGTATGTCAAAGAGGCGCGTCGTTGTGCTCTCGCGGCGGTAAAGACTGCGCCGGAAGCGCGTTTCTGCTGCTTCCCCGGTGATTTCGTCGAGGACGGCGATGCCAACAACAGCGAATGGGAATGGGAGCGTTGGTTTGAGGAGAGTATGGAGCCGGTGATTAAGGCGATGCCGATGGTTCCGACCGATGGCAATCATGACGATAGTCCGAATATCAACTATACGTACCATTTCAACACCAATACAGATTTCAATAGCTATACCACTGCGCCGCAGTTTGAAGGTATTGTGTATAGCTTCGTTTATGGCGACGTGTTGTTCTATGTGTTCTCGATGCAGGATTTCTGGCGTGAGACCCATAGCTATGTCGATTGGACATCTGTTTATCTGACAGAGCATTTGGGATCTTGGTTCAAGGATCAGACACGGGCAAACCCGAATACCAAATACCGTGTGTCGGTAGCGCATTTCAACCTCTTCTCCGGATCGGACCATTCCACAGACAAAGAGCCGCCGGTATTCCGCTCTTGTATGCTGCCGGTTTTCAAAGATTGTGAGATTGACGTGGCGTTACAGGGCCATGATCATACTTACGAGGTTATTGGTCCGGTTAATCCCGATGATTGCACTCCGATATTAAGTGCTATCACGGATCGCGAGGAGGTGCCGGTGGATGGCAACAAGAACCGAACGGGTTATAAAGGCGGTACGTATTGCACGGATGAAGGTACGTTCTACTTCATCGGTGCCACCTGTGGACATAAGCGCTATTATCCTCACAGCCGCGAACGAATGGAGGCAGATTATACCGAAGATCCGAACCTGCTGAAAGACGGCAAACACCATAATGTGAAGAACTATTTCGATCTCTTTACCGGAATGTTCGGTCAGCCGGAGGCGCCGACTTTTACGAAGATTACGGTGAAGGACGATTGTCTGGAGTTTAACTCCTATACAGCGGATGACGATCAGGGTAATGTCACGTTGCTGAATACCATGCGAATCGTTCGTACCAAGAATCACTCTGTACCCTTATTTAACTAATCTTAATAAAATCATTTATCATGAAACGATTATTACTTCTTTTGACGGTCAGCGCAGCGGTGCTGTGCGCGTCAGCAAGCAACCGTTATGTCTCGCCGACAGGCGATGACGGAGACGGTAAGTCGTGGGAACATGCGAAGACCACTATTGCCGGAGCTATCTGGGATGTTGGTGCCGGCGACACAATGTTTATCGCTGCCGGTGTCTATAACGAAGGTATCTCCGCCCAGAATGGTGCTACCTATTTAGGCGGATATGATGCTGAAACAGGGCTTCGTGATCCTGAGTTATACGAGACCATCATCGATGGTACGGGTCGTACCACATGGTCCTTCGTGAAGTATGATGGAGACCCCGCAGTACGTATTACCGTGGACGGTCTGGTATTCCAGAATGCGAACCATAGCGAGTGGGGTGGTGCAGCGATGTATCTTCGCGGAAACATGACGGTCAATAACTGCGTATTCCGCAACAACACCAGCGGTTCGAAAGCCGGCGGTATGTTTATTGACCCGTCGGGAGCCGAGCAAACTATCATCAGCAACTGTCTCTTTGAGTTCTGCAACAATACTGCAGGAGACCAAGCAGCAGCCATTAGTTTTGAGGACAAGGCTAATTTGAATGCTTTGGTGGAGAACTGTATTATTCGCGGTTGTACGGGCGATGTTATGATTTATTCGCGTGTTGGTTCTGTCATCCGCAACTGCGTGGTATATAACAATCATTCTTCCAAGAACGGCTGTCTCTATGGTAAGGGTACGTTCATTAACTGTACGGTAGCTAACAACACGGGTGTGGACGGTCGTTACGCCGGATGTCGTGTAGAGGGAACGGTAGTGAACTCTGTCTTCTGGGGCAATACGGCGCCGAATGCACCGAATGTGAACTATGTTGCAAGTGGTAAATGTACTTACAGCAAGGCGGACGCAGGTAATGGTATTACGCTTGGCCTGAATACGGATAATAATGCTGCGGATGGTCCTAATTTCCGTAGCCCGACGGGTTTTGCGGGTGTACCGACATCCAATACGGAGAGAATGGCAGTAGCTAATGCGGACTTCTCGCTGACCGATGCTTCGACTCAGCTGCTGAATAACGGCGATGCGACTCTGGCTCCGGCAACGGATATTATAGGAGTAACTCGTCCGAAAGGTTCCGGCGTAGATATTGGAGCTTATGAGTATGATCCGTCCGCCACGGTGATTGCCGTTACGGGCGTAAGTATCACTCCGGCTTCCATCGAGATTATCGAAGGCAAAACGGGTACATTGGTAGCCGAGGTAGAGCCGGCTAATGCGAATAATAAACGCGTCACCTGGTCGATTGACGATCCGGCGATTGCAACGATTCAGAATGGTAAGATTACCGGTGTAACGCCGGGTACGACTACTGCGAGGGTTACGACTCAGGAAGGTGGTTTTACTGCAGCAGCTACGGTAGTGATTGCTCCGAAGCCGCCTGTGAAATATCCGCATGAGGTAGTAGAGGCTGAGGCTACGTACCATATCGAGGACTACACGATTCCGAGTTTCATTCCGTATCTGGTAGCAAAAGAAGTAGCTAAGATTGATAGTATGGAGCCGGATAATATTGATCTGTTGCCGACTATTCCCGAGAAAGTTGCAGCCATGCAGGAGAAGATCAGCGAACTGAAGGTTAAAGAGTATCCGTACAACCAGATCGCTACTATCTATGGTGATCCGGCTACCCATATGGGTTTCTGCTGGTTTACGAACGGCGGTATTACAGAAGGAAAGGTACAGCTGGTAGCGATGGCTAATGCTACGGCAGAGGACTTTACCGAATCGAACGGAGTTATTGAAGTAAGTGCTCAGACGACGGACGCTACGCTGCATTACACGCCTATCCAGGCCTCGGAGAGTCCGAAGTACGATATCTGTACAGCAGCGGGTCTGCCGCGTAACACGAAGTTTAACTACGTGAGTCATAAGGCGCAGGCTACTACCTTGCAGCCGGGAACGGTATATAGCTGGCGTGTCGGTTATGGGGAGTATTGGAGCGAGATAGCCCAATTCGTGACCAAAGAGGCTAATCAGGGTGATTTCTCATTCGTCTATATGACCGACAGCCATATACAAGACTATGAGTATATTGATCAGGCTCGCCAATGTGCAGCGGCAGTAGCCCAGAACGAGCCGGACGCTAAGTTCTGTTTGTTCCCCGGAGACTTCGCCGATACAGGAGGTGATACTAACTCCGAGTGGCAATGGGAGCAGTGGTTCGAAGGTTCGATGCGTCCTGCATTGAACAAGATGGCTTTTGTGCCGACTGACGGTAATCACGATGACAGTAAGAGCTTGAATTACGACTACCACTTCAATACCGACTGGGGCTTTGCCAATGCAGCGGAGACCAAACCGCAGTTCAAGGGAATTACCTATAGTTTCGTCTATGGCGATGTATTGTTCCTTGTTTATTCGTTGCAGGATTGGTGGCGCGCACAGGGTAGTAGCGAGCAATCGATGCGGTCCTCTTACCTGAGCAAGGATGTAGCAAACTGGTTCAAGTCAGAGATTGCGAAATATCCGAATACCAAGTACCGTGTGACGGTTTCGCATAAGAACCTCTTCTCGGGTGCAGGTCACCATACGGATGACGAGTGTCCGTTGCTGAGAAACATGATGCTTCCGATCTTCAAGGAGTGCGAGATCGACCTTGCTATCCAGGGTCACGACCACTGCTACGAGGTGATTGGTCCGGTTAATCCGGATACCTGGACGGTAGTACCGGGTTCTGTAACCGACACCACGCGTATAGCACCGGAGGCTACCGGCAGATGGGAAAGAAGTGAGAACAAGACAGGTCTGGAAGGCGGTACGTTTAAGACCGATGAAGGTACGCTTTATTTCATTGGCGCAACCTGTGGTCGTAAGCGTTACGAGCCGCACAACCGTGCTTTGATGGAAGAGGAGTACACGACCGATCCAAGTATTCTCTTTGACTACCACCACCATAATGTCAATAATCTCTTTGATCTGTTTAATACTAAGTTCGGTCAGCCGGGTGCACCGAGTTACAGCCGATTCAACGTAACGAATCAAGGCATTGAGGTGGTTACGTACAAGACGGACGCAGCGGGTAATAAGACAGTTTATAACACTATTCATGTAAAACGCGACACTCCTCACTCAGTGCCATTAGGCTATGAGAATGTGCAGGTGGAGCAACCGGTTCGGAATGGTGAGAAATTCATCCGTAACGGCCAGTTGTATATTATGAAAGATGGCGTGACGTACAATATATTAGGTATTTCTGTAAAGTAAAAAAGAGGTACAAAATGTATATATATACATAGTATATATATAGTAAAAGAGGGGCGAAAATTGGTTTCGCTCCTCTTTTATACTATTCTGACGTCTATATTCATCGCTTTGAGTTTGGAGGCCATTCCTGACGGGATGGCGGAGTCGGTAATGATGCAGTTTAGATCCTTGACGTTAGCGACGAAGGAGAAGCTTCGTTTGTTGAATTTGGAGGAGTCAAAGACTGCGATTACCTGTGCAGCCTGCTGCATCATCAGCTGGTTGAGCAGTGCTTCTTCGAGGTTCGGGGTAGAGATGCCGTTTTCTAAGGAGAAGGAATCTACGCCGAGGAAGAGTTTGTACTGGCTGAAATTCCGTAGAACGGCGAGTGCGAGCGGTCCGACGGTAGAGTAGCTGTTGAGGCGGACGTGTCCTCCGATGAGTACTACTTCGAAGCGTTTGTAGGACATCAGTTCCATGGCGATGTTGAGGGCGTTGGTAACGATATGGAGGTGGTGGAACTTATGGAGGTTTTTGGCAATCTCCATGGTTGTTGTACCACTATCGAGCATGATATAGTCGCCCTCTTTGATGAGTTTGGTGGCTTCGATGCCGATGCGCTCTTTCTCCCGGAAGTTAAACATCCGTTTCTTGATAATTGCGGTTTCTTCGTTCGGGTTTTCGACAGGTCTGCGCATGGCTCCACCGCGTGTACGGATGAGGAGTTTGCGGTTTTGCAAGATGGTCAGATCCTTACGAATGGTAACTTCCGAAATACCGGTTTCTTTGCTCAGTTCAGAAACCAGGACCTCCTCTTTTGTATCGAGTTGTTTTAAAATCAGCGCTCTGCGCTCTTTAGCGGATGAAGGGTACATAGTGGTAATGGGATTTGAAATCGGGTGCAAAGATACGAAATATTTTCGAAATATGCAAATAAAAAGTCACACCTTCGTATTTCGAAACGTTTCGAAATGTCTTTTTGGGTTATTGGCAGGTGCGTAAAATCCTTATTAATAGGTGGTTACGTATATATTCGTGAAAATGTGCTTTTCAGCATAGTAATAATATATATATTATTTGAGAAAAATTTGTAATTTTGCACCCGAATTAAATTCAATGCACTATGAGAAATACCTTATTCATCTTATCAGTTGCTGCTTTGACATTCGTATCGTGCGCAAAGCAGCAGGATTCTTGTGAAAATCAATCGGAGTCTTCTTCTCCGGTAGATGGCATTCTGTTGAAGGATTTTAATCCGCTGGTAGTGGACAATGTTCCTGTGACGTATATCGAGCGCGCTAAATTTGATATTATCGACATGCACGCTCACGACTACGCAGAGACGGATGAAGAGATTGCACAATGGTGCAAGACGATGGATGAGGTAGGCGTGCTGAACACAGCTGTGATGCATTGTTCGTGGATCGGCAGGCCGTTTGAGGAGTACGTTGCGGCTTATGGTCCGTACAAAGACCGTTTCCGTTTCTGGTGCTGCTTCGATTATACCGATATGAGCGAAGAGGGCATCCAGAAGGCTTGCGAGACCTTGGAGCGCTATCATGAGATGGGTGCTATCGGTGTCGGTGAGTTGGGCGACAAGGGCGAAGGCGATACGTACGCTCGTCCGGGAGACGGAACGGGAATTCATATCGACGATCCGCGTATCAAACCGCTTATCCAGAAAGCCGCAGAGCTGAAGATGCCGATCAGTATTCATATTGCTGAGCCGTATTGGATGTACCTGCCGATGGACGAGACGAATGACGGTTTGGCAAATGCGGTTGTCTGGCATGTGGATACCACTAACTGCTTGGGTTACAATCAGTTAGTACAGACCTTTGAGAACGCCGTCCGTGAGAATCCGAATACGATTTTCATTGCGTGCCATTACCTGAACATGAACCACGACCTGCCGAGGCTGGGTGCGTTGCTGGACAAATATCCGAACATGTATATCGATATCGCCGCCCGTGTAGCGGAGTCCGCGCACACGCCGCGCGCGACGCGCGAATTCCTTATTAAATATCAGGACCGCGTTCTGTTTGGAACGGACAATGGTATGGACCCGGAAATGTACCGTAAGATCTTCCGCGTGCTGGAGTCGAATGACGAACATTTCTATGTTTCGGATTATAACTATCATTGGGCGCTGAGCGGATTTAACCTGCCGGACGAGGTGCTGAAGAAGATTTACCACGATAACGCAGAACGGATTTTAACGGAGTATAAATAACATGAAGCATCAATTCTTATATATCCTTGCGGCGGTGGCGATGGTGGCTTGTGCTCCAAAGCCGCAGACAGAGCGCTTGATCTGTGCGGAAGCAGAGATGAGTGCTTTCCCGTATAGTGAGAATGGTCTGAAAGTGAGCAAACACCAGACAGTGACGCCGGTAGAAGGCGTAGCGGGTCTGGAGGTTGTGGAGACCTATTTCGTGAACGAAGGCAAGCCGGTGACGGTCAAGGCATATGAGCTTTGCCGGACGGAGATAGAGGCGCAGGACAGTATCGTCTGGTCGCTTCAGCCGAGCAGCACTTCTGCCCGGATGGACTGGGTGCTGCCGGTACAAGAGGGCTTTGCGAAAGAGAACTACCTGGGCATGAACAACTCCGACTACGGAGGAGGAATCCCGGTGGTGGACCTCTGGCAGAAAGACGGCGGCATCGCGATTGGTCTGTTTGAGCCGGTGCTTCGGATGATCTCCATGCCGGTAGAATGGAAGCGGTACGACAGCAAAGTGACGATGGCGCTGCGTTATGATCTGCCGGAAGCGGTAGAGTTGGGAACGGGCGATACGCTCCGTTGTTTCAAGGCGTTCCGCTTACGCCATGAGGGCGATTATTTCAATGCGCTCCGAATCTTCTCGGACTACATGCAAGCTCATGAAGGTGTTGAGATGAAGCCGAGTGAGCCGGAGGCATTCGAGCCTGTCTGGTGCGCGTGGGGCTACGGACGTCCGTTCAAGATGGATATGGTCTTAGGGACGCTGGACAAGGTCGCTGAACTCGGATTCACGTGGGTGGATATAGACGACGGCTACCAGATTGCTGAGGGCGATTGGAATACGAACGAGTATTTCCCCGGCGGCGATGCGGACATGCGTCATATCACCGATGAGGTACACAAACGCGGATTGAAAGCCAAATTATGGTGGGCTCCGTTGGCAGCGGATCCGGATACGAAGCTCGTGAAAGAGCACCCTGAGATGCTGCTCAAGACCGAGGAGTGGGCGCATGAGTATATCACATGGTGGGATAGTTGGTATCTCTCGCCGGTTAATCCTGCGGTAGATGCGTACACGACGGATCTGTTGGATATGTTCCTGCGCAGATGGAATTTTGACGGTTTGAAGATTGACGGCCAGCACCTGAACTGCTGTCTGCCGGATTATAACGAGGCTTCGGGGCTGGAGAGCGCTTATGACGCCCCGGAGCAAATGCCGAGTTATTTTGGCAAGATCTACGAGCAAGCCCGTGCAATGAAGCCGAATGCCGTTATTCAGGTTTGTCCGTGCGGTTGTGCGGTGAACTATTTCCTGATTCCGGAGATCAACCAGGCGGTGGCTTCCGATCCGATGAGTTCTCGTCAGGTACGAATGAAACGTAAGGCGTACGCGGCGATGGCTCCGCAGTTGGCGTACTACGGTGATCATGTAGAGCTGACGGACGGCGGTAAGGATTTTGCTTCGCAGATCGGTACGGGTTCGGTTATCGGAACGAAGTTCACGTGGCCGAAAGATAATCCCGATTGGACGGAAGGTCCGTTCCTGCTGACGGAGGAAAAAGAGGCGCTGGTTCGCAAATGGATGAAGATCTACAAGGAGAACAACCTTGCCCGCGGCGAGTATCTGAACCTCTATACGTGGGGCTTTGATTATCCGGAGGCGCATGTGATCCGTCAGAACGGAGCGCTGTATTACGCCTTCTATATTGACGACGATCCGGCTTTTGACGGCACGCTGGAACTGAAGGGTCTGGATCCCGCGAAGAGTTATACGGCGATTGAGTATGCAGCGGACGAACCGCGCGAGTTTGAGGTGAAGGGTTCGGATCCGAAGATACATGCCGCTTTTGAGCGGAGCTATCTGATCAAAGTTTCGGAGAAATAGAACCCTTAGTGTCATAGAATAACAAACAACTTACTAAATAATAAACGACCATGAAACGATTTCAGACAATCTTTCTCAGCCTGATCGTGGCGATGTCGGCTTTCGCGGATATCCACGTCAAAGGTAAGGTTATTGACGCCGACAATTCGGAACCGATGATCGGTGTAAGTGTACTCGTGATGGGTACTACAAGTGGAACGGTAACAGATTTTGATGGTAAATTCGAGTTGAGTGTACCGGACAAGGCTACGTTGCAGTTGTCTTATCTGGGATACAAGACCATTGAGATCCGTGCGGTGGACAACATGAATATTATCATGGAGACCGATGCACAACAACTGCAAGAGGTTGTTTCTCTTGGTTATTCGGCAGTCAAGAAAGCCGAGTTGAGTTCTGCGGTAGTAACGGTCAGTGCAGAGCAGTTGACAGATGTCACTTCAAGCGATATCGGAAACATGCTGCAAGGTAAAGTAGCCGGTCTGACGGTTTCCAACGCAGGTGGCCAGCCAGGTGATGCGGCTCAGATCCGTATCCGTGGTACAGGTTCTATTACCGCAGGTAGCGAGCCGGTTTACGTAGTCGATGGCGTCATGGGCGGTACGTTCAATCCGAACGACGTAGAGACGATCTCTGTATTGAAGGATGCCGGTTCTACCGGTATTTACGGTGCTGCCGCTGCAGGTGGTGTTATCGTAGTAACTACCAAAAGCGGAAAGAAGCACGACAAAGTACACGTAGATATCAAGGCTACTGCCGGTGGCAAGCAAGCATTGTTCGGGAACTATAAAATGATGCAGTCTGCCGAGTTGTATGGCTTCCACAAAGGACTTTTCTCAAAGACTGTCTTCAATGCTACTTATCCTAAGTTAGATGAACTGCCTGATTACAACTGGCAAAAAGAGTTTTTCCATACGGGGGTGATTCAAAACTACAATGTAGCAGTTCACGGCGGTTCGGAACACGTAGGTTACTATGTTTCTCTTGATTACTTTGGCGAGCAAGGAACATTGAAATCCACAGGAATGCAGAAGGTTAGCGGTCACGCCTCTCTCAAAGCAGACATTGCTAAATGGCTGGATATGAATGTGAAAATGGACTTCTCCAAGTCCTCTGTTGACTACCCATCAAGTTGGACAATGTTAGGTGATGCCTATTATAAAATGCCTTGGGATTGCCCATACGCATATGACGAGAGTGGAAACCTGACAGACCAGTACGTAATGATCAGTAGCGGTACCAGACCGGATAACGGAGGCAAATGGTGGAGCCAGGAAACATGGAACTCTCTCCACGGCACGAAGTACAACTACACTAAATCGGACAACTTCGATTTCTCGGGTGTGCTCCAATTGAATGTACATTTTACCGATTGGTTGCATTTCTCCACTACCAATACTTTTGGGGCCGGTCATTGGCTGAGTTCAACGTACATAGACCCGCGTACGTATGACTCTTCATATCCTAAGGGATACCTTGGCAAGGATGTAGGAATGAGTAAATCTTTTGGAACTACCAATATTTTGAAAGGTGGTTATCAATGGGACAAGCATAGTTTCAACGCTATGGCTGGTTTTGAATATGGATTCTGGAAAACCGAGTATACCAGCGCTTCTGGCATTGGAATGCCCAACGGAGTAGATGCCTTGAATTCTTCTTCGCCATTGGCCAATAGTGGTTATGTAATGCCTGGTGCAAGCTGGGCAGTATTTATTCAGGCAAGCTACGACTACGGCAAGCGTTATTTCATCACCGCTACCTATCGCGCGGAAGCCAGTTCTATCTTTGCCCCGTTGCATCGTGTCGGTCATTTCCCGTCAGTAGCGGCAAGTTGGCTGATTAGTAACGAAGAGTTTATGCAAGGACAGGATATAGTCAGTTTCCTGAAACTCCGTGCATCGTACGGCGTGACGGGTAATAACAATATCCCGGCATATAAGTACCTCTCGACTTATGCGCTGAATAAACTCTACCAGAACCAAGTGGCAGGTAGTCCGAGCCGTCTGGCAAACCCAGAACTGCACTGGGAAACAGCCAATATGGCAGCTATTGGTATCGACCTGACTTTTATTAAGCGTATAGATATGTCTATTGACCTCTATCAGACAGACAATACCGGTCTGTTACTGAACGTGCCGGTTGCACCATCTACCGGTTTCTATGAGGTGACGAGAAATGTTGGTTCTGTTCGCAACCGCGGTATTGAATATCGTATAGATGCCAATATTATCAATATAGGCAAGTGGCGTTGGGATGTAGGATTCAATATCGGCTTCAACCAGAACCGTGTTACCTCTCTGCCGAACCATACTCCTTTCCTACAAACCGCTTCCTCTGTTAGCCAGCAAGTTAAAGAAGGTCAGGATATCTATACGTGGTATATGAAGGAATGGGCAGGCGTTAATCCGGATAACGGAGATCCGTTGTGGTATGTAGTAGATGATAATGGGGATTATGTATTAGATGCAGCCGGCAACAAGACCACTACCAATGATTACAACGGCACGAAGGCACATGCGGTAGGGAAAGCTACTCCTATGTTTTCAGGAGGTTTGAATACCCAACTGAGTTGGAACGGTATTTTCCTGCACATTAATTCGAACTTCCAATATGGGAACAAGATTTACAACTACACCCGTCAATCCTCTGATGCGGATGGTGCTTATCTGGGCTATAACCAACTCTCTATCGAGGACTCGAAACTCGGATGGAGCCGTTGGACGCAACCCGGAGACCAAGCTACCCATCCGAAAGCACAGCTGAATGGAAATAAGAGCGCTAATCAGATTTCATCCCGTTATCTGGAGGATGGTTCCTATTTCCGGATCAAAAACCTGACGGTAGGTTATGACTTCCCGATTTCGCTCATCAAGAAAGCGCACATGACCAAGTGCCGTATCTATTTCACCGCAGATAACTTGTGGACTGCTTCTAAGTTCTCGGGTATGGATCCTGAGATTACACTGGAGACTTCTACATATAATCTTGCGGGTATGTACTCTGAGAACTATCCTGTAGGACGTACTTTCCAAGGTGGAGTGGAAATATCTTTCTAATAAGATAACGAATTAATGAACAAATTAACGAGTTAATGAATATGAAAACAAAAGCATTATATGTAATCGCAGCACTCGGGATGGTGCTCGGTTTCAGCAGTTGTAACCTCAACTACTTCCCTTCGGATGAGTTGAATAGTGACCTGCTTCTGCAAGACGCAAAAGGAGCAGAGTACATTATGGATGGCTGTTATGCATTGATGAAGGACGAAATTGACTATATTGGTTACGCTTCGGGTAATACCTATGCACGCCATTATTTCCAAATGTCAGAGTTTCCGGGAGACAATATTTGTCTTTCTGCTCACACCACAGACCCGCTTTATGAAGCTACCGCGTATGTGATGAACGATGGTCTGAAGAATGTAGGTACACTCTGGATGATTGCTTACAAAGCTATCTACATGTGCAATACCGTTATCGAATCGCTGGATGCCAACGATCCGAACAATAACCAATTGCTCGGTGAGGCGTATTTCATGCGCGGTTTGATGCACTTGCATATGGTAACTCTCTTTGCAAAGCCTTATTCATTGGGGCGCGACAATCTCGGTGTACCTCTGAGAACCTCTACCGCTTCTTCCGTTACCGTTCGTAACCCGGTAGGCGAAGTGTATGACCAGATTGTAGCCGACCTACGCAAGGCTGCGGACTTGATGGGAAAATCCCGTGGCAATGCAGGTTATCCAAGTCATGATGCCGCTTTGGGACTCTTGAGCCGTGTATATCTTTATATGGAAGATTGGGACAAATGCATCCAAACAGTAGACGAAGCACTCAACGGCGCTGCGCCGGCTACAAAGTTGGATGCGGACTTTGCTAATTATTTTATCAACGCCAAGACTTCTACAGAGACTCTCTTCTGCATTGCGCATGAGACATCTGACGATTGTGGACAGTCGTCTATTGGCTCTATGTATTTGAAAGATGGCATCGGCTGGGGCGAGATTTATCCTTCTGACCCGCTGATGTATCTTTATGAGCGCTACCCTATGGATGTCCGCTATACAGGTCTTATCTGGCCGCAGTTCTCAGGGGACGAAACAAAAAAAGTATATGTCACTGTTCCTGCTGCTGATGACGATCCGGAGGCTCCGCATATCAAGATGCGTTTTACTCTAATAGACGACGGTATGGGAAATTATTCCTTCAAAGAGGGAAGCAAAACGTATGATATAGAAGCTCGTAAAGTGAATGGTGAGGGCGTGAAAGATGACGCTGGCGAGTACGTAGAGTATCATGTGGAATATGGAGGAGAGGATTGCCTCTGCCGCATTAATAAGGATGTTACGCTTCGTACAGGATATACAATCCCAATGGTATTCGTAAAGAAATTCAGTTATCAGGACGGCAACCCGATGCTTTCCTCTCCAGTTCTCTGCCGTTGGGGTGAAGTTATCCTCAATCGTGCTGAGGCTTATGCTCACAAGGGCGAGACCGCTAAGGCACTGGCTGATGTAGATGTAATCCGCACACGTGCCGGTATCCCTTCCGAGGGTATGTTCTCGGGTAATATGCACGGCTACACCGATGTGTTGGATGTAGTGCTCGATGAGCGCCGCCTGGAGTTGGCATTCGAGGGACATCGTGTGTTTGACGTATATCGCAACAAGCGTAATATGGACCGTCGTTATGCGGGAGCACAACCTTTCGTTGTGGTTCCTTATACAGAACCGCATATCCAATATCCGATTCCGAATAGCGAGTGGACAGTTAGCGGTATTGAGCAGAATCCGGGCTATTAATAAAAAATAACCAATCAACATTATTTATTAACCAATTTAAATCTTTAAAATTATGAAAGCAAATTGGAAAATCGCATTGATGTGTCTCGCAACTCTTGCAATGGTTGCATGTAAAGACAAAAACACCCCCGAAGGCGGCGGTGGTGAAGAACCTACCTTCGAATCGAAAGTAAATGTAAAGGACAACAGTATCGCTGAGTGGGCTACCCTGCCGGCAGAGTACGTTGCATCAGCCGTATGCCCTGAGGGTGCTGCTATGGACGCGCTGAAGAGCGTAAAGGTTTATGCAGATCAAGTGTACATCAACGTTCTTGTTGAGTATGATCCTGAGCAAATCCTAGACCGTGCATGGCCGGCATTCCACATTTATCTGGATGCTGATAATAGCGATGAGACCGGTGGTTACGGTGATGAGTTCCTGGATGCCAATGCAGAGGTGCTGTTGGAGACGGCAGTCTTTGCAGAAGGTCAACCATACAGCTACAATCCCGCTGTATTCAAATGGTGGGGTGAAGTAGGCGCAAGTGGTTGGTGCTGGACTGAGCATTGGGAGGAAGAAGGCTATTACACCGGTGACGGTGATAAATGGGGCGCAATTGTTGGCGAGGGCGAACTTCCGATTGGTGTTAGCCAAAATCTCAACGACCAATTTATTGAGATTCAGTTGCTCCGTGAACTTATTCCCGCTCCGAACGGATGGAATGAGAGCGAGTTCGGTATTGGCTTCGACATCCAACAAAACTGGAGCTCTGTAGGTTTCTTGCCTTGTGCTGAAGCTACTGACGACAATGCTGCCGGTCACGCAAACAAGTTGAAAGTTAAAATTGATATGTCCGAATAAATCCGGAACATTCGGATGTTGATAAACAGGTAAGTGATTACCACAACAAAAATTAAGCTTAATCAATGTTGATTGAAGTGCCGGTGTGGAGGCACACCGCCTCCATATCGGCACTATGTTTTATATAAAACCGTTATGAGAAAGTTATTCCCCATAGCACTTAGCATTATTCTGTTTGCAGCTTGCAAACCGGTTAATCCTGTTGACCCTAAAGACCCGGTAGATCCTGATGAACCTAAAGGAAAAGTTGTTCTGTTCACAGAATCAAATGAGATTTTCGCCAATCCTGAACGTGGCGTACTATCGCAGGCTTATTATACCTCGGCAGATTTGAATGGTCATACCAGAGTGGAGGTTGTTAGAGATCAGCGTAATTCGTCCGATAAGATGACGCTTTACTTGCACTCCTATTATCTTACCGATTATATGGAGAGCGATATTCCCAAAGAATTTCTTGATCGCTTGGAGACAAATATGAATGCCCTACGCGAAGGCGGCGCCAAAGTCGTTGTTCGCTTCTCATATAAAAGTAGCATGGACCCTAGTGCCAAACCATGGAATGCTACACCCGAATGGATACACAAACACATAGACCAAATAGCTCCTTATCTGCAGAAACATGCCGATGTCATCCTCTGCGTGCAATGCGGTTGGCTCGGCTCATGGGGAGAATGGTACTATGTCGATAACGGCTATAAAATGAATCCAACGAGGGACTCAGACTTTGAAATGCGATGGGAACTGCTTGAGCATTATTTGGATGTAGTGCCGGAGTCTAGGCAGATAGCGCTACGTATCCCCGCTTATAAGATGCGTTATCTTAAGATGCGCGGGGATTCTCTCTCCAAACCACTAACAGCGGCTGAGGCATTCAAGAATACGCCTAAAGCGCGCATTTGCGGACATAATGACTGTTTCGTCTCGTCTTCCAATGATGTAGGTACGTTCTTCAAAGACGCAGAACGTGAGTTCTGGGCAGAGGATACTAAATATACTTTTATGGGGGGCGAGACTTGCGAGAAATGTTCTTCTTCAGCAGGAGATAATGCAATCAAGCAGATGGAGAAATACCATTGGACATACATTAACCGCGCTTATCGCGAGTCAGTAACTGGTATGTGGCGCGCGGACGGAACAATGGACATTATGTTGCGCCGTCTTGGTTACCGTTTGGTACTTGATAAAGCTATTTTGACAGAAAACCCAAAAGCCGGAGAGGAATTCGACGCCTACTTCAAATTGCGTAACGTAGGCTTTGCTTCTCCGATGAACAAACGCGGTCTGGAGCTGATTCTGGTCAGCACCGGCGACCCGAACAAGAAATATATCTACCCGCAGATCGTTGACCCGCGTTTCTGGCTCCCGGAAGAGGTGCATAAGTTCACCCTGCCGGCTATGTTAACAGACGTCACGCCGGGTGAGTACAAACTCTATCTCAACCTGCCGGATCCCTATGAGAGTTTGCATGACGACCCGCGATTCAGTATCCGAATCGCTAATGAGAACATGTGGGAGGAGACAACCGGCTATAATTACATTGCGACCATCAACGTGGAATAAGCCCGTATGAAAAAGATCTCAGTCATAGCATTTCTTGTCCTCTGTCCGTTGATCCTCTCCGCGCAGGCATGGTGGGGCGCTTCGGTCGGTCTTGGGCATGAGCAGCCTTACACCTCCCTTTCGGAGTTTGACCTCAACACGCAGGACGCCAACAACCAGCTTGTGCCGCTCTTCCTCTCCTCGGAGGGCGAGTATATGTGGTCCGACGGGCCGTTCTCCTTCTCTGCTGCGGAGGGGATGATCAAGACCTCTGTCCCGATGGAGCGGGTGAAAGCCGGCAAGACCCTGCGCGAGGCATATATGGCGGCGCAAGCGAAGTATTTCCCTGCGTCCGGACAGCTGCCCGATACCCTCTTCTTCACCATGCCGCAGTATAATACCTGGATCGAACTGATGTACAATCAGAACCAGGAGGATATACTCCGGTACGCCCATGCGATCATCGACAACGGTTTCCCGACCGGAGTGCTCATGATTGATGACAACTGGCAGCGTTACTACGGCAATTTTGATTTCAAGTCCGAGCGTTTCCCGGATCCCAAAGGGATGATTGCCGAGTTGCATGAGCTGGGCTTCAAGGTGATGGTTTGGATATGCCCCTTCGTGAGCCCCGATTCGCCGGAGTTCAGGGAACTGGAGAGCAAAGGTTACCTGCTGCATAACCCCGATGGCGGGACGGCGATACTGAACTGGTGGAACGGTTATTCGGCATGTTATGACCTCACGAATCCTGAGGCGGCGGAGTATTTTATTAAGGTGCTGCTTCAAGCGCAAGAGCGCTATGGCATCGACGGCTTTAAGTTCGACGCCGGCGATAATAACTGCTACGCCTCCGCGCCGTACAAGTCCTACGACGGCTCGGCGACGAATGTCGATCATACTACCTCGTGGGCGAAGATTGGTCTCTCTTTCCCCTTCAACGAGTACCGCGCTTGCTGGAAGATGGGCGGTCAGCCGCTCGTACAGCGTTTGGGTGACAAGGACTACAGCTGGGACGCCGTACGCCAACTCATCCCGCAGATGTGTGTAGCGGGTCTGATGGGCTATGCTTACGCGTGTCCTGACATGATCGGTGGCGGCCAGTGGGCGGCGTTCCTCAATATCCGTGAGGATGCTTTCGACCAGGCGCTTATCGTCCGTTCGGCGCAAGTGCATGCCCTCATGCCGATGATGCAGTTCTCGGTTGCTCCGTGGCGAATCCTGTCGAAGGAGAACCTGGCTATCGTACAACGCATGGCGAAACTTCATGCCGAGTTTGGATCCTATATCATGCGTTATGCGCATCTGGCGGCGAAGACGGGCGAACCTATCGTGCGGAATATGGAGTACCAGTTCCCGCACCAGGGATTTGAGGCATGCAAGGATCAGTTTATGTTAGGTGATAAATATCTCATTGCGCCGGTTGTAGACGCGCGCCTTGAACGCGAAGTGCGTCTGCCGAAAGGTACATGGCGCGATGACCAAGGCAAGCGTTACAAAGGCGGCAAGACCTATAAGATCCAAGTGCCCCTCGCGCGCCTTCCGTATTTTGAAAAAATCAAGTGATTATGAAAGATAAACTCTGGCTTCTTTTTATCCTCATTACCGTTGTTACTTGGGGTGTATGGGGAGCGTTTTCCGGCTATCAGATCCAGAATGGCATACCTGATACCGTAGTGTATATCCTTTGGGCATTGTCCATGGTGCCGTGCGCCATCGTGGCGCTCTGTATCAACAAGGGCAAGTTCCTGCACGATGCCAAATCGGCTCTGCTGGGCTGTACGGTTGGTCTCCTTGGCGCCGGCGGTCAGCTGGTGCTCTTCAAGGCGCTGACCCTCGGTCCGAGTTATATCATCTATCCGTTTATCTCAATGTCGCCGGTGATCGTCATTACGCTGGCAGCTATTTTCCTTAAGGAGAAAGCGACCCGCTGGCAGGTAGCCGGTATCGTGGTAGCGCTGGTGGCTATCCTGCTGCTCTCTCTGGAGACAGGGCAGGAGGGAAGCCCCGTTAGCGGATGGCTGTGGATCCTTCTGGCGATTCTCGTGCTCTTCGCATGGGGTATCCAGGGCTTCTTCATGAAGTTTGCCAACAACTCTATGGACGCCGAGTCGATCTTCGTATGGATGGCGCTCTCGGGCCTGGTTTTGATTCCCGTGGCATGGTATATGAACGGCGACGCAGCAGCTTTCTTCGCTGCGCAGGAGTCGGCTTCTACCAGCCTCGGCTGCTTCGGCATCCAGATTCTCAACTCTATCGGCGCGCTGACCCTTGTCTATGCGTATCGCTATGGCAAAGCCGTCATCGTCTCTCCGATGGAGGGCCTCTCTCCGATGGTGACGGTCCTGCTGTCGCTGATTATCCTTTCAGTCATTCCGAACCCGCTACAGATAGCCGGCATCTGCTGTGCCGCTTTCGCTATGTACGCGTTGTCGAAA
>ODAJ014769030.1_pt1 | contig 31704 bp, 27 predicted proteins | sample 1539241 | NCBI WGS metagenome assembly ODAJ01 (sample SAMN02144231, study PRJEB22623) | gut metagenome | biome: sheep rumen | host: Ovis aries | place: New Zealand
CTGTTCTGTAGCGTCTTATGTACCGCTACGTAGTGAAATAAGGCGAGAGCCGCGCCCCGAAGACGTGAATGCGAATCTAGGCGGCTCCCCAGAGGGCAAATTTGCGGATCTAGGCGGCTCCATAAATGATTTTGAAAAAAATTTTAAAATACTACTTGACACACAATACTATGCGTTGTATAGTATGATGCATAAGGAGGTATTGAGATGGAAAATCAAATGAAACGAGGGCTTTTGGATGTATGTGTCCTGGCCGCCATCCGAAACGAAGACTCCTACGGTTACCAAATTGTAAAGGACATGAGTCCTTATGTGGAGATTTCCGAATCCACCCTGTATCCGATCCTCCGGAGATTGGAAAACGGACAGATGCTCACCGTCCGGACGGCAGAGCATAACGGAAGACTCAGAAAGTACTACCATATCACGGACGCGGGATTGGAACGACTGAAGACTTTCGAAGAAGAATGGAAAGAACTCATGCAGATTTATGAATTTGTAACGAAGGAGGACAGACATGAATAAGACTGAATTTACTGAACAATTAAGAATGAGCCTGAAAGGCCTTTCAGAAGCAGATATCAACAAATCCGTCGACTTTTATGAAGAAATGATCGAAGATCGCATCGAGGACGGTATTCCCGAAGAAGAAGCGGTTAGTGCTCTGGGAAGTATCGATGAGATCAAAGGCAAGATCCTCGAAGAGATTCCGATTGCCAAGATTGTAAAGGAAAAGATGAGACCCAAGCGTGCATTAAGAGCATGGGAGATTGTACTTTTAATCCTCGGATCTCCCGTATGGGTCCCGGTTTCCGCAGCACTCATCGTGGTAGCACTGGTCATTTACTTATGTTTCTGGATCATCATCCTTTGCCTGTATGTAACCGACCTTGCGGTATTTCTTTCGGGCTTCGCGGCAATTGTCGGAGCATTTGTACAGCAGAACGGATTTAACACCGCATTATTCTTAGTCGGCGGCGGAATCGCATTGATCGGCGCGGCAATTTTACTCTTCTTCGGATTTACGCAGGTTGCCAAGGGAATGCTTTTCGTCAGCAAGAAGATGGCACTCGGAATCAAGAAGATGTTCGTAGGAGGAAAGAAAGAATGAAAAAAGGAGTTAAAATAGTAATTTTCGTGGCCATCGGAATGGTTGTTCTGGGAATGGGCATGGCATTTGTAGCAATGGCTTCGGGAGGATTTGATATGAAAAAACTTGCAAGCACCAAGAACTGTATGTTAAAAACCTATGATGTTACGGATGCGTTTGAAAACATCAGCCTGGATATCGATTCCGAAAGCGTAAAAGTAGTGGAATCATATGACGATGACACACATTTTGAATGTTATGAAAGCAACACCGACAGATATGATGTCAAAGTGGACGGCGATACATTAAAGGTTAAGAGTATCAGAAAACCCGGTATCACGGAATGGTTCAACTTTGGCGTTACCGAGCCTGCCAAACTGTATCTTCCGAAAGAAGAATATGAAGATTTTACTGCCAAACTGGGCAGCGGAAGTTTTGAGATGGAGACGAAACTCGCTCTTGAAGATGTGGATATCAAGGTCGGAAGCGGAAGCATTAGATTGGGCAACCTCCAGGCAGATGATATTGTGGCAAACACAAACAGCGGCTCCATCAAAGCAGATCAGATTACCGCAAAGGGCGCAGACCTTCACAGCGGCAGCGGCAGTGTAAAATGCAGCAACTGTGAGATCCAGACCCAGTTGAAGGCTTCCTCCAACAGCGGAAGCATAACGGCGGAAGAGATTACCTGCAGTGCACTTGATTTAAAGAGCGGCAGCGGTTCCATCAACGCAACGAATGTAGAGTGCGACACGGACTTTACCGCAGATACGAGCAGCGGAAGCGTTAACATGGACAACGTGGTATCGAAGAATACCTACAAGGCCAAAGCGGGAAGCGGAAGTGTAAAGATCAATTCCTGTGACGGTGCGGATATGGATTTACAGTCCGGCAGCGGAAGCATCAAAGGCACCGTAAAGTCCCCGAAGATGTTTAATGCAACCTCCGGTTCCGGATCGGTGAAAGTTCCCGACGATGATGCAAACGGCGGAAAGCTGGTTGCACATACCGGAAGCGGAAGCGTCAATATCGAACTTGACATTGTTCAGTAATTCGGTCTTATAAATGAAAAAGAAGCCTGATACAAAAACGTATCGGGCTTCTTTGATTATTGGGAGTAGAAGTATAACAATTATAAGCTAGCTTTGGCTACGGCCGCTTCGATGGTCATTCCGGCGTATTCCTGTGCGCGGAAGATCCTGCCGGATTTGCGGTCGTCCATGAACGCACCGATGATTACGCCGGGAAGAGCGCTTTCCGGAGAGTTCGGCGCATTCGGTCCGCCGAGGTCGGTACGGCACCAGCCCGGATCAACCAGGTTGATCATGACATCGGTTCCTTCCACCTTGCTGCCGAGGTCGATGGTAATCTTATCGAGAGCGGCTTTGGCTGCGGAGTAGCCTGCCTGTTCGGGCTCGAGTGCAATTCCGCTCGTTGTGTTGACGATTCGTCCGAAGCCTTTGGCCATCATCTTCGGCAGGAAATGGTAGCAGATTATGGCCGGAGCGATGGTGCAAACCTGGAAACTGATGGTAAAGTCGGAAACCGGAGTTGTGCAGTAGTCGGTACGGTAAGCAATCTGAAGACCGGCGTTGTTTAATACGATTTCCACATTAACACCGAAGCCGTCGATGGTTTCAAGCATCTTCTTCACACTTTCGGGATCGGAGAGCTCTGCAGCCACGGCATAGGCTTCCACACCGAGTGCGCGAACTTCGTCTGCAACTTTTTCACTGTTCTCAAGGGTTCTGGACTGGAGAATTAAATTGCAGCCCTTCTTGGCCATTTCAATGGCGGACAGATAGCCGATTCCTCTTGTCGCACCCGTAAGGAGTGCCCATTTTCCAGTTAAATCCAACATAATCAGTCTCCTTTATTTTGGTAATAATCATTGTTTATTTATGTTTCATTCTAATTGCAGAATACCATGCAGGGCAGGATTGCTCTATAAGATAGAAAGATAAAAATAGAATAAATCTATCCTCTCGCGGTACCTTTGCCTTTATTCGGTAAATATGGTAGAATATAATCCCTTTTATAAGAGAGGATATCTTCTCGAGATTTCGGATGATACCGCACACCAGCAGCATTTGGAGGAAATTGAAAGGTATAACAAGAGCTTAAACGAAGAACTGAAAGTCAAGACGGAACTGATCAAAGAACTTCGTCAACAGAAGTAACCTTGGTCCACCGGCGAACCGGCCGGTGGATTTTTTTGACAAAAATGCCTAAAAATGGTATCGTTTATAGGATTGCGTGAGTTGTTAGTTTCAACAAACCGCGAAGACGAAAAGGAGGACGCGACCTTGAGCAGCGGATGCGTATATGTCGGCGTCGACATCGGTTCGACCACGGCGAAGCTGGTCATCAGAGACGGCGAAACAATTATATATAAAAAATACGAACGCCACTACTCGCAGGTGCGTGCCAAAACACTTGCCATGCTGGAGGCAGCACGGGAGTATCTGGAAGGGAAGGAGATTAAAATCGCCATTTCCGGCTCCGCGGGACTCGGTGTTGCGGAAGCCTGCGGCATCAATTTCGTACAGGAAGTGTATGCAACATATGCGCTGATTAAAGAGAAAGAGCCCGGAACCGATGCGGTGATCGAGCTTGGCGGAGAGGATGCGAAGATCATCTTCTTAAAAGGCGGCGTGGACGAAAGAATGAACGGAACCTGTGCGGGCGGTACGGGTGCATTCATCGACCAGATGGCAACCCTTCTTAATGTAACGCCCGATGAACTTGACGAGCTTTCCTTACAGTGCGGCAAGATCTACCCGATTGCTTCCCGCTGCGGTGTATTTGCAAAGACCGATATTCAGCCGCTCATCAACCAGGGTGTGCAGAAGAGCGACATTGCGGCTTCAATCTATCAGGCCGTAGTCAATCAGACAATCTCCGGACTTGCCCAGGGACGTAAGATCGAGGGCAAGGTGGTTTTCTTAGGCGGTCCGCTTTACTATAACAAGGGCCTTCGAAAGAGCTTCAAGGAAACCTTAAAATTAGATGACGAACACGCGATTTTCCCGGATTATGCGTTAATTAGCGTAGCGCTCGGTGCTACGATTTTTGCGTCGAATCAGACGCAGAGCTTTACATACGACGATATTATTTCTTCCATCCGTGCCAGCTTATCGGAGAAGACCACGGTCAATACCATGGCTCCGTTATTTAAGGATGCGGCCGAGAGAGAAGAATTTACGAACCGCCATGCGCTGGAAAATGTGGAATATGCGGATATCGCAACCTATCAGGGCAATGCGTACCTCGGAATCGACTGCGGTTCCACGACCACGAAACTGGTGCTCATGGGCGAGAATAAAGAGATATTATGGTCCTACTACGACTCCAACAAGGGTAACCCCGTGGATGTCGTAAAGAAACAGCTGATCGAAGTCCGCACCCTTTGCGGAGAGAATATCACGATCAAAGGAAGCGGCGTTACCGGTTACGGTGAAGAGCTGATTTTAAACGCGTTCCACGTGGACAAAGGCCTGGTGGAGACCATGGCACACTTCATGGCAGCCAAGCAGTTCGAGCCGCAGGTTGACTTCATCCTCGACATCGGCGGTCAGGACATCAAATGTATTAAGATCAAAAACAACGCCGTGGACAGCATCATGCTAAACGAAGCATGTTCTTCCGGCTGCGGCTCCTTCATTGAAACCTTTGCCAAATCCATGGGCTATAAGGCTCCGGAATTTGCAAAGTTGGGCTTGGAGGGTGATGCACCGGTTGATCTTGGTTCGCGCTGCACGGTATTTATGAATTCCTCGATCAAGCAGGCACAGAAAGACGGTGTTTCGGTTGAGAATATCTCGGCCGGACTTTCCGTTTCCGTTATCAAAAATGCCATCTACAAGGTAATCCGTGCCAACTCCCCGACGGAGCTTGGCGACCACATTGTGGTACAGGGCGGAACCTTCTTAAACGATGCGATATTAAAAGCATTCGAAAATGAGATCGGCCATCCCGTTATCCGTCCGATGATTGCGGGTATTATGGGCGCTTACGGAGCTGCAATCTATGCGATGGAGTCGGCATCCGCTGATGCGCAGTCCACATTGCTCAGTCTGGAAAAACTGCAAAGCTTCACCCATACATCGAAAGCGGCGGTATGCCCCGGCTGTACGAATCACTGTGCACTGACGATCAACACGTTCTCCGACGGCGGCAAATTTATTTCCGGAAACCGCTGCGAGAAGATGAAAAACGGCGGAAAGCGCAAAGCGGAAGGCTTAAACCTTTACGAGTTTAAGAGAAAGAAACTCGAGGAGATGATGGGCGGAACCGTCTATGCGGAGGTGGATGAGAATACGGCCAAAGATGCAGCAAAGACGAAGGCTGACGGCAAATTAACCATCGGGCTTCCCCTCCAGCTCGGTATGTATGATCTGGCACCGCTTTGGTACGGACTGTTTACCGACTTAGGTTTTAACGTGGTATTCTCGGGATTTTCATCGAGAAATACCTACCTTGCCGGTCAGGACAGCATTCCTTCCGATACCGCATGTTACCCTGCCAAGATCATGCACGGTCACATCGTGAAACTGGTAAAGCAAGGCGTTGATGCGATTTTTGCACCGTGCCTTACCTATAATTTGGACGAAAATGCGGGCGATAATCATTATAACTGCCCGATCGTGGCATATTATCCGGAACTTCTTAAGGATAATATGGATATTTTAAATGAGACGATTTACTTCCAGCCCTTCTTAAACATCAACGATGAGAAAGAACTGGCAAGGGAGTTTCTGATGCTGATGCCCGAAAAGCTCGGTAAATTCACCGAAGCGCAGTATTTGCATGCAATCCGCGCAGGCTTCGAGAGGTATCATAAGTATCACGAAGAATTAAGAGCGGAAGCGGATAGGATTGTCAAAGAAGCTCACGGGAAGGGCATGCGCATTATGGTGCTTGCCGGACGCCCGTATCATGTGGATCCCGAGATCAATCACGGAATCGATCTGCTTGCGGAAAGTCTGGGTTTTGCGATCATTACCGAGGACAGTATTGCATACCGGATCGGAAAAATCCCGACGAAGGTATTAAACCAGTGGACCTATCACGCGCGCCTTTATTCCGCAGCGGAATATGTGACGGAGCGTGACGACATGGAGCTGGTGCAGCTGGTAAGCTTCGGCTGCGGTATCGACGCCATCACGACGGATGAAGTCCGTGCAATCTTAGAGCGCAAGGGCCGCATCTATACACAGATTAAAATAGACGAGATCAACAACTTAAGTGCGGTCAACATCCGGCTTCGGTCGCTGCTTGGCGCACTTGAGATGAGAGACAGAGAGAAATAAATGGACGAGCAGGGCAGAGTAGAATTTACCAAAGAAATGAAGAAGGATTACCGTATCCTGATTCCGACAATGTTGCCGAGACACTTAAAAATGCTGGCGGCACTTCTGAATGCGTACGGATATCATGCGGAACTCCTTGAGAACACCGGTAAGGAAGTTATCGATACCGGTTTAAAATACGTGCACAACGATGCCTGCTATCCCGCTACGCTTGTAGTCGGACAGTTCATTTCCGCGCTGAATTCCGGAAAGTATGATGTACATAAAACGGCACTTTTCTTCACCCAGACCGGTGGCGGATGCCGTGCATCGAACTATATTTCCTTAATCCGCAAGGCACTCGTGAAGGCCGGATACGGTTATATTCCGGTTATTTCCCTAAACTTCGTGGGCCTTGAGAAAAACTCGGGCTTTAAATTAAGCATCCCCATGATGCGAAGGATGCTTTATTCCGTCATCTACGGCGATGTGCTGATGGTGCTTTGCAACCAGGTGAAGGCACATGAGATCCACAAGGGCGATGCGGAAGCCATGGCGGACAAGTGGACGAAGAAGTGCGTAGACCAGTTAAAGACGCCGGGAATTTTACCGTATTCCAAGATTAAAAAGACATTCAGCGAAATCATTCGCGATTATAAAACAATCGAACGCGACAATGTGCAGAAAGTCAAAGTCGGTATCGTCGGAGAGATCTATGTTAAATTCTCTCCGCTTGCAAACCGCTTCTTAGAGAATTATCTGATCGAAGAGGGTGCCGAGCCGAACATGGCGGGACTGATGGATTTCGCACTTTTCTATATCTACGGAAGAGTGCTTGAGTACGATATGTACCGTATCCACAAGAAGAGTATTCATATCCTGCGACTGGCATATAAGATTTTTGTCAAGAAGCAGCAGGATATCATTGATGCAATCCACAAAGAGAGCGATTTCGATGCGCCGACCCCGTTTGCGCATACCGTGGCACTGGCCAAGCCCTATGTCAATTACGGCGTCAAAATGGGTGAGGGCTGGCTGCTCGTTGCCGAGATGGTGGAGCATATCGACCGCGGTACGAACAATATCGTTATTACACAGCCGTTCGGCTGCCTGCCGAACCATATCGTCGGCAAGGGCGTTATGAAAGTCGTTAAGGATCGCAATCCGGGTGTTAACTTAATCGCCATCGATTACGATGCATCCGCATCTGAGATCAATCAGCAGAACCGCATCAAGCTGCTTTTGGCAAATGCGAAGCAGGAGATGTAGTTATTTTACCGCATAGTCAATGCCTGCACCGGATGCATCCACTTTGCAGGTATAGAGGCGGCCGTCACCTTCGCCGTTTAGATCGATTCCGGAGGTGGTGATGAAGAGGGTGTTCGCATCTTCGGCAAAACAACAGGAAGTGACATTTTTCGCAGGAACGGAGATTTCGGCAAGCAGTTCGCCGGTAGATCCGTTTCTTTTTTCTATTCTGTAGCCGCCCCAGACGGCAATCCAGAGATTGTCATCGGCGTCGATGCACATCCCGTCCGGAACATCGTTTTCCACTCTGCGAAGAATTCTTCTGCCTGCAATATCGCCTGTTTCATAATCGTAATCATACACATATACGGCGCGGTCCGTGGAATCAGCAAAGTAAAAGCGCTTTCTGTCGGATGACCATGCCATTCCGTTCGCAATCTTTGTATTCTCCTGCTGAAGTTTTATTTTGCCCTTATCGTAGCGAAACAATGCACCCTCCGGAGCATGCGCATCCGCAACGGAGGCCCCGAAGAAGAGTCTGCCTGCGGGATCCGCCTTGGCATCATTGCAGCGCCAGTAGGACTTAAATACCGAATTTAGCGGCTGAAGCAGTTCGGCTTGGCCGTTTTTATAGACATATAATCCGTCCATGGCGGCGAGGAGATAGCCGTCTTCATCAGCCAAGGGAACGGCAGCACCGATGGGCTGGCCGAGCGTAAAGCAGGTCTTTGCACCATCCTGTTTCGTCCAGAATTCCCCCTTGGTAATATCCACCCAGGAGTAGCGCCCAAAGCGCGGATCATAAAAAGGCGACTCCGCAAGTTCGTGTTTGTGATCGTCGAGTAACTGTGCGCTAAACTGCTTCATATGCACTCCTTTCAACCAAAGCCTTAATTCCATAACGGGTCCGATATATTGAAATGAGACTATTTTTGGCGTTTAAATAAGAGTTTTGTGACTTCGATCACCCCTTTATGCTGCAGTTTGCGGGGCTCGAAGTGAATGATGTTATAGACAAGCTGCATGATCAGTCCCGCACCGAAGGTTGAAATGATGGTTCCGATGCCGACGGGGCCGCCAAGCAGGTAGCCGATTAAGAGGACCACGGCCCAGAGTAAAACTTCCACAATCCCGATCGGCACTTTCTTTAAGCGTTTTCCGAGGCCGACCAAAAGAGCATCCCTCGGTCCGCAGCACTGCTCGGCTTTCATGTAGATCCACATACCGAGGGCCATGAAGACAAAACCGATCAGCATAAGAATGATTCCGAGCCACAGATTGTGATTCTCCGGGAAAGGATTGACGGAATTAAAGATTTGCACAAAATTACCGGTTACGAGAGCATCAATGATGGTCCCGTAACCGATTTTTTCTTTCAAAAGAATGTCAATCATCAGAATCAGAACGGCGATTAACGTCATACAGATTCCGTAATTGAACGGTGTATGTTTGGCAAGGCCCATTCCCAGGCAGTCCCAGGGAGCGAGGCCGATATTGGCATAGATGGTAAGGTGTACGCCGAATGAGAAAACGGCGAGACCCAAAATGATTCGTACCCAGCCGAGCAATATTTTCTTTCTGCTCATAATCGTATTAACTCCCGAAGACGTTTAGTTTCCCCAATATTCGGTTGCGTGGGGGTCGGCAAAATGCCAGATCCGGTCTCCGTAGCCGCTTACGTCTATCTGTTCCCAATTTCCCTGCGAAGTTTCGATATACCAGGTTCCGTTTTCGTATTCCATCCAGCCGTAGTCTCCGTAATCGGAAGAGATGCCTTCATACCAATACTGCCAAAGAGCCGGATCCATATCCGTGTTGAACCAGACATAGCAGTCGGAATTAGCATCATAGTAACTTTCATCGTAATCACTCCAGCTGAGCCGGATATCGTAATCCGAAGAGTCGCTGATCTCCATGCCGTCAGCGCTGCTTTTCAGATAAATCTGGGAACCGAAGATTTCCTCATTTCCCAAAACATCCTGTGCGGTATATTGTTGAACACCCGTCTGTTGCTGAGTCTGTTGTTGATTCTGCTGCTGTTGCGTAGACGTCAGCTGCTGCAAAATCGCAGTCGGGTTATTCTGCTGGCGATTGGCGAGCAGTTTGGCTGCACCACGGAACGGCAGAAGCAGACTGGATAAAATAACGGGGCCGATATACATGCTCGCGAAGATGATTCCGAAGATCATAAGCGGTTTAAACCTTGACCTGTTGGAAGCGGAGGATGTGGAATAATCGCCTGATCCGCCGGAAGCAGAGCCTGCATAAGAACTGACGATATCCGCTTTTTCATCCAAAATCGCATCAATGACCATGTTTCCGCCGCAGTGTTCGCAGCTCATGGTCTCTTTGTCGTCGGTTAAGTCGCGTACCGCTGTTTTGTCGCAGTAAGGGCAGTGCATGGGCACGTTTTCGTATCGCTCGTTATTTTTCAGAATCAGACTGTCATAGCGATTACCCTGTTCGTCATAATAGCCCTTCTTATAGGTGGTATTTGTTGTTTCATCCAGCCAGTCGATCGGGTAGAAAATATAATCATGCCGTCTGCACTGATACGTTGAGGTCGGATGAGTGCTTGCAAAACGGTAATTCGAGGGCTGATGGGAACGTGCTCTCATAGGAGGTCTGGTCGAACTTCCCGAGGAAGAACTGCCGGAACTGTAGGTCGTAAATCTGTTTGCCCTATAGGAGGAAGAATGCGACGAAGAACTATGGGAGCGGCTCGAAGAAGAATGGCTTCTGGAACTGCTCCTGGAACTCGAATGCGAGCTGTGTGATGAACTGTGACTGGATCTGGAATGACCGCTGGGTGGCATTTTGTATTCTCCTTTTACACATGAATGCAATATCATTACAATCTATGTTTATTTAAGCATAAAATGTACTTTCTGTCACTATTTTCAAACCATTTGCAACCTTTTACGCGTTTTTGTCCTATTACTATCAGACGCGTGGTTGAAACAGAGAGGTAAGTATTATGAAAAAAGTTGACAAATACATTAAATATACACTTCCGATGATTTGTGTGCTGATGTTTACGACATTTGTGGTACTCGGTTTTATAAAGAAACCGAAGAGCGTTACAACAGGCGAAATCGGAGTAGTTAAGGACGAAGAGTTTAACAATATCTATCTGGAACTTTCCATCAATGAGTTTATCGACAAGGGATTTACCTTTGGCGACAGCATCGATGTAGCTTTTGACAACGGAGAGACCATCGAGGATATTCCTTTTCTTTCCGGTTATTATGTACCGATCGGCGATCTGTTAGCCTGCGGTTACCCCGGATATCCCCACGTGGTCATTGCCCGCAACTTCGGCGCATCCACCTGGGAAGAGTTCCATATGACGGATTATTCCAGAGTGACGGTAACCTTAAATGAAAAAGGAAAATATGAAGATACGGAAGATTTATTCAGCCTGAAGTATTCCGATAACCGTAAAGATTTCGATTCGGACATCGAATTCGCCAATTTCCGTGAGGTCATCGGCGGAAAGCTCGAAAGAGGTAAATTCTACCGTTCCGCTTCTCCGATCGATAACCAGCATAAAAGAGCCGCATATGCCAATCAGCTTGCCAAGGAAAAGAAGATAAAGTTCTTTATCAACCTTTCGGATAATGAAACAAGGTATGAAGAACATGTAAAAGCAAAGGATTTCAATTCCGCTTATTATGACAGTATTTACAGGGAAGGAAACGTGCTTTTGCTTGGCATGAACGCAAATTACCGCTCCGACGATTTTGCAAAGACCATCTCCAAGGCACTTCTTGAGATGACAAACCACGAAGGACCCGTTCTGGTTCACTGCGTGGAAGGCAAAGACCGAACCGGTTTTGTTTGCGCACTGATGCTGGCATTATCCGATGCCACGGCGGACGAGATCATCGATGACTATATGATCACCCATGCAAACTATTACGGCGTAACAAAGGAAGAGGACCCCGATAAATACGAAGCGATCTTAGGTTTCGTAAACGATTTCTTCTACTGCATGTGCGATGCCGACAAGGATACGGACGTACACAGCCTGGATCTGAAGAAAGGCGCCGAGAACTACTTAAAAAAGGGTGGCCTGACAACGAAACAAATCGCGAAAATCGAGGCATATCTTAAGTAACGGTTTTTCACAATTTAATTTTGACAAAAAAACGGTAAAAATGTTATGATACAAACGTTTTTACCGTTATTTTATGTTTATGAGGAAACAGCTATGAAATCTTATGTAGAATCCAGTCATTTTTTCGGAAAAGAGAATCCGGAAGAACTTGCACGCAAATACGATACACCGCTCTATGTGTATAACGAAGAAAACCTTCGCGAACACATGAGAGCCGTGGCAAATGTCATTACCAAGTATCCGTACCGTGCGAACTATTCCATGAAGGCAAACAGCAACTTAAGCATTCTTAAGATTGCGCTGGAAGAAGGATTAAACGCGGACGCCATGAGCGTGGGCGAGATGATGCTTCTGCTAAAAGCAGGTTTTCCTTCGGACCGTATTTTCTTTGTGCCGAACAATGTATCCGAGGAAGAATTACAGTTTGCCATTGACCATAACATCATGACAAGCTTGGACAGCCTTGAGCAGCTTGAACTCTTCGGAACCTTAAACCCGGGCGGAAAATGCTCCGTACGTATCAATCCCGGTGTCGGCGCAGGCCATCACGAGAAGGTCGTTACCGCGGGCAAGAAGACGAAGTTCGGTATCGAGGAACATGACGTGGATGCGATTTTTGATATTGCAAAGAAGTACAATCTCCACATTGCCGAGATCAACCAGCATGTCGGAAGCCAGTATCTGGATCCGCAGCCCTTCTTAGATGCCGTGGAGAATTTCCTTCGTATTGCGGAGAAATTCGATGAGCTTGAGTACATCGACTTCGGCGGCGGATACGGAATTCCTTACCACAAACTCGATGATGAAGCCAAATTCGACATGGAAAGCTTTTCCGCTAAATTCACGGCGCTTCTTGATGCGTATGCTGCAAAGCATCCGGACAATCTTCCGTTATTCAAAAGCGAACCCGGACGTTACTGCGTTGCGGAGGGCGGTGTCATTTTGGGCCGTGTACATGCAACGAAGCAGAATTACGGAAACAAATACGCCGGAACCGATATTGGTATGAATGTGCTTGCAAGACCGACTTTATACGATTCCTGGCATGATATTGAGATCTTAAGAGACGGCAAAGCCGTTACCGAGGGCGAGAGGGAAAAGGTCTATGTTACCGGTAATATCTGCGAATCCGGTGACCTTATTGCCAAGGACAGAGAACTTCCCGTGATCCAAAGAGGCGATCTGGTATGCGTACTCGATGCGGGTGCATACGGCTTCTCCATGAGCTCGAATTATAACACCAGACGCCGTGCGGCAGAGGTTTTGATCACGAAGGACGGAACGGAGAAACTGATCAGAAGACGCGAAACCTATGAAGAAATGTTCGCATTCTTCGAGGAATAAAATCCTTGTGAACTTTTCCAAGGAAACCTTTTCTTTTTGCGGGAAATAGGATATAATCTTTGTTACGAGATTGACGAACCGGGAAAGCCCTTGAAAATACGGCTTTTGCGGGACGCCACAGATAAATTTTATACGGAGGTATACAGTTATGGCATTAGTTTCTGCTACAGAAATGATTAACAAAGCAAAAGAAGGCCACTATGCAATTCCGGCTTTCAACACCAACAACCTTGAGTGGACTCAGTGCATCCTTAAGGCAGTTCAGGAGACCAATACACCGGTTATTATCCAGACTTCCGAAGGTGCTGCAAAGTACATGGGCGGATACAAGATGGTAGTTGATATGGTTAACGATCTTATCGCTTCCATGGGTATCACCGTTCCCGTTGCTCTTCACCTGGATCATGGTACTTACGAAGGAGCAAAGGCTTGCATCGAAGCAGGTTACTCTTCCGTAATGTTCGACGGATCTCACTATCCCATCGAAGAGAACATTGAAAAATCCAAAGAAATCATCGCTCTTGCTCATGCAAAGGGTGTATCCGTAGAGTGCGAAGTCGGCGGTATCGGTGGTACCGAAGACGGAGTAACTTCTAACGGTGAGCTTGCTGATCCCGCAGAGTGCAAGTTAATCGCTGACCTTGGCGTTGACTTCCTTGCAGCAGGTATCGGTAACATCCACGGCAAATATCCCGAGAACTGGGCAGGACTTAACTTCGAGCGTCTTGAAGAGATCAAGAATGCTACCGGAGGAAAGCCGTTGGTTCTTCACGGTGGTTCCGGTATTCCTTTCGAGCAGACCAAGAAGGCAGTTACCCTTGGCGTTTCCAAGATCAACATCAACACCGAGCTTCAGTTAGTATTTGCAGCAGCTACCAGAAAGTACATCGAAGACGGTAAGGATCTTGAAGGCAAGGGATATGATCCCAGAAAGCTTCTTAAGCCCGGATGCGAAGCAATCGTAGCTAAGGCTAAAGAGCTTGCAGAAGGATTCGAAGCAGCAGGTAAGGCTTGATTGAATCAGAAATAAGAGAATTATGAAATAAAAAGAAGGAGCTTTGGCGGATATGCCCAAGCTCCTTCTTTGATGAATTTGAATCAATAAAACTTATGCCCAGGGATCGGCAGCAGCCGGTGTACGGATATCGGACAGAGCCAGGTTTTCCACCATGAACCACTGGTTTGTGCTCGGCTTTAAGCGGCACTTGATCTGTCTCGGTGAATCGGCACCCGAGGATGTCATGTGCAGAGTCGCCCAGTTTTCTTCCGGGTAACTGTAGGGATTATCAAATACCGTAATCTGCAAAGGCTCGCTCGGTGCATAGCTGTTTGCGGGTGAAGAACCTGCGAAATAGGAACGCACAACATGCATTTTGCCGGCCAGACGGTCTCTTAAGAACTGAATTTCAAAATTGCTCATCGGCGCCGGTCCTTTTAAGAAGTTCAGCATATCGATGGTTGCCTGTGTATCCTTCTCGTAATTTAAAAGCACGAGCATTGTCAGCGCACAGGTTTTAAAAGGGGTGGAGAGGTCGCTTTCCGGAAGCGCTTTCAATTCCTCCACGTTTTTGGGAACTGAGGGAAAAGTAAATGTTGTTTCCATAAGAATCCTCCTTCGTTTTTTGCTATCAGGCGTATTGCCATATCCCTATTATATACCACTAAGAGGCTGTTTCCAAGAAAAAACGGTGTATTTTACAAAAGAGTGCTTGACAAGTTAGTCTACACTAACTATAATACAAAACGAAAAAGGGGAGTTGACAGAGAAAAAAATATCGTTTATTATAAACCGCAATTGAGGGAGTAGGACGCCTGCAGATTCCTGCAGGAAACAGGCCAACATCCTGATCGGCCAAACCGGTCTGGTCTGTTTTTAAAAGTGCGAGACTCATGTGTAGCTTTTTTGGCATACGTGAGGACTTCGTTTATATGGAATGTTTCAAACCGTTGTGCCAAATGAGCATGACGGTTTTTCATTTCAAAACGAAGGAGGAAGCACTTATGTCTGAAGAGGAAAGAAAATTTTTGGAAATTGTGGATCTGAAGAAGGGATTCGGAAGCGGAGACACGCGTCAGGAAGTCTTGCGCGGAATGAATTTCACGGTAGCCAAAGGCGAGTTCTGTGTTCTTTTGGGACCGTCCGGAAGCGGTAAATCCACATTGCTTAACATCATCGGAGGAATTGACAATCCGGACTCCGGATACATCTCCATTAACGGCGACAAACTGGAAGAAATGGGCGAGAAAGGCTTAACCCAGTATCGTCGCAAACATCTCGGTTACGTCTTTCAGATGTACAATCTGATCCCCAACTTAAACGTCAAAGAAAATATCGAAGTCGGAGCATATCTGTCCGACAATCCTTTAGATATCGAGGAATTACTGGATACACTGGGCTTACAGAAGCATAAATACAAACTTCCGAACCAACTTTCCGGCGGCCAGCAGCAGAGAGTATCCATCGGCCGTGCAATCGTGAAAAATCCGGACATCCTGCTTTGCGATGAACCCACGGGAGCGCTGGATTACAATACTTCCAAGGAAATCTTAAAACTGATCGAGGACGTCAACGCAAAATACGGAAACACGATCATCATGGTAACGCATAACGAGGCCATTCGTTACATGGCGGACCATGTTATCAAACTGCGTGACGGAGTCGTCAGACATAACGACATCAATACCGAAAAAGTATCCGCTGTGGATCTTGACTGGTAGGGGGTGATCGTTATGGCAAAGAGAAAAATATCGAACCCGTTGGTAAGAAGAGTACCCCGGGAACTTTTGGGCGAGTGGCATAAATATTTGGTCATTTTTATCCTGCTTACCGCCACCATCGGTTTTGTATCCGGTATGTATGTGGCAAACCACAGCATGTTAATTTCCATCGATCAGGCAAATGAAAGCAACCGCCTGGAAGACGGACATTTCGAACTCGATAAAGAGGCGGATGAAGAATTGCTTGCCGCCATCGCTTCCGGTGAAAAAGTAGACCTTCGTTCATACTATATCGACGAGGCACATCGGGAGATCGATGAGAAAATCGAAGAAGAAGCTCCGAAGGAACTGAAGAAAAAAGTCGAAGAAGAGGTTCGCAAAAAAGTCAAAGAGGAGATTACCTCCAAAGTGACCGAAGCCGTAAAAGAAGCAACGGCTCCGTTTGCGGCTTTTATGACCGAGGAGCAAATCAAAGAACAGATTGACGATGCGGTGAAAAAGACTTTGGATGAAAAGTATGAAGACACCGTGGCAGAGGTTCTGCCGGACGCCATCGATGAGGCTTTAAAGAGCAAAGAATACTTAGTCGAGGTTGAGAAAAGCCGTAAGGAAGCCTACGAAGAAGCGGAAGATGAGATTAACGAAGAGTTTGATGAGCAGGAAGCAAAGAAGTCGAATGCGACCAAAGAAGCGGAAGCAAGCTTTACGGTAACGCCCGTTACGATCTATCCGGATTTCTACAAAGACGTTACGGAAGACAATACCCTGGATGGCAGCGCAAACGGTAAGATCAGAGTCTTTTCCAAAGACAAGGAAGTAAACAAAGCCGGTTTCCTGGAAGGCCGTGCACCGGAGCGTGACGATGAGATTGCCATCGACAGAATGCATGCGAACAACAATGATTTGGTCATCGGCGACAAGATCCGTGTTGCCGGCAAAGAATTCGAAATCTGCGGATTGCTTGCCTATGTCAATTATTCCACGCTTTATGAAAACAACACGGATTTAATGTTTGATGCGATCAATTTCGATGTCGGAATGGTTACCGACAAGGCCTGGAAGGAAATCGACGGACAAACCAAATATTCGTACGCATTCTTCTATGAAGAGAAATATGCAAACGATTCCGAACAAAAGAAACTGTCCGATTATTTCTTACAGTCACTGGTCAGTCAGACCGTAAAGGCGGAAAACGACCTGGAAAACTTTATTCCGCGCTACGCAAACAATGCCGTTGTTTTCGCACCGGAGGATATGGGCGGAGATAAAACCATCGGCGGCGTTTTACTCTATATCCTTGTGGTGGTGCTGGGCTTTGTGTTTGCTCTGACCGTTACCAGTACAATCACCAAGGAATCCACGGTAATCGGTACCCTGCGCGCTTCGGGATATACGAAAGGGGAACTGGTGCGCCACTATATGACGATGCCGGTTCTGGTAACACTTGTATCCGCAATTGTCGGAAACATCCTGGGATATACCTTCTTTAAAAATACGGTTGTGTCGATGTATTTTAATTCCTACAGTCTGCCGAAATACCAGACATACTGGTACTATGAGGCATTTTTAAAGACGACGGTCGTTCCGGTTATTCTGATGATTCTGATCAATTTCTTTGTGGTAAGCTACTGGCTCAGGCTTTCGCCCTTAAAATTTATCCGCAAAGACCTTCGTACCAGCAAACGTAAAAAAGCCATGCGCCTGCCGCGTTTCAAATTCCTAAACCGTTTCCGGCTGCGTGTCTTTTTCCAGAATATTCCGAACTATCTGGTACTTTTCGTCGGCATTTTCTTTGTGGTATTCTTAGCAACGTTTGCGTTCGGTGTCGGAACGACACTAAAGAATTATCAGGATCACGTAGCGGATGATATGTTTGCCAAATATCAGTATGTGCTGAAATCCACGGAGGATGAGGACGGCAACGAGATCAAAACCAAAACAGAAGGCGTGGAGCGCTTCTCCATGGAAAGCTTATACACCGTGGACGGAATTCATTTAAATGAGGGAATCTCCGTTTACGGAATCGAAAAGGGCAGCAGTTACATTCCGATCGGTGACAGGGAACTTGCCGAAGGCGAGGTAATGGTTTCAAGCGCTTACCAGGATAAGTTTAAATTGCATGTCGGCGACGAGCTGACCCTGAAAGAGAAATACAGTGAGAACAGATACACCTTTAAGGTGGCCGGTTTCTATGATTATCTGGGCGGTTTGAACATCGTTATGTATCTGGATGAATTCAATGAAACGTTCGGTTATCCGAAGGGCAGCTATAACGGATTCTTATCCGATACGGAGATTACGGATATTGAAGAAAAATACATCGCGATGTCCATCACCGAAGAGGATATCACGAAGATTTCCAGACAGCTTGATCATTCGATCGGAAGCTATATGGAATATTTCAAGGTCATTTGCTTAATCTTTGCCGGAATTTTGATCTATCTGTTGACGAAAGTCATTATCGAGAGAAACGAAAACTCGATTTCGATGGTAAAGATCTTAGGATATAAAAACGGCGAAATCGCTTCGCTTTACTTACTTACCACCACATGGATGGTAATCTTGTCCGCCGTGGTATCTTCGCTCTTCGGAGCAAAGTCGCTGGAAATTGTATGGAAAGTGGTCATCGGCCAGATGGACGGCTGGCTTCCCGCCTACATTCCCGCGACCAGTTATATCTGGATCGTCTTAATGATCGTGGCTGCATACCTTGTGGTTATGCTCATCGACTACGGACGCATCCGCAGAATTCCCATGGACGAGGCGTTGAAAAACGTTGAGTGATACATTGCTTTCCTTCTAAAGTCGGAAACCCTGAAGATTCCTCTCTTCAGGGTTTCTTTATATCTGCCGTTATGATAAAATTATACTTGTAGTTTCCGATAAAAATCATTCGCGGGGGAGTTGCAATGGAAGAGAAAATCACAGCATTAAAAAAGCAGATGTGCGAATACTTTGTGGGCAAGGAAAGTGTGGTCGAAAACCTTTTAATCTGCCTGCTGGCGGGAGGCCATGTTCTTCTCGAGGATGTTCCGGGCGTCGGTAAAACCACACTGGCAAAGACTCTGGCCAAGTCGGTGGAGTGCGATTTCGGACGCATCCAGTTTACCCCCGATACCCTTCCGGGCGATGTCATCGGAACGAGTATCTATAATATGAAAACCGGAGAATTCACATATCGTGAAGGCTCCATCATGCATCAGATCGTTCTCGCGGACGAGATCAACCGTACCTCCCCGAAGACGCAGGCTTCTTTATTGGAGGCAATGGAAGAAGGAAAGGTTACGGTGGATGGTAAAACCTATGCCCTTCCGGATCCCTTTATGGTAATTGCTACGCAAAACCCCGTGGAATTTCTGGGAACCTATCCCCTTCCGGAGGCTCAGACGGACCGTTTCATGATGCGTCTTTCCATCGGCTATCCGGTTCCGGAAGAAGAAATCCGCCTGGCCGGCAATTTTCTTGCAGGCAAATTTACGGATGAAGTACGAAGCATCTGCAAGGATGAAGACATCAAGAAGATGAAAGATGAGGTCAAAGCCGTTCACTTAAGTGAGGGCGTGATTCAATATATTCAGGAAATGACCGATATTACCCGTACGGAGAAGCAGTTCGTGCTGGGTGTCAGCCCGCGTGCGATGTTAAGCTTAATCCGCGCATCCCAGGCCAGAGCCTATCTGGACGGCCGCGACTATGTAAAGCCCGATGATGTAAAGGATGTTGTGATCAATGTCTTTCATCACAGACTCCGCTTAACGTCCGAAGCCACCATTCAGGGCGGTGACGTGGACCGTATCATGAAAGAATTATCCCTGAAAGTAAAGGTTCCCATGAAGTAAAGGAGCAGTGCCTTGTCAGATAAAGTCATGATACGAAACCGCATAATCTTTGCAGTTCTTTGGATTTTGTCGGTGGTGGGCATCAGCTTTTTCGGCGGGCCCATCAGCTACGGCTTTTTTACGTTACTTACGCTTCTTCCTATCATAAGCCTTCTGTATCTTTTACTGGTATCCGCCTTCTTTCGGATCTATCAGGAGATCGGAGGCAGAAATCTTGTGGCCAATCAGCCGCTTCCTTTTTATTTCATTCTGAAAAACGAATTTTTCTTCGGATTCTCGTCCGTCCGCGTTTATTTCTTCTCGAGTTTTTCCACAATCACGGATTTGGACGACGGTGTAGAGTATGAACTTCTGCCCAAAACAGGCATCCGTAAAAACACCAATGTGGTCTGCAAATACCGCGGAGAGTATGAAGTCGGGATTAAAAGCATCGAAGTCAGGGATTACTTCGGTTTGTTCAAACGCAGATTCAACAATAAGGAAACCCTCCATGTCATCGTAAAACCCGATGTCGTGAAACTGACCAATTTAAAGAGTATCCGTTCGGACAAAATGATGACGAGGGAGTCAACCTACCATCCGTCCCGTCCGGATCTTTTGGTCCGCGAATATGTTCCGGGCGACGATGTGCGTTTCATGCACTGGAAGAGTTCCGCAAGAAGCGGAGAGTTAATGGTGCGTAAAATGACCGGCGAAGAAAGGGAAGGCATCGGTATTGTCCTGCAGAACCGCCGTTTTAGCGAAGATATCATGGATTATCTCCCGGTGGAGAATCAGATGTTAAAAGCAGCGATTGCGCTTGCTTTCTATTTTACGTCGGGCAATACACCGGTTCATGCATTTCTCGGAAACGGAGCCGACGGGACAAAGAGCGCAGAGCGCGTGGAGCGTTTTTCGGGGATGCTTGAGTGGTTCTCCAAAACTCGTTTCCAGTCGGACATTCCCGTGGAAAAGAGCATGGAAGAGATCGGAAAAGATCCGGCGATTTACCGTTGCAAGACGGTTTTCTTCGTGGTAAGCGAATGGACGGCGGCCACACTTGGTGCCGTCAAAAGGCTGCATGAAAACAATATTTCCACGATCGTGTATTATGTAAGGTCCGGTTCCGTGAAAGAGATTCCGAAGGTGGATTTGCCCGATGTGGAATTCGTCCTTCTTGATCCCGATGACCGGCTTGAGGAGGTGATGTGATGAGTCATTGCCTCCATGATCTGCTTTACATGACACCCATATGTCTGATTGCGACGAGCCTTCTGAAGCCCTATATTAATGCCCCGAAGGATGCGTTTGTCTTCCTGATCGCGCTTTTTGTGCTCGGAATTCTGACTTTATTAAAGCATGGGAAAACCCGGTTAAAATTCATCGTTCCCGGAGTGGCGCTTGCGGTGGCGGCGGCTGTTTTACTCATTCGTATGCCCGAAAACCGAATCGAGTATCTTTGGGAACATCTTTGGATTGCATATTCCGCGGGAATCGGTCTCGGAGCCTTCTTACTCGGATGGCTTTGGGCCGGGAATGCGGTCGCAAGAAGGATTCTTACCGTGGCAATGCTCGGCGGGCTGATCAGTGATATGATTCTCTGGCAGGTAAGCACCAAGTCCGTGGTGGCGCTCGGCCTTTTCCTTGTCGTTTCGGAACTTGCCGAAGAAGTTCAGCGTTATTGGAAGAAAAGCGGCTATCCGGAGCGCAAGAAACACCTTGTCTCCATTGCTCCGTTCCTTTTACTTATGGCCGTTTTGGTATTCTATATTCCGTCGCCCGAGAAACCGGTGGATTGGACTTTTGTGATAAAGGCTGCGCAGAAAGTATCCTCTTTTGTGCGTTCCCATACGGTCTGGCTGCATAACGGGGAAGAAAATTACGAAGCCGTGATCGGCTTTTCGGACCATGGTACGTTTACGGACAGCCTCGGTGACAGCCAAAAAGAGATCATGTACTTAACCGTGGAAAACAAAGCCGACGGTGAAATCTACCTTAGCGGAAAGACCTTCGATACCTTTAACGGAAGAAGCTGGAGCGAGACTTACAGCGAGGACAATACAGACCGCGCATGGGATACCATGGAACTGCTCTGTGCCGTGGATTCTTTCGATTTTGCCAATACAAAGGATTATATCCGAAGATCCAAAGCAAGGATCCGGTACAGGGATTTCTATACGAATTACTGTTTTGCACCGCCCAAGGCCGTTCCGGAGGGAGAAGGCTATGACGGTATCGTTTACAGGCAGAGGGGCGGAAATCTGATGTCTGACAGAAAACTCGGTTACGGTACGGAATATGCGGTTTCTTACTATATCTTAAACAGGGACCATGACCGGTTTAAGGAATTTCTTACAAACCCAGCGCCCATAGAGGAAAAGAACTGGAACAGGATCAAGAACCAGTACTCCTTTACATCCGGACTAAATTTCGAGGATTACCCGAAATACCAAGAAAAGATGAAGCAGATCTACCTTCCGGAAACAAAGATTTCCGACAAGGCGGATGCGTATTTAAAGGATCTTCTAAAAGATGCCGATACGGATTATGACAAATTAAGCCGCATCGAAGCCGCACTTTCCGAAATGACCTATACCTGGCAGCCGGGAGAGATTCCGGCGGAGGTCGACAGTGAAGAAGAATACCTGGATTATTTCTTATTCGATAAAAAAGAAGGTTACTGCGTACACTATGCGACAGCGTTCGTTCTGATGGCAAGAAGTCAGGGAATTCCCGCAAGAATGGTGCAGGGATTCCGTGTCAATGCCAAAGGAGGGGTAACCTTAAGCGTCAAATCCGATACCGGACATGCCTGGGCGGAAGCCTATCTGGAAGGCATCGGATGGATTACCTTCGATCCGACACCCGGAGAGAGGCATAATCTTTACTGGTTAAGTGCAGAGGAGCGAAGCCAATACGCTTCCTCTTCAAATGATAAGGCCAAGAATAAAAACGAAAAAACCGAGGACGAGTGGAATCCGGAAACGGAGCCCAAGAAAGAATCGAAACCTTTTGACTTCCGATTCGTGTATATTCCGCTTGCGGCTGTAGTGCTCTTTGTTTTACTTTTCTTCGTCTTCGACCGTATTATCCGTGCGACGGCGTTCAAAAGACTGCCCGACGAAGAGAAGTTTCTGTCCGTCTGCAGAAAGAATTTCCGCATTCTGGCGGCTCTGGGATATCCCATGGAGCAAGGAGAAACACCTGCCGAATTTGCAAAGAGAGTGGCGGACAAGTCAGAGGCGGAGGAATATGCTTTTATCAAAGAATACGAAAGAGTCTGCTACTCCGATAAGGGGCTTTCCGGGAATGCACTGGATACGGCATTTGGAGACAGAGAGCTTCTGTATCGGACGATCCGTAAGAAGAAAGGAAAGTTCCTTACGTATCTTTTATTGAAACTGTCCCGTTAAAGAATCCGGATACGGCTTTCTTCGTTTACAAAAAGCGGAAATTTCTATATACTGAAAGACAGAGCGGAAACGCGAAATTGCAAGAAAGAAAGGGTATTATTATGGCACAGAATCCTATTGTTACCATTACCATGGAAGACGGCTCCGTAATGAAGGCGGAACTGTATCCCGAAATTGCACCGCAGAGTGTATACAATTTTATTTCCCTAATTCAGAAAAAATTCTATGACGGCCTGATTTTCCACCGTGTTATCAGCGGATTCATGATTCAGGGAGGAGATCCTGAAGGAATCGGCATCGGCGGACCCGGCTATCATATCAAGGGTGAGTTTAAGATTAATGGTTTTGAGAATGACTTAAAGCATACGGAGGGCGTTTTATCCATGGCAAGAGCACAGAATCCCGACTCTGCCGGAAGCCAGTTCTTCATTATGCATAAGGATTCTCCGTTCCTGGACGGACAGTATGCCGCATTCGGCAAACTCATCGAGGGCATGGATGTTGTGAATGCCATTGCGGAAGTACCGACCGACTACGCCGATAAGCCTCTAAAACCGCAGAGAATGCAGACGGTTACGGTAGAAACCTTCGGCGTGGACTATCCGGAACCGGATCACGTATAATCAGGGCGTTCATGATTTGTTCATAAACAATTTACAGAATGTTGATTTGGAAAACATTGTTTGTACATTTATCCCTAGTAGTATAATAAACATAAGAAGTCTCCTCCTTCTTAAGTGGATAGCAAAACAATTGTGATATTTCAAATAACTTTTTCAGATTGAATGCCCGAGTGTGAAAACATTCGGGCATCCTCCCGTTTTAGGGGTATTTCTAAGCTAAGAAGGAAATCCATTCGATGAAAGAAAATTATAAAAACGAAGTGCGCTACTATACGTTTCCGGCATTTGACGAATATCCGGAAATCGTGCATGCGTTTACTTCGAGAGAGTGCGGAGTCAGCACCGGTTATTATTCTTCCCTGAATATGGGTATCCATACGGGCGATGATTTGGAGAATGTCAAAACGAATTACCGCATTCTTTGCAAGACCCTGGATTTAAATCCGGACAATATCGTGCTGGCTAATTTGGAGCACGGGAACAATATCCGTAATGTCACGAAGGAAGATGCCGGAGCCGGTGTTTTCCGTGATTTCCCGTATGAGGGTACGGACGGACTCTTAACCGATGAGCCGGGACTGATTTTGACCGCAACTTTTGCGGACTGTGTCCCGATTTTTTACTATGATCCGGTTAGGAAGGTCGTCGGCATTGCACATTCCGGCTGGAAGGGCACGGCGCAGGAAATCGGTTCGAAGATGGTGGAGAGGATGCAGTCGGACTACGGCTGTAAGGTGGAAAACATCATTGCCGGAATCGGGCCGAGCATCGGAATGTGCTGTTTTGAAACCGACGCGGATGTTTTCACGGAGTTTGTGGAATTTCCGTACCTGGACGATGCCTGGTTTTATAAAAAGGACAACGGCAAATTCGACATCGACCTGTGGCGGATCAATTTGGAAATGCTTCTGTATGCGGGTATTCCGGAGGATAATATCCATATTTCCGGACTCTGTACCTGCTGCAATTCGGATATTTTCTTTTCCCACCGTGCAAGCGGCGGCAAAAGAGGAACCATGGCGGGTATTATCAGTTTAAAGGGGGAATAAGATGTTCAGAGATGATTTTGTATTCGGCGTTGCGTCAAGCGCATACCAGGTAGAAGGAACCGGAGACGAGCTTCCGAGAGGCAAATGTATCTGGGATACTTTTTCCGAAACAAATCCGATGAATACCAAGGGCGGAAACGGCCTTACCGCATGCGACCACATGCATCGCTATAAAGAAGATTTTGCAATGATGAAGGAACTGGGCATCAAAGCCTATCGTTTCTCCATCAACTGGTGCAGAATTATTCCGGATGGCGTGGGAGAAGTCTCCGAAGAGGGCGTTGCTTTCTATCGTGATTTAATCTCTTCCATGATCGCAAACGGCATTACGCCTTATCTTACACTGTATCACTGGGATCTTCCGCAGGCGCTCGAAGATAAAGGCGGCTGGGTGAATCCGGATATTGTGGATGCATTCGGCAAGTATGCGCGCGTGGTGGCGGAACGTTTTTCCGACCTGGTGGAGTATTTCTTTACGATCAACGAGCCGCAGTGCGTCATCGGACTCGGCTACGTGGTAGGTGTACACGCACCCGGAAAGAAGCTTGGCTACAAAGAGACAACGCAGGCAGCATTAAACCTGCTTAAGGCTCACGGAACGGCGGTAAAAGCTCTGCGTGAGTTCTCCGTACGTCCGGTAAAAATCGGTTACGCACCAACCTGTACGGTGCCGATTCCAGCAACGGATTCTCCCGAGGATATCGCTGCAGCAAGAAAGAAATATTTCTCGATTACGAAGGATACCTGGGACTGGGCGTGGACGGTGGCACTTTTCTCCGATCCCGTTGTTCTCGGAACATTCCCGGAAGACTTTAAGGAAATCTTTAAAGACGATATGCCGGATATTACCGAGGAGGATATTAAGCTGATCCATCAGCCGATCGATTTCCTCGGACAGAATATTTACAACGGATACTATATCAAAGCAGGTGAAAACGGCGAACCGGCGGATGTAAAGCCTTACCCGGGCTATCAGGAGACCGGTGTTCACTGGCCTATCATGGAGGAATGCTTATACTGGGGTGCAAGATTTGCATATGAACGCTATAAGCTTCCCATCTTCATTACGGAGAACGGAATGGCCTGTCATGATGCAATCTCGCTGGACGGCAAAGTGCATGATCCGAACCGAATCGATTTCCTTGACCGCTATCTTTCCGCTCTGCAGCAGGCAGCGGATGACGGCGTCGACGTAAGAGGATATTTCTTATGGTCCGTAATGGACAATTTCGAATGGGACCAGGGATACCACGGAAGATTCGGTATCATTTATACCGATTTCGTCACCTTAAAGAGAATTCCGAAGGACAGTGCTTACTGGTACAAAGAAGTGATGGATTCCAACGGCAAAACACTGGCCATCAACAACGGACGCTGGAAGCGAAGCGCCAGATGGCAGCAGGAAGAAAGTTCGAATATAACAAACTGATTATATAAAATAAAAGCCCGCCTCATACGAGACGGGTTTTTCTAACTCTTAAATGGAAATACCGTTATAGTATAACTCTTAATTCAGTATTTGTGTAATATTACCGTTTTCATCCCTGACAAAATCATGTGCCTTGACCGGTGCTCCGCAGTGGGGGCATGTGGTATGCATTCCGATAATATAGATTCCGCCGCAGTATTCACAGGATTCCTGATCGACGACCTGCAGATTGCAGGCTTGTGCCTTACGGTAGTAGCTTTCACGGATCGGATGAAGATTGGCAAGTCCGAAAACGAAAAGCGTGAATAAAGAAGGAACCAAAAGTGAAGCAAGTAATATGGGCTTATGAACGGTTTTCTTCATCAGTTCGGGGGTTAGCTCCCGTAACGATTCGGCAAAGGCATCTCCTACTTCATACTGCACTCTCTGCAGAAGTTTCTTATGACACGAATCGATGAATTTGGCGGTCTTTTCCTCGGTCAGGATCTTATCGGTATCATCTCCCTGCATGGCTTCCCAGTACCAGTCTTCAAAACCGTCGTCCTGGATGGTTTCGGAGTAGACGATTAACCAATGGGATTCATCTTTAAAACGGTTTAAGTATTCGTCGTATGCATAGTTTTCAAGGCTTGAATAATTGCCCTGCCAGGTATCGTTTGTGATGGTAATCACTGCAGGAACAACACCGCTTTCGTCGTAAAACTCCTGCATGGCGGCTTTTAATTCGGTTTGGTCGCCCAATACTCCGATCTGGTCTTCAATGATGATTTCCGTATCCGAAGGAGTCAGTTTCTTCGGTATTTCGATGGAATGAATTGAACCGAAAATCATGATAAACAACATCGGAGCGACAAGGAAAATCAGCATAAAGACCAGAGTAACAAGAGTCGTCTTTAAGTTGTCCCCCTTGGTGATGTCGTAGTTGGAATATACAAAATGAGGTTTATGATTCCGGTAATAGACGTATCTGGTCGAGCCCGAGAAGGAAGAAGTACTCACCCGGTGGGAACTTCCACCGCTACGGGATGAACCTGAGGATCTGTGGGAATGGGAACCACCGTGAGAACCGCCCCCGTGCGATCCGCCGCCTGATGAATGTGGCATGTTATGTTTCTCCTTTCGGAATGAGTAACATTGTTTAATTCTACAGAATCAGTATAGAAAAAAACACGGCCGTTTGCAATCGGAAAGCAATTTACAAACGCAAAGTTTTTTACTATACTTAATCAGAACTTTATTATCACAAAAGAGGATAAATACCATGATTAATCAGGAATTCAAAGACATGATTCAGGCACCCAGTGTCATTCGTGCACTGGCAGGATACGCAAACCAGAGAGGAAAGGAAATCGGATATGAGAACGTATTCGACTATTCCCTCGGAAATCCTTCCGTTCCGGTACCGGAGAAACTGACCGAAACGATGATCGAACTTCTGCAGACCAAGGACAGTTCGTTCCTTCACGGTTACAGCCCGAACCCCGGAAATCCGGTTTCCAGAGAGGTGACCGCGGATTTCTTAAACCGCAAATTCGGAATGGATTATACGATGGAACATATCTTTATGACCTCCGGTGCGGCAGGTGCCGTGGCACATGCCCTGCGCTGCGTAACCAAGCCGGGCGATGAAGTAATGACTTTTGCACCGTTTTTCCCGGAGTACAATCCGTATGTCAATAAAACAGGCGCAATTCTGAAAGTCGTTCCTGCGGATACCACGTCTTTCCAGATTAATTTCGATGCGTTTGAAGAGATGCTCAACCCGAAGGTAAATGCGGTATTGATCAATACCCCGAACAATCCTTCCGGTATCGTGTACTCGACGGAGACGATAAAGAAACTTGCGGAGATTCTGACCGATAAGCAGAAAGAATACGGCCATGATATTTTCATTATTTCCGACGAACCGTATCGTGAGATTGTGTTTGCCGGCGTGGATGCTCCGTATGTATCGAAGTTCTATGACAATACGATTTCCTGCTATTCCTATTCCAAGTCGATGTCGATTCCCGGTGAGAGACTTGGTTATGTGGCAGTAAATCCCCGTGCAACGGATGCGAAACTCATCGTTCCGATGTGCTGCCAGATCTCCAGAGGAACCGGTCATAACTGCCCGGCATCCTTAATCCAGATCGCGGTTGCAAAATGCATCGACTTAACCTCCGATCTGTCCGTATACGAGACCAACATGAACATCCTTTATAAGGAACTCGTTGATCTCGGATTCGAAGTTGTGAAGCCCGGCGGAACCTTCTACATCTTCCCCAAGGCACTTGAAGAAGATGCAAATGCATTCTCCGAGAAGGCCAAGAAATACGATCTGATCCTGGTTCCTTCCGACTCCTTCGGGGTTAAGGGATATTTCCGTATGGCATATTGCATCGACACCGAGAAAGTGGAGAGATCTTTAGACGCTCTTCGCAGATTTGTCAAGACCGAATACGGAAAATAATGCTGAAAAGAAAATTAAAAAGGGGATTGTAAAATTCTTTTTAAGTAAAAACAGAGAAAAAACGCAATATTTATTGTGCATTATAGACAATAAAACCGTGAAACCCTTTTGCAATATGGGTAAAAAAGCAGAAAATGGCCGCAAACCTTTGACTTTTCAAGGATTTTGCATTAAACTTTCCTTAGTTTATGGGGGACCATAGATTGTATATTTTGTCATATTAGATATATTCACTATCAACTTATTCGACACGTTAACCGTGAAAGGAAGGAGTCAGGAATCATGGCAGAAGAGAAGAAAACAGTTGCAGTTAAGCCCATCGCTAAAGTAGCAGCTAAGGCTGAGGCAGCTAAGGAAGAGAAGAAAGAAGCAGCTAAAGTAGCAGCTCCCGCAAAGAAAGCACCTGCAAAGAAGGCAGCAGCACCTAAGAAGGCAGCAGCTCCCAAGAAGGCAGAAGCTCCTAAGAAAGCAGAAGCTCCTAAGAAGGCAGAAGCTCCTAAGAAGGCAGAAGCTCCTAAGAAGGCAGAAGCTCCTAAGAAGGCAGCACCTGCAAAGAAAGCAGCTCCCGCAAAGAAAGCAGCTCCCGCTAAGAAAGCAGCACCTGCTAAGAAGGCAGAAGCTCCTAAGAAGGCAGCACCTGCAAAGAAAGCAGCTCCTGCAAAGAAGGCAGCTCCCGCTAAGAAAGCAGCACCTGCAAAGAAGGCAGCAGCTCCCAAGAAAGCAGCAGCACCTAAGAAGGCAGTTGCAGTTAAGAATGCAATTTATGTTCAGTATGCTGAGAAGTCCTACAGCGTTGAAGATCTTGTAAAGATCGCTAAAGACGTTTGGGTATATGATCTCAAGCAGAAGGCAGCTGATTTCAAGAGCGTTGAAATCTATGTTAAGCCTTACGAGAACGTTGCTTACTATGTAATCAACGGAACCGAGAACGGAAGCTTTGCTATCTAATCTCAAATAAAGATCTCTCAAATCCCCATCCGGTTCGGGTGGGGATTTTTTTGTGTATTTTTGACCCGGAAGTGTTATAATGGAATTCCAAAACCCGTTAACGGTTTTTGATAAGCAGAGGGCAGATATGAGACAGTTTCAGTTTGGTTACGAAACCGAAGAAAAGTTCATCAATTCACTCAGACGCATTCGTCAGTGGTGTAATTCCTCCATGACATCCGAGGTGCTTTTTCAAATCTATACGGAATCGCTGGAGGAAGAAGTGATCCTCGGCATTACCGATATGATCCACAGGGAATTGCCGAACAGCGTTTATATGGGAACCTCGACGAACGGAAATATAATTATGGGTGAGAAGTCAAAGATGGCGATTACCGTGAATTGTACCGTCTTTGAGTATGCAGATACGAAGGTGGAACTTCTGCAGTATCCGTTGACGGAAGAGGAAGCCAGGTCTACGGTAGATTGCCTTCTTGCGGAAGTAGCCAAGCGTCCCTGGGTGAAGGCAATTTTACTCAATACGACCATTCGCGGAATGTCGATGTCGTCTTTCTGTGAGTATATCAGTAAGCTTCCGAAGGAGATTCAGGTCTTCGGCGGAGGCGCATTCTCCGCAGACATGAATGAGGATGAGGCGTTTGTTTTCTCCTCCGTTGGTAAAATCTCCGACCATTCCGTTGTATTTGCCTTAATCGGTGGCGAGGATTTCCATGTGATGTCCGGCTTTATTACCGGATGGAAGCCGTTGGGGCGCGGTCTTAAAGTAACAAGTGCCAAAGGAACGAAACTCGAAGAACTGGACGGAAGACCCGCATACGAAACCTACTATAAATATCTGAACATTAAAAATGACGAGCATTTCTTCGTCAATACACTCGAGTTTCCGTTCTTTTATGAGTTTAACGGAATCAATATTCTTCGTGCACCGATTGCCAGCAATCCGGACGGTTCGCTTACGATGACGGCGGAAATTCCGGAAAATGTAGTTGCCAGGATTGCATACGGCGATCCCTGGACCATTCTGGAGGAAGTGCACGATAAAGCAAAGGCGCTCCGTGAATTCTCGCCGGAAGCCGTTATGGTATTCTCCTGTGGCGGAAGAAGAACCTTCTGGGGCGATGCGGAGATCAGTAAGGAGACCGCTCCTTTCCAGATGATCGCACCGACATCCGGATTCTATACATCGGGTGAATTCCTTCGTACCAATGAATTTGTGAATCAGCATAATGTAACACTGGTAGTCGGAGCAATGCGCGAGGGTCCGGCTGTCGGATCCGATGAGAAGCTGGAGATTGGCGAAGAGGAATTCTCCGGAAAAGTATCCATGATCAACCGTCTTGCCACATTCATTCAGGCTGCAACGGAGGAATTGGAAGAAGCCAATAAACGCCTTGCGAAAGCGGCAGTTTCGGACGGACTGACGGGACTTTATAACCGTGTGGAGATTCAGCACAGGATCACAGCCAAGGCGGATGAGTTGGCAGCGGGCAAAGCAAAGCAGCCCGCATCCATTATCATGATGGACATTGATAATTTCAAGAAAGTAAACGATACCTACGGTCACAGAGAAGGAGATATCGTTCTGAAAGAACTGGCAAACATACTTCGTAACATCACCACCGAAGTCGTACCGGACGGTAAGGCCGGACGCTGGGGCGGAGAGGAATTTATGGTTTTGCTCCCTTCTTCCGATGAGGCCAAAGCCATCGAAGTGGCGGAAAAGATCCGATTGGATTTCCTGAATATTGAATTTCCGAAGGCAAAGCATCAGACCATCAGCCTGGGTGTTACGCAGCTGATCCCCGGAGAAGATTCCGATACCGGAGCGATGCGTGCGGACGATGCACTGTATGATGCGAAACATCTCGGAAAGAACTGTGTGAAGGTGCACTAAGAGATTATTCTTTAATATATGGCTCGCACACGAGCATCACGCATTCCTCGAGGATCGGTTAGACTCCGGGTCGCGTTGGCACAATTTACTTAGTGGCACAACTCCCTCCGCTTAAAACTCACCTCTCGGAACACTACATGCTCGTGGCTCGATCCACATTTCGAAATAATAATCAATTACCTCTATGCAGGAGCCGAGAGATTCGCATTTTTCTCCGAGGGGCGTTTGCACGAGTGTCGGTCCTTGGGTTCGGTATTTTCGAACCCT
>ODAJ011617161.1_pt1 | contig 31695 bp, 34 predicted proteins | sample 1539241 | NCBI WGS metagenome assembly ODAJ01 (sample SAMN02144231, study PRJEB22623) | gut metagenome | biome: sheep rumen | host: Ovis aries | place: New Zealand
TTGTCTATGAAGACGAAAATATTTTAATCATAAACAAACCACGTGGATTATTAGTGCATGGAGATGAGGGCGAAAAGAAACTAACCTTAGCGAACCAAGTAATTAATTATCTTTATTATAAAGGCGAATATAACCCAAAGGATGATCATGGATTTACTCCTGCACCGGCCCATAGATTAGATAGAAATACATCTGGTTTAGTTGTGTTCGCAAAAAATCTTATCTCCCTTCAAGAACTAGAAGAGTTGTTTAAAGAAAAAGAAGAAATAATTAAAGAATATAAAGCTTTAGTTGTCGGAAAACTTAGTGGAGAAAAACATATAGACGCTCCATTAAAGAAAGATGTAAATACTGGTTTAGTTAAAATTGCAAAAGATGGAAAAAATGCTTATACAATCGCAAAATCAATAGGATTTTACGGAGATTTTACTTTAGTTAATGTGCAAATTCTAACCGGAAGAACACATCAAATAAGAGTTCATTTAGCTTCAATTGGTTATCCGATTGTTGGTGATGCAAAATACGGTGATTTTAAAATAAATAGAGATATAAAAGAAAAATACAAATTTGAAAATCAGTTTTTAACTGCTTATAAACTTTCATTTAAAGAAATAAAAGGCCACCTGTCTTATTTAAGTGGCAAATCATTTGAGATTAAACTTCCTGAAAACGAACAGAAGTTATTAGATAAATTAGCGAAGTAATTTTTTAAGAGTGTGGTAAATACCATTATGATCGTTATCTTTAATCGAAACCATAGTGGTTTTATCTTTTAAGAATTCATATTTAGCGTTTTTCATTAAAACAGATGTTCCTGCAACTTCAAACATTTCAATATCATTAGTTGCATCCCCAAACACAATTAGATTTTTTAGCGGGACATTATAATATTCGCAAATATGTTTTAAAGCATTTCCCTTGGAAGTCGATTTATAAAACAATTCAAAATAAGGTGAACGAATCCAAAATCTTGCACCTAGTTGAGGATATTTAACTAATGCTTTTTCGACGTCCTCACATTCAGTTATTGCAGTTGGTGTTTGAACAATGCAAGTCATTGGGTTTGTATTTAAAGTTTTTGCTAGTTCTCCAACATGAATTTGCATACCTTCATACCAGAAGAATTTTGCTAAATATTCATCTTCTTTATCAACCCAAATTTCAGTATCTGTTTCGCACATTACATTTTTAATATGCTTTTTAATTTTTCCTAAAACATCAATAATAATTTCCTTTGGAAATTCGAACTCAATTTTAGGAAATTTTTCATCAAATGGATTAAAAACATAAGCTCCATTATAACAAATCATTGGAGTTTTTAATTTGAGCTGCTCATAGTAAGTGTGCAAGGCTCTAGATGGTCTACCTGAAGCAAGAACAATAATATGCCCTTGTTTAGACAATTTTCTAAGGTATAAACGAGTGCGTAAAGAAATCTTCTTCTTTTCGTTAAGAAGAGTTCCGTCCATATCGAAACCTATAACTCTTTTTTCGATTTCTTTTTTCATTATTTATGATATAAACCAACAGCTTTTTGGACTCTTTCGAGAACTTTTGACGCAACTTCGTTTGCGCGTTTTGCGCCTTTTTCAAGAACCTTGTCAACAAGACCTGATTCAATAACTTCTTTATATCGTTTTTGTAGATTTTCCATTTCTGAACACACAATGTCAGCTACAGCACGTTTAAAATCACCATAGCCTTTACCTTCAAATTCTTTTTCAATTTCCTCAAAAGATTTTCCAGTAAGTGATGACATAATTGTCATAAGGTTAGAAATACCAGGTTGTTTTTCAGGATCGTAGTGGACATGAGCTTCCATATCTGTAACTGCAGACATAATTTTCTTTCTAATTACAGCAGGTTCATCTTTTAAATAAATGTCTCCTTTAGGATCAGACTTAGACATCTTTTTTGTTGGGTCTGATAAAGACATAATTCTTGCGCCTACTTTTGCAACTTCTGCTCTAGGCATAACAAGAACGTCTCCATAGCGATTATTAAAACGTTTTACTAAGTCTCGAGTTAACTCTACGTGTTGGATTTGATCTTCGCCAACAGGAATTACTTTTGAATCATATAAAACAATATCCGCGGCCATCAAAACAGGGTAAGCAAATAAACCTAAGCCTATGGCTTCTTCTTTCATTTTTGAGGATTTATCTTTAAATTGAGTCATTCTTGAAAGCTCACCCATGTAGAGGTAGTTTTGAAGAATTATTGCAAGTTCAGCGTGGGCGGATACATCACTTTGAAGGAAGATGTTTGACTTATTTGGATCAAGTCCTGCTGCAAGATAAAAAGCCGCTAAATCTCTAGAATTTGTGCGTAAAACTTCTGGATCAATTGGAAGAGTTAAAGCGTGTAAGTCAGCGATAAATAAAAATGATTCGCCTTTATCTTGTAACTTAACAAATTTATTAATTGCCCCAATATAATTGCCAAGTGTTAATTGGCCTGTAGGTTTAATACCGCTCAAAATGTGATCCATAATGCTTTCCCTCGCGTAATGCCAATATTATAAGTTAACTAAATAATCACTGTCAATTTTATTGACTTATGTCTATTTGTCTATACAATAAAAAGCATGATTAAGATTTATGTTTCCCCATCTTGTTCTTCTTGCATTAAGGTTAAGAAGTGGTTTGACGAACAACAAATACCTTATATTGAGAAAAATATTACTGGACAAGGGTTAAGCGAAAAAGAACTTAGAGAAATGCTTGAGAAAAGCGAAAATGGTACTGAAGATATCATTTCTTTACGTAGTAAAATTATTAAAGAAAAAAACATTAAACTTGATGATATATCCGTTTCAGAAATGATACAATTTATTAGACAAAACCCAACTGTTTTAAAACGCCCAATAATGGTGGATGACAATCACATTCAAGTTGGTTATGACACTGATGAAATGACAACTTTCATTCCTCGAGCAAGAAGATTGAATTCTTTTGTTTGTGATACATGTGAGGATAACGATAAATGATTTTAAAAACGTTTGGCGTTGATCCTGCATCATCTCCATTTAATGAATGGCTAAAAAATAATGCTCTTTATGTCGCGCTTGGTGTCGCGGGAGTTGTTCTAATAATAGTCTTGGTGTTGTTCTTTATAAGCAAAAGAAAAAAGGACTAGAATCCTTTTTTATTTAGAACCAATGCTGTTTAAGATCTTCTGTTGGAAGTCCAATTACGTTATCGAAACTTCCTTCAATATGATTAACTAAATCAAATTCTTTATCTTGGATACCATAAGCTCCAGCTTTATCCATTGGAGAACCTGTTGCGATATATTTTTCTATTAGTTCATCACTTAGTTTATTGAAGTAAACATAAGTTCTAACTGTTCTTGTAATTTCTTTTTCTTTTGAGATTAATGTATAACCCGAAATAACTACGTGCTTCTTGCCTGATAACTTGTGCAACATCTCTCTAGCTTTTTCAGCAGTATGAGGTTTGCCCATAAGCTCACCATCTAGAATAACAACGGTGTCACATGCAAGAACTTTATCATTTGGGTATTTATTAAAGACATCGTAAGCTTTTAATTTTGATAATTCTCCTGGCAAATCACATGCTGGAATGTGTAACTGAGATTCATCAATATTTGCAGGAATTACCGTAAAATCCTTAGTAATTTTCTTAATTAATTCTCTTCTTCTAGGAGACTCACTAGCTAAAATAATCATTTGTTTTGATCCATAACCACAGGAATAATTAGTGGTTTCCTTTCAGTTTTTCTTTCAACATAAACTTCAACTGTTCTTTTTATTGTTGACTTAATGGTTGCAAAATTTGGCTTTGTTGCCATTAATTCAATAAGAGTTTTATTTACTAAATCTTCAATTTTTTTAGAAATTAAATTGTCATCAGCAGAAAATGCTTTAGTTATGCATTTTGGCGGAACAATAATTTTTTGAGTTTTAGAATTTATTGCAACTGAAATAGCAATCATTCCATCTTCTTGCATTATTTCTCTATCTTTAACAACAGCTTGGTTTGTTCCCGCGACATTTCTGCTATCAATATAAATAGGATCTGCTGCGTAATGAGGTCCGGTTACAATCTTGTGCTTTGATAAAATCAAAGAATCACCATTTTCCATAATGAAAATGTTTGATTTAGGAACACCTAATGTTTCAGCAATGGCGCCATGTATTTTAAGCATTCTATATTCACCATGAATCGGCATGAAATATTTAGGATGGATAAGGTGGAGCATAATTCTTAATTCTTGTTTTGATGGGTGGCCAGAAGAGTGGACAGCATATAAAACTGAATTAACTAAAACGTTTCCGCCTTTTTTAACAAGTTGGTTCACAACTCTATCAATAAAGATACCGTTTCCTGGAATAGCGCTTGAGGAGAAAACAATCGTGTCTCCTGGAATTATTCTTAAATCTTTGTGCTCACCATTAGCAATTCTTGAAAGAGCGGCCATAGGTTCTCCCTGAGAACCTGTACACAAAACGCAAATTTCATTTAATTTAAATTCGTTGATTTCGTTAATTGGAATAAAAGATGTGTCTGGAATTTTTATATATCCAAAATCACGTGCAGCTTCTACTGCATGTTCCATTGATCTACCGATAATGGCGATTTTTCTATTATTTTCTACCGCAACTTCGCAAATTTGCTGAATACGCGAAATATTAGAAGAGAATGTGGAAAGGATTAATCTTCCAGTAGCGATTTTAAAGATTTCTTGAATTGATTGAAGAACATTCTTTTCGCTTGGTGTATAACCTTCAATTTCGGCGTTGGTGGAGTCACTAAGCAATAAGTCAACTCCAGCATCTCCAATTTTCGCTATCTTTGATAGCTCAATTTTTTGGCCTATTGGAGTCAAGTCAATTTTAAAGTCACCAGTATGGACAATTCTTCCTTGTGGAGTGTCTACTACAATGCCATATGAATCCGGAATTGAGTGAGTAACCTGGAAAAAGCTTACTTTAAATTCATCAACATTTATTACGGAGTCATCTTTATATTCTAGAATTTTTACTTCCTCACGAATCCTCATATCCTCTAATTTATGGCGAATAAGTTGGATGGCTAAACGAGGAGCGTAAATTACTGGAATATGTAAACTTTGAATTAAAAAAGGAATCGCGCCGATATGGTCTTCGTGGCCGTGTGTTATAAATAAAGCTTTAACTTTTTGTCTAGAATTCTTTAACTTAGTATAGTCTGGAATTACATAGTCAATACCTGGTAAATCGGCACCAGGAAATCTAACTCCAGCATCAATTATGATTAAGGAGTTTTCAGATTCTATACAATAAGTGTTTTTTCCAACTTCGCATAGACCACCCAAAGCATAAATTGAAATTGGAGATTCAGAAACAGCCATAAATTCCTCCGTTATTGAATTATCTTCGTTGTTAAAAACTGTTTTTATTATAAACTAAACTTTAGTCTTAAATCAAGACTACTATATACGAATTGCGTCTTCTTTTTGAACAAATGGGTTTTTCTTATCGATACGATCGTAATACAAAATCCCGTCTAAATGGTCAATCTCGTGTTGAAGAACAATTGCCTCGTAACCACGAGCAGTAATAATTTCTTCTTTTTGTGTTTGAACATTAAAAGCCTTAACTTGTATCTTGTTATGTCTATAGACATATCCTTCATGGTGAACATCAACAGATAAACACCCTTCACCACCTGAGAGATAAACTTCTTTAACTGATTCAAGAATAATTTTAGGATTGATTAAGCGGTGGTCCACAATATGAACACCCTCATCAGTTTGTTCTTCAAAATAAACAACCAAAGCTCTTATATTTCTGCCAACTTGAGGTGCGGCTAAACCAACGCCTTCTCGAATATTGTATTTCTGAGAAATTTTTTCATCTTGGGAGGCAATTAAGTAATCATGCATTTCATTTACAAAAGAGATAATTTCAGGAGTAATTTCTGTAATTTCTTTGCATTTTGCTCTTAATTCTGGATTGGTATCTTTAACTATTTTGAAAAACTTTTTCATACATCAAATTCTATCATATATGATAATAATTTGGTATCATATTCGCATGAATGAAAAATTGCTAAGTATTACGAGTGAACTTAAAGCAAAAATTGAATCACTTCCAGAAGTAGTTGAACTTGAGCGTTTGAACCAATTGCTTAATGAAGATGAAGTAGTTATGAAACTTGCTTATAAAAAAGATATGGCTCAAATTAAATATGAAGATTCGTGCCGATATTTTGGAGAAAAATCCGATGAAGCAAGACAGTCTCAAAAAGCCCTGTATCAAGTGAAGCTTGAATTAGACAATAATGATCTCGTTAAAAAGTACAATGAACAATACAAAAAAGTTCGAGCAATTTATGATAGAATAAACGAAGAAATTTTTAATCCTTTTAATTAATATGATTCGAATTACTGGTGGCAAGAATAGATCAAGATTAATAGAAACTCCAAATACTGTTTTGACCAAACCAACAATGGACAAAGTTCGTCAGGCTGTTTTTTCTGCACTTGGCGAAAAAGTATACAATTCAAGAGTTTTGGATTTATTTGCTGGTTCTGGATCATACGGAATAGAGGCTCTATCTCGTGGCGCTAAGGAAGCAATATTTGTCGATAATTCATCTTTAGCAATAGAAACAATTAAGAAAAATTGTGAAAAATTAAATGAGAAAAAAGTTGAAATAATTAAAGACGATGTTTTACCATTTTTAACTGAAAATTCCCGGGAATTCGATATTATTTTCGCTGATCCGCCATATAAATTAGATGTTTATAATGACGTTGTGGAAACGCTTATAAGAAGAAATATTTTATCGAGTAATGGTATAATCATTTTGGAAAGCGAGAAGGAATTAAAACTTGATGAAAGTAAATTCTCTAGTGTTCGCTTCTACAAATACGGTTTAGCAAAGATTTATATATTAAGGAAATAAATATGAAGAGAGCAGTTTATCCAGGTTCATTTGACCCAATTACTAATGGACATATTGATATTTTAAAACGTGCATTAGAAATTTTTGACGAAGTTATTGTTTTAATTGCAGAGAATCACGAAAAGAAATCTAGATTCACTGTTAAAGAAAGAGTAGAAATGATTCAAGATGCAACAAAAGATCTTGAAGGTGTTAAAGTTGATTCAACTGAAGGACTTACTGTTTCGTATGCAAAAAGAGTTGGTGCAACTCATCTAATTAGAGGATTAAGAGCCGTTTCTGATTTTGAATACGAATTCTCTTTAGCCGCCGCTAATCACTATATTGATGAATCAATCGATATTGTGTTTTTTATGGCTAACTCAGAAAGTTCATTTATATCAAGTAGTATGATTGATGGACTATATTCCGAGAATGTTGATATATCAAATTTGGTGCCAGAGTCAGTTGTAAAAATGTATAAGAAAAAGTAGCTCGACGAGCTACTTTTTAATTTATTTATAAATTAATCAATATCTGGATTATCGGAGAAGTCACCAGTGTGATTCCAACAATCTAATAAAGTATCAGCTTTTGCGTTTTTATCTGTGCCATCGACACCAAACATAAGTTCGGTAACACCTTGATCATGATGGTTTTGAGTTGCTTTTTCTCCAAGCTCAACTAATAAAATTGTAGGAGCATAGAAGTTTGTTTCGTCAGCATCAATGAAACTATCAAGAGTTTTTGAGTCAACGTGAGAACTATTGCAGTAAGGTGTATCTGCTACGTCAGAACCAGCTTTTTCAAAGAAGTTTTGATGACGTGCAAGGTATGCTGAGAAAGCAGTAACATTCTTTGAAGAATCTGTATCTTTGTTTTCATCATCAGTAAAGATGGTGACTAATTTAAACTCTTCTTTACGATCAACTTTACTTTTAAAGTAAGAAGTTTTGTTGAATTTATCTTCGAAGATTGAGAAGGCTTCTTTTGCTCCATTACAACCTTCGCATTTTTTGTCTTTAGAAACAAATGCAACAAAGAATTTTTCACCACATTCTTTTCCGTATGATTTAGTAAATTCTTTGCTATCGCCTGTCATTGCGTCATAAAGTTTGGTAGTAAAATCATCAGCTTCTGATTTTGCTTCATTATCTAAAGATAGTTTAAATCTATTGAAGTAGGCGTTATATGTAGCTTGCTCAGATTTGCCATTTTTAACTGCGTTTACAATTGCAGGAATTGAGAAAATAACACCAAAAATAATTCCGACAATTAAGAGTGGTTGGATCCAAGCAGTTTGTTTGATCCAGTCCCAAATCTTTTTAAAGAATCTTCCGATTGCTGATAAAATTACCATAATTTACTACCTCCGATACGAAGCGCTCGTATATTTTACCACTATATTTATATAGACTCAATACAAAATTTGTGAAGACATTTATGTCTCATTAAAACTATTAAATTTAGTTGAATTATACGTAGAAACGTATAGAATAATGTTGTCTTTATGAAATTATTACGAAAAAAACTTAGCTCAATTGCATACGATCACCTTTGGCTAAAATATGTTTTAGACTATGGTTTATCACTTTTAGCAACTTTAGCAAGTGCTGCTATTTTCGTATTTGGGATGGTTGTTTTCCTTGAACCTGGACTTGTAGGTGCTTCAACACCTGACCTGCCTGCACCTGCATTAGTTTCTGGTGGCTCAAGTGGTGCTGCTCAGGTTATAAAATTAATAATCAATATTTTTGCGAAACTTGATGAGAAAAATGAAAGATTGCTTCTTTCTGGTTTATACATTGCAATAAATATTCCTCTTTTGGTTCTCGCATTTAAGGGTGTTGGAAAGCGTTTTGCTATTTTTACACTTATTAACGTTGCATCAGTAGCGTTGTTTACAAATATTTTTAAAGGTGAATTCTTCACTAATGTTGCATTATTTGTTAACAAAAACGGAAACATGTTAACGCGTGCACTATTTGCTGGTATGTGTACAGGATTAAGCAGCGCAATCGCATATAAAATTGATACATCCGCAGGTGGTTTTGACATAGTTTCGTTCTATATTTCTGCCAAAAAAGGGCAGTTAGCTGGTAAGTACGGAATGTTCATTAACGGTACTGTTGTTGTCTCGTTCGCTATTGTTACTTCAATCTCCTCAAAAGACTTTGCCTCAGCTGTTGGTGGTATGTTATTCTCCTTTATATATTTATTAACAGTTATGTTGGTTATTGATGCAATCAACGTTCGTAATAAGAAAGCACAAATACAAATCACAACTTCGAATAAAGATTTGGCAAAATTACTTATTGCAAATATTCCTCATGGAGCGACAGTTGTTGACGCAAAAGGTGGTTTTACTGAGAACGAGAGAATAATGATTTATATGGTTGTCTCAACATCTGAAATAAAACGTTCAGTTCAAATAATTAGAGAACTTGATCCAAATAGCTTTGTTATTGTCCAAACTTTGCATGGTGTCTATGGTAGATTCCATATGAGACCAATTAAATAATGAAAAAATATAATGTACTTAAATGGATTATTTTCGCTATTGCACTTGCGATTAATCTTTTTATTTTTATTAATGCATTTATAAATGGTGAGGTATCTGCAAAGGAATCAAATTCGATTGCGCATACAGCTGCTGATGTAATTAATGACATCAAACCTGAAACTATAACAAATGAGAATTTTCCTACTTTTGCTTTTAATTTAAGAAAAGCAGTTGGGCATTGTGGTTTGTTTGCTCTTTCTGGAGGATTTACAACATGGGCCCTTTATCTTTTTGTGAAGGATAAAAAAGTTGGCTATTTTGTTTGGCAATTGTTGATGACTTTTGGTTTTGGAATTTCACTCGCTGCAATAACTGAATTGGTTCAAATTGGAGTTGATGGAAGAGCCGGTACTTTTGCCGATCTCGGATATGACTCTCTTGGCTATTTTATTGGGGTTTTCCTGGTGTTTTTGATATTTTTAATACGAAAATCCCCAATATTTTTTAAGTCAAATTACAAAGAAAATCAGGCCAAATAGTGACCTGATTTTTTCTTTAATTTCTGGCGGAGGAAAGGGGATTCGAACCCCTGCTAAACTTGCGCCTACTACCGGTTTTCGAAACCGACCCCTTCAACCACTTGGGTATTCCTCCGCTGAAAATTATAACACAAACCAATTACTTTACTTACAAAAATATATAAATTACTTTGTTCACTTGATAAGGGCAATAAATCATAGATTTCCGGACTTATTTTTCTAAACATAGATTGTATAAAATGCGTAATGCGATATAATACAAGCATGTGTTTTGCTAAGGTCGCAACTATTGGATGGTTAGAAATTGTATTCCTGTCTGTCGCAGGACTAGCTTTTCTTGCATTTATAGCAGTTAGTATTTTGTTTGCTATTTCTAACCATAGAGATGACAATCACATTAGAGAAATTAAAGATCTCTCAAATTCTTTGAGAGTGTTTGTTATTGATATTAAAAACGATACAGTTAAGTATTTTAATTCTGCTCATCTAAGAGATCGAAAAACCTCTTCAATCACTTCTTTTTACAATCAATACAAATCAAAAGAACGTGAAATGCTAATTAACTGGATTGGAAATCTTTTAGAAAACAATGAAGAGACTCCAAAATTTCTTGAAATCGGTGTTTACATTAGATCTTCTAAGAAAACAGTCACTTCAATTTTGGAAGTTCAGAAAATAGATTATCAAAAACAATTAATTTTTATTGAATCGCATTTACTTCCAACAACATTTAAAGGAAAACATAAAGGTGATAAACCTGAATTCGTCAAAAAAGATTACTTATTTAAGAAAATTTCTGCAAGTAACGGCAAAGGTGCAACTTTCGCATTTAACTTCTATAACAAAAGAACAAAAACAAGCGATATCTCTCAACTTGTTTATGCTGACTTAAGAGATATTATGGTTGGTTTCACATCTGAAAACATTTATGTTTTAGAAGAAAAATTTGGCCAGATTTTAGTTACAAACTTCGATATTAAAGGTAAAACCGAAATTAATGCCTTTATAGATACATTGAAATCTAGAATCAATAGATTCTTATTAATTAAATCTCACTCAGATGAAATTGAGTACACAATTGGTGTTATTGAAAATAGTGAGAGCTTTAGAGATGGCAATACATTAATCAAAAACGCTCTTATGGTTGCTGATTTAACTAAGGATAGTGAAAATCAAATCGCATACTTTGATGATATAAAAACAATGTTAATTGATGACCAAGGAAAACAATTTAGGACCGATGTTCAAGAAGTTATCGAGGATAATAAACTTCGTTACTATTTCCAACCTATTTATAATGTTGATCGTGGTAGAGTTGTTGCTTATCAATCTTCTGTAGTTCCTTATGATTCTTATTTCCACGAAATTGATACTTTAAAGAACTACGCAATGAGAACTGAAGATGACAAGATGCTTTTCTCAACAATTACGAAAAATATAATTTCACGTTTCATTCAAGAAAAGAATGATGAGAACGTTCAATTATTCTTCCCAGTTTCATTTAACGAAATTAACTTTGTTAATAGATCACTTGGACATACAAATGGTGTTAGCGATATTAATATCGTTTTGGTCTTAAAAGAAAGAGACTTATCAGCTCTTCCTGATGAGTATGAAGAAGAAACTCTTATTAATGCTATTCGTTCATTTAAATCTAAGGGTTATGCAGTTGCACTTGAAATTGATGACGATATTCTTACTCTATCTCCAACACTTTATGGTTCATTCGACTATTTCAATTTATCTGTTGCAACACATATTTCTAAAAAGAATGCCGGTAGAAATTTACCTTCATTCCAAGGACTTATTGAGAAGTTACTTCACTATGAAAAACCAATTGTCGCATTAGACATTCAAAGCTGGGATATCGTTGAACTAGTCTATAGACTAGGTGTTCCAATTATATGTTCGGATGCAATCGCACCTCCAGCGGAAAATATCATGCCAATTCAACGTAAAATCGTTACAAAAATTAGAAATCTTAAACAATGAAAAGGAGCTTAATTATGGATATTAAAAATGAAGCTATAACAACCCAAGAACAAGACTTTGCTCAATGGTATACAGATGTATGTAAGAAAGCCGAATTAATGGATTATTCATCCGTTAAAGGTTTTATTATTTATCGTCCTTATGGCTATGCCATTTGGGAACAAATCCAATCTTATCTTGATAAGAAATTTAAAAATGTTGGTGTAGAAAATGTTTATATGCCTTTGGTAATTCCAGCATCTTTATTCCAAAAAGAAAAAGATCATATTGCTGGTTTTGCACCTGAAACTTTAATCGCTACTAAAGGTGGACAAGCCGTTTTAGATGATGAACTTATTATTCGGCCAACAAGTGAAGTTCTATTCTGCGAACATTACAAAAATGTAATTTCTTCTTATAGAGATTTACCAAAACGTTATAACCAATGGTGTAGCGTTGTGCGTTGGGAAAAGACAACTCGTCCATTCTTAAGAGGCTCTGAGTTCCTTTGGCAAGAAGGTCATACTATGTATGAAACCGAAGAAGAAGCTAGAAAAGACGCTTTAAGAATGCTTGAAATCTACGATGAAATGGGCAGAGAACTTCTTGCAGTTCCATTTGTTAAAGGAATTAAAACTGATAAAGAAAAATTTGCTGGTGCAAAAGAAACTTATTCAATTGAAGCTCTTATGCCAGATGGAAAAGCTCTTCAAAGCGGAACAACACATTATTTTGGTGATGGATTTGCTAAAGCATTTGGCATTTCTTTCCAAAGTAAAGATCAAAAACTTTGTACTCCTCACCAAACTTCATGGGGAGTTTCAACTAGACTTTTAGGTTCAATTATCATGGTTCATGGAGATGATAACGGACTTGTTTTGCCTCCACGAGTAGCACCTGTTCAAGTCGTAATTGTACCTATTATGCAAAAGAATCCTGATGTCATGAAAAAGGCAATAGAATATAAAAATTGTCTAGAAAAAGCGGGAATTCGTGTAAAACTTGATGACTCAGATAGAAGTCCAGGATGGAAATTTGCTGAACACGAAATGAAGGGAATTCCTCTAAGAGTCGAAATTGGACCAAGAGACGTTGGCCAAGGTGTTGCAGTTCTAGCAAAACGTAATGATGGCCAAAAGATTACGGTTCAAGACGCAGATGTTGTTAAAGAAGCTTTACGTCTTCTTGATGTAATTCACGAAGAAATGTATAAAAAAGCCTTCAAGTATCTACTTGAACATACAACAGAAGCACACTCTATTGAAGAACTTGAAAAAATTCTTGATCGTGGTGGATACGCAAAAGTTATGTGGTGCGGCGATAGAGCTTGTGAAGACAAGATTAAAGAACTCTATCAAGCAACCGCAAGATGCTTACCATTTGATCAAATACCATTCGAACATAAATGCTTAGTTTGTGGTAAAGAAGCTAAGAAAGTTGTCTTCTTCGCTAGAGCATATTAATTATAAAAATTGTTGAAAATTCCCAGAAATTCCTGGGTTTTTTCTTTATGTGCGCACATTTGTGCTTGCATATGAGAAATAAAGATATAAAATAATTCAGGTTTAAGAAAGGAGACCAAAAATGAACAAAGAAAAATTATCTAAAATCCTTACATTTGCTGTTGTTATAGCAATGGGTGTTCTTATTGCTATCTTTGGCACAGACGCAATTGATATTTATTTAGGTGTTGTCGCATGTGTGGCAGGTGTAGTTGTTTTAGCAGACACCATTTACTTATTAACAAGAAAAGAAAAACTTGTTGCGACTCCATTTATTGTTTCACTAGTTTTAATTGCTATTGGTATAACTTTATTTGCTGATTACATTTCTTTCGAATTATTTGTTAAGATCTTAGTTGTTGTTATTTTAGGTACAGGTGTAGGACTTCTTTGCTATGGCATTTACTTACTTGCTCACAAAGAAACATCAGGAGGAATCCTCAATGCTGTCATGGGCGTTGTTGCTTTAGTTTTAGCAATTCTTTATATGGCAGTTCCTGATTTTTCTAAAGCATTCTGGATCATTGTTGGCATTGTAATTGCTGTCTATGGTGCTTTAGGTCTTGTATTTACTATTGCTGACAAAAGCAGTAAATAATTAGAGAACAAACAAAAAAGAGACATAAAGTCTCTTTTTTTATTTTAGCTTTTTATAGATTTCTAGGAAATCATTTGAGAGAGGATATTTTTCGATATCCTCTTCTTTTATAAAGAATATCTCACCCTCTTTAGATGATTTTAAGTTTCCCTTGAATGTCTTAGTTTTAAACAACATTGCAAGGTGTCTAACGTTATCTCCAAATTCGTTCCATTCAATGTAGCCTCGAGATTCCAGATCAGAAACTTCTAAACCAGTTTCTTCTTTCATTTCGCGAACAACGGCATCAACGATAAGTTCATCATCTTCAACGTGTCCGCCCGGGAAAGTAAGTCCTGGCCAATCTTTCTTCAAACGATTTTCAACCAAGAAAGAGCCATCATCTTTATAAACCATGCACATGATTGTAAGCTTGGTTTTCTTTTGCACGTGTGACTTATCTTTCTTAATAAAGTCTTTATCAATTCCGTTTTGAATCATATTAGAAATCTAATTTTTTAAGGTTTTTTGTGGATAATTTTATAACTAAAGCTTTAATAGCAATATAGATTCCGATTGCCGCTAAAAGTAGACCAAACTGTAAAATATAATTTGAGTTTGGAAGTCCAACAGTAAACATTTCTTCTGCGACAAAGAATGGAACCATGGTTAATACACCACCAATAATTGCTGTTACAATAACTCCCACAAGCATATTAGCAATAATAGTTTTACCGGTTTTATAGAACCAAGGTAGATAAATCAAATCATACACGGAGAATGAGATTAAATATGCTGCTAGTAAAGCAATTGGTTGATGCATATTTAATGAAACCTGCATAGATTCTTTGCTATTTGCATCAAAAATAAATGTTGCAACAGACATAAAAGCAAAAACCAAGAGAACTTCAAATAATTGAATAACAGCTACTGTTATCACACGTGCTTTAATTACATCTTCTCTTTTGATAGGAAGCGTGCATGTGTAATATAAGTCGTTGGTGGTTGTTGTCTTATTCATTCCTATAAATAGGAAAGTATATGTTGCAGCCATATAAATTAATGGCACAAAAGAAGGGAATGCCGGAGAAAGAGCAGACATCGACATAAGTATGATGAGTAAATACGCTAGAGGTGGTACAGCTAGTTTGAACTCTTTATAAAGCAAATGTTTCATCTTCTAAATCATCCTTTCTTTCTTCATAAACCATAATTGTGTCTAAATCTGGTTTAGATTGTTTAATTTTTGCGGAAATTCCTTTAGATTTTTCACTTGGAATAAGGGCTGTAAATTCTTTTCCGTCTTCCTTGTGAGAAACAATAAATTCTTTAACAGAATCGAATTCTGGCATAGGACCAGTAATGTACTTATAGTCATTAATGAATTCTTCTTTTGTCTTTGAGGAGATAATTTTTCCTTTTTTAATATAGACAATGTGATCAGCACATTTATCTAAATCTGAAGTGATGTGTGTTGAGAAAAGAATACTTCTTTTTCCATCTTTAACAATCATTTTAAAAATATCTAAGATTTCATCTCTACTTACTGGATCAATTCCAGATGTAGGTTCATCTAAAATTAGTAATTTCGCACCATGAGAAAGAGCTACAGCAAGGTTATATTTAACCTTCATACCGCTTGAAAGTTCTTTTATTTTCTTATTTTGATCTAATGAGAATCTTTTACAAAGTTTTTCATAAGTATCTTGATTCCAGTTTGGGTAAAATTTACTTGTAACTTTAGTTAAGTTTCCAATTTTTGCATCTGGGTAGAACATTGTCTCGGCAAGTGTAAAGCCCATTTCTTGTCTGTTTTCGGTTTCATGTTCGTAAATATCTCTACCAAAAACTTTAATTTCGCCTTTGTTTAGATGAATAAGTCCCATGATTCCTTTTAAAGTGGTTGTTTTACCTGCGCCATTACGACCAATAAATCCACAAATTGAGCCTTCTTCAATATCGAAGGAGACATCATCAAGCTTAAATGAAGGATATTCTTTGGTTATATTTTTAACTTCTAAAATACTCATTTACCTATGACTCCTTTCTGCATAAGTTCATAAACTGCATCGCTTTTCATTAATGCGATGCCTTTTTCTTTGTCTCCTAAAAACATTAACGTATCGCCTGGAGAAATGTTAAACATTTCCCTAGCTTCTTTAGGAACAATAATTTGACCTTTTTCGCCAACTTTTACGGAGACAATGAATCGATCTTTTGAGATATTTTTCATTTCCTACTTTTCCTACTTTTCATACTATATTATATTCTTATTTAAACAAAATAAAAGGGGAAGATTAACTTCCCCAATAATGTTTAAGTAACATTACTTACAAAGTGAATATGCATCTTCATCAACATAGACTGTAACATCTGGATGTTTTTGAAGAATGGAACAAGGCATTGATTCAACAACTGGTCCTTTAATTAAGCCATAGACTGCTTTTGCTTTGTTCTTACCAGTAGCGATAAGAACAATTTTTTTAGCATTCATAATGGACTTAAGTCCCATTGTAACTGCACGTGTAGGAACTTCCGAAATATCATTGAATAATCTTGAGTTATCTTTGATAGTTTGCTCAGTAAGTTCGGTTTCGTGTGTTAATGAATCAAATGGTGTACCTGGTTCATTAAATGCGATGTGGCCATCACTGCCAATACCAAGAATTTGAATATCAATTCCGCCTGCTTTTGCAATCATGTCATCATATTCGTTCATGAATTTCTTATAATCTCCAACACCGAGTAAGACGTTTGTGTTTTTCTTATCGATATCGATGTGATTGAATAAATTTTCATTCATGAAGTAACGATATGATTGATTATGTGTTCCTTCAAGGCCAACATATTCATCAAGGTTAAATGTTTTACATTTAGCAAATGAAACTCTACCTTCTTTATTAGCTTTTGCCAAATTGGCATAAACATCAAGAGGAGATGTTCCTGTTGCAAGTCCTAAGACTGCATTTGGTTTTTTATTAACAACTTCGATGAAGTCTTCTGCAATCATTTTTGAGATGACTTCGTTTGTATTTACTACAACTTTCATTTTATCTATTTTCCTTTTCTACAATATTATTTTGTGATTTAACGATGCGGTTTTCTTTGAATATTCCTCTAAGCATACTTAATGGGTAAACTTGAGTGTTTTTACCGATAACGGTACCTGGATTTAAGACTGAACCGCAACCAATGTCGGCGTGATCTCCTAAGAAACCTCCGATTTTTCTTAAACCAGTTTCGTGTTCTTCCTCACCATGAAGGACAATGTTTTTGCCATCACTTTTAAGGTTTGAAAGAATAGAACCAGCGCCCATATGAGCGTAGTTTCCGACAATGGAATCTCCAACATAATTGTAATGAGGAACTTGAGCGTGTTTCATAAGAACTGAGTTCTTTAACTCTGAGGAGTTACCAACGACACATTCTGGTCCAACAATGACTGAACCTCTAATATAAGCTCCTGGTCTAATTTCGACATTATCGCAGATAATTGTTGGTCCGCATATTGTAGCAGTTTTGGCAATTTTTACATTCTTACCAACAAGAACCCCTTCGTCTAATTTAGTAAAACCTTCGATTCCTTTGTCGATAAGGGAGACAATATAGGATTGGATCTCTTTTAAAACTAACCAAGGGCTTTCCTTGGAAAAAACTAGCGAATCCACGATGGAATTTCCGCTATGCTCGAATAAATCGATGCACTTAATCTTATCCATATTCCTCTCCTAAAAATACTTTTTTATTATTGCACAGGCGATGGAACGTGGAAATTATTTTTTTATTTTTTTTCAAATTATTCCAGGTTTACTTTGTTAGAAATATAGTAATGGTATTGCTTCTCTTGACAATATTTTTTAATGTCTTCTTTTAAATTAGAATCTTTTGTGTATTCTAAGAAGAATACTTCTTTATTTTTCTTTTTCATTAAAGATGCAATTTCTTTGTAAAAATTTTGATCTTCTTTATTTTGTTTAGCGAATATATCATGCTCATAATTTGTAATTAAAGAGAAGACTTCTTCTTGGTGATAACCCCAAACATAATTAAAAACGTTATCTTTATTATCGTTTGAGTCGTCAAAGTATTCAGCGCCGCCATTAACCATAACTTTTAATCCAAGTTTATTTACTCTATTCATTACACTTTTAAGGGAGTTGGCAAAATCTTGATAATTTAATTCTTCCTCTTTTGCAATAGAGTAAACATCGACATTATCAAGGTAAACTCCAAAAGCGCCTTTGTTTTTATACTTTTTTGCAAGCGAAACAACTAAATTTTGCCAAGACTTGTTAGTAACATCGATCCATCTTTCATCTGGCCAATTGTCATAATCTTTGAACGTCAAATCTTTGAATTCTTCATAATAATCACGATAATTTTCCAATGAACCGACATTTAAATAAGCTAAGCAATTAGTGCCATTTTTTGTTAATTTTTCAATATTTGATTTAGAAAATTCATCAATCTCTAACGCTACATATTTGTAATTAATAAAACTTTTAATGTTATTATTAGCTCTTCCTAAAAATGCTCCATAATCATTTGAAGTAAAATTAGTCTTTGAATTACAACTTACTAAAGTAAATGCAGCGATTAATGAGATAGCAATTTTTTTCATAGTAATAAAATTGTATCGCAAATGAAAGTTGGGATGAATTTTTAAAAATAAAAGAGTAACCTATTTAGTATGAAGATACTTTTAGTAGATGATGAACAACTTCAATTAATCAGATTAGAAAAAGCTTGTAGGGCTGTTATACCTAGTGCTGATTATTTTATTTTTACAAATCCGGTTAAAGCACTTGAAGAAAGTGAAAAAACCAAATTTGATGTTGCGTTTTTGGATATTGAAATGCCATCAATCAAAGGGATTCAACTTGCTAAAAAATTAAAGAAAAATAATCCTCTTTTAAGTGTTATTTTTGTAACGGCCTATACCGACTATGCTTTACAAGCTTTTAATATTCATGCTTCTGGTTACATTACTAAGCCTGTTAACGAAGCGAAAATTAAAGAAGAAATTGAAAATCTTAAAAACATTTCTCCTTTACCGACTACTAAAAAATTACAAGTTAAATGCTTCGGCAATTTTGAAGTATTTTGCAAAGGAGAACCAGTTAAATTCTCTTATAAAAAGTCTAAAGAAGTTTTCGCCTATCTTATAGATAGAGAAGGCTCTGCAATTAATATTAATGAGCTTAATGCAGTTTTGTGGGAGGAAGATCACCCTTCATATTTAAGAAACTTAATTGCAGATATTCAAAAAACTTTAAAATCACTTGATTGTGAGGATGTTTTCGTTAAACGCCATAACGAATGCTATATTGATGTTGATAAAATCGATTGCGATGCTTACGAATATAAAAAAGATAATCCAAACGCTGTAAGACTTTATCGAGGCGAATACATGATGCAATATTCATGGCCAATATTTGATGAATAAAAATAGATTAGAATTTATTTAAAATGTCTGAAATTGAAAGAACAAATAAGCTTATTTTGATGTTTAAGAATTATGAAGTTCTTTCTTTTTCATATGAATCAGAACCTAAACGAGTTGTTCATATAATAGAAAAATTAGAGCATTTTGATAAAGCTCCCTATGGAGTTTTGCATCCACTTTATGACGAGGATACCGCACTTTTGAAATTTTTCAATTCGAGATCTATCGCACCTCAAAGATATGATTACAATGAAATTCTTAAAGCTACTAATAGTAAGAATGGATTTGAACTATCTTTTAAAGGACACGGCTTATCTTTAACAAACCATTATTGGTTTAAAAAAGAGGGTGAAAAATTAAAATACGAAGATATAAATTTCTTCACTAACAAGTGGGATGATTCCTTTGGAAGAGCGGTATTAAATAAAGATTATGAGAAACTAAAAAACTGTGATTTAAATGTTCCTGATATTGTTACTAATGGTTGGGCAGTTAAAGGATGGATTTGGGATAATGGTCCAAAGCTTTATAAATTCTCTAGAGATAAAATTAGCAGCGCAGAAGCTCTTGGTGAAGTTTTGGGTTCAAGACTTGCTAGAAGAATATTTCCAGATGATCAAGTTCTTCATTATGTACTTAAAAAAATTGGAAATAATTATGCTTCAGCAGCACCTGTACTTATTGGAATTGATGAAGAATTAGTTCCGCTTTCAAATTATTTTAAATCTGATGTTTTTCACACTTATTTAAAAAGATTTAATAATAGAGAAGTCCAAAATGAATTTTTTAAATTAATAGAGCATTCTGGTATTCCAGGAATTAAAGAATTTTTCATTAAAATTACATGTGTTAGACACTTATGTTTCATTTCCGATTTACATTTTGATAACATTTCTATTATTAAAAATAATAAAACAGGAAAACTAAGAATGTCTCCTTTATACGATTTAGCAGGAGCTTTCGGGACTTCTGAGTCAGGAAGAAAGTTTGTTTCTAACATTAATAAAGGAACATATCTAGTACTTTTCTATGTCTTTAATGAGCTAAATCCTGATTGGGATTATTCTTGGTATGACCCAAAACGACTTGACGGTTTCGAGAATGAAATAATCGAAATATTAACAAAATCAGAATTTTATACACCCGAATTATTAGATAGAATAATAAATGTTTTCCGCTACCAAAAGGAAGCGTTAGATAAAATAGCAAAAAAGATTAAATAACTGTGACACATTTGTGGCAGATGCTTTGCTAGAATACATTCAGGATTGGAATTGATTATGAGGAAAGAATTGTTAAAAGGTTTAACTGAGGAACAAATAATTAAAGTGCAACAATGTAGCGATGTTCGTGATTTAATGCAACTTGCTAAAGATGAAGGTGTTGAATTAAATGATGAGCAACTAAAAGCTGTATCAGGTGGCGCTTGTTCTAGTGAAACAGATAAAGAAGATTCAGCGCATAATAGAAAAATTGAAAGTTAATAATGTTTTTCCGTTTAAAAGATAATGTTGCATTAAGAAAATGGAGATATGTTGATCGTGCGATTTATAAAAAAGGCATAGATCAAGCTCTTGGGGTTTCAAAGGAAGAATTTGAAATCCTTTTGCTATGCGATGGAGAACACGATTTAGAAAATAACAAAATAATTCAAGAATTAAAAAATAGAAACCTCATTGAAGAATGTAACAAAGGCGATAAATTAAATGAATGGTCCAAGTTAAAGGAGTATGATAACTACTATTTTCCACGTATGAATCTAATGATTACTGGAAAATGTAATCTTAATTGTTTGCATTGCTTTAATGCAAAAGATAACGCTCCATTAAATTCCGAACTCTCTTTTGAAGAAATTTTAACTATCTTAGATCAAGCAAAAGATATTGGCATTCATTGTTTTACATTAACTGGTGGTGAGCCATTAGTTCATCGTAAATTTTTAGATATTGTAAAAGCTATTTATGAAAGAAATATGTTCATTTTTGAGCTTAACACTAATGGCTTACTAATTAACCAAAAGATGCTCGATTTCTTTAAAGAAATAGGTTGCTATCCTTTAATAAAAATTTCTTATGATGGAATTGGTTATCATAACTGGATTAGACAACATCCTAAAGCTGAAGAACTTACTTTAAAAGCTATTGAATTATGCATCAAAAATGGCTTCAGAGTGAAAGCCCAAGTTCAAGTTAATCGTAAGAATTTGGATTCGATGTTTGAAACCGCAAAACTACTTGATAAGATGGGCGTTGATGAGATGAGAATTATAAGAACAACTGAAGCTCCTCGATGGGAAAAGAACGCACCTCAATCATCTTTAACAATTGAAGAATATTACGAAAATATGCTGGATTTTGCGGCAAAATTCATGAAATCTGGGATGAAAATGACTGTTGATGTTTGGCAGTTTTTACGAATTTATCCAAGGCACAAACTTTACTCACTTGTACCTATTTCTTGTAATAAAGATGAATTTAATATTCGTATTCCAATGTGTAAAGGTAACCGCGGAATGATTGCTGTTTCTTCAAAAGGAGAAGTTGTTCCATGCTTACAAATGTCTGGTTACTTTTTGGAAAAAGGTATCAGCTTAGGAAATTTGTTTAAAACGCCTTTAAAAGAATTAGTGAAAAATAGTCCCTATCTAGATTTAGCAATGGCGCCATTATTTAAACAAATTATTGAGAATGATAAATGTGGTAATTGTAAATACTACAAAGCCTGTACCGGTGGTTGCCCTGCTTTGGGCTTATTATATTCTAAAGATATTAATTTCTACCATGAAGATATTACTAAATGCATTTTCTTTGAAAATGGTTGGTATGAAAAAGTTACAGAAACTTTAAAAGATTTTCATTTACAAAATCCTTTAAATATTTAGAATTTTCTTTCTTTGACAATGCCAGCAAATTGAGTTTGGCATTTTTTATTTAGATTGTGTTTTACGCAATCTAAATTAATGATATAATCATTATTATGAAAAAGAATAAAGTTAGTATCTCTAATCCAGAAGAACTAGAAAAAAATCTGCAATATTCTTCTCCAGTTACATGGATTGCTTTAGGAGTTGTCTTTTCTCTTATTGTGGGCCTTTTTGTATGGTCTTGCGTTTTCAAAATTAAAGACAAAATTATAGGCAAAGCGAAAATTGTCAGTTCTGAAGTTACTCTTGTGGTTGACGCTAATTCTATTTCAAAATTAAAGGTTGGCCAAAAAGTTTATATTAATAATTTAGAAGGCGAAATCTTAAAAATTGTTGAGAAAAAGCCTATTATTTCTCATTTTGCATTGGCTGATGGAGAGTACGAATACACCATTATTAATGAAATTAAACCAATAGAATACTTGATCAAATAATTATGGAAAAGGTAAAGAAACCAAAGACTAAAGGCAAAGGAGTTGCAAATACTCCGTTAATCATGCAATTAGAAGCTCTAGAATGTGGAGCTGCTTCTTTAACAATGGTTATGGCTTACTATGGAAAGTGGGTACCTCTTGAACAAGTTAGAGTTGATTGTGGTGTTTCTAGAAACGGAAGTAACGCTAAGAACATTCTTAGAGCTGCTCAAAAATATGGGTTTAAAACATCAGGTTATGCTTACAATATTCAAAAATTAAAAGAAAGAGGCAAATTTCCAGCGATCATTCACTGGGGTGGAGGCCACTTTGTTGTTTTAAATGGTTTTAGGGGTAATAAAGCAATTATTAATGACCCAGCTAAAGGACTTGTTAAAGTCGATTTGAAGACTTTTGACAAAATATTTACCGGAATTTATCTTGAACTTGTTCCAGATGAAAATTTTGTTCCTAGCGGAAAAAGAAAATCAATTTTTTCATTTGCTAAGAAACGTCTTAAAGGCGCTTTGCCATTAATTATTTTCTTTTCAATTACGACAATTATTTTCTATGTTTTTAGCATTATTTCGCCTGCTATGAGCCAAGTTTTTGTCGATAAACTTTTAGGTGGGCAAAACCCGTCATGGCTGTTGCCATTTATTCTAGTATTTGCAAGTGTAGCATTGCTACAAGTCGTCGTAACAGTAATTCAGAGCATATCGCAATATAAGATTCGAGGCAAACTAGATTTAATTGGTTCAACAACTTATATGTGGAGAATTTTAAGACTCCCTATTGAATTCTTCTCGCAAAGAATGGTTGGAGATTTGCAAGGACGTCAATCTGAAAACGCATCAATTGCAGAAACATTGGTTAATGTTTTCGCTCCTTTATTATTTAACACAATTATGATTGTGGTTTATCTGTTTGTAATGATTAATAAGAGCTGGATTTTATCTCTTGTGGGAGTAATAACAGTCCTTATAAATATCTTTGTGTCGACAAGAATTTCTAAAGTCAGGGTCAATATTTCCCGTGTTCAAGCTAGAGATAACGCAAGACTTTCTGGCATGACTTCAAAAGGCATTGAAATGGTCGAAACAATTAAATCAAATGGTGCTGAGCAAGCTTATTTTGAATCTTGGTCCGATGTTCAAAACGATGTTGTTAAAGGAAAGCTTAGAATGTCGAAAATAAATGCATCACTAGGTTTAATTCCTTCATTTGCAGCAATGCTTGCAAATTACTCAATATTAATTCTTGGTGTTTTCTTCACTATTAAGGGTGAATTCACAATTGGTTCAATTTTAGCTTTCCAAGGTTTACTTGGTTCATTTATGCAACCTGTTAATACTCTTATTTCAAGTGGTCAGACATTACAAGAAATGAGAACCATGATGGAAAGAGTGGATGATGTTTTGGAATATCCTTTAGATGAAAATGTTATTCGTGAAATTAAGACTGACAATGTTTCAAAAATTAAAGGTAACCTCATTTTGAAAGATATAACTTTTGGTTATTCTAGACTAGACGAACCAATTTTAAAGAATTTTAATCTGGAAATAAAACAAGGACAAAAGGTTGCAATTGTTGGTTCAACAGGAAGCGGAAAATCAACGCTATCAAAATTAATTTCAGGTTTATATTCACCTTGGTCAGGAGAAATTATTTTTAATGGCAAGAAGATTACTGAAATTGATCACGAAATTTTTACTTCATCAATTGCAGTTGTTGATCAAGATATAACAATGTATGAAGACACAATTTTAAATAATATTAAAATGTGGGATGAATCTATTGAAGATTACGAAGTAATAATGGCATGTAATGATGCTCAAATACATAAACAAATCATGGCAAGAGAAGGTGGTTATAATGCTCCAGTTTTGGAAGGTGGTAAAAACTTCTCTGGTGGTGAGAAACAAAGACTTGAGATTGCTCGTTCTTTAGCTTCTGATCCAAGCATCATCATTTTAGATGAAGCTACAAGTGCGTTAGACGCCAAAACAGAATCTGAAGTTGTTAAAGCAATTAAAGCTCGTGGCATCACAACAATTGTTATTGCTCATAGATTATCTACCATTAGGGATGCTGATTTGATTGTTGTTCTTAATAAAGGCGTAATTGTGGAGCAAGGAACTCACGAAGAATTAATGAAAAATAAAAGTTCATATTACGAACTTGTTACAAATGATTAGAAAGGAGTAAACATGGGTTGGTTTGAAGAGCAAGTAAAACAAAGAAAAGAACTCGATGCAAAAACATTCGAAGAATCTTTCATGTCGCTTGCTGGATTAAAAGTCGATAATAAAGAAAGTTTGACTGACGAACAAATAAAAGATAACTTTGTTATTAGTCAAATACTTTCATATTTCAACCATCAACCTATTGATATTCCAAAGTCTATTGATAATTTTGAAGATAAATTAAATTATGTTATTTCACAAACGGATTTCGTTTATAGAAAGATCAATTTAGATAAATCTTATTCCGACAATAACAAGTTTCCAATCCTTATTTTTGTCCCATTTAATAACTCTCCAGTTTTACTTTTCCCTAAAGGAAAGGATAAATACTATTATATAAATTACGCGACAGGAAAAAGAGCTACTATTGATTCTTATTTAGTGAACGGACTAGAACTTGAAGCATATACTTTCTATCGTCCACTTCCAAAATCAAAAATTTCATTTAAAGGCTACGCTTCTTACTTAAAGAAATCGGTTAAACCATTGGATTTAATTTTGCTTATTTTGTTCACAATTGCCGCCTCTGGTGTCGGACTTTTAATCCCTTTTCTCACTAAGAGATTGACAGGTGAAGTTGTTAGCAAAGGTGAAATCCCATTCTTTATTTTAATTTCAAGTTTTGTTGTAACCGCTGCAACAGGTTTACTTTTAGTAAAAGCGGTTCAGTCTTTTATCAATATTAAAGTTTCAACTAAGATTGAGAAGTCTATTCAAGAAGCCACAATGATGAGAGTTTTATCTCTCCCAGCTTCTTTCTTTAAGAAACATAATACCGGTGAACTTGGCTTAAGATTTAGCAATGTAGTCTTTTTAGCAAGATTAATCATTGCTGGAATGTTTACAACGCTAACTTCGGTTATCATGTCTTTTGCTTATGTATTCCAATTAATTGGTTTTGCCCCATCCTTAATTTGGCCTGTTGTACTAATTTTATTAGTGAACACAAGTTTTACAATTTTAATTTCTTTTATTCAGAAAGAATATGCTAAAAAACAACTTGAACTAAGCGCTAAAGAAGCTGGTGTTACTTATGAAATGATTAATGGCATCCAAAAGATTAGACTTTCCGGAAGCGAAAAACGTATTTTTGCAAAATGGGCTAGTGCTTATTCTAAGAGTGCAAAACTTAAATATAATCCTCCTATGATTTTAAAACTTAGTGGAGCATTGTCCTTATTAATTTCATTATTAGGTACTCTACTTATTTATTTTGTGGCCGCCAAAAACAACATTGATGCAAGTAGTTACATGGCATTTATGTCTAGCTATGGTGTTTTATCTGCTGCTTTTGCATCTTTATCTCAAGTTGCTAGTACATTATTTACTATTCAACCAATTTATGAAATGGCTCGCCCAATTTTGGAAAGCGAACCTGAATCTAATGAAGGAAAAATTGAACTTAAACACATTACTGGAAATATCACAATTAAAGATGTCTCCTTTAGATACACTGAAACTGGTCCACTTATCTTAAATAAGTTTAATTTAGACATTAAAGAAGGCGAATATCTTGCAATAGTTGGTCAAACAGGTTGTGGTAAATCTACATTGGTGAGACTTTTACTTGGTTTTGAAAAACCTATAAATGGTGAAGTATTATATGATAATATAAACATTAATGATGTTAATTTAACTTCATTAAGAAAGAATATTGGTACTGTTATGCAAAATGGAACTTTATTCCATGCTGATATTCTATCTAACATCATTATTTCTAACCCGAGTCTAAAAAACGAAGATGCTTGGGAAGCAGCGGAGATTGCTAATATTGCCGAAGATATTAGAGAAATGCCAATGGGAATGAGAACTGTTATATCGGAAGGTCAAGGTGGTATCTCTGGTGGTCAAAAACAAAGGATTATGATTGCTAGAGCAATCGTCCATAAACCTAAAATTCTCATCTTTGATGAGGCAACATCCGCTTTAGATAATAAAACCCAAAAATCTATTTCAGATTCAATCAGTAAACTCAATTGTACACGTATTGTAATCGCGCATAGACTATCGACAATTAAAAATGCTGATCGAATTATTATGCTTGAGGGTGGCAAAATTATAGAGCAAGGAGATTATAAAACTTTGATTGCTAAAAATGGCAAGTTTGCTGAACTTGTTGAAAGACAAAGACTTGATACTAATTAGTGGAGGCTAATAATATGAAACATAGTTTAGAAAAAGATGTACTTACACTCTTCTTAGAAGGAGAACTTAATTCTTTTAATTCTGAAGATGTTGAGAAAGAAATTGAAGAAATACTTAAAACAAATTCCTTTAAATCAATTGTTTTAGATTTAAAAGATTTGACTTATATTTCATCTGCTGGTCTTAGAATAATTATTAGACTTAAACAACAATGTGATAATACTTCAATTATTCACACTCCAAAGGATGTTTTAAATATTTTTAAAATGGTAGGATTTACTAGTATTTTAAAAATTGATTAATTATGGCTTTAAAAGAAAGACAATTTGTTGACGCTTATCATGATAATGAAGCAGATGCCAATAGGCATATGTCTTTTGTTAATGCAGCTGCTGGTATTTTGGCTTTAATTATTTGGGCTTTGTATTTAGCAAGAGTATTTACAATTCCTGATCATTTTTTCCCAGTTGTCATGATTTTATTCCCTACAGCAGCAGTATTGTTATTTGTGCCACTTTTTCTTGTGAAAACTGATCTTGTAAGAAGACCTGCTTATAAATACTTTATAATATTTTCACTTTTGGCTGTTGTTATTGCATTAAATATATCAATTCCAAAACATTCTCTTTTATTTTGGCCCTTTATTATTTTAATCGCGAATCACTATTACAATCCTACGCTAGGGCGTGTAGTTTATGTTGTGACTATTGTTGCAATGCTTATTTGCATGTATTTAGGCATGTTTTTTGGTGAATTTGATGAAAACTTATTTGGTGGTGGTGTCATTTTAAAAGATGGTACAATCGGAACAGTTGAAACATTTACTGAACGAAAAGAGCTTCTAGATCAACTTGCTAAAAACGGAAATAACCGTTACATTAAAGCTCTTATTTTCTATTATTTCCCTAGAGCGATGATTGTTACATTGTTCTTTATGGTAAGTAATCTTTTAAACAAAAGAACATATAAACTGCTTGATGCTGAAATTAGAGCTCACGACGAACAAGAAAAAGCAAAAACAGAGCTAGAAGTTGCTAAAGGCATCCAACTAAATACACTTCCAGGTGAATTTGCGTCTAATGACGGTGTAGAAATCTTAGGTGAACTAAGAGCCGCAAAAGAAGTTGGTGGAGATCTTTATGATTATGTTGATATTGATAAAGACCACGTCGCTATTTTAATTGGAGATGTTTCTGGTAAAGGCGTTCCTGCTGCTATGTTTATGATGAAGACAATCACTTCATTTAGAGACTTTGCAACTAAAGGAAAAAGCCCATCTGAAATTCTTAAAGCAGTTAATAAATCAATTTTTAAAGGAAATACTGACTTCATGTTTGTAACTTGTTTCCTTGCTATTTTAGACAAAATAACAGGCAAACTTGTTTATGCAAATGCAGGTCATAATCCACCTATTATTGGTTCAAATAAAAATTATAAATTTTTAAATAGTAAACCTGGTTTAATTTTAGGCTGTTTTGAGAATTCAAATGTTGTTGATGAAGAAATTATTTTAAAACCAGGTGAGACTATTACTTTATATACTGACGGAATTACTGAAGCAAAAAACGGAGAAGGAAAACTATTTGGTGAAAGTAGATTCCTTAATGTTTTTAATAAGAAAAACTACACTTGCACAATTGAGCTCCATAGTCAGATTAAAGATGAAATTGCAGAATTTGTTAAAGATGCACCTCAAAGTGACGATATAACAATTTTAACATTAAGATATAAAGGTGATAATTTACAATACGATCAAAAACATTTTGAAGCCAAAAAAGAAAATACCGTCGATATTCTTGGCTTCATTAAAGATTTCTCTGCAAGACATAATTTTTCAGGCGAATTTACAAATAAACTTTTGATAGTAGGTGACGAACTTGCCTCAAATATTATCAACCATGGTTATAAAAATAACGGTGGACCTATCTTTATTCGTTTACTTTTTAATGAAGATAAAAAAGAATTTGTATTAACAATTATCGATAGTGCTGTTGAATTTAATCAACTAGAGGTTGAGGACACCCCAATTTCTGGAGAAGCTAAAAAACAAAAAATTGGCGGACTTGGTTTACTAATTGTTAAAAACATTATGGATGAATATTCTTATCAAAGAGTGAACAATAAGAACATCTTGGTATTAAAGAAAAACCTTTAATGAATAGACACAAAAATAAGAAATTTAAGGGAATTCCTGGGGATTTTGCAAAAAAAGAAAAGCACAAATAAGTGCTTTTTTCTTTCCTGGCGGAGTAGGCGAGGTTCGAACTCGCGCACCAGTTACCCGGTCTAACGGTTTAGCAAACCGTCCCCTTGAGCCTCTTGGGTACTACTCCAGCGAAAAGTATTATAACATTATTTTTATTTTAATAAAGCATAAACATGACTATAATGAAAATATGAAATATCCAGTAGTTGTCTACGTATTCTTAGGATTATTTTTCGTTGCATCTATTCTTCAGTTCATTTTTGCATTCACCGAAAACCAAAGATTTAGAAGAAAAGAAAAATTCGTCTGCATGTTAATGCTTGGCATTGCCGCAATTTTTGCGCTTCCAAATCAACCATTAATCTATATTGGCGCCTTTTTAGCAATGTTTGGCGACATTTTTGTTTTAAGGAAGAAAACATTTAACTTAGGTGTTGTTTGTTTCTTTGTGTCTCACTTAGCCTACATTTTTGAATGTTTATTCATGATTGTTGGAGAAGCGCATATAAGATGGTTCCATCACATAATATTTATTTTTACTTATCTTGTTGTTGCTTTAACAATGTTCGCCATACTAAAAAGAGGGAATAAGAGATCAATGCTAAATATGATTGCTCAATCCTTTTATTTCGCTATTTTAGCTGTCTATATTCCAGTATTTAGCTTTGCTATTTCAACAATAGGATCTTATATGTTTTTATCTTTAATAGGTTCTATTGTATTTATAGTTTCTGATTCAATTCTTGTCTGGACGCACTTTGGTCACAAATTTAAAAGGTACGACTTTTATATTATGCTGACGTACCTTGTTGCTGAATTCTTAATTATTGCTGGATTTGTATTAACGATTATCAAATAAGTTTTTTAGATCTTAAATATTCAATTAGTTGCTCCATTGCTTTGGCTCTATGAGAATATTTATTTTTTATTTCTTCTGGAGCAGTTCCGAAACATTGTTTTGCTTCATTACAGTAGAATATAGGATCATAGCCAAATCCACCTTCACCTTGAGGTTTATCTAGAATTTTGCCAGGGCAAATTCCTTTAAAAACTACTGGTCTATCTTCAACATTTAATAAAGTAATTACACAGGTAAAAAAAGCAGATTTATCAGGAAATTCCGCTAATTTTTCAATTAATTTTAAATTTGCGACAGCATTTCCGCCCCATGAATCAGCAAATCTAGAAGAGTGAATTCCAGGGAAGTTATTTAAAGCCACTACATTAAGTCCAGAATCATCAGCTATAACAGGCATTTTGGTAAATTCCGCTAATGCTTTAGCTTTAATTAGAGAGTTTTCTTCGTAAGTTGTTCCGTTTTCGTCTGGATTTACATTAATACCAAGCTCTTTAGGAGAATGAACTTTAACTTCATAACCAGAAAACATTTCTTGGTATTCTTTAATTTTGTGTTGATTATTGGATGCAACTAATAAATCAAACATATTAAATTAATTTAACTCCTGCTGATGCAAGTGCGAGATAAACGATGTATGAAGAGATTAATAAAGTAGCAATAGAATATAAAATAATTCGTGATTTAATGTCATCTTTGAAGAATTTTGATCTAATAAAGAGAATGGAAACAACAGTTAAAACAAGCGCAATTGCTGTTCCGATAATTAACATTAGTGAATCTGAAGTAATGTGATATAAAGGACCAGCATTAAATGAAATTGCATCAGCAAGTGCAAGAATGATCACATTGAATACACAGCTTCCAAGAATATCGCCATAAGCGGCATCAAAGTTTTTCTTCTTACAAAGAGAAATGGTGGCGGTGACTTCTGGTAAAGAGGTAGCAACACCAAGGAATAATGAACCACCGAATGTATTTCCGATTTTAAATTCAGTAACAATTTGTTCTGTTACATAAGTAACAGAGACAGAAGCACCTATTAAGAGAACTGAGAAAATTGCGAGTAAAATCCAGATTTGCTTAACTGTAAGTTTTGATGTAGTTTCTTCTTTTTCTTCCTTCTCTTCAGTTTTAGGAGTAAGAATTACTGAAACAACATAAATGGCAATTATTAAAATTGACATTGGGTTAAACCACTCTCCTAATAACCAACCGTTTTTGTCAAAGACAAAAGCAGCGACAGTCACAGTAATTAGCATTAAAAATATAAATATTGATGTAATATAATGCTGTTTACCAACTTTACCTTGCACAAATTTCTTAAAGAACAAGAAATACACAACACCAAAAATAACGATGTCAAAAAAGTCACTTCCCATGATATTTCCGAGAACAAGTTGGTTATCATTAACAAGTAGTGTACCTGTTAAAGAAGTAAATAATTCAGGTAAAGAAGTAACGCCTGCTAAAAG
>ODAJ012128383.1_pt1 | contig 31680 bp, 16 predicted proteins | sample 1539241 | NCBI WGS metagenome assembly ODAJ01 (sample SAMN02144231, study PRJEB22623) | gut metagenome | biome: sheep rumen | host: Ovis aries | place: New Zealand
GTGAGCCTTGGGAGTCGCTTTGGGGTTCGTCGGCAACTACGCCCCACGTGGACTTTCACCACAGATTGACGGCATGCCCGTCATACAACGTAAAAACAGCCGCAATTGCGGCTGTTTTTTACTTGTGAATATACCTGTACCCAGACTCTCTTACTTTGCCGGACCACCCATCTTCGGGCCTTCCTCGACCTTTGGCTTCGGCTCAACATTAAGCTGTGCCTTCGCATGTTTTACGGAACTGTGTTCCGCCGTTTTATCTGCGGCCGGATTCAGGCTGACTTTCTTCTCCATTCCGAACGCGTTCAGAATCGAACGGTCTTCAATCATTTCCACCAGACGCTGTGCTTTGGGAATTGCCTGTGCCGAAATCTCCGGATTCGTTTCCTTCATCTGCACATACTGATCCACCACTTCATCAATCAAAGGCATTACAACCGCCTGAAAACCGGGTTCTGCTGCCATTCTGGTTTCGAATGCGAGTGCGCTCATTTTACCCGGAACAACGCCGTCATGCCGCTCTATAATGCCCAGGGCAATTGATTTGGCTATTAAGTTACAGAGTGTTCTCTTCGAATGTTCCACCATGGAATCTCTGTCAACGCTTTGCGGTTCATTTCTCATATCCGCAAGCAGTTTGATATGCTCAGGCAACACTTCCTCGAGGCGATAAATGGTTCCTTTTCTCTCCAGATCAGGCTTATAATTCTTGTTTGGATTTCTCCGATAATCTTTCTCATCCGGTTTCGGCTCCAACGCCTTCGTAACTTCCAGATCGACTATTTCATTCTGTTTCGCTGCTTTTTCTTCCGCAGTAGGTTCCTTCGGAAGTTCCAGTCCTTCCGGCAAAGGAACCGGATTCTTTTCGGCTTCTCTGGAAAGCTCGTTTTGATACATGAGTTCCCAATCGTCCTGCGTGAATTCATCGAATGAAATCTCTTCGCCGATTTTTGCATTCTCACGGATTCTCCAGTCAATAAAGGATTCAATATTCTTTAGATGATCCGGTCTTCCGAGATTACGATCTACGATAAAACGGCCCTTTAAGAAGTTATCGCTTCTTTCTTTATCTTCCGGATCGCTGAAAGAAGGCAGTTTCTTTGTATTCATTGCGGGATTCTCTTTAAAATCCTTTAACTGTTCCACACGATTCTGTAAATAGATATCGGAAACCTCGCGTTTCTGGTATCCGTCAACCAGTTCATGGATTCTTCCGTCAATCTGCCTGTTGAATTCTTCTTTCGCCTCTTTGTATTCGAGACTGTCGTGACTGAGTTTCTCAAGTTTCTTTGCAAGTTTTTCGATATCTTTGGAGAACTGAACATCTTCTTTCTGCGTCTTTTTCTCAAACTCGGTTCGCTCTTTTTCGGCCCTCGCCCGGAAATCCGGCTCGTACTTTAATCCCTTGGCTGCAATATTCTCCGGTTTGTTTGGCTCAGACCATGTTACCTTAAAAGCTTTCGCTTTCTCGGCCGTACCGGCAACCAGTTCGTTTAATGCTTTCTCGTCATTAACAATTTCTAAAATATCAGCCTTCACCGCGCTTGCTTCGCTCCTGAAATTATGTTCAAAAACATTTGCTTCGGCACCATTTCCTCCGTGTGCAATTTCCTCCATGAGTCGTTTCGAGAATTCATCGGATTTTTTCCTGTAATCGTCGCTTTTCTCAATCTCTGATGTTTTTTGATACCATGTATCACCCAGTTCATCAATTGCAACAATCTTCATCTGCAGATCCAGTTTTTCTTCCGCCGAAAGATTAATCTCGCCTTTTGCTTCTTGAATTAACTTCTGCTCGGCAAGTTCTTTCTGCTTCAGGAATGCCCCCATCTTTATCATGGTTTGCATCCTGTGCTTTTCCACCTTGGAAAGCTGGGCCATGACAGCTTCTTTCAGTTCGGGATTTGCCTCCAGAAGCTTTTGTGTTTCGTTCATCATCTCGCATACGCCGAGAAAGTTACCGTTTGTTTTGCTGATTTCGGAATACATAAGCGCTTCCGTTTCCGATACTCGAATGCCGTTTGCAATTGTCTCGGCAAGAGTCTTGATATTCCCCTTCTCAAACTCGGAAATCAGGTTTTCCGCAGCATCTCTTGCAATTCCGATGGAGAATCCGCCATAATGATTTACGGCATTCTCTCTCGGGATCAGGTTATCGGTAATCAAATCCGATGTCCAGAAACCGCATCTTGAGTGAATATAGCCCGTATGGTCTTTTGCTTTATCATCGCCGAAGAACCCCTTAACAATCTCCGGATTCAGGGATGCCATATACGCGATAATCGTGAACTCCCGTTCAGAGAATTTACCCGGATTCTTTTTGGCAAGATATTTGTTATAAGAATCCTTCTGATAGACATTTTTCTGACTCAAATCCGTTATAAACGGCGGCTCCGGCCCGTAAACCGCATCCATGGTGCGCATCCATTTTTCGGAAAATGATTTGCAGTCTTTATGAATATCACTCAGATATACGATTTGTACATCCGGGATACGTTTTTCTTCAACCGCCTTTTTAAAATCCGCAGCATAAAACTGCTCCCATTCCTCATCGGTATGCGTCCCGGGATGTGCATCCTTTACAAGCTGCGCACCTTTATACTTCTCTAAAGTTTCCAGATAAGGGCGTTCCAGGAGAACTCTCTGTCTCTGAGTCCTTTCTTTTAAATTCTTATTCAGAAAATCTTTGAAACTCTTAGGCATAATCTTTATCCTCAAATCTCAATGCTCCCGCAATTACTTTGTCGGTCCGCCCATCTTCGGTCCTTCCTGGACCTTCTGAACGTCTTTCTCAGGAGCAGGAGTCTTCATGTTCTTCTGCTTCGCCTGGAATTCTTTGACAATCTTACTGCGAATATCAACAACATCTTTCTTCGATAAATTGCCGTTCTTTGCACCTTCCAGAACCATATTGCGGAATGTATCCTTAAATGCGGACTTATTCAGAACATCTTTCTTGAAGGTGTTAAACTGCTTGGACTGACCATTGAACTGCACACCGCCTTCATCCACTTTCAGGGTGCTGTTTTCAAAGCTTCTTAAGGTCTTGGATACTTTCGTCAGATCCTCGATCTTAACGTTTTTCATAGCTTCCGGAGTGGTACCGTTTTTAAGAATCTTCTCCTTGCTTGCTACTGCAATATCCTTAATGGTAATCAGATACAGAGAGTGCTCTGCGGATTCCACGATTTTTGCTTCCAGCAGTTCTTTCTCTTTCGGATTCTGCACATTGTTTAACTTCTGTCCGATTTCTTTTCTCTGAGCCTCTTCCTTCGTGATGCAGTCATCAATCATTTTGCTTAAATGCTTGTTCTCGCGAAGAATCGCATACTTCATATTCTGTTCGAAATCCGCCTTTTCGGCTTTGACAAAATCGTTGTATTCCGCTTCGTTTGCAAATGCATTTTTATCAAGTCTGAATCCCTTGTGATCAAGCCATCTTCTGTCAATCTGACTCGGACCATTGTTATTCAGGGAATAGCTTGCTCGGAAATTGTTAAACAAAGCCTTTCTCGCATTTACCATGGCATGATAACGCTTCTCTCCGTTCTCTCCGAGGACCGATGCATCCCCCGGTTTTCCGCCTTTTTCCGCAATCAGCTTGTCTTTTTTGTCTATGTAATGACACATGCGGTTGTAGATATCCATCTGTTTTTCCAGATAGGCCTTATATTCCTTCGGATCGACTTTCGTTTCTTTCGCCAACTCAAATTCATATAAAGGTTTGCCCTTCTTGTCTACACCGACCTGTTTCTTTGTCATACGGGTCTGATTGGCTTCCAGAAGTTCTTTGGCGAAAGCATCATGCTGCTTGATGACTTTACCGATGTCTTTCTTAATGTCCTCATACAAAGTGGAACCGGATAATCCGAATGCCTTGGAATTCTCAAGTTCGGTAAATCCTTCGGACAGGGACGGATCTTTCGCGTCAGCGGTATCCAGCTTACCCTTTACAAAGCAATCCAGACGGTGCTGCTTTACGTCCGCATTAATCTTCGAATGAATGTCCGCAAACATAACGCTGTGGTCGCCGCCTTCAAGCAGGTTAACGAATTCCTCGGGTGTCTTCGGATTCATAACCGTAATCAGTCTGTCGGCATATTCCTCCATATAATCCGCCAGTTTTTTGTTCGTAATCGCATAATCCGCTGTCTTCGGATCAAACAGTTCCGGATGTGCGCCCATGCTCAAGCCGTTCTTAAAGCGCTCCCCAAGATACGCTCCTGCAGCGTTCGCCCATGCTCTTTTCGGTAGTTCCGGGTTTTTAAACAGTTCCAGCGCGGATTTCATGCTATTCTTCGTGTTACTGATTTTACTCTCAACGGAAGGTCTTTCCATTCCGCTGTACGGTTTTCCGGCATTTTTCTCTTCCAAAACGGTGTTGTAGGTCTTCGGAAGTATATACTTTCTTGTCTTTTTCAGAACGCCGAATAATTTGTAGTCATCTACTACCTTATCGTTCTCGTGCGCATCACAGAACTCTTCGATCAGCGAGATACAGGAAAGTGCATCCGTCGGATTCTCAATCTTTTTATTAATCAAAACCTCCTTGAGAGGCTTAAGGTTTTCTTCCTCCCAGCGATTTAATTCATCCAGTTTTGTCTGCAGTTCTTTTTTTCCGTCTTTAATCTGCATTTTCAGCTGAATTCGCTTTTTTCCGATCATTCCTTCCACATTTCCCATGGCATCCATCACCGACAAATCCCTGCCGGACCAGCCGTTCCGGATAGCTGCGCGCTGCCATCTTAATCCGTTTACGCCGGCATAACAGTCACGGGCTTCCCCCGGCGCATGACCGGTAATCATGCTCAGATGATTTCCCATGAACCGGTTACTGTCTCTTTGAATATCCTCCGGAATCGACTCAAGTTCCTCAAATGCGCGTATGGTTTTTGCATAGGCTTCATCAAGTTTTGCAAGATGTCTCTGTTCTTTTGCCTTATCCCAACCGTTCTTTTTTACATTCTGTTTGTCATACTCCACCTGTATAATATCCGCGCCGGCCTCATAGAAATCCATGAGAGCATTTCTGACTCCGACCGTTAAAGTCCAGTCATTAACGCCGTTAGAATCAACACCCTCTTTTTCTTTACTGGATATGTGTTCCGGATCGATGAAAATATCCGGCGCACCTCCGGATAAAGAGGATACAAATCTGTTAAGGTACGGATTCTCGCATACCGCCTGAAGATAATTTCCGTTTTCCGGGTCGTTGAGTTTGTTAATTGCATTCACGTAGCGGGTAAAATTCTTCTCCGCTCCTGTCGCCTGCATTGCAATCTCATTGGAATAATACTGCTCAAGCTTAATTCCGTTATTAATTACTTCCGCTTCATTCGGAATTTCTTTATCTGTAGACGGTCTGATATTCATTTTGGTTCCTTCAACCAATCCCGGAGATTTCAGTTCACCGTTCAGATTCAGCACACCATCGATTTCAAGCTCCTGCCTCTTATCTCTGGCTTTTTCGTCCATGTATCTTTCAATATTATTGTATTCATTCGCATAATGCTTACTTAATCCAGCAGCAAGAGGCATTGTCGGCATCAGGCTGCCACGAACGGCGAACAGCGGATTATAAGCCTCGTAATCCTCCTCCTTGAAAACTCCCTCCTCTACTTCGGGATCAATTTTCTGCGGTTCATACTTTACTTTGTCATCGATTGCTTTATCAAGGACATTGGAAGCGGCTTTAAAAAGAGCACCGTCAATTTCCGGGTTGTTTTTATATTCCGCAAAAAGAATCCTGCATTTTTCACTGAGAATGCTCTTTTCGTATTCTGATTTGACTTTAGTATTGGACAGTTCTTCCTTTAAGCGCTTAAACTTTGCCAGAGCTGCTGACAGTTCCTGCTTACGGTTCTTTGCCTGTTTTGCATACTCCGGCTCATTTGCAAGGTCGTCTTCCTCCTTCTTTAAAGCTGCTTCGCCATCTTTAAGGCGCTGCTTTGCAGTTTCCCACGCTTCCTTTGCTTTCGCGATTGCTTTTTCGTCGCTCGGATTTGCAGCAAGAGTCTCTTTATATGCTTTCTCCTTCTCGGCAGCCGTAATTCGGACTTTATCAACGGCAACGCGATACTTTTCGACTTTCTCGCGCTGCAATTTTTCGTGTTCTTTTAAGTATTCGTCACTTGCATAAAAAGTCGCTGCTCTTAAATTCTTTTCAATTTCATATACCTGTGAGAATACCGAACCGACAACAGCCAGCTCATTCATTCCCCAACCGTTTTCAATTGCCTTTTGCTGACCTCTGATCTGTTCAATTGCACCCATACAGTTTCTCTGGGAGATTGTATCGGTTCCTTTTCCCACCATGGTATCAAGACGCTGATTCAACATGGAATCATACGGTGATGTGCCATCCTCGTTAACCAGCTCATCAAACTTTTTATGATTCTCAAGAATCTTTTCAAAACTCCGATTCAGTTTTTCAAGATATGCTTTTTCCTTATCGGAAGTGTAATCCTTTGTAATCGCCTGTCTTTCGTATTCAAGATCCAACAGATCGGATGTAATCGAAAAATACTCATTCAGAGGCTTCAGAGGACCATTTCCCCCAAGTCTTTCCTGCATGGTATCAATCGAATACATTTGATTCTCTTTGGGCCCGTTGATAAACTGTCCGATCAACATGGCAAGATAGGGATTCTCAGCCAAAGCCACGCCGAAATCTCCCTTTTCCGTATCCAGCATATTATCCGTAAGTTTCTGATATCCGTAATATGCATCTTTAAACTTTTTATTCTCCGGCTTATCAAATTCATTACGGATGGCGATGCGAAATTCGGCAGCTTTTCCCCTGTTAATTTCCGCAATCTGCTCTGTTTTGAATTCCTCTTTAAAATGCGTCCCGTTCAGGGTTGTGGGATAAGAAACATCCTGCTCTATCTTGAGATTTCCCATATTTATACCGGTTTGATTAATAATTTGCTGATCCAAATCCGGATTAACACTCTCCATAAAAAAATGAGCAAAATTATAAGCGTGAACAATCTGATACCCCGTTGCTGCCAATCCGTACTTTCCCTGTGTGAAATCCTTGTTTTTCGGTGCCATGTTTTTGCCCTCTTGTTGTTTATATTAAAACTGCACTTTTTTCTATATTTCGCTGTTTTCAAGGTATTCATTGCATAATGCCCCATCAAACACAACTATGATATCATTCAATGTCCAACAAATGTCCAACGCAACATCGGAATTTACACAAAAAAGCAGCCGCAGATGCGGCTGCTTATCAAAAAAATAAAACCGGGTACCGACGCATCGGCACCCGGCAATTATTTTACTTAAAATACTTCACACCAGCTTCGAAGATCTTCAGATCCTGCTCGCCGTAAATGTTGATTGCGACACCGTCGCCGCGACGCTCCGCATGAGCCATTTTACCGAAAACCCTGCCGTCCGGAGACGTAATACCTTCGATGGATGCATAGGAACCGTTGATGTTCCACTCTTCGTCCATCGAAATGTTTCCGTCGATATCCGCGTAGCGGGTTGCTACCTGGCCGTTTTCGAAGAGCTTGTCAATCCACTCCTTCGGTGCTACGAAACGTCCCTCTCCGTGGGATGCAGGCGATGTGTAGGTATGACCAACCTCGGCAAGTGCCAGCCACGGTGAAAGGTTCGAAACAACCTTCGTGTAAGCCATCTTGGAGATGTGGCGGTTAATCGTGTTGAAGGTCAGTGTCGGAGAATCTTCCTTCTGTCCGACGATCTCACCGTAAGGCACAAGACCTAATTTGATGAGTGCCTGGAATCCGTTACAGATACCGAGTGCCAGACCGTCACGCTCATTTAAGAGTTTCATAACCGCATCTTTCAATGCTTCGTTCTGGAATGCGGTTGCAAAGAACTTCGCACTTCCGTCAGGCTCATCACCTGCGGAGAATCCGCCGGGGAACATGATAATCTGTGCTTTTCCGATTTCTTTTACATACTCTTCCACGGATTCCTTAATATCCGTTGCGGAAAGGTTACGGAAAATCTTCGTCGTTACCGTGGCGCCCGCTCTCTCAAACGCTTTCGTGGAATCGTATTCACAGTTGGTTCCGGGGAATACCGGAATGAATACATGAGGTGCAGCCACCTTGTTCCTGCATACATATACGCTTCCGCCGGTATAGAGTTTATCTTCGAGTGCTTCGGCACCGTCGGAGGACTTGGACGGGAAGACTCTTTCAAGTTTTCCTTTGTATGCCGCAAGGAGTTCTTCGTTCGTTACCGTGGTATCCTTGTAAGTGAAGTTTTCTTTTACAACATGGCCTACGAGAGTGAACGGAACATTCATCTCAAGCAGCGCTTCGGAGGAAACCTCCAGAAGAATATCGCCCATGCGGTTTTTAAAGAGATCTTCTTTGGAAAGGGATTCGTCAAACAGTACGCCGAGTCCGTTACCGAATGCCATCTTTGATACGGCAGGGAAAATTCCGTAGGAATCCAGGGTATATGCAGCCGCAATGCGCTTATGGGCGTTCATTTCGTAAACGGCATCATATATATTTTTCACCTTTTCAAAATCGGGAATCTCTTCGTCATTCTTCGGAACGGATACCAGAATCAGGAAATCTCCCGCTTTCTTTAATTCCGGAGTAATGACGTCTTTTACTTTTGCCACATCTACAGCAAAGGAGCAAAGTGTAGGCGGAACGTCGATATCCTGGAAGGTACCGGACATACTGTCCTTACCGCCAATGGAGGGAAGGCCGAATGCAAGCTGTGCACGGTATGCACCGAGCAGTGCCGCAAAAGGCTGGCTCCAGCGCTTCGGATCTTCGGTCATTCTGCGGAAGTATTCCTGGAAGGTAAAGCGAACCTTCTTATAATCGCCGCCTGATGCCACGATTTTCGATAAGGATGCAAGTACCGCATAAATGGATCCGTGATACGGGCTCCAGGAAGAAAGATACGGATCGAAGCCGTAGCTCATCATTGTGACTGCATCGGTCAATCCGTCCATAACGGGTACTTTAGCAATCATGGTCTGGGTTTCCGTCATCTGATATTTACCGCCGTAAGGCATCAGCACGCTGCCTGCTCCGATGGAGGAGTCAAACATTTCCACAAGACCCTTCTGGGAACAGGTATTCAAATCCGATACACCGGCAAGGAAAGCTTCTTTCAGTTCGCCCTTATCAAGCGCTTCTTTCACAGCCGGAATTGCAATTTTCTTAAAATAGTCTTCGCTCTTTTTCGGGCTTTCCACATACACATCGGTCTCCTGATGTGCACCGTTGGTATTTAAGAACGCTCTGGAGATATTGACGATTGCTTTTCCTCTCCAGTTAAGAACCAGTCTCGGCTCCTCGGTTACGGTTGCCACTTCGACAGCTTCAAGGTTCTCTTCCTTCGCATACTTCATGAATTCCGCAACATCCTTCGGATCGATGACAACCGCCATTCTTTCCTGGGATTCGGAAATCGCAAGTTCGGTTCCGTCCAGACCTTCGTATTTCTTGGGAACTTTATCGAGATCCACGTTAAGGCCGTCCGCAAGTTCACCGATGGCAACAGATACACCGCCTGCACCGAAGTCGTTGCATTTCTTGATCAGACGGCTGACTTCACCGCGACGGAACAGTCTCTGGATTTTACGTTCGGTAGGCGGATTACCCTTCTGCACTTCCGCACCGCAGGTCTCGATGGAGGAAACGGTATGCACCTTGGAAGAACCGGTTGCACCGCCGCAGCCATCACGTCCCGTACGTCCTCCGAGGAGAATAATGACATCCCCGGGATCCGAGTTCAGACGCTTTACATCGCGTCTGGGAGCGGCACCCATAACGGCACCGATTTCCATTCTCTTTGCCACATAATCGGGATGATAGATTTCTTTTACCAGTCCGGTTGCAAGACCGATCTGGTTCCCGTAGGAAGAATATCCTCTGGCCGCACCGCGAACCAGTTTCTTCTGGGAAAGTTTGCCTTTTAACGTTTCAGAATTGGGAACCGTGGGATCTGCCGCACCGGTCACACGCATGGCCTGATATACGTAAGTACGTCCGGACAACGGATCGCGGATGGCACCGCCAAGGCAGGTTGCCGCACCACCGAACGGTTCGATTTCGGTCGGATGGTTGTGTGTTTCGTTTTTAAAATTGATCAGCCACTCTTCGCTTACGGGGCCTTTGCCGTCCTGATGGTCCACTTCGATTGGAACCACGATGGAGCATGCGTTGATTTCATCGGATTTCTCCATGTCCTCAAGTTTGCCCTCCGCTTTCAGTTTACGCATGGCTACAAGGGCAAGATCCATTAAGCAGACGAATTTATCGCTGCGTCCTGCAAAAAGTTCTTCACGGGTCTTTAAATAGTTGTTATAGGTACCTTCCAGAAGGTTGGTATAGTCCCCCTGCTCAAATTCCACATTTTTAAGTTCCGTGGAGAAGGTGGTATGACGGCAGTGATCGGACCAGTAGGTATCAAGCACTTTGATTTCGGTTACGGAAGGATCTCTCTTTTCTTCGTTTGTAAAATACTCGCGGATGAACTTAAAATCGTTATACGTCATCGCTAGTCCGAGGCTGTCGTAAAGTGCCTTAAAATCCGCTTCCGGCATGGTAGTGAAGCCTTCGAAAACGGAAATGTCGGGAGCTTCCGGGAACTCGGTAATTAAAGTTTCGGGCTTTTCAAGCGTGGTTTCCTTGGAATCCACGGGGTTGATACAGTAAGCCTTAATCTGCTCGAATTCCTCATCGGAAACATTACCCGTAATCACATAGGTCACTGCGGTTTTAATGACGGGCTTTTCATCCTCTTTTAAAAACTGTACGCACTGAACGGCGGAATCCGCGCGCTGGTCGTACTGTCCGGGAAGATATTCCACACCGAAAACTCTTGCGTTTTCGATTCCGGGAACAGTTTCCTCATAAAGCATGTCCACGGGAGGCTCCGCAAAAACCGTACTGCAGGCTTTCTTGTAAATCTCCTCCGAAATGTTCTCCACATCGTAACGGATTAACACCCGTACTGACTCGATTCCTTTGATTCCCAGGTAACTTTTCAGATCGTGAAGAAGTTCCCTTGCCGCCGAAGCAAAGGCCTCTTTCTTCTCGACGTAAACACGTTTTACATTACCCATTCCATTGATCCTCCGTTATAGATTACTTAATAAAAAACATATGGTATATTATACCAACAACTGACGCTATTTTTCAACCGAGAACAGAACATCCTCTCTTCTGTCCTGTTTGTAAAAATCTTTGGCCGTACATCCGGCTCTTCCGCCGCCGGCGCAGGCACAGGCGCAGGCGCAGGCACAGGCACAGGAAGAATGTGCGCAGGAATGTCCGCCGCCTCCTCTGGAGGCATTTACCGATTTGACGTAACTGGAAAAAGAGGTACGGTTCGGAACCGTGACGCTTCTGACGCGGACCGAAGTATTCGGAAGTACCAAAGGATAGATGCCGTCCTTTTTGTGCGACATAATTTCCTCCCTGTACTGGCTGAAATTTTTCGGAATGTTCGCCTCTTCCACTTTCTTCTCCGACTTGATAAAATTCGTTCCGCAGTATTCGCAGTTTTCTCTTCCCGCCGGTCTCGGTGCACCGCAGTTCGGACAATTCGGATAGTATTCGATGACGGTTCTTTTGATTTCCGTCTTGGTAGCCTTGAATCCCGAGGAATTCACCCAGCCAATTAAATTCCTTAAGTAGCTCAAACCGACGGCAAAAACGATTACTCCGAGAGTGACCAGCATGGCTACGATCGAGCCCCTTTCATCACTGCTCATTGCTTCTCTCTTCGGATCTTTGGTCTTGATTTCCTTCTTCGCGTTAAAAGCAAATGCATCATTCGGATAAGTAACGCTCACGGTGTATTTCTGCTTCTTGGCCAAGGGGGTAATCCAGGTGTAGTACCCGTTATCCGTCAGCGCCGCAGGGGATACCGACATCGCCTTGTCCGCCTTCCAGTTGATGACCAGTTCATTCACATAAATCTCGTCAAACCATCCCGGGGTAAACTGATAAACGGTTTCTCCTTCCGTTAAAAGGTTCATCTGATACATATAATCCTGTGTCAGTTCGAATTCAAAGATAACCACCTCTCCGGCATGGTAATTGCGGTCCAGATCGATACGTACAAAACTGCCGCCCCGGTCATTGGTGTATTTTATTTTTTTGATTGTCGAAGTTCTTGCTTTGATGTCCTTGCAATGGTTGTTCGGCACACCGATTAAAACCCAGGAAAGCGGTCCTTCCTTGGTGGAATTCAAAACCTCCCATTCAATGTGATATACCATGTGAAGCGTCGCGTCCTCGTTTACATCAACGGTGATGGTGTAATTTAAAACCTTATCAAGATCTCCGTACGAGCTTCCTCCCTTGGACTGATTCGTATAATCCAAAATGTCGGCGGCCTGCTCGGAAGAAAACACGGAGCCCGGATAATCCGGGAGCATCAGCGGAATCACATATTTCTGAATATCTACAGTTTCCGAAACAGGTTCGGAACCATCGTCCGAAACAGGCTCGGAACCATCGGCCGAAACAGGCTCAGAACTGTCGGCCGAAACAGGCTCGGAACTGTCGGCCGAAACAGGCTCGGAATTACCAGCGTTGCCGGAATTAGCTTTCACATGTACGGCAAAAACCGAACCGGCAAGAAAAACAAACAAAACGGCAACTGCAGAAATCGAAAGAAGTTTTTGAAAGAGAGCCTTTTTCTTATTCATTGTCGTCGCCCTCCTTTCCTTCGTCCCCTGCCGCCGGTATTTCTGGTAATTCCCCCTGTATTTTGGGTAATTCTCCCCGCATCTTACGAAGCGGACATGTGCCCTCCATTTTTGCGGAGAAATCTCTTCTTTCCCTGCATTTTTCCGAATTCCAGATACTTTCCCATGCATCCGAAAGCATATCGCCGAGCGGTTCATCGCTTAACCAGCTCTGGCAGCCAACCACCTTTCCGGACGGCGTAATCGCCATATTCGAAAGGCAGGCTCCGCAGGTCGGCGGATTGATTCCGAGTTCCTCGCAGAAAGAATTCTCCACCCATCCGGGGGATGTAAAACTGATTTCCATGCCGTTGTCGGCACAGTATTTTACGGCGTCCTTTAAAATCTCTTTAATCTCCGCACCGGAAAGCTGCAGTCTTTCGGATGACTCTTTTGTGGCATTTCCCGTTGTAATCAGGCCTGAACAGGTTACATATAAAACGCCCAGGGAATGTAAGTATTCCAGGGTTTTGTGATAGTCTTTGTTCAGTGTGCACAGCGGTGTATTGACCGACACGGACAATCCGGCCGCAAGAGCATTTTTAATTCCGGCCGCGGTCTTTTCAAACATCTTTACGCCGACTAAAGTATTGTGAATCTCCGCGTCGGACGAATAAAACGTAATCTGAAGACTGTCTAAGGACGCTTCCTTTAATTTTCTGCAGTATTCCTCATCCAGACGGATTCCGTTGGTATTCAGTCTTGTGACAAACCATTTTGCCGAAGCAATCAGTTCAAACAGATCCTCCCGCATGGTCGGTTCGCCGCCGGTAAAAGTAAGCTGCGGGATGCCGGCTTTGCGACATTTATCGATGATGTTTTTCCATTCCTCCGTGGACAGTTCCTCTTCCGAGGCATGCAGCTGCCCCGCCGCATAGCAGTGTACGCAGCGCTGGTTGCAGTTCCAGGACGAATTCTTCTCCATGGCGGATACCAAAAGATCCATCCTGTGGGGAGCTTTCATAAAAGGAGCATAGTCACCGATGCTCATATATCCGACCGCTTCTTCAACCGGCTGACGGTAAGCCACCTGTTTGAAAGTTTCCAGAATACGGTTTAAATCCTTCATAAAAAAGGAATTCGGAACCATCGGATAAACCTTCTTCATCCTTTTGCAGACATTCTTTACGATAACGGCATAATCACTCTCCGTCACTTCTTTCCCGTCATAGGCATTCACTTCTTCCATAAACTCAATCAGAAGAATGCTCCATGCCACATTCACGGGAATAATGTCCTGGCCGTTGATAATCGCAACGGATGTATCCACCCCGTCTTCCCTTAACACGGGCGGAATTAAGTGGATGCGCACCACTCCCGGTCCTTCCGGATTTAAGGTGGTATGATGCACTTCGGTGAAGTGTTCTTTGGCATACCGGATTTCTCGTTTTGTATTCTTCATTCCATTCCCCTTTTTTTACCTTTTTCGTGCGTTTGCAATCCGTATTTTCGTAATCTGCCGCATAATCCCGCAAAGGAAAAAATCATGCACAAATCTTATTTATTTTACCACAGAATCGCCCGTTTTCCCACGATTTTTCAAAGTACATTCCGTATTTTTGCAAAGGACGGACGGATATGCTAAAATAGTATTGTTGACGTTTCAACAGAATATAAGGAGTACGACATAAATGGACGAAAAAAAATTTGCACTGTTAATCGATGCCGACAATATTTCCTCGAAGTATATCAAAATCATCATCGACGAGCTCGGGAAATACGGTACCATCACCTATAAGCGTCTTTACGGAGACTTAAGCCGTACCAATAACCGCAGCTGGAAGAATGCCCTTCTGTCCCATTCGATTAATCCGGTGCAGCAGTATAATTACACCACCGGTAAGAATTCCACGGACTCGGCCATGATTATCGATGCCATGGACATTCTCTATTCCGGCAAGGTTGACGGCTTCTGCCTTGCAAGCTCGGACAGCGATTTTACAAGACTTGCCATGCGTTTAAGAGAGGCCGGCATGACGGTCATCGGCATGGGTGAAAGCAAAACTCCGGAGCCGTTCCGCGTATCCTGCGAGCGTTTCTTCTTCCTCGATCTGCTCTGGGACGATTCCTTAAACGAAGCCGAAAGTGAAGCCGAAGAAAGCGATAAGGAAGAAGACGCCATCACTCCTCTCCCCGCTTTGGAATCCATGATTGCCAAGATTATCATGAACAACGGAATTGACGGCACCACGATGGATATCGGCGAACTGGGAAGCCGTCTGACCAAATCCGATCCCGCATTTGATATCCGTAACTACGGCTATACGAAATTTTCGAAGTTTCTGGATCAGTTCCCTTCCATCAAACTCGTAAACAGGGACAACTCCGTTTCCGCGATTCTGCAGGAAACTTCCATCTCCCTTCGTGCCATAGAAAATGAAGTCATTCAGATTCTCTATGGTGTGGAAGGCCATACCATGAATACGGGACAGTTAAACCAGAGTCTGTGCCGCATCTATCCGACCTTCAACGTACAAAATTACGGCTACAACCGCTTCAGCAAAATGCTGACCGAGTTCGGTTCCGTAAAAGTATCTTCTTTAGGGCGCGTGGTAACGTTAATCGACACCTCCGCCATCGAGAGAATTGCGCATAAAAATGAGAAAAAAAGCGACGTAAAAAAGCCGGACGGCAGAAAAAAAACTGCCTCCGATTCGAAGGCAGTTCATAAGAAACGTTCTTAAAAGCCGGTGCATTGTTAAAATGCTTCCGAAAGCCGCCGCAGCCGGTCAGCCGGAGCCTAACAGCGTCTGCGTGCGGTCAAATGCTTTTTCAAATTCAAAATCATTGATATCATCACGGATCCGGAAAATGATTATTCGGGTCCGTTCGTTTAATTTATGGGAAAGAATTTCCTCCGCAATCTCAAGCGCTTTCGTATAATCGAGCATTTCCAGCGCATCCTGCAGTTTTTCGAGCAGAAGATCCAGTTCTTCAAGCGGCAGTTCGTCTCCGGCGGCCTCTTTTTCCTGCCCGGACAGTTCCACTTTGTTTTCCTCAAGAACATAGCCGATATTTTCCACCAGATGCTCGTAGTCCCTTAAGAAATCCTGATTCTTCTTTTCAAACTCTTCCATATCCTTGCCGAAAGCAAGAAACTCCATCTCCTTGGCCTGCTCCGACAAGGCATAGGCCCCGATTCCCAAAGACAGTCCCTTGATGGAATGCGCTTCTCTTCCGTATCCCTCCAGATCGCCGGCATCTGCCATTTCACTCATTCGTTTTATCTGTTTGCCGCCGTCTTCACAGATAAAGCGAAGCGCCTTTAAGTAACGGATTCTGTCACCACCGTATCGTTTCAGCCCGTCCTCGGCATTGACACCGGGCAGAATAAAGGACGCTCTTTTCTCCGTATTCTTTTCACGGTCCAGATAAATCAGGTAATCGGCCGGAAGATATTTTACAAGAATCCGTTCGATTTCCTTTAATTCCATGGGTTTGGCGATATAGTCCTGAAAACCCTTCTCTAAAAACCTCTCCCTTGCTCCAACGACTGCATCCGCCGTCAGGGCGATAATCGGAATTCTGCGAATATCCGCGGACATTTTACGAATCTCTTCCGCGGTTTCAATACCGTCAATTCCCGGCATCATCTGGTCCATCAGAATAAGCTGATAGCGGTTGCCATCCCTTAACATCCGAAGAGCCTCTTCTCCGCTTTCGGCCAGATCAACCCGGATCCGGTAAACATTTAACAGTTCCTTCGTCACTTTGCGGTTTGTCGAATTATCGTCAACGCAGAGAATTCTTGCCTTCGGCGCAATGAATTCCTCACCCTTTTCTTCTTCCTGCTTTTTACCGGGATCAATCTGCTCAAAATCGCCGAGCGGTGCGGGATCCCAGATTTGCTGATACACGTAGAAGGTAAAACGGCTGCCCCGGCCGTAAGTACTCTCCACGCTGATTTCGCCGCCCATGCTTTCCACCAGACGTTTTGCAATCGCAAGCCCGAGACCGGTTCCCTGTATTTCCATATTTCTTCTTAAATCGCTTCGGCTGAAACTGTCGAACAGATGCGGAATCGCACTCTCCTTGATTCCGCAGCCGGAGTCTTCCACCACGAAAATCAGCTTCTCTTTTCCTTCCACATCCTCACCGGTTAAGGTTAAGGATACAAAGCCTGACTGTGTATACTTAATCGCATTATCAAGCAGGTTTACCAGCACCTGCCGGATGTGTCTGCAGTCTCCGCGCAGCCCTTTCGGAAGGGCGGGATCCACCTGGACCGGGAATGCAAGACCTTTTTCGGCAATCCGGTCGGAAAACAGTTTAATGATACGTTTTACGGAAAGACCGAGATCATAGTTTTCCTCCACGCTGTCAATCTGTCCGGACTCGATTTTGGAGAAATCAAGAATTCCGCCAATCAAACCGTTTAATACATTGCCTGCCGCCCGGATATCGGTAGCGAGTTCTCTTGTTTCCGGTGTCTGTTCGGAACGCATCAGAATCTCTGTGGAACCCATAATTGCATTTAACGGGGTCCGGATTTCATGCGACATGTTAGCTAAAAAAATGGATTTTGCGCGGTTTGCTTTTTCCGCCTCTTCTTTTAATTCAATCAGGCGTTTCGTATTCTCCACTTCGGCGGTTTTATCAATCAGCCAGAGACTGTAACCCTTTAAGGTTTTCTTATCGTAAAATGAGGAAACGGAAACCCGATACTGCCTTCCGGCGATTTCAATGTCCTTCTGGTTGTAATCGAAAATCGTTTGAATTAACCCCCCGGAACTCTTACGGTCCTTTAATCCGGGCAGAAGTTCGTAGGCGGTTTTACTGCCGAAAAGCAGGTTCTTCGAAATGTCCACAACAAAATAAATATCGTTCAGGCTTTCGACGATACTCTCTTTGGCGATATCCGTAGCATCTAAAAGCCGAAACCGGTAGACCATGAAAATCAGATACAGAATGCCGATGGATATGGACGCAGGCACGGGATTGAACCCCATGCGTCCGATTCCGAGCGTCCGGTACAGAATATGGGCAACTAAAGGCGGCAGAAAACAGAGCAGAATAAAAAGCATGGGAGTCGATTTCGTCTTCTTTTTCCGCCTTGCATCGATAATCGTAAAAACCACAACGGCCGCAATCTGCAGAAAGGTAAAAGCCATGGAAATGTTGCTTACGATCCCGTCTTTAAAAATCATATACGGGTACAGACCGTCATCCGCGACGCGATAATCCGCAAAATAAAGTGAATGATATTCCGCGCTGACCGCTAAGAAGATAAACAGCATATCCACAACCAGAATCGCGAAACGGATTTCCTTGTGAATCGTAATGCGACAGCATCGGGCAATAAAAAACAAAATGAAGCTAATCAGGTAAATCATACCGATTAACTGCACCTTAATGCTGAAAAGCACAAACTGCTCCGACTCCCCGAGAATTTCCTCGGTATAGCCAAGGATAATCAGGAAGTTGCTCAAAGACGCCGCGAGCAGATATTTTGATGTGTCATTCCCGCGCTCGGAGAGCATGATTGCAATAAAAATCATGGACATAAGCGTCAGAATGATATGGGTTGTCACAAGGATTGCATACATGAGAATATTATACGAAAAAGAATTGGAAGAAACAAGAACCCCGAGGCTGCTGCCTCGGGGCTCCTGTTTGTGTAAAAGGGGAATTCTTTCGGAATCGTAATTAGTTAATTACTAATTCTGTTTGTATTATATTGCGTTTTTTTATTAAAATCTATAACTATATTGAAAAATTATAGCAATATATTGCTCAAACAGCATTTTCTTTTGCATTTTGTCCAACACGTAGTCCAACAAATTCAGGCGGATCCGATTCTTTTCAGTGCTTTCCGGGAACAGGTCCTCCCTGCTGCTTGATTTCCGTTTTTTTGTTCTCTCCAACCTTCGGACCGTCTGCCTGCGGATTCTTAACTTCGCTTGCTTTCACTTCGGGAGCCTTCACTTCGGGTTTTAATCCGGCGTTCTTTACGGCATTCTGAAGTTCGGCGGAGATGCCGGGATTCTTCTTAATGAATGCGGCAAATGCCTTCTCTGCATTTAATTCCACACCGAACTGTTTTGCCATGCTCTCGGTCTTTCTTGCGTATTTAGCAATCTTTTCCGCATTGGGTTCAGGCTCGGTAAGTTTCTTGAAGACATCCGTCATGGTATGCTCAAGGGCCTTTTCGTTCATCAGCTTAAAGCTGGCCGTATCAAACTTCTTAAAGGACTGATCGGCAAACTTCTTATCGATGGCCGAATCGATTTTCGCCTTGTACATTTTACCTACCGTGGAATCCAGTACCTTCTGGTATCCCTCTTTTGCTTTTCCGAGATTTGTCATCAGTTTATGTGCCGTTTCAAGAGAAAGCGGATTTTCGTACTGATCGGTCTGATACACAAGGGAATTTAAGAACAGTGCGTTCCATACCTTACCGGAGAGTTCTTCCTTGCTTCGAATCGCTTTGTGGGCAATGTTATAAATCTCGTCCTCTCTGCAGCAGCGGATGTATTCTTTTCCGTTTTCCGCATTGGCCAGACCGTCTTTGGTATTGTTATTGTCGTATACTTTGTTCTGCTTCTCTTCCGGTTTGTATTTCCAACGTTTCTCATCGTTTTTGATGTATTCGTTGTAATTCTGTGCGGCCTTCTTTTCGTTTTCATCCATCAAATCGGTGAATTTAACGGTCTGCATCTTTCCGTCAACCTTCATCTTAAAGCTCTGTCCGCAGAGGAAATTCTCATTGTCCACCGCAAGATAGGTCTTGCCGGGATCGATTGCATAATCGGTTAACTTGCCGATTTTCTTGTAATCTTCTTTTTCGAGGAAGAATTTGGCTCTCGGATCGGGAAGTTTCCATCCTGCTGCCTTATAGAATAACTCTGCCTTGGTCTTTGCAATTTCGATATCCTTAAGCATCTCACGGTCACGTTCTGCAAGCGCTTTAATCTTTTCATCGGAAAGGCCGGTTTCCTTCAGTTTCCGGACTTCTTCGGAATTCGGATCCGCATATGCATTCACCTTTTTCTGAAGTGCCTGATGTGCTTCGTTATCATAGTGAAGCATATTCGGAATCACAAGATTTCCGCTTCCGTCCATCAACTGCTTAATTGCCTGGTAATTCTCGTTCTGGAACATGATTCGGTTATCCAGTGTATCGCCGTAAGCCACATCATGGAGAAAGATAATACTCTTGATATAGGCATCGAACTCCGAATAAAAGCTTCCTGTGGTTCTCATCACAGAGAAATCGAACTGTTTATCCAGTTTCTTTAATTCGTCAATTGCCTTGGCCAGTTCTATTCTTTCTTCGTAAGTAAGCTGTTTTTTCAGGGCTTTATCCGTAAAATCCCTCGGTTTTATATTTTTCAGGCTGTCCCTGAATTCACCGTTTTTAACCTTCTCGGGATCCCCGGCTAACCAGTTCTTCTGAATCACATTGGAAATACGGATCAGTTTCTCAACCGCATATCTGGAATAGCAGTCTTTTGCATCTTCGGGATCGAACTTAATTCCCATTTCCTCCATTTCTTTCTGCATCGACTTTTTGTCATTTTCCGAGATTGCATTCGGATTACGGAAGGCAACGTCATGCATTCCCTGCGTGGAAAATCCCATACTATAGGCTGAATCATTGTTCAGCATAAGCTTCCATATCGCAGTGGGACCATATCCCAAATGCTCTTCCCTGAGTACAAAATTCGTACTGCCAAGCCTGATGGCAGGCGTTTCGGCCTTTTTTTCCGGGGAAACGGTATCGATGCCGAAGAAATTACCGAGCACATATTTGTAAAGAGCGGATCCCTTCGTAATCTTGGTATTCATGGAAGGAAGGAACTGCACTCTTTCCGGATCTTTTTCGAATGCTTTCTCCAGTGAAATCGCATCGAAAGACATATCGTTATCGTATGCTTTCACGGACTTAATGGTAATGGTCTTCGTCTTTTCGTCCCTGTCTACCTCGCACTTGAAATTACGTCCGTGACGGTCCTTCTGAAGACAAAGGGTATCAATCGCATGCAGCCTCATAAGGTCGCGGATTGCCTCGGAAGAATAGGAAATCTTCATACCGTTTTTCTCCGCTTCCTTCATCAAATCCACAAGTTCCGTTCCGGGAGCTTCTTCGCAGAGGGTACAAAGCTGGTTTACTTCGGTACCGTCACGTCTTGTGAATTTTACCATTGCGGTACGGGACTTGGTAATAACATCGTCAAAGCCCAACTGTTCCGCCACGCGGGAAGTCGCGGTATTGTTAACCGCAGCCTTGTCCGTACCGGTCTGAATGGACTGGGCGCTCATCTGGCCGAAAAGTTCCACTTCCTTACCCATGGTAACGCGGAACAGGGTTTCGAGTTCTTTGGCATCCATGCCTTCAATGGCCTTTAAGAACACCTTGTGTTCATTCGCATCGAGACCCATTTTCTCAGTCAGCCACTCCTGGATAGTCATTTCCTTGAATTTATCCTTAATATTCTCGCCGGGTTTATAATTCGGATCGGCCATAAGTACGCTCTTTGCATACTTCAGTGCAGCAAGACGAAGCGGGTCGTTTTTGGCGTTCGCGATTTCCGTGTCGATATCACCGAAACTATCGCTCTGGATAAAATGGGCAGCGAGGTTGTTTATTTCAAACTTTCTGAAAATATCATCAAAGTTATGCGCAAAAAGTTTATAGGTTGCCTCTTCCTTTGCGCTTCTTTTATCATCGGACGTCGCTTCGAGGTCTTTGGAAAGCGCATCCAGAACCTTCATACCGTTCTGGTAATCCTTATCGCTGATCTTCAATAGTCTCTCTTCCACCGGCTTGTCGTCTTCTCCGGGATGAGGAGCTTTATTGAAATTTTTGTTGTTTAAACTGGTCTCCAGCTGTTTATAACGGCGGCTTAAGAATCCTCCGATATTTTCGTTTAAGAAGGGAAGGTTCTCTTTTAAGTAATAGAATTTGCCGTCGCTGGCTTTTAAACGGACTCTGTAAACATCGGTAGAGTTACCCTGATTCTGCCATTCGGAAATATCCACTTCGCTGGAAGTAACCTGGTTTACAAGGTTATGGGAATTCAGCTGCTGCTTTGTTTCGGGTGTCATATGATCAAAATCAACGGCACCTTCTTTCACGGCATCCACAAGACTCTTGGAATCGAGTTTCATCTGCTTTACACGCTTCAAAAGCGCTGCAACGCGGTTCTTTCTGCGGATTCCGGGACGGCTGGAAGGATTCTTTACCTTGCAGTAATTCTCGGCTGCGGTAATGAATTCATCGTAAGCCGCATCCAGTCTTGCCTGATATTTTTCAGCCTTGAAGGATCCGTTTTCGAAATACTGTTCCAAAGACTCGTTTAAAACACTGTTTAACGCATTCATGGATTTCTTCACCCAGTCCATTTCGGGGGAAGCTTTCTTAAAGAGTCTCCAGTCCTTATCCAGAACGGAACTTCCGTTTACCACGAATTTATCGAGCTGTTCGTTCCGTACTTTGAAATCATTGTTGGTGACTTCTCTGTTTAAGGCATCCTTCGCTTCGTTGCGTCTGGTCTTCTGAACGTTTTCACTTTCGTTTGCTCTGTCCTGCGAAAGCTTAAACTTTTCCTGCGCCAGTTCCAGGGGATAAACGATATAGTAACCGCCGTTTAATCTGACGGCTCTTTTCTTCAGGTCATCACTCAGCGCTGCATATGCCTGCTCGTTAATCAGTTTGTTATGCTTTTTGGTCTCAGCCATGATTCTTTCCTCCTAAACCCGATTATTCCTCAATGGGAACACCGCTGAAGTATTCCACTCCCGTCGCCACAAACTTCGTCGGGAATTTTTCATATTCCTTCTCTATCTTCTCTGCACGGAATGCATCATTTGCATCTTCGTTTTCCATGTTCAGATAATTCTCTACATCTGCGGTAAGCTCAAAGACTCTGATTCCGTCCACTTCCTTGATTTCCGCATCTCCGAAAGCAAATTCAAAGAAGAATTCGTAGGCTTCGCTTTCCGTTCTGTATTCATCCTGTTCCACGGAGGGAATCTGGATGACAACGGTTTCGAGTCCGTTTTCGTTTGCGGTTGCAAAAAGTGCATCCATCATTTTGCTTCCGGCTTCTTTATAACGGAAATCCGGATCTACCCACACCCACTTAACAACGAATTCCTCGTCTTCCAAGGCTACCAGGGTAATGCCTGCCGCTTCCAGACCGTTCTTGTCCGCTTCCACTGCACCGATCATAAATGAGCAGCCGTCTGCCAGCATTCCTTCAAATTCCTTGGGTACAAATCCTCTGAATTGATTTCTGACTTCTTCATCCGCGTCATTTAAAACGATTACTCTCATAAAAACCTCCTAATCCTGTTGCTCTACACCCGTTTTCTGCCCTTTTCAACCGGGTACAATCAATTAATAACATGCCCCGTCCAACAAAAGTCCAACAAAAACCAGACTTTTTTTAAAAATTTTAAAAATATTTTTTTCAATCCGTTCCGCAGGTAAATAAACAGCCGTCAAATTCGCCGTTTTGGCCGATTCCGGCCGAAGTGATAAAAAGCGTATGTTCATCCGTAAAGCAGCACGAGGACGGCTGTTTTGCGGGAACTTCGATTACCGCCAGCAGTTCTCCGCTTCTTCCGTCATGTTTTTCAATCCGGTTTCCGCCCCAGACCGCAAGCCACAGATTGTCGTCTTTGTCGATACACATGCCGTCCGGTACTCCGTTTTTCACCGTAAACAGAATCCTGCGGTTTGAAATTCCGCCGCCCGGTCTGTCATAATCGTAAACGAATACCGCATGCTCCAGGGAATCCGCAAAATAAAATTTCCTTTCATCCGATGACCAGGCCATACCGTTTGCGATCTTCGTATTCTCCTGCAGGCAGGTCACCTTTCCGTTTTCGTAACAAAAAAGCGCCCCCTCTGCCGGATGATCGTCATCCGCCACGGAAGCACCGAAAAAAATTCTTCCGGCGGGATCCGCCTTGGCATCGTTGGAGCGCCAGTATGATTTAAATATTCCGTTCAGGGGACAGACAAGTCCTGCCCTGTCGTTTTCGTATAAATAAAGCCCGTCTTTCGCCGCTAAAATAAAGCCGTCGGAATCCGGAAGCGGAACGGCCGCACCCAGCGGCTGCCCCAGGGTAAAATGTTTCTTTGTTCCGTCCTCAAGCGTCCACAGTTCTCCCTTTACAATATCCACCCAGGAATAGCGGTTACGCTTTGCATCATAGAACGGACTTTCTCCGAGAAGGTATTTCCCGTCGTCAAACAGTTCTGCTTTGTATGTCTTCATCCGCACAGCCCCCTTCTTTTAACCGGACCCGGCAAAAACTTCCGCCGTTTTTAAGCTTTTCAGACCTCAGTTACAAAGATTTTTCAGTTCCCCGAACTTAGCCAGAATCTCGTCGACATACGCATTGTAATCCGCCTGCTCTTTCGCACGAAGCAGTTCCGTAATCTTCGAAACAGGCTCGTAAAGCGGAGTCAGCGCGAGATTTCCGAGAACACCCTTTAAGGCATGTGCAGCCTCGAACGCGGCATCCAGATCATTTGCAGCAACCGCCTCCTTTAATTTATCGTAGGAAGTATCCGACAGGGATTTTTCCACCAGTCTTAGGTAAAATGCTTCATTGTTCATGCATCGTTCCATGCCGCTTTTCGTATCGGCCCCGTAAGCTTTCAATCCGTCGAGTGTCAGCATATCGCATCTCTCCTTCTCTTTTCCTCTTCCACGAATTTCCCGAATTCCTCCGCTGGAACCGGTTTTGAGAAATAGTACCCCTGAATGACGTCACAGCCCATTTCCTTAAGTGTCTTAAACTGTTCTTCGTCTTCCACGCCCTCGGCAACCAGCGGCACACCGAAGAATCCGGCAATGTCGATAATCAGTTCCACCAGTTTTAAACTCTTTTCGTCCTTATGCATGTTGCGTACAAACTTCATGTCCAGTTTCAGCACGTCAATGGGAATGGTGGTCAGCATATTTAAGGAAGAATATCCGGAACCGAAGTCGTCCATTTCGATTTTGAATCCGCGCTCCCTTAAATGATTCACGGTTTCAATCAGTCCCCTTGCGTTGTCGGCATATGCGGATTCCGTGATTTCAAGCATCAGTTCCCCGGGAGTCAGACCGTTCTTTTCAACCAGCCCCGCGAGGCGGTTTTCCAGTTCCGGATCGTAAATATCGATTCTCGAAACGTTAACGGATACGGGAACGGCAATGCCGTATTCTTCTTTCCACTTCCGAATCTGCCCTGCAGCCTCTTCCCAGACGAAACGGTCAAGTTTCTGAATCAGGCCGTTGCTTTCAAATAAAGGAATGAAAGACCCCGGCGAAATCATTCCGAGCTGCGGATGATTCCAGCGGATTAACGCTTCCGCGCTGCGAAGGTGGGGAGTATCCGACCGGATGTCGAATTTCGGCTGGTAATAAACGATAAAATCGCCGTTTCGGATGGCATTTTCCATATCGTTGATCAGCCTCTCTCCGTAGAGTTCCCTGTCATTGTCTTCCTTGTTGTAATAGGAAATCTGTCTGGTATAATCTCCGCGAATCTGGTCACAGGCAAGTTTCGCGTGGTCAAAGCGGTTCTCCGCGGGAAGCGTTTTCTCCGCGTCCTGGCAGATTCCGATTCGGAAACGGATTCTCGGCAGATGCGTCAGGTGAGAAAGCTCATCCTGAAGTCCGTCGAACACCCCTTCATAATTTTCCCTGTGATTCATATAAAGATAAAACGAATCCGCATCCGTTCTGGATGCGATAAATGTTTCCCCGCCGAACATCTCCGTGAGGGTTTGCGCGGTACTGCAAAGGACTCTGTCTCCCACCTCACGTCCGTACATTTCGTTGATCATGTGAAAATGATCGATATTCAAAACCACCGCATCCATTGCCTGTTCGGATGCAATATGTTCGAACCGGCGGATATATTCAAAGAAAAACTCTCTGGTATACAGTCCCGTAAGTTCGTCTTTTTCCGCTGCGCGGATAATGCTCTTGCCTTCGTTTAATTCAATGATTCTTTCACATCTGGCCAGAATCACCTCCGGCATATCATAAGGCTTTGTGATAAAATCGTACGCCCCGTGTTTTATGCTCTTTACTTCCGCCGTTTTCTCGGAGGTCATGACGATTACCGGAACATGTTTTAAAACCTCATCGCCCTGGAGCAGATCGAGCACTTCGAAGCCGTCCATTACCGGCATCAGTAAATCCAGCAGAATCAGGGAGAAGTCCGAATTCTTATCTCCAAGCATCTCCATTGCTTTCTTTCCGTCTGTGGCGTAAAAAACATCATAACGGTCCTGAAGAATATTCCCGAGAATCTCCCGGTTGATTTCTTCATCATCGACTATCAGAATTCTTCTTTTCCATCCGATTTTTTCGTTAAAATCTTCCATGCTGTTTTTCTTCTCCCTTCGAAGCGTCAAAACGAATAACCTTACGGAAACATCATACCATATTTTCCCTGTTCTTGAAACGAATTTTAAGCGGGAAACAGGCAATAAAAAACCTCGAAACTGCTTCCTGAAGCATCGTTTCGAGGTTCGCAGGGGATGAGAGAATCGAACTCCCACCAAAGGTTTTGGAGACCCCTATCATACCATTTGACCAATCCCCTGGACCGGTGATTTTTACACCGAGTGAAATTATATCATATCGTTTTACGTAACGCAAGCATTTTCGTGGACTCCTCGGCAATTGAATTGCCGAGGATTCCCGCTTAAACTCCTAAACACTCTCCATAAGCGAAATTGCCTCCGAAACGGACTGTGCATACAGAATGCGGATTCCCGGAGAGTTTTTCTCAAAACTCTGTGTTTCGAAATCTTTTAAGGTTGCTTTGCAGCTTTCCGGCACAATCACGGTTGCAAAGCCCAGTTTCATGGCCTCTTTTACCCTTCCCTCAATCTGGGAAACCGAACGGATTTCTCCGGACAGTCCCACTTCTCCGAATACGGCCAAATCCGCCGGAAGGGGTTTGTTACGAAACGACGATACGACTGCAAAAACAATCCCTAAATCGATGGCAGGCTCGGTTACCTTAATGCCGCCCGCCACATTTAAATAGGCATCACAGTCACCTAAGGATAAGCCCACTCTTTTTTCCAGAACCGCCATCAGCAGGTTTAAACGGTTATAATCCGCTCCCTGCGCCTGTCTTCTCGGAATTCCGAAATTCGTCTGCGAAACAAGGGCCTGTACCTCCACAAGAATCGGTCTCGTGCCCTCCATGGAGCAGGTAACCACGCAGCCGCTCGCATCCTTCGGCCGGCCTTCCAACATGAATTCGGACGGATTCTCCACTTCCGCTAGCCCGTTTGAACGCATCTCAAACACGCCGATTTCGTTGGTGGAACCGAAACGGTTCTTTACTCCCCTCAGAATCCTGTATGCGCCGTGTCTGTCCCCTTCAAAATAAAGCACCGTATCCACCATGTGTTCGAGCACTCTCGGGCCTGCCACGGTACCTTCCTTGGTCACGTGCCCGACAATCAGAATCGATACGTTAAGCCCTTTTGCCAGGCGCATGAAAACGCCCGTGGATTCGCGGACCTGGGATACGCTGCCCGGTGCGGAAGTCACTTCTTCCAAAAACATGGTCTGAATGGAGTCGATGACCACGATCTCGGGTTTCTTTCTGCGGATGACCTCTTCGATTACGGTAAGGGATGTTTCACACATCAGCTCCACCCTGTCGTTAAAATCGCCGAGCCGCAGTGCGCGGATTTTAATCTGCTTTAAGGATTCCTCGCCGGAAATATAAAGTATGCTGTGTCCCTTTTGTCCTAAAAGCCTGCAGATTTGTAAAAGAAGGGTGGATTTGCCGATTCCGGGATCGCCGCCGACTAACGTCAGGCTTCCCGGAACGATTCCGCCGCCCAAAACACGGTCAAATTCCGGCATTGTGGTCGGAATATAATCTTCCCTGCTTAATTCGATTTCATCAATCTTTGCGATGACGGTTTCCCCCTGCAGGGCTTCCTTTACGGTTTTGGCAACGGACTGGGAAGCGTTGATTCGCTCTTCCGTCATCGTATTCCATGCACGGCAGGCAGGGCACTGTCCCACCCACTTTGGGGATTCGTATCCGCACTCATTGCAGAAAAAAACCGTTTTAATTTTTCCTTTTGCAGCTGCCATAGTTTACTCCGAAAAATTCCTTTTGGAAAAGAAAATGCGGGAAGCTCGTTCCCGCATTCCTTATACTCATTCAGTCTTATCTTCTGATCAATACTTCCACTTCCCCGGCACCTGCCAGTTCCACGCTGATATTGATTTTACCGCTCGGGTTGCTCTTCAGCACTCCCATGCTCTTCCCTCCAACGAAAACGGAATACTCGGTATCTTCTTCCATTCCGATGGTTAACTGTGCGTCCTGGTTGCTCTCAACCGTAAATGAAACGCCCTTGTCGTCTTCTATGAAATTGTTTACGCTGGTTCCGGGAACGGATTCGTACAAAAAAAGTCCGTTTCTTTCCAGCTTGGTCATGGTGGAAAAGGTTTTTACCTTGTAAAGATCCCCGCCATGTTTGAAATCTTCCACTTTTGCTTTCGCATCCAAAGTGTAATTTCCGAAACTTAAGGTCCCGTTTGCTTCCTCTCGGATAAGCTCAGTAACTACTGCCATAATGACGTAACCCCTTTCGTTCTAATACCCTGTACACTTTAAGTATACCTGCCTATTCGGTCTTTGTAAAGGTGACTTTTCCGTTTTTTAATGCGGCTTTTACGCTGTCGCCGGACTTGATTGCGCCCTCGAGAATCTCCTGTGCCAGAGCGTCCTCAATGACGTTTTGTACAGCCCTTTTCAGCGGCCTTGCGCCCATCTTGGCATCGGAATATTTCTCGGTGATGTGATCGCGTAATTTGGGCGTTACGGAAAGCGTAAGACCCATGTTTTCCTTACACCTCTTCTCCAGATTCGAGATAAGCAGCGTGGTAATCTGTTTCATCTGCTCTTTGTTAATCTGGTGGAAGACGATGATCTCGTCGATACGGTTGATGAACTCCGGTTTGAAGATGCGCTTTACTTCTTCCATAACACCGGCTTTCATACGCTCATGGTCTTTTTCCTCGCTGCTCTTTGCGGCAAAACCGAGGTTCTTCGGATCGATGATTCTCTGCGCGCCCGCATTCGAAGTCATAATCAGAATCGTATTCTTGAAACTTACGGTTCTTCCCTTGGCGTCCGTGATTCTGCCGTCATCAAGTACCTGCAGCAGAATGTTGAAAACGTCCGGATGCGCTTTTTCGATTTCATCAAAAAGCACCACGGAATAAGGCTGTTTGCGGATTCGTTCGCTTAACTGTCCGCCGTCTTCAAAACCTACGTATCCCGGAGGAGATCCGATCATTTTCGAAACCGAATGCGATTCCATATATTCGGACATGTCCACACGAATCAGAGAGGATTCGGAGCCGAACATCGCTTCCGCTAATGCTTTGCTTAATTCCGTTTTACCTACACCTGTAGGACCGAGGAACAAAAAGGAACCGATCGGCCTGTTCGGATCGGACAATCCGACTCTTCCGCGCCGGATGGATTTTGCTACCGCTTCCACAGCCTCGTCCTGTCCGATTACTCTCTTGTGAAGCGTTTTTTCAAGTTTCAGGAGGCGTTCCGATTCTTTCTCCGCAAGCTTGTTTACCGGAATCTTTGTCCACAGGGAAACCACGCGTTCCACGTCTTCGACGGTAAGCGCCAGGCCCTTTTCTTCCTGTTTCTTTCTGAAATTCTTTAATTTCCGGTTGAGTTTGTTGTAGATTGCATCCTGCTTTTTCTTTACTTCTCCCGCCAGGGCATAATCTCCGGATTCAATCGCGCGTTCAATCTCGGCATCACATTCGGAAATCTCATTCTTCAGGCTGTCGCAGTCCTTCGGAACACTCATGCCGCGAAGTTTCACATAGCTGGCTGCCTCGTCGATGACATCGATTGCCTTGTCGGGAAGGTTACGATCGTTGATGTAACGGTCCGATAATTTTGCCGCACTGATTAAAGCTTCTTCGGGGATCGTCAGATTATGATGTTCCTCATACTTCGGTGCAATCCCCTTTAAGATTTCAATGGTCTGCGCAACCGTGGGTTCCTCAACCACAATGGGCTGGAAGCGGCGTTCCAGTGCTGCATCTTTTTCCACGTATTTACGATATTCGGAAATGGTGGTGGCTCCGATTAACTGCACTTCTCCTCTGGCCAGGGACGGTTTTAAAATACTCGAAGCGTCAATGCTTCCTTCCGATCCGCCCGCACCGATTAAAGTATGAATTTCATCCATGAAAAGAATGATGTTTCCGTCACCGATGACTTCCGCAATCACATTTTTCAGTCGTTCTTCGAATTCCCCGCGGTATTTGCTGCCCGCCACCATTGCGGACATATCCAGGGACAGAATTTTCTTCTTTGCAAGAAGCGCCGGAACCTCGCCGCGCACGATGCGCATCGCAAGTCCTTCCACAATGGCGGTCTTGCCCACACCGGGTTCCCCGATTAAACATGGGTTATTCTTTCGTTTTCTTAAAACAATCTGCTCGAGACGCTCGATTTCCGCTTCACGGCCGATTACCGGATCAAGCTTGTTGTCTTTGGCAAGCGCCGTTAAATCCCTGCTGTATTTACGCAGGGTATTGCCGATGCTGCCTTCCGAGTCGCGTTCCAAAAACTGCTGCAGTTTCGGCAACAGTTCGTTTCTAAGTTCCATCGGATCTTCGCACATGGAACCCAGAATCACCATACGGAGTTTCTGGAAATCCACTTTCAAAAGCTCCATGACCTTGTTTGCCATGACTTCGGGATCTTCCAGAAGAACAATCAGCAGATGCTCGGTACCGATTTGTTTCTCCCCTAAAATCGCAGCCAGTTCCGCTGCCGAACGGAAAACATAATCCATCAGGGGTGTATAGGAAACCTTGCCGCGTTTTCGTTCCACAATGTCTCCCGGTCCTGCCGTACGGATTACGGAATCAATGCCTTCCGGGGTCACGCCGACATGACGAAGTGCCTTGCCGGCAATGGAATTCTCCACGCTTGCAAGTCCGTACAGAAGATGTTCCGTTCCCACATGTTCCACATGCTGTTTCTTTGCATATTCCACGCCGGCGGTAATCGCCTGCGCTGCCTGCTTTGTATATTCAGCCATTCTGTATCCTCAATTCCTATTCGTATTCTCTGTAAATCTCATCAATCAGCGCATGTATTTCATCTCTGGAAATATTCATGCAGCTTGCCCTTGCAAGCAGAATCTTCAAATTCTCCTTGGTCTCGGCAATTGCACGCAGTTTATCGGTGTTCACCGCTATGATGACTCCCCTGCGCCGGTCCACTTTTACAAAACCTTCCTGCTTTAGAACCGTATAGGCTTTGTTCACCGTGTGCATATTGATCCCCACTTCCTCCGCCAGCTGGCGAACGGAAGGAAGGCTGTCTCCCTCATGTACCGTTTCCTTTGCAATCCCGATGATAATCTGGTTGCAGAGCTGCGTATACAATGCTTCGTCGGAATGAAAATCAATATTGAAAATCAAATCCATCCAATCATCTCCTTACCTAATTCGACACGGAAGTAAAAAGCTCTCTGTTATACTCATGTTATAACAGAGAGCTCACAATGTCAATTTGGGATTTGAAGATTTATAAATCGATGAAGCTGATGTCTCCGGTATCGCTGCCTACTTCGTCCTCATCTTCGTATTCGTCTTCGTCGTACTCATCCTCATCGTACTCTTCTTCATCGTCTTCTTCGTCATCTTCTTCTTTTACGGTGAAGTAATCAAGGATTTTATCCTTGAAGGACTTTTTCTCTTTCTTTGCCTTCTTCGGTTTTACGTACTCTTCTTCTTCGTCTTCGTCGTCCTCATCCTCTTCGTAGTACTCGTCGTCATCTTCTTCGTCGTACTCTTCTACAGGCTCGGGCTTCTCTTCTTTCTTCGGAAGAATCACCTTCTTGGTTCTTGCAGGCTTCACTTCATAATCGTCTTCGTCAAGTTCTTCGAAGTCGTCGCCGTCGTCTTCGTCATCTTCGTCGTCATAATCGA
>ODAJ014770842.1_pt1 | contig 31673 bp, 23 predicted proteins | sample 1539241 | NCBI WGS metagenome assembly ODAJ01 (sample SAMN02144231, study PRJEB22623) | gut metagenome | biome: sheep rumen | host: Ovis aries | place: New Zealand
CACCTCCGGGAAGGAGGTTATAAAACATAGAGTGACAATTATATATTAATTTAATAACAAGAGAGTGTTTATGGAAAAAAGACTAATGATGTTTTTGGCCGCGCTCTTCCTCATGGTAGGAACAGCATTGGCCCAGACAAAAGTTAATGGTACCGTGACCTCACAGGACGACGGACAGCCCGTTATTGGTGCTTCTGTATTGGTGGTGGGAACACAGGTAGGTACTGTAACAGATGCAGACGGTCGCTTCTCACTGACATGTCCTGCAGGTAAGAATACCTTGCGTATCACTTACGTAGGTATGGAGCCAATTGAAATTACGGCTCGTCCCAACATGCGTATCATGCTGACTAGCGATCAGAAAGCCCTCGATGAGGTGATTGTTGTGGCTTATGGTACTGCCAAGAAGTCACAGTTCACTGGTGCTGCATCTGCTATTGATGCTAGTAAGATTGAAGTTCGCCAGGTATCTAACATTACAAATGCATTGGCAGGTAACATTGCAGGTGTAACAGCTACCTCTTCAACAGGTCAGCCCGGTACTTCTTCTACTCTTCGCATTCGTGGTTATGGATCAATCAATGCTAGTATGTCTCCATTGTATGTGTTGGATGGTATGCCTTATGATGGTGATATTTCTGCTATCGACCCACAGGACATTGAGCAGATTTCTGTCTTGAAGGATGCAGCAGCAGCTTCTTTGTATGGTGCCCGTGGTGCTAACGGTGTTGTTATGATTACCACTAAGCGTGGTCGTACCAACACAGAGGCTAAGGTGACATTTGAAGCTAGTTGGGGTTCAAACTCTCGTGAGTTTACCACAATGGATGTGATTGAGAATACTGCACAGTACTATGAGCAGCTTTATCGTACCAACTACAATAATGCTATTTATAACTTAGGCTATAATATTGCTGATGCTCACACTTTTGCCAACAGTGTCGTTCCTAACTCTACGGGTTATCGTATCTGGACACTTCCTGAGGGTGAGAGCCTGTTTAATGTAGATGGTGCATTAAACCCCAATGCCAAGCTGGGTTACAGCGATGGTATGTATTTCTATACTCCTGATGATTGGCAGAAGGAAAGTTTCCGTAATGGCCTGCGTCAGGAATATAAGGCTGGCGTAAGTGGTGGTACTGACCGCCTGTCATATTACTTCGGAGCTGGTTATCTGAAAGATGAAGGCGTTATTGTTGGTTCTGGTTTTGAGCGTATCTCTACTCGTTTGAATGTTGAGTACAAGGCAAAGGACTGGTTGAATTTACGTGCTAATGTTAGTTATACCAACTCTACTAGCAACTATCCTGACGACCAGACTGAGAGCAACTCTTCTGGTAATGCTTTCGGTGTTGCTGCTACGCTGGGTCCTGTATATCCTTTCTATACTCGTGATGCCGATGGACAGATTATGTATAATGGAAGTAATCCTGTTTACGATTATGGTGATGGTACAACTGGAAACTTCACTCGTAACACGATGGCTATTGCCAACCCAATCGGTGACTTGACCTATCAGACAAATGATTATTTGATGGATATATTCAACAGCCGTTGGGGCGTTGATATCACTCCTATTCAGGGTCTGAAACTGACTTATAACCTGGGTGTTAACCTTGACAATACCCGTTTCCACATGGCTACCAGTCCTCTGTACGGACAGAGCAAGGCTTCAGGTGGTGAGGCCGAGCAGGAGCACGATCGTACTTTGGGTATCACTCAGCAGTATATGGCAACTTATCGTCATACCTTTGCAGACAAGCACAGTTTTGACATCTTAGGTGTATATGAGACCTATGACTACAAATCAGAGTCGTCAACTGCTTATGGTAAGAACCTTTATCGTGCTGGTTCATGGGCTGTAAATAATTCAATCGACCAGCGTCGTGGTTATGGTTCTGAGGGTTCCTATGCAATGCGTTCTTGGATTGGTCGTATTAATTACGACTTTATGGAAAAGTATTTTGCTAGTGTCAGCTTGCGTACTGACGGTTCTTCACGTTTCCACAAGGACAACCGTTGGGGTACCTTCTGGTCAGCTTCTGCTGCATGGAACTTGGGTAAGGAGAAATTCTTGGAGAACGCTAAGTGGATTGATTTCCTGAAACTCCGTGCTTCTTTCGGTCAGCAGGGTAATGACAATATCGGCAATAGCTATGCTTATGTTGATCAGTACTCAATGACTGGTGCAGATGGTGTGTTCTCAGACGCTACTTTGACTTATAAAGGTAACAAGGAGTTGACATGGGAGAAGAGTAATGCCTTCGACTTGGCTGTAGATTTTGAATTCTGGAAAGGTAAACTCTCGGGTTCTATCGATTACTATAATCGTACTACCAAGGACATGTTGTACAATAAGCCTGTTGCTCCGTCAAATGGTTATGCATCAATCCCAATGAATATCGGTTCTATGCGTAACCGTGGTATTGAAATTGAGTTGCACTCTAAGTTGATTAACACTAAGGATGTTGCCTTAGCCCTTGATTTCAACATCACTCACAACAGCAATGAGATTCTCGAGCTCCATCCCGACCTTGAAGGAGAGCTGATAGATGGTTCTCGCATCTATCGTGAGGGTCACTCAATGTATGAGTATTATTTAGTTAAGTATGCAGGTGTTGATCCCACTACCGGTATGGCTCTCTATTGGGCCAAGGATGATAATGACGTAGAGTATGCTACTAATGACTGGAATGTGGCTTATACTTCTAACCGTCAGGCTACTGGTAATCTGCAGCCTAAATTCAATGGTGGTTTTGGCGCATCTTTGGAGGCTTATGGCTTTGATGTTTCCTTCCAGGCTTCTTATCAGTTTGGTGGTAAACTTTATGATAACGGTTATCAGAGTTTGATGCATGCTGGTACCAGCAGTGCTACTGGACGAGCTTGGCACAAGGATATCTTGAATGCTTGGACTCCAACCAATACCAATACCAATGTTCCTCGTATTGCAGTAGGTGATCTTTACACAAGCTCTACTTCTGACCGTTGGTTGGTATCTTCAAATTATTTGTCAATTAACAACATAACGGTGGGTTATACCTTACCCAAGTCTATCACAAGACGCATCAAGTTGGATGCTGTTCGTTTCTACTGCTCAGCTGACAATGTTGCCTTGTTTAGTGCTCGCAAGGGTCTCGACCCACGTATTGGCGTAATTTCTTCGCAGAACAAGTACTACTCAGCTATCCGCTCCATCAGCGGTGGTGTTAAAGTAACATTCTAAACAACAGAAAACGTATAGAATTATGAAAATGAACAAAATATTTTATCTGGCTGTTGCCAGTATGTTGACAGTAAGCTGTGCTGATTTGGACACAGCTCCTCAGGGAAGTACGGTTACTGCAGACCAGAAGGCCGAAGTTGCTGCCAACGACCCGTCGAAGGTAAGTGCAAGTGTGACGGGTATCACAACCATGTTCAGTGTTTATCAAAAGAGCTACACCACTCATAATGACTTTGGATATGCTTCAACTATGTTGTTTAGCGACAGTCGTGGTACAGACTTGATAGGTTTCGATACTGGTTATAACTGGTTTGCTGATGCTTTGGACTTATCTGATCGTAGTATTAATGGTTATAGCTCTGAGTTTGCATGGTTTAACTCATATAATCAGATTTTTGCTGCTAATGCAGTTGTTGGTCAGATTAGTGCAGAAACGGATAATCCTACTTTGCAGTTCTATCTGGCTCAGGCTCTAAGCATTCGTGCATTTGATTATTTCAATCTGATTCAGTTGTTCCAGTTTACCTATAAGGGTAATGAGGACGCTCCTGGTGTGCCTCTTATTCTTGACACCAATGCTACTGAGGCTGGTGTTAACGGTATTGCTCGTAATACAGTTGGCGAGGTTTACGAACAGATTATGAAGGATCTGGATTTGGCCATTAAACTTCTTACTTCTTCCAGTGAGACACGTTCAGACAAGCGCTATGTAGATTTGGCTGTAGCTTATGGTCTTCGTGCTCGTGTTAATCTGGTAATGCAGAACTGGAGTGCTGCAGCTGCAGATGCTCAGGCTGCTATTGATAACTCAGATGCTACTCCGCTTTCATTCGAGGGTGCAAAGAAGCCTGGTTTCATCAAGATGACTGAGAACAACTGGATGTGGGGTATCTTTATTTCAGAGACTGATCGTGTTGTTACATCAGCTATTGTTAACTGGCCTTCTCACATGGGTTCGTTCAACTATGGTTATGCCAGTGTAGGTGCTTGGCGTATGATTAATCCTTCGCTGTATGAGGAAATTAACCCTTCTGATGCACGTAAGGGTTGGTTCCTTGATGCAAATAGTAAGAGCAATAACCTTTCATCTCAGCAGCAGGCTTATGTAAATTCTAAAGATATTCCAGCCTATGCTCAGGTTAAGTTTGCTCCTTATAAGGAAGAACTGGGTACTTCAACCAATGCCAATGATATTCCTTTGATGCGTATTGAGGAGATGTACCTTATTCTCGCTGAGGCTCAGGCTATGAGTGGTAATGCTTCTCAGGGAAAGACTACTCTTGAGACTTTTGTGAAGACCTATCGTGACCCACAGTATTCTTGCGAAGGTTCTTCTGATAAAGAAATTCAAGATGAGGTATGGATTCAGCGTCGAATCGAGCTTTGGGGTGAGGGCCTTTCTTACTTCGATTTGCTCCGTCTTCGTAAAGGTATTGACCGTGCCAGCACGAAGTTTGCTTCGATTGACGAGAAGCTGAAGAACTACAACTATCGTATTGTAGATACGGTAGAGGGTGAGCGTGCTGCTATCCAGACTGTTAAGAATGGTAATGGTAGTGTAACAGGAACTGATATCAACTATCTGATTCTTCAGATTCCTAACGAGGAGATTCAGTCTAACAAACTCATTAATGAGCGTGATAACAACTTGGGAACACCAACTCTTGTTCCAGTTCCTGTAAACTAATTTAAACACTAAAAAACGATTAGATTATGAAACTTAATAAATCATTATTAGTTGCAGCCGCACTGCTCAGCGGAATGCTGACATCGTGCAGTGACAGCGGATATTGGGAGCAGGCGTCTTCTGCAGAGTTGGGCAATGGTGAAACCTATAGCTTTAATAACTCAACGGCGTCTTACACCTTCGAGGGAAGTGACCAACTGAAGGATACGGATATAAATGTTACAATTACCCGTGGTACTAAAAGTGGCAAGGTTACAATTCCTGTAAAGGTAGCAATGACAGATCCCAATATGATTTCTACACCTGCTGAAGTTACGTTTGAAGATGGTTCTAACACAGCTTTATTCCCTATTCACTTCAAAGAGGAACTTGTTCCTGGTGTCAATCAGGCAGTCAGGCTGACGCTTGATCCTAAGAAATTTGGTTTTGAGGAGGTTGAAGAGCCAGAGCCTTTGACCAAGGAATCTACACATGAGGATTCTGTCGCATACGAAATTCAGTCGGTTGCTTATGCAACTTACCAGAAGAAGTTGGAAAACTATAAACTCCAGACCACTATCACTTTCAAGAAGAATCTGACGTGGGTTCAGTGTGGTTCATGTATGTTTGTGGATTATACAGTATTTGCAGATCCAGCAATGGCAGAGAATGTGCCCATCCTAAATGGTCTGGGTACCAACAAGTACCGTATTGTAACTCCTTGGAGTTACTTGTATGGAAGTGATTGCTCTGGTGCTACTGACATTGAGTTTACACTTGATGAGAACTATGATATGACGTTGGTAACTGATGGTAGTGCTAACGGAATCGTGTCTCAGTTTACTCATGCTTCTGAGGGCTCCTTCGTATTCTGCTGGCCTGAGAAATATGCTTCTCGCTTCACTATTGTGCGTCAGGAGAATATTTATCAAGCAAGTATGTTCGGTATCTGGAATGGTGATGGCTATTATCAAGGCTTCACATTCGCATTCCAGTGGACTGATGGTTGGCCTGGTGCAAAGTAAGTTCTTATTTCTCTCTATAAAAAGTGCGCAATTTATTTTGCGCACTTTTTCCCGTTTTTAAATCTATCTCTTATTAATAACACCTATGACAAGATTATTTGCATTAGTTTTTACCTTACTGGCGTTTACCGTAACAGCTCCAGCTCAGACTCGCAGTCTGCAGGAGGTGAAGCAGATTGCTTTGCAGAAGTTACAAAAGCTGCATGGTATTGATGGTTCACTGCATAGAGCGCAAGAACTGAAAGCTATTGAGGTGCTAAAACAAGATCCTATGTACACTATATTGGGAAGTGACAATTCGGGATTTGTTGTTGTAAGCAACGATCAGCGTTTACGCCCGGTATTGGCTTACTCTGATCAGTTTTTTGATTTCAATGATATTCCTTGTGGCATGAAATGGTGGCTCAATGCCATATCTCAGGTTCTGGCAAGGGATTTGGCATCTGGCAAGACAGATAATGCCTTGTCTCATCGTGCTTCTAAAATCAAGGTTGAGCCATTTCTGACATGCAAATGGAATCAAAAGGATCCTTTTAACAAGAAATGTCCTGCTGTTGATGAAAAAGGAACTCTTCCTCCATCAGGCTGTGTAGCTACTGCATTGGCTCAGGTGCTCTATTATTACAAATATCCTGACAGTAGTGAAGGGGAAGGGTATTACACTATTTCCGATGGTAAAGCCCAACATTACGTTGAGTTAAACAGCACTTACGATTGGACATTGTATGAAGACACTTATTTCAATCCTATCTTCCTTCCAGAGGAAAAAAAGGAGGCTATAGCTCAATTGCTATATGATTGTGGTGTAGCTGTTCATATGAATTACGATGCTAAGTCCAGTGGAGCTATCCTTTCTAGAACAGGATCAGCATTAAGTCATAACTTCAGATGCGACTCTCTGGCTGTACGTGCTTTGGAACGTAAGTTTTGTGGTAATGAGGAATGGATGCAGCTTGTTCGTGCGGAGTTAGAAGCAGGTCGTCCTATTCTTTATGGCGGACAGGATGCTGCTGAAGGGGGACATGCTTTTGTGCTACATGGCATTGACGAAGAAGACAATGTTTTCGTGAACTGGGGATGGAGTGGAAAAGGTGACTGTTGGACAGCTATTGATGTGTTAACTCCGGAAGGTGAGAATTCTTCTTTTTCCGAGGATCAAAGCATGGTGATAGGACTTAGAACGAATCCTGTTCCTACAGAAGAAGAGGAATACAAATCCACATGGGGTGTTACTGTTGCAGAAACACTGTCGCAAAGTGTGTTTAAGAGGCTGAAAATTTCTGATTTTACTGCTTTTAACATCCATCATTTAACCTTCTATGGGGTTATGGGTCTCTATTTTGAAAAGACTGATGGTAGCGAACGTTTTTTACTGCCATTCCTTGATACAAGTAAAGACTTCGAACCCGTACAAAGCGGCACTGGATATAGTTTTGATTCAAGTGAACATCTTCTTGCTGAGCTTTCTGTAGGCACTTACTACGCATATTTTGCATCCAAGGCAATTCAGGAACCAACATATCAGGCTCTTAGGCAGATTGGTGGAAAATACAATGTCTATACTATTACGATCCATGAAGACCGTTCCGTAACAATAGACAAGAAAGAGGAGACAGATGTGTTGCCGACAGCTATCCATCCGATATCATATTCTTCGGACGCTGCTACCACCCGTTACTATGACCTACAGGGACGTGAGCTGAATGGACCGTCCAAAGGTTTGGTAATTCGTAAGCAGGGCAATACCGTTCGTAAGGTGATTATAAAATAACAGAATTCTTTTATCTGTAGATAATCAACAGGGCAGGAACAATGTACGTTCTTGCCCTGTTTTATTCATGAAAAGACCTGCCCCCAATACTCCGAAAGTAATTTCCAATACTCCGAATAGAAATAAATTTTCTCCGAAAGTAATTTTTGTTACTCCAAGAGTATTTTGGAATATCTTCATAATATAGACTTCTTATGAGTAACCTCTTTCTTCTAGGGTGAGACACAGTAAAGACCTAACTCTCCTTTTATTCCCACCTTGGGAACAAAATATTCCCAGGCTGGGAATAAAACATTCCCACGTTGGGAATGAAAATAATTACTGGATTTACATATCTTCCATAGACAAGCCTATCTGTGTAACGGTATATTTCGACAACTCCTTGTTCAGCGTTGCCGCCTTTTCTGCAAGTTCCGTAGGGTTGAATTTCCTATGCTGACGTTTTATTTCCGCTATTACCGCAGTTTTGTCGATATCGTTAAGTGCAATCATGTCTATTTCATTCTGTCCCTTGCGATCCTGATATCAGTTAATTTAATATGCATTAATTTAATGTCGGTTACAAAGATAGTGATATTTTTCCAAATTGCAATCGTTTTTGCCAAAAATCTGTCACTTAAAGATTGTATTTAAGCAAAAACAGCTGCTGACAGTCGTCGAAGATACTTTCGCTCGAGAATGAAAATAAATCATTATTTATTTTGCACTCTTCTCGCTTATTCTTTGACCTAAAGGTGCAAAGCGACAAGTCGATTACGTATCTTTGACCTCTTGTCGAAGATACTCACGCTCGGAAATAAAAAGAAAAACAAGTTTTCCTTTTGTATTTCGCTCACTTATTCGTATCTTTGCAGCGAGAAATGTTGAAAGATTATTCGGAAATTATTGATTTTATCTATATGAAGAAAAGACTATTAATAACCATGACAGCCCTGATGCTGGTGACAGTATCAATGTTGGCTGTACCTGCCAAGCCAGGCCTGAAGAAGATGGTTATGCTGAAGGACGGTACAACCGTGGAACTGTCGCTACGTGGCGATGAGCATTTCTCATACTACGTTGATGCAACAGGTAATGCCTGCCAGGTTGTTAATGGTGAAATGATTAAGATGACCCAAGAGGAGGTTGCTCAGACGTGGACGGCTCGAAGGGCAGAGCGTATGAATGTCAATGAGGGTGGTAGAGCCTCGCGTAGAACCGGAACTCCCTCAAATAAGACTACGGGCAAGCAGAATGGTTTAGTTATCCTGATGCAATTTCCAGACAAGTCATTTGTGACTTCTTCGCCCAAACAGACGTTTACGCGATTCTTTAACGAGGTGGGCTATAGCGAGTATGGTATGTCAGGCTCTGTACGTGACTATTTCCTGGCACAGAGCGAGGATAAGCTGGAAATCAACTTTGACGTGGTGGGCCCTTTTACCACCAAACATAATATGGCGTATTATGGGAAACGTTATACAGAAAAAGGTGGTAAAGAGCAAAATGATACCTTGGCTCAGGCAATGGTGGCAGAGGCTGTTGATGCTGCTCATTTGGATGGAGTTGACTTTTCGAAATATGACTGGGATAATGACGGTGAAGTTGATCAGGTGTTTGTCATCTATGCTGGCTATTCGGAGGCCCAGGGTGCTGCTTCAGAGACCATCTGGCCTCATGAGTGGGTTTTAATGGGTGAATACAGACGTACCTATAACGGCAAGAAGATTTATACCTATGCTTGTGCTGCGGAGTTGAGAGGCGATGGTGTGAATGATACGGATCATGTAGATGGTATCGGAACGGCCTGCCATGAGTTCTCTCATTGCTTGGGACTGCCCGATATGTACGACAATGGACAGGAGAACTTTGGAATGTGTGATTGGGATGTAATGGACAGCGGCTCCTATCTTGACAATTCATGCACACCGGCTGGTTTTACTTCTTACGAGCGTTGGTTTGTCGGATGGAAAGAACCCGAAGAGATTAATAGTGTGACTCAGATTGAGAATATGCGTCCTTTGGCGGAGAAAGGTTCCAAGACGTACGTGATATATAACAAGGCGACACGAAGTCAAGGTATCAAGGGCGAATACTACTTGTTGGAGAACCGTCAGCCTGTTGGTTTTGACAAGAAGCTTCCTGGTCACGGACTGCTCATCCTTCATGTTGACTATGATTCGAATGCATGGTCTAACAATAAAATAAACAGTAATAAGCAAGATCATCAGCATCTGACGATTATTGCCGCAGACAATGACTATGATTATCATTCAAAAAGGAGTTTGGCAGGTGATCCTTGGCCTGGTGTTACGGGTAATACTATATTAGGCAATAATACGACTCCTGCGGCCACGCTTTATCGAGCCAATACGGACGGGAAAAAACTGATGAATATGCCCATCAGCAATATCACGGAAGACGCAAATGCTATGACTGTCTCGTTCGTGGTTGGTGTCCAAGAGTTGTCTGTTCCGGAGATTGGCAAAGCCTCAGAACTGGTTGAAGGAAACTCTGTGACAATTACATGGAATGCTGTGAGCGGAGCTACTGGATATGAATTGGAGGTGACTGCAAAGGACAAAAAGGCAGATTATGAAACTTCCTTCGATCTGTGTTATAGCGCGATGATGGGCACTAAAGACATTAGTAACTCGCTCAAGGATTATGGCTTGGAAAATTGGCGTGGAAGTGATCTTTACACCTCGCCTAAAAAACTGGCCATAAAACCGCAGGGTCACTTGATGACACCAGAATGGAAGATGCCCTCTTCGGCAGATATCACAGTAGTTGTGGGGGCAGAGTCAGAAGGCTCAGAAGTCTCTGGTTACCTTTACTTTTTGTATGTTAACGAAGAGGATAAATATTTTTCAACTGGTGATGTGAAGGAAATTAATGTGAAAGGAAAGGAGACGCAATTGTTCCACATTGGAACGGTAAATGCCGATTACTATGCTTTGTATTTTCTTCCTGATGACCAGATGTATATGAACTATCTGGCAGTCTATCAGGGGCGTTGGACTGCCGAAGAGTTAGGTCTCGATGGTTCTCAATCTTCGCAAGCCTCCCGTCGTGCTGTCTCGACTGAAACTTATTCGTCGAACACGAATAGCTACACATTCAACAATTTAGATATAAACAAAGTATATAACTATCGTTTGCGGGCCAGAGGCGAGAACGGTGTCTATTCCGGCTGGAGCGAGGAGAGGACGCTGACATACGGCGTTACAGGCATCCAGAGCATCAGCGCGAAGGTTGTCAACGACAATACCGTTCGCTATTTCGACCTGCAGGGTCGCGAGGTTTCTGGCGATACCAAGGGCCTGTTAATCCGCAAGCAGGGTAGTGAGGTTAAAAAGGTAATTGTAAAATGAAAGAAACAAATGTATTGGGTGCAGCCCTGATAGCACTGGGACTGGTGTGTATGGGCTGGTTTATCAAGGCTGGTATCGACAACTTTTCGGAGAAAGACCGGAAGGTGAACGTGAAGGGACTGGCCGAACAGGAAGTGGAGGCTGACAAAGTGACATGGCCTATCGTATCGAAAGAGGTGGGTAATGACTTGCCTGCATTGTACGACAAGATAGGGAGCACTCAGAAGAAAATCAAGTCGTTCCTATTGAGTAGTGGCATCAAACAGGAAGAGCTGACGGAGAATGCTCCTCAGGTGGTTGACCTGCAGGCTCGTGAGTATAGTGATAACAACAAGGCTTATCGCTATATCGTCACCTCGGTTATCACCGTGACCAGCCAGAACGTGAAGCAGGTGCGTAAGATTATAGCCCGTCAGGGCGACTTGCTGAAGGAGGGCGTCGCCATTGTGGATGGCGGCTATGAGAATCCTGTTAAGTACGAGTTTGTGGCGTTTAAGGAGATGAAGCCTAAGATGATGCAGGAGGCTATCGAGAATGCAGAGAAGACGGCTCAGCAGTTTGCCGAGAACTCGCATTCGAAGCTGAACAAGATAGTCAGTGCCGATCAGGGACAGTTCTCTATAGAAAACCGCGACGACAATACACCTTATATCAAAAAGGTTCGTGTAGTAACAACAGTAACTTATTCGCTGAAGGACTAAAACAGTCCTCCCCAAGAATAACTTCCAGGCTTGAGCGTCACCAGTGTTCCATTGGTGGCGCTCATTTGTACTACGCCCGGTGCTATCTGTCGCTTTATCTGGAAGTCAGTCCAGCCGAGGGCTTGAAGGGTAGCCCAGGCGGTGGCTCCTCCCTCGATAATCAGGTGGTCGGGACAATGCCTGCTGACCAAGCGTTGCGCCATTTCTGCCATCACTGTACGCAGATGAACGGCGACTTCTTTGCCGGTACGATGAGTATGGGGAATGGTGAGAATTAGTGAGGCGAGAGGGCTTTCTTCGGAAGGCGAGCTGGCTTGTGCGGAGAGCGAGGAGGTGAGCGATTGGAACCAATAGTCGGCATCTTGTTCTCCGTCGTAAACCTCGCGGGGCATAGGGGCAATGGGGATTCCCAGGTCTAAAGGCTTGCTTTGTGTGCTGCCGCAGAGGATGAGGCTAATAGGGCTAATAGGGCTAATGGGGCTAATGGGGCTAATAGGGCTAATAGGGCTAATGGGGATAATTGCACTAAACAGGTCGGCAGCACCGGCGAAGATGGTCTTTCCATCGTCATATTGCTGAATAACCTTGCGGATATCTGCTTCACTTTCAGCATCAGGCATAATGATACCCTTGGCTTCAGCATCGGGGAAGCGCTCTTTCAACACGGAGGTTTTGGCGGGGAACTCGGGATCGTAGCTAAAGGCGGTCTCGTGGATGGGGACTTCTCTTACCTCTTGCCCCTTACCGCTTGCCTCTTTTATATAATATACGCCATTGCGGATGATGCGGCCTTTCGAGGGGTTGGCTGGCAGATAGACGGCACGTTGATAGCCGGTAGTCTGCATCAGGGCCGAGAGCTCTGCGACGACGTGGCCGCGGAGAGCGGAGTCAGTCTTCTTGAAAATGAGAAATGAGGAATGAGAAATGAGAAATGAAGAGGCGATGCGGCGGATCTCGGCTGCCGCATCGGCCTCCGACATAGAGCGGGTGTCGGTAGCGATAACGGTGGTGACTGCGACTGAGTCGCAGTATATGGAACCAGACTCACCATCGGCGGGACAGGCGCAGACGAGTCGCGCCTGCTGTCCGTGGGCATGAGCGATACCTGCTATTTCGGCAGCCCCCGTGATGTCATCGGCAATCACTATCATACGCTCCTTACTTTTCACCTCTCATTTTTATTTTTTATTTCTTATTTTTGCGATATATCGCCATGCGGGTGGCATAGTCGATGGATAGTGTCATGGCGGAGTCGTTGGCAATGCCCTTGCCTGCCACGTCGAAGGCGGTGCCGTGGTCAACGCTGACACGGATGATGGGCAGACCGAGCGTGATGTTCACACCACTGGCCGACTCCATCTTGCCCGTTTCCTTGTTCCAGTTGAAGGCGCATACTTTGAGGGGGATGTGGCCCTGATCGTGATACATGGCTACGCAGCCGTCGAACTTGCCGCATTTAGCCTTGGCGAAGATGCTGTCGGGCGGTACGGGGCCTTCCACGTCGAAGCCGCGCTGTTGGAGTTCCTCGATGGCAGGAATGATTTCCTGGGCTTCCTCATAGCCGAACATGCCGTTCTCGCTGGAGTGGGGGTTCAGGCCTGCCACGCCGATGTGGGGCTTTTCGATGCCAAACTGACGACAGGCATCGTCAATCAGCTCTACACACTCAATGACGCGGGCCTTCTTTACCAAGTCGCAGGCCTTGCGCAAGGGGACGTGCGTCGAGACGTGGATGACGCGAATGTTCTCGTCGGCCAGCATCATGGCGTACTTCTTGGTGTTGGTGAAGGTGGCGTAAATCTCGGTATGACCGTCGTAGTGATGGCCAGCCAGATTGAGAGCCTCCTTGTTCAGCGGGGCGGTTACGGTGCCGTCCACCTCGTCGGCCATGGCCAGTTCGATGGCTTTCTTGATGTATTGGAAGGCGGCATTGCCACACTGCGGCTGCACCTTGCCAAACTCGAAGGTGGCGAGGTCAACGCACTGTAGGTCGATGACGTCGATGGTGCCAAACTCGAATTTGGCATCCTTCACGTCTTGGATGGCGTTCACCTGCAGGTCGAAGCCCAGCAGCTGGACGGCTTGGCGCATGATGGCAGCGTCGCCGGTGACGACGGGGCGGCACTTCTCGTAGGTTTCTTTTCTGTTGAGGGCGCGCACGGTGATTTCAGGACCGATGCCTGCGGGGTCGCCCATCGTGATGGCTAATATTGGTTTCATACTTTTTCTTTTTGGGGGCTGCGATGGAATCGCAGCAGACGGTGAATGATTAATAGAGGGAGTTATAGATGTTGCGGGCATCCTGCTCGGTGACTTCGCGGGGATTGTTCTTCAGCAGGCGCTGAACCTGCATGGCAGCTTTGGCCATGCCATCGACAGCCGTCTGGGGGATGCCGAGGGCGGTCAGTTTGTCGGGAATGCCGACAGCAGCGGCCAGACGATAGATAAACTCAACACCACGCTGGGCAGTCTCCTCGTCGTTCTTGCCAGGCTCACAGCCCAAAGCAATGGCGACCTCTGCATGGCGCTTGATGTTGGCAGGCATGTTAAACTTCATGACCGAGGGCAAGAGGATGGCGTTGCTGAGTCCGTGGGGGATGTGGAATTCGCCACCCAACGGATAGCTCAGTGCATGCACGGCAGCCGTATTGACAGGACCTAAGCACAAGCCGCCATACAGCGAACCGAAGGCCAGAGCTTCGCGAGCCTCCACGTCCTTGCCGTCCTTCACGGCACGCTCCAGATTGGCAGCTATCAGTCGGATGCCTTGCAGGGCGTAGATATCGACCGATGGATGTGCGAACTTGTTGGTGTATGCCTCGATGCAATGGGTCAGCGCATCCATACCTGTGTCGGCAGTTACCTTAGCTGGTACGGTCCACGTCAGCTTGGGGTCAACATAAGCCACGTCGGCGATGAGGAAAGGCGACACGATGCCCTTCTTCAGATGGTCGCGCTCGTCCAGCAGGATGGCGTTGGGCGACACCTCGCTGCCCGTTCCTGCGGTGGTGGGCAGACAGGCGAACCAGAGTCCCTTCTGGCGGATGAATCCCGTGCCGAAGCAGTCTTCCACCTGCTGGTCGCTATTGATGAAAGCTGCCACGAGCTTTGTCACGTCGAGCACGCTTCCGCCTCCGACGCCTATCACGCTGTCGGCCTGGAACTGGCGTGCTACCTCGAGAATCCGCTTGAAGTCGTTGACAGTCGGTTCCGCCACGATGTCCTGGAACACCTCAACGGCGATGCCGGCGGCCTTCAACTCGTCCAGCGTGCCTTCGATGAGCGGGCGGATAGGCGGTGCCGTGAGCACGAAGAGGCGCTGCAGGCCCATTTGCTTGTAATCGTCTGTGAATGTCTCGATGCAGCCCGTGCCGAACACGATTTTCTGCGGCTGCAGTAGTGTGATTGCTTTCATATTTCGTTTCTTTTGTTTGTTTTATATTTCAGACGTTCGACGCCGTGATTTGTCACTACATGCGATACCGTCCGGCGTCGCGCGGCTGTTGCAGTGCGATGCGCCGCTGCTTGGGCGTGAAGTGGCGGTATTCTATGAACTGCTGGCAGAGGCTGGATGCCGAGTAGGCACCGATGCGGCGGGCTATCTTGTCGACGGACAGGTCGGTGTATCGCAGCAGGTCGTCGGCAAAGCGGAAGATGTACTGGCGGCGGAAGTCGGCGAACGACATGCCGGTCATCACGCGTATGAATCCGCTGAACTCCTCGCGGGTGCAGCCCATGATGTGAGCCAGCCGCTGGTGGTCGGTGTTGCCGGCAGCCATTTCCTGCGCCAGCCGGTCGATGATGCCCTGTCCGGTGGGCTTCGTGTTGCGCTCGATGGGCACGTAGCTCATCACGCCGTCTTCGTTGTACACGCGGCGGGCGGTGAACGGCGAGATGTAGAGGTCGTTGACGGTCAGTTTCTTGATTGCTTCCATTGTCTTCGGGGTTTAAAAGGGGTTTCGTTTGCAAAGATACGAAAAAGATTTTTTACCGCCAAGACTTTTTCGTAAAAACTCGGTCAACCGAGTTTTATCACAACGACATTGTTGAGTGCACTCGACTAACAAGTATTTATGCCCCACATAGGGGAATAAAGAACCGCACCCTTCGGCTTAATTTCCCGCATCGGTGAATAAAGAAGCGCCCCCTTCGGTTTAATTTTACAAATTGTATAATAAAGAACTGCCCCCTTCGGCTTAATTTCCCACATTGGGGAATAAAGAAAACACCCACTTTTCTTTATTCCCCGTTCAGGGAAATAAAAAACCGTCCCTGCTCAAGCCTTTTTCCGCCCCTCCAGATAGCCCCAGATGGTCAGTTCCTTGTCAGCCAGCGGCGTCTTGAAGAAGAAACTGGCCACATAGCCCACGACGAGGACGATGAGGTGGCTGTAAACGCCCAGCATGTACTTATGGTGTGCGAAGTTCCAGTTGCCCAGGTCTATCAGCGTCTGCTTCACGCCGTCGCCGTCGATATCCACCTTCGTCGAGGTCAGCACGGCGTAGGCCGTATAGAGCACGGCGGCTGCGATGCCGATGTAGAGGCCCTGCTTGTTGGCACGCCGCGAGAAGAGTCCGAGGATGAAGATGCCCACGATGCCAGCCGAGAAGATGGCGTAGAGCGAGAACAGGGCTCCCAGCACGCCCTCGCCGCCCCACGTGATGTAGAGGCACGCCACGCCGATGGCTCCCACGCCGGCAGCCACCACCATCCAACGGCCGAAGCGCAGTTGCTGACGGTCGGTGGCGTCCTTGCGGAAACGCTTGTAGTAGTCTTGCACGGCAATGGCCGACAGGCAGTTCAGGTCTGAGTCCAGCGACGAGATGGCCGCTGCCGCCAGGGCTGCGATAATGAGTCCGCGGATGCCTACGGGCAACTCGTGGGCGATGAAGTAGGGGAACACCTCGTCGGCCTTGATGCCCTCGGGCAAGAGGGGTGCGCCTTGAGCATGGTAATAGGCAAACAGCGCCGTGCCGATGAACATGAATAGTGCCCAGATGGGAACGCTCATCAGCACGCCGATGTAGGCGGCCTTCTTCGCCTCGTGGTCGTTCTTGGCAGCCAGATAGCGCTGCACGATGGTCTGGTCGGTGCCATATTTCTGCAAGGCGTAGAAGATGCCGTTGAGCACCATCACGATGAACGTCAGCTGCGTCAGGTCCCAGTCGTAGGGACCGAACGAAATCTTGTCGTACTCCGAGGCAATGCGGAACGTCTCCGCCGGACCGCCCTCGATGCCGAACAGCAGGATGCCGATGCAGATGACGCCGCCGCCGATGAGCAGGAAGCCCTGCGCCACGTCCATCCACACAATAGCCTCCATGCCGCCAAACAGCGTCAGCACGATAATCGTCACGCCCAGGATGAGCACAATCGAGTAGATGTTGATGTCAAGGAATGTCGCCAGTGCCATCGACACCAGGAAGAACACCGTGCCGGCCTTCGAGAAGTGGCCCAGCGTGAAGGCGAACGAGGAGTAGAGTCGGGCGAAGAGTCCGAAGCGCCGCTCGAAATATTCGTAGGTGGAAAGGCGGATGACCTTGCGGAACAATGGCACGATGATGCCGACGAGCGCCAACAGGACAATCGGAACCATCAGTCCCTGCACCAGCAGTATCCAGTTGTCGGCATAGGCTGCGCCCGGGTAGGCCAGGAACGTCACGCTGGAAATCAGCGTGGCAAAGATGCTGATGCCCACAGCCCAAGCGGGAATCTTGCCGCCTCCGGCAAAATACTGCGACGTGTCCTTCTGCTTATGGGCGAAGTACATGCCCACGACGATAGCGGCGGCTATCGACAAAATGACGATGATATAGTCTATAATATGCATGGCTTACTTCAGTTGGTCCTTGATGGCTTTTTCTTCGTCGGCAGTGAGCCTCGTCAGTGGCATGAGCATCCAAGGCTCGCAGAGCCCTTTCGTCTGCATCATCACCTTCAGGGCGCTAAGGCTCTGGCCGAGCGTGCGGTCCTTCTGGTAAATCTTGGCAATCTCGTTGGTCTCGTCCTGCAGACGGTTGGCCGTTGCCCAGTCGCCCTGCATGGCAGCCTCGAACAGCTGTTGGAACATGTCCGGCACGTAGTTGCCCGTAGAGGGGACAATGCCGTTGCCACCCAGTTCCAAAGAGTGGGCACTCTGTGCTGCCCATCCGCAGAAGTAGGCAAAATCGTCGTGCGTCTTGGTAATCTCGATACACTGGGCCATGCGCTCAAGGTCGCGCTCGGAATCCTTCAGACCCACGATGTTGGGATGGTCGGCCAGCCGCTTGATGACATCCACGGGAATGGACATGTGGGTTGTTGCCAGGATGTTATAAAGCATCAGCGGACCCGTGATGCAGTCGGCCAACGTCTTGTAGTATTCATACATCTGATCGTCAGTCAAGGCATAATAGGTAGGCAGCGTGGCAACAATCACGTCGGCACCCAAAGCCGAATAAACTTCTGCCTGTTGCACCTGTTCGGCAAAGCAGTTGCCAGTCAGTCCGGCATATATCAGAATCCTGCCGTTTGCCGCCTTCACTGCCGCGTCCACCATCAGCTGGCCGTCAGTCTGGCTCACACTGTTTCCCTCGCCGGTCGTTCCCATGAGCAGAGGTGCCACCTTGTTCTCAGCAAAGAAATTGATAATCTTTTTTACGGCCTCTGTGTCCAGTCGTCCGTCCTGAGTGACGGGGGTCACCATGGGTACCACCACGCCGCGATACTTGCTGTTGTTCATAATTTTCTCTGTTTTTGATTTGTTAGTTCTCTTTATCGTTAAAGACGTATGAAATGGGCAAAAGTCATCAGTGGTGCGGCTGTGTTTTCCAAACGGAATGGGCACTAGGAAAACTTAAAAAAACAAAAAAATAAAGAACAATCAATTATTCTTTGTATCTTTGTGACATATTACTAACACTTTTATTTGCTCTAGTCGTATGCATCGTTGTCTCCTGATATTGATAGCTTTCTGGCTTTTATCTACCTCCGGGTTTGCAGACGACAGCTTGCCCATCGTGGAAATCAAGGCCGACAGGACCATTATCTATCCACAGCGCATGGAACTGACGGGTGAAGAGACCTTGATGGATGTGCTGCAGATGGTGCCCGACTTGTTGATTACGGACTATGAAGAAATTATCACTTTTTACAATCTTCGCATTGACAATGTCCCGTTCAATGGCGACGACAGACTGATTCTCAGTCAGATGAAGGCCAAGGATATTGAGAAGATTCAGGTGTGCGACAATACGGGCGTTGCCAAGGGTACTATTGGTACGGGTAATGTGCTGGATATCAACATGAAGACGCCCGCTGGGCTGAAAGGCTTCGTCGAGGGACAGGGAGGTTTTGGCAAGAATGCTGAAGGGAGCGGAACCATCAATGCGCTTTATGGCAGTAAAAGCACCGATGTCTATGCTAATGCAACCTATCGCTATAAGGAGGGGAGTAGGGAGTATTTGACGCTCCACATGACTAACCGCTTTGATGACCGCAACAAACTGTTGACCTATTTCACTCAGCAGTTTATTGAACAGCCCAATAAAATGATGCGAAAAGTGCTGGGCAGGGCACGATATTTCCATACCTTCAATGACATAGGCACCGAGCTGCTCCTCGTGGGAAGTTATCAGTATTCCAGCGAACAGTTCGTTACCAACAAGCTGCCGATGTACACTGTCGAGCTGAATACCCCGTTGTTTACCAAGCGGCTGTCTATGATGCTGGGCGTTGAAGGTGATTACCTCATGACCAGTCAAAAGTCCAGGGACTGGAATTGGCGCATCTTTAATAATGACATCTACCTGCAGTTCACCTATACCTTACCCCAATGGCGTTTCACGGCTGGTAACCGAATCATGTTCTATGGCTACAGACTGACCGACGAGGGTGATAACAGGGATTATGATGACACCCGCAACAATACCAATGCCTGCGCCATTTATGTGCCCGACAACCGCAACCAGTTTCAGTTGGGCTATTATCGCAAGTATTATAATCCCGCCTACGAGGCTCTCTTCCTGAATACCGTTTCATTGGGCTTTAATGAATGGTTGTATATCAAGCAAAACCTGGAAGAATGGGATATCAACCAGATAAAATTTGCCTATACCTATAGCAAACCGAAATTCACAGTACAGACGGAGGCCAGCTATTACCTGGTTGAAGGCGATGACAACTTCACCGAGGTATTTGCTTCTGCCTACTGGAAAACGAAATGGCTCACGCTGACGGGCGGTGCCAATCTGTATATAGCCGCAAGCGACGTCTTTGCCTCCCTGCGCCTTGCTCCCACCGCCTATCTCCCTCATGCGTGGCAGATAGGCATGCAGATGGTATATTACACCGACAAGGCACCATATCGCGAGGCGTTCGGCACACCGGTGTATGGATGTCTGTCCGTCAACAAGCAGGTGGGCAAGCATTGGCACATGGGCATTGACTGGCACGACATGTTCGATGCCTTCTGCACAAAGGCCAAAGTCAACCGACATGCCGCTAATATCAAGTTGCAGTATAGATTCTAATATATAATAAGGTGTAGAATATGACAACGATTGAGCTAAACATGATACAGACAGCCGGCATAGGTGCCTTGGCACTTACCGTTGGCATGGCATTGACGCGAAAGGTCGCTTTCCTGCAAAAGTTCTGCGTGCCGTCGCCAGTGAGCGGTGGTCTCATCTTCTCGTTGGTTACCCTGATACTCTATAGCTGGTTCCACATCGAAGTGTCGTTCGACGATACGTTGAAGGATGTCTTCATGCTGGCCTTCTTTACCAGCGTGGGGTTCCAGAGCGACCTGAAAGTCATCCGGCAGGGAGGAAAACTGCTGGCTATCATGCTTGGCTTGCTGGTATTCATCATAGCCATGCAGAACTTGATGCCAATGCTCATTACGCGACTCATGGGAGCTCATCCTCTGATAGGCATGGCGTCAGGAAGTATTTCTATGACGGGTGGTCACGGAACGGCAGGCGGTTTTGCAAGTGTTTTGGAGCAGATGGGATTGCATGGCGCAGGAACCATCGGCATGGCAGCAGCTACTTTTGGGCTGATAGCCGGTTCCATGATAGGCGGTCCGCTAGCAGAGCGGATTATCCGCACGAAACTGACACACGAACAGATACAGCAAGACGCTGAGATTGACCCTGCCATGGCTGGTATTGAGAGCGACGAGGCGTCACCAACAGGCCGTGCCAAGCGTATCAGTACCAACGAGCAGGAGTTCCAGCAATATGCCAAGGCTTCCTATGGTATTATTATTGTCATGGGCGGTGGCACCTTGTTGAGTTGGCTGTTTGCAAAGTCGGGTATCACGTTCCCGACCTATTTTGGTGCCTTGATTCTTGCTGCCATTGTTCGTAACACCATAGGACTCTTTAGATACAAGGAAGACGGCAAATGGGTTAAAGCCGACAAGATGTTGGATATGGACCGCATTATCAGTGTCGGCAACATCTGTCTGTCCTTGTTCCTCGGTATGGCCATGATATCCTTGAAGTTGTGGGAACTGCAAAGCCTCGCCCTGCCATTGATTGTTATTTTGGTCTCTCAGGTTGTCATGATGGCACTCTTGGCTTATTTCGTAGCCTTCCCCCTGTTAGGTCGCGACTACGATGCTGCCATCCTCTGCGCAGGAATATGTGGTTTCGGTCTTGGCGCCACCCCCAATGCCATGGCCAACATGAGCGCAGTATGCTATAAATACCGCTATACCGTCAAGCCCTTCCTCATCGTTCCCATCATCGGTGCCATGTTCGCCGACCTCATCAACACGGGCATCATCTCCATCTTCCTGAATATGTTATAGAATCATGGTGCAAGGATACCAGCAGGAAAAATAAATCGTGCAGCCCGTATGAGCTGCACGATTCCTATCAGATAATTCTCTGTAAATTACTTCACCTCCTCGAAGTCGGCGTCCTGGATGTTCTCATCCTTTGGAGCCTCCTGCTGAGCCTGTTGCTGACCGCCAAATGGGTTGTCCTGAGGGCCGGCCTGAGCACCCTGTGCACCTTGGTACATCTGCTGTGAAGCAGTCTGCCAAGCAGCGTTGAGGGCGTTGATAGCGTTGTCAATAGCGTTGATATCACCAGCCTTGTGGGCATCCTTCAGTTGCTGGAGAGCCTGCTCGATAGCGGGTTTGTGCTCTGCGGGCAGCTTGTCACCGAGCTCCTTCAGCTGGTTCTCTGTCTGGAAGATCATAGAGTCAGCCTGATTCATCTTGTCGACGCGCTCGCGCTCCTTCTTATCGTTCTCGGCATTCTGCTCGGCCTCTGCCTTCATGCGGTCGATTTCTTCCTGTGACAGACCGCTGGAAGCCTCGATGCGGATGGCCTGCTCCTTGCCGGTAGCCTTATCCTTAGCAGATACCTTCAAGATACCGTTGGCATCGATGTCGAAGGTAACCTCAATCTGAGGAATACCACGACGGGCAGGAGCGATACCTGTCAGGTTGAAGATGCCCAACTGCTTGTTCTGGTTAGCCATAGGACGCTCACCCTGCAGTACGCGGATGGTTACCTCTGTCTGATTGTCAGCAGCTGTTGAGAATACTTCGCTCTTCTTACAAGGAATAGTAGTATTGGCCTCAATCAGCTTGGTCATTACACCACCCATCGTCTCGATACCCAGTGTCAGAGGTGTAACGTCGAGCAATACGATGTCGCCTACGCCACCTTCCTTGTTCAGGATGGCACCCTGGATAGATGCACCTACGGCTACTACCTCATCAGGGTTAACACCCTTTGAAGGCTCTTTGCCGAAGTAGTTCTTAACCAACTCCTGAACGGCAGGAATACGGCTTGAACCACCTACGAGGATAACCTCATCGATATCGGCAGTGTTCAGTTTGGCATCTGCCATAGCCTTCTGGCAAGGAGCCAGACAAGCCTGGATGAGTCCATGAGCCAGTTGCTCGAACTTAGCACGAGTCAAGTTCTTTACCAAGTGCTTGGGAACACCACCTACAGGCATGATGTAAGGCAGGTTAATCTCAGTGCTTGTGCTAGAAGATAACTCAATCTTAGCCTTCTCAGCAGCTTCCTTCAGACGCTGCATGGCCATTGGGTCAGCCTTCAGGTCTGCACCCTCGTCGTTCTTGAACTCCTGAACGAGCCAGTCGATGATAACCTGGTCGAAGTCATCACCACCCAGGTGAGTATCACCATTGGTTGACAGAACCTCGAATACACCACCACCAAACTCCAGGATTGAGATATCGAATGTACCACCACCAAGGTCGAACACAGCGATCTTCATATCCTTGTTGGCCTTGTCAACACCATATGCCAAAGCGGCAGCTGTAGGCTCGTTGACGATACGGCGAACATTTAGACCGGCAATCTGTCCAGCCTCCTTGGTAGCCTGACGCTGAGAGTCAGAGAAGTAGGCAGGTACGGTGATGACGGCGTCAGTCACCTCCTGTCCGAGGTAGTCCTCAGCAGTCTTCTTCATCTTCTGCAGTATCATGGCAGAAATCTCCTGCGGTGTGTACTTGCGTCCGTCGATATCTACACGAGGATAGCCACCCTCGTTGACTACAGAATAAGGAACGCGAGAAATTTCTTTCTCCGTCTGCTGCCAGTTCTCACCCATGAAACGCTTGATAGAGTAAACCGTCTTCTTGGGGTTTGTGATAGCCTGACGCTTGGCAGGGTCGCCAATCTTGCGTTCGCCATTCTCTACGAAGCCTACTACAGAAGGTGTAGTACGCTTACCTTCGCTGTTAGCGATAACAACTGGTTCGTTGCCTTCGAAAACGGCAACACAACTGTTAGTTGTTCCTAAGTCGATTCCAATAATCTTTCCCATAATTTATCTGTTTTTTAATTGTTAATAATCAAAATATGTCATCCGATATATAGCAAAGCACGTGCCAAAGTGATTTTTTTTGAATATTATGGTGACATTTTGGCACAAGTATGAAAAAAAAACCTTATCTTTGCACCGCATTAATGACAAAAGAAAACGGTATTAAGATGAAGAGAATGCTTCTATTGGCTGGATTTGCCTTGGCTCTGCTGACGGCTACAGCACAAGATAATCCTTATATAGTAAAGACTAAGGGGGTGAAGAAAACTGTCGCTAAAGTCAACCAGGATGCTGCTGCTCAAGAGGAAGAAGCAGAAAACTTAGACTTCATGGGTAAGAATTTCCGTTTTTATACCATGTGTGATTGGAAGGAGGGAATGCGTTTTATGGTCATTCCTGAGAAATATGACCTCTTGGTGAACACTTTCCGTGATGCTAATACCAACAAAGAGGTAAGTAGTGGCAAGTTGCGTCATAACATCATGGTGTATAAAGGTCATGAGGATATGCCCGACGGAAGGGTGCACATCAACTTTATCTGCGAGAATGACAATAAAGACTATTATTATGTAATACCCAATGGCACTTTTGACGACTATTGCTATGGCAAGATGGGCGTTCCGACATTGGCCTATCTGGGTGATGTGGACAAGGCTCGCGAGTTGTTGTTGGGAAAGACATTGCTTACCCGTGCCCAGACTTATCGTGTAGATACAGAGTATGATGGAGACGGCTTTCGAGAGGTTACCATTGATAAAAATAAGGTTGTAGAGGTGAAAGCTATTGGTGTAGGCTCTCGCTCGTTTCCTGTCAAGATTATCGTCGAGGACGAGAATGGTGACCAGTTTTATCAAAACGTGGCAATGAGCAAGACCAATTGCGGTATGCGTGACGAGGAATTCGTAATGGGCAACGAGAAATTCCTGTTCCGAGGCTCTTTTGATTTCTCAGATGACAATATGGCAGTATCCCAAGATGTCAGAGACTATCTGAATGCTACTGTTCATACGAAAGTGGTTACCAGTATGAGCAGTAAGGGCTCTGGTAAGGTTCGTGACATCAAAGTGCCTCGCTTTACAGGTTTCGTGATTGATGAGATTAAACCAATCAAGAATAACTACTATTCGCTGACTTTGCGTGAAACAGAGAGTCGCCGAATCTATTACAAGGATGTTATCTTTACGTTGGAGAACCTTGCTGATGAAGCTGCTAAGGAAGACTATTTTGGTAATATCTTCGGAATGGGTGAGGGCGAGTCTCATAACACCAGTAAGGAAACTCGTGCGGCAATCCGTGAAGGACGCGTCATTCGTGGTATGACAAAGGATGAAGTAGAGTTGGCAATGGGTGAGCCTGCTAGGAAAATTGAAAGTGGCAACAATTTGGATATGTGGCTCTATGTCCGTTCAAATGGTGTCGTGCTTGATGTGACATTCGACGAAAGAGGCTATGTGAAAGAGGCTAAGGCTCGTCGGGGTGATGTTAACAGTGAACCTCCTACGCTCAGGAAAAGGAAGCAGAGCAGGCAGAGGAAAAACGTAGGTGGTATTATTGGTGGCACTATGGAAACGGGAACACCGATAGAGTAATAGCTAGTAAGATGAGGTGTCATGATACCTCAAAAATAAAAAAGAGTGGGGAATGTTGATGTTCCTCACTCTTCTTTTATGAACCTCTTGCTTATTTTTTTTCTTTGAGAACCTCCATAATCTTGGCCTCCAGCTCTTCGCACAGCTCTGGGTTGTCTTTCAGCGTGTCCTTCACCGCATCACGGCCCTGTCCTAACTTGGTGTCTCCATACGAGAACCAAGAGCCGCTCTTCTTGATGATTTCGTACTCGACGCCCAAATCCACGATTTCGCCAATCTTTGAGATTCCCTCGCCAAACATGATTTCAAACTCTGCTTTACGGAAGGGGGGGGCCACCTTGTTCTTCACCACCTTTACTTTGACCTGATTGCCCAAGATGGTATCGCCATCCTTGACAGACTGCGACTTGCGGATGTCCAGACGTACAGAGGCATAGAACTTCAGGGCGTTACCGCCTGTGGTAGTCTCAGGGTTGCCAAACATGACACCAATCTTCTCGCGCAGCTGGTTGATGAAGATACAGGTGGTCTTGGTCTTGGCGATGGTACCTGTCAGTTTGCGAAGAGCTTGGCTCATCAGACGGGCGTGCAGACCTACTGCTGAGTCGCCCATATCGCCTTCTATCTCCTTCTTGGGTGTCAAGGCGGCTACAGAGTCAACAATGAGGAGGTCCACAGCGCTAGAGCGTATCAGTTGATCGGCAATCTCCAATGCCTGTTCACCATTGTCTGGCTGAGAAATCAATAGGTTGTCAATATCGACGCCCAACTTCTCGGCATAGAAACGGTCAAAGGCGTGCTCAGCGTCGATGAAAGCGGCAACTCCACCTGCTTTCTGACATTCTGCAATAGCGTGGATTGCCAGTGTGGTCTTACCACTCGACTCAGGACCATATATCTCGATGATACGCCCTTTAGGATATCCGCCTACGCCAAGAGCGGCGTTCAGACCGATAGAACCGGTAGGTATCACTTCGACATTCTCAACCTTCTCATCGCCCATCTTCATGATAGCGCCTTTGCCGAAGTCTTTCTCAATCTTCGCCATAGCAGCCTGCAGGGCTTTCATTTTTTGCTCTTGTGGAGACAACTGCTCCCCTTCTTTTTCTTTCTTTGCCATATAATTAATTTACAATTTGACGATTTACAATTTATTGAGTCATTTCTCTATTTTACAACTCCAGGTCGCCATCGTGGATTTCGTGCCAAGGCAGACCCTGCTTGTTCAGCTGCTCCATGAAGGGATCGGGATCGAATTCTTCGACATTGTGAACGCCTGGCTTCTTCCACAAACCCTTGCAGAACATCATAGCACCAATCATAGCTGGTACTCCTGTGGTGTAGCTGACGCCCTGCATGCCTGTCTCTTCGTAGGCAGCACGGTGTGAGCAGTTGTTATAAACATAATAGGTGTGCTCCTTGCCATCATTACCGATACCACGGATGCGGCATCCTATAGAGGTTTCGCCTTCGTAGTTCTCGCCCAAATCCTGTGGGTTAGGCAATACGGCCTTCAGGAACTGCAAGGGTACAATCTTTACCTTTGCTGTACCTGTTCCGTCAGCCAGAGGTGCCTCGTACTCAACCTCGTCGATACGGCTCATGCCGATGTTCTGAATAACCTCGAGGTGCTTCAGATACTGTTGGCCAAAGGTCATCCAGAAGCGTGCACGCTTGATGGTGGGGTAGTTGATGACTAATGACTCAATCTCCTCGTGGTGCAACAGATAGCTGTCGCGAGGACCGATGTTGGGATAGTTCAGGTCCTTGTGAATTTCCAGAGGCTCCGTTTCTACCCATTTTCCGTCTTCCCAGTAGAGTCCCTTCTGGGTAATCTCACGGATGTTGATTTCCGGGTTGAAGTTGGTGGCGAAGGCCTTGTGGTGATCGCCGGCATTACAATCGACAATGTCCAGATACTGGATTTCCTTGAAGTGGTGTTTGGCGGCGTATGCCGTATAGATAGAGGTGACTCCTGGGTCGAAACCACAACCGAGGATAGCTGTCAGGCCTGCTTTCTCAAAGCGCTCACGATAAGCCCACTGCCAGGAGTACTCGAAGTGGGCCTCGTCCTTAGGCTCGTAGTTGGCGGTGTCCAGATAGCTGCAGCCACAAGCCAGACAGGCGTCCATGATGGTCAGGTCCTGATAGGGCAGGGCGAGGTTGATGACCAACTCGGGCTTGAAGTCGTTGAACAAGGCCTTCAACTGCTCCACCTCGTCGGCATCCACCTGTGCCGTCTTGATGTCCATGTTGTAGCCGGCCTTGTGGATGTCTGCTACTATCTTGTCGCACTTCGCTTTTCTGCGACTTGCAATCATAAACTCAGTAAACACGTCAGCGTTCTGTGCAATCTTAAACGCTGCTACTGTTGCGACGCCTCCGGCGCCAATCATTAATACTCTACTCATGGTTTTATTTGACTATTTAACTATTTACAATTAATTTCTTCCGACCTGATGCCCAGTGCCGCCATCAGCGAATATCCCAGTATTTCCTGTCGGAAATTTCCTCCCTGCATAGGCTGCATTGTCAGTACCGTGATGCGCTTCTCGTCGTCAGCATGTTGCAAGCCCTCGCGAACCTTATCATATATCTGTTCCGCATTGGGCACTACGATGAGTCGTTTCACCTCGGCAGCATTGGCAATCACCTGCATGGAGTCCACGAAGAGGTCGTCCATCGTCGTCAGGTCTTCTACCTTGACGCAACTGATGAGGAATTCGCCTATCGGACCCGTGAATGCCTTTCCGTCCAGCTCTGCAAAGATGCCTGGATTGAAGTTCTCCATCTGCTGTTGCTTGTGTAGCAAAACCACCTGGATAGAGGGCTGTTGGCTGGTGTCTGAAGGTTGAGGTCTCAATCCTCCGTCCATCGCCACGCACTCTAGCCATTGTGCCATGTCCGCCTTGGGAATCTGCCTGCCTATCATGCGTTCGAAGTTCACCGTCAGGTCAAACGCCACCTTGTCCACGTAGTCGGCATCAGCAAGGATAACATTCTCGCACCATTTCGTTTCTTTCATACGTGCAAAGTTACGCAATTCGTTGCAATTATCCAAAGAATTATGAGATTAATTATACCAAATGCTAGTGTCGCGTAGAGTTTATTCAAAATGAAAGAATCATTAACTCCTGCGTTTAAACCATAGTGAGAAAACGGGGTCAGTCATAAAATACTTTTTCCCATCGGTGTCGATTAAGTCGCGCACAATCATGGCACTTTTCAGACGGGCAATATTGGAACTGCTTCCCAACTGATACTCCTCTCTGATATGTTGTTCGCCGAAGTCTTTATCTACCCCGTCGATAATGGCACGCAGGAAATTAAGCTGGTAGGCCGTCAACGATTCTGTTTGTTGGATAAACAGTAGATCATTGGCATCCAAGAGGTCTTCCATAGCCTTTTCCAATAGTTGTTCGGTAGCCGTATCACCCTCTTTCATGTGTGTAATCAGTAGCCAAGCCAACTGTTGAACATAAGCCGAGTGGTTGTCAACCATACGGCAAATTTCTTCTGCCAGCCCTTCTGATATGTAGCATCCTTCAGCCTCGAAATGCGATACGATATATTCCGTCCATTTTGTGACAGGCATTTTTTTCAGGAATAGCATATCCCCAAACTGGTAGAAAGGCATATTCCTTTTCTGAAAAAGATTACTCATCAGGTGTTTTTTACTGCCAAAAAGACAATATGAGGTGTACTGCTGGTGTTGCCATACAGAACGCAGTCTTTTCTGCACATTCAACGAGTCTTCAAATTCGCCTATCTGCTGGAATTCATCAATACATACAACGATTCGTTTTTGTTTCTTGATAGCGATGCTTTCCACTAATCCTAGAACTTCTTCTGCCGAATGTGTTTTGGGAGTAATACCTAACGATAGTGAGAAATCAGAGGTGGGGTCAGGACTGATAGATATTTTAGGGGTTAGGCGCATTAGGAAATCCCTTGCATTGTCCATCCATCGCTCTGCCGAAGTGGCTGTCTGCTTAATTACTGCGACTGCCAATGCATTGTAGAACTCATATTCATTTCTGCATGTGAACATATCAAAAAACACAGGAATAACCTTGTCTCTGTCCACCTGGCTACAAACATGTTTAACCAGCGAAGTCTTTCCCCAACGGCGTGGTGAAATCAAAATCGAATTGATGCCTCCTTCAAAATTCCTCTTGAGTCTATTCGTTTCTTCTTCCCTTCCTGTAAAGTTATAGCCGGCAACGGCTACTCCATAAACAAAGCTGTTTTGTTTCATACACACCTCTTTTAGTTTAAAAACCAATGCAAATATAAAAAGAAAAATCGAAATACACAACTTTGTGTAACACAACTTTGTGTAACACAACTCTGTGTTAACATTAAATAACTAAAATCCAGTGCATTAACAAAAGAAGCGAAGCTTTTTCAGCTTCGCTTCTTTTATTTGAAATCAAGTTTTCTCTGTTCTTACTTATTCACAAACTTGCGACCGTTCTGGATAACGATACCCTTGTAGCTCTTATCAACCTGCTGACCAGAGAGGTTGTACATAGGAGCATTTGCATTCGCAGCCTTTTCAGCCTTGATGGTCTCAACACCTGAAGGATCACCACTAGGAGTGAACTGGAAGCCATAGAAGCCCATTTGATTGTTAGGATTCATAATTATATAGGACTTGTTAGCCTCAACTTCAAAAGTCACATATCCAAAGAATGTACGAGAGCTGGGAGCAAGTTCAAGAGTTCCTTCACCATTTTCTTCATAGAGCAGGTAATCATCGCCTACAGTAAACTTATGGTAAACTTTATCATGCCAACCAGTCCAGCCGTTATCCTGAAGAACACCTTCTACAGTAAGTTTGGAAGGAGCTAACACGGTGTAACCATCTGCAGCAGTCGATTCATCAATTACATAAAGCGGACGCTGAGGCAGGTTTTTCCACATACAAACACCTACTAGCAGTGTACCAGCGCTCTTAGTGGTAAACTCGTAGTAGCAGCCTTTGACAGGAAGAGAACCACAACCAGGTGTCCAGAAGGCGTTTGTTACGCGGTGTGTTGATTTACCGTCACTGTTTTTATCATAGAAGTCATAAGAACCCAGCGAAGGATCACCATTCTTAGGCTTTATGTAGTTAGTAAATTTCACGGGGAAATCGTCAGTATCAATTGCTTCATTGGTTTTGGTACTCATCTGCCATGATTCATTGAGTGCTGCATCATCATTTGGAGTAGAAACTGCCTTCAAAGAAATATTTGAAGTAGAAGCAGTAAATGTGTATTGCTTAAGAGTGCCTGCATACGTAGATTTACCATTGGCATCCAACCATTCATAAACTCTGTTCATGTTATCAGGGTAGGTACCCTCTTCAAAGACATGAGTTCCCTCTGGAATTATATATACGCAACCTGTGTTATCTGTAATTGTCATGTCGTGAAGCACAGGCACTGGTTTACCTCCATCTTCAACTACAACGTTATCAAATGTCAGAGAAGAAACGCTCCACTCTTCTGTAGCGCCAGAGGGCTGGGGAGTGTCGCCGCCACCGCTGCTAGGAGTAGAGATGACTAGGGTTGTGATGAAGGCACGCTTCTTCTCTGGAGTTGAAATAGAAATCTTTTCTATCTCTGCGCCATTTAGTTCTGCGGTGTATTCTACAAAATCGCCAGTGAGCTCAGTAAAGGCTTTTCCATTAACGGTAATTGCCGTGTTTGAGCCGTTGTATTGTCTAGCCTTAAACTTAATGGTTTGTACCTTCATTTTAGAGGCAAGCGTGAACTCCATAGAGCCATTAGCTGAAGAGGTTCCGAGTTTTACTCCATAACCAGAGCGGGCCTGGAAAGCGTTAGTTGCTGATACTGCAGAGAAGATGGATCCACCTTCGGCAACAAGTCCGTCAATTTCGGTTTGTCTTGTGCCAGAATCTTTATCTTCACCACAATCCTTAAAGGTAACAGTGTAATCGTCAGCATACACATTGCTACCTACGACGATAGCCATCAAGGCCATCAATGAAAAGCGTAAAAATTTGTTCATAAGCGTTAATGTTTTAGTTTATAAAATTAATAATGTTTTGCTCTAGCGTTTTTATGCGCCCGCCTTTCCAGTTTCCAGGTTAGGGAATTTGCGCACTATGCGTTGCAAAAGTAAGGTTTTTCTTTGAAACAGACAAACTTTTCAGCCTATTTTTGTGTTAAAAAGACGTTTTTTAAACAAAATTGTCGTCGTTTTATCAAAAAATATCGGGAATTGTCTCTAATCCTTAAATGAAGGAGCGCCATAAGGCTCCTACTGCCATCTTTTTAGTCCGTCCCGACGGACTGCCAGTCCGAACGGCACGGACTGAGAGTCCGAAGCCTACGGACTAAAATTTATGTGGTAATACTTGAAAAACGGGAACAGGTAACGAGAGTTTGTTCAGACGGGAAAGAAAAAAGAGTTACGAGAAATCGTAACTCCTTGATTTTTAATGCGCTTCAGGATGGGCTTGAACCAACGACCCCCTGATTAACAGTACCAAAAGCAAGATTTTTGGTTTTTCTCTATGATAGCGAAAATGTT